>Ga0079306_1001583_pt1 | contig 14697 bp, 12 predicted proteins | sample Methanotroph_Enr_FD_79181 | JGI IMG/M metagenome (GOLD analysis project Ga0079306, IMG submission 79181) | Enriched soil microbial communities from Old Woman Creek wetland in Ohio, USA - Methanotroph_Enrichment_5 | ecosystem: Environmental > Terrestrial > Soil > Wetlands | place: USA: Ohio...
GCCGGCTATGGCGACGTGCTCGCCCTGCTCGATGGTCAGGTCGACTCCCGAGAGTGCCGACTGCCCACTGCGGTACTCGTGTGTGGCCCCGGAGAGCCTGTAGCTGGGGGTCGCGATCACCGCGAAATCACCATCCTGTCGATGCCGAGGGACAGCGCGCACACCGCGATGACGCCGCCGAGCCACAGCCAGTCGCGTGCGGTCGCCGAGAGGGCGCCGAGCGTGTGCATCGAGCCCGAGAAGCCGCGCGCGAGCATGGCGTCGTAGACGTCGTCGGCGGTCTTGATCGATTTCTTCACGACGAACGCCATGCGCCCGACGACCCACGAGCGGTTCTCAGCAGCCGTGCCCGCCGACAAGGTGCGGCTCTCGCGCGCGAGGTGGAGCTGCTCGACGGTACGCATGAGCGAGACGATCTGCTTCTGCGTCATGGCGAGCGTGGCCACGACCACGTCGGGGATGTGCATCGCCGAGAGAGCCGCGAGCGCATCGGCCCAGCGGGTGGTCCAGATGACGAGGAGCGCAAAGCCGGCGCTCGCTACGACGCGCAACACGAGGGTGAGCGCGGCGAGCAATCCGGGCGCGGTCAGCGAAAGGGGCCCGAGTGGCACGACGACCACTCCCGGGGTGATGAGGAACGTGGCGGCAGGCAGGGCAAGCAGCGCGCCGAAGACGCCCGCGCTCGCCCACACCTTGCGTGCGAATGACGCGACCGGCACCCGGGAGACAGCCGCGAGTGCGAGTGTGAGCGCGATGACGCCTGCGAGCACCGCAGCGGTGTGCGTGAAGCTGGCGGCGACGGCGACGACGAGCAGCGCGAGCAGCTTGACGCGGGGATCGAGTCCTTGCAGCAGGCCGGGCGAGGAGGCGAGTTCCTCGTTCTCGATGACGTCGGAGACGGCTGCTCCGATCGCGTCGGCCGTCCGGCGCGCGAGAGAGCGGTGGTGCCCGCGCCGAGCGGGGAAGAGCAGTCGTCCCGCGACCCACGTGACGCCGACGGCGAGTGCCACGCCGAGGACCGCCGCGATCGCGTAGCCGAGCAGCGGGTCGCGCACGAACGCCGGCGCGTAGCCGGGGATTGCCGCACTCCACATCGGTCCCAAGCGCTCGAGGCCGGCTGGGACGTAGCCGAGCGAAGCCTGCAGCTGCTCGGTGCTCCACTCGCCCCACGCTGTTCCTCCCGCCAGCACTCCAAGAGGAGTCGCGAGAATCAGCACGCCGAGCGCAGCCCAAAGCCAGCGCATGGGCTTGGCGGCGGGCTTCATTTCGAGCAGGTGCGCCGAGGACGTTCCGAGCGCGGCGATCACGCCCATCGTGGCAAGCGCCTCGACCCAGCCGAAGAAGAGCAGGTGTTCGCCGGCCATGGCCGTGACCGCGATCTTGAGCGGGTAGGGTGCGTAGAGCGGCACGCCGGCGGCGGTGTGCGCGATGAGCGGCTGGATGCCGAACTCCACGCCAGCGAGGATAGCGCCTGCGACCATCGATACGTACGCGGCGATGCCGCTTGCTGCGATGCGACGTGGGTTGCTCGGCGAGTCGCCCGCGATGAGTCGGTAGAGGTAGTAGCCCAGAAGCGGCATGACGACGGCCATGTTGAAGACGTTGGCACCGATGGCCGTGATGCCGCCGTCGCCGAAGAAGAGCGCCTGGATGACCACCGCTATCGACAGCGACAGGACGGCTGCCCACGGGCCGAGCACGATCGCAACGAGGGTCGCGCCCACGGCGTGCCCGGTCGAGCCGCCGATCACCGGGATGTTGAACATCATTATGACGAAGGAGAAGGCTGCACCCAGCGCCATGAGCGGCACCTGCCGGTACTGGAGCGTCGCGCGCACGCGGCGGGCGGCAAGCGCCCAGATCGGCACGACGGCGGCGTCGAGCACCACGTACGTCTGGGGGCTGAGGTATCCGTCGGGGATGTGCACGGGCTCGGTGGCGGCTAGAGGTGGCGGCCGGTTGTGGTGGTCACGAGCTTGCCGTGTTTGACGCCTTTCGTGCCGAGAAGCGCCTCTGCGATTCCCCGGATCTCGCCGCTCGCTCCTCTGACGACGATGACCTCGAGGCAGTTGTGGGCGTCGAGGTGCACGTGCATCGAGGAGACGACCTTGTCGTGATGCGCGTGTTGGAGCGCGTCGAGCTTCTCGGCGAGGTCGTTGGCGTGGTGGTCGAAGACCATCGTGATGGTGCCCACGATCTCCTCGTCGGGCGCCTCCCACTGCTCGTCGACTAGGGTGTCGCGCACGAGATCGCGTACGGCTTCCGAGCGGTTGGCGCCGGTGCCGCGGCGGGCGACGAGTTCGTCGAACTTGGCGAGCAGCTCCTCGTCCATCGCGACGCCGAACCTGACGAGCTTGCCCATATCACGCCTCCTGCGACTCGCTGTGAATGCGTAGCACGAATGCGGAAAGCGTAACACGCCCGACTACCCCGTCAAGGGGCAATCGGGCGTGCGGGGTAGCGTGGTGAAGCGGAGTGCAGCTAGACGAGCTCGACCGTCGTGCCGTGGTCGTGCGCGTGACCCTCGAGGTCGTCCATGGCCGCGTCGAGCTTGCCACGAGCCTCGCCGAGAAGAACGCCGGCCTGCGCGAGTGCCGCGCTGACCTCCGTGCGCTTGCCGTGGTCGGCAAGGTGGTGCAGCTGCTCGAGCCATTGCTGAACGACGGCGATCGCATCGTCGGACTGGCCGATCGCGAGCTTGAGCTGGCCTACGTTGACTCCCTGCTCACACATTGCGGTTCCTTTCGAGTGTGCCGGTTGACTCGTGGGAACGTGCGTAGCACGAACCCCGAGAGCGTAGCACGCCCGGTCCTCTCGTCAAGGAGCCGGGCGTGCGGGGAAGCGGTGGCGCGCCTGGTCTAGCCGAGATAGGGCGCGAGTTCGTCGAGCAGACGCTTCTTCGGCATGGCGCCAACGAGCTTCTTGGCGACCTGGCCGTCCACGAAGACCAGCAGCGTCGGGATCGACAGAATGTCGAACTTGGTCGCGACCGCCGGGTTCTCATCGACGTTGAGCTTGCCAACCGTCAGCGAGTCGTTCTCATCGGCGACCTCTTTGAGCACGGGCTCCATCATGCGACATGGGCCGCACCAGGGTGCCCAGAAGTCGAGGACGAACGGCTTGGAGCTGGCTGCCACCGTGGAGTCGAAGTTCGCGTCGGTGACCTGGGTCAGGTCTGCCATCAAGTTCTCCCTTCACATACCGGGCTAGATTGAGCAGGTTGTGGTCTCGTCAATGTAGCGCAACGCCTCGAACGCCGCCGAGGCGCCTTTTGCCGCAGCGGTGATGACCTGCTTGAGCTCGGAATCGGTCACGTCGCCGGCGGCGAAGAGTCCGGGTACGGACGTCCTGCCGTCGTGGTCGATAGTGATGTACCCGTTGTCGGTCATCTTGACCAGGTCGAGGGCGAGTTCGTTGACCGGGTGCACACCCACGAAGATGAAGACGCCCTGCACGGGGAGGAGCTCCTCGGGCTCGCCTTTGGTCGACTCGAGGCGGACGGCGCTGACCTTCCCGTCCTCACCGAGGATCTCGACAGGGACCCTCGAGAGATGCTCCTCGATCTTGGGGTTGGCTCGGCAGCGCTCTTGGATGCACTTCGTTGCGCGGAACTCGTCGCGACGGTGGATGAGGTGGACCTTCGAGGCGAACTTCGTCAGGAACATCGCCTCTTCGACGGCGGCATCTCCGCCACCGATGACGCAGACGATCTTCTCCTTGTACAGAGCGCCATCGCATGTCGCACACCACGACACGCCGCGTCCCGTGAACTCCGCTTCACCCGGAATGCCGAGCTTGCGGGGGACAGCGCCGGTCGCGAGGATCACGCAGTCAGCGTCGAACTCCTCGCCCTCGCTGTGCAGCACGAAGTGCCCATCATCCGCAATCTCGACGCGCTCGACCGGCGAGAAGCTGCGGATGACCGCGCCGTGCTCCTCGGCTTGTTTGGTCATCAGGTCCCCGAGTTCCGCGCCGTTGACGCCTGCGGGAAAGCCGGGGTAGTTTTCGACCCAGTCGGTGGTGACGATCTGACCCCCGGGGATGCCGCGTTCGAAGACGACGGTCTTCGCCCGACCGCGGGCTGCATACAGTGCAGCGGCCAGACCGCCTGGCCCGCCGCCGATGATGGCGATCTCGATGTGTTCTCGGCTCACTTCGTGGCTCCTGATGTCTCGGTGGATTTGTTCGCCAGCTTCTGGACCTGCTGGAGTAGCGAGGTCGCCTGCTGGAAGGTGGAGTGCTGGTTAGGGTCGTTTTCGGTCAGCGCGATGACGGTCTGGAACTGCTTCTCGGCCTTGGCGTAGTCACGGCCACCCTGCGCGTAGAAGACGCCGAGGTTGAAGTTCGCCTTCACGTGGTATTTGTCACGATCGAGCACCTTTGTGACCTCTTGAATGGCGCGGTCGGTCTGTCCCGCGATGAAGTAGAGCGTCGCGAGATCCGAGCGCGCATCGTTGTCCTGCGGGGAGAGCTTCAGGTAGCGCTCGTAGTAGCGGATGCCCTGTTGGGCGTAGTTCGTCGCTGAGGCCGAGTTCGTCTGGAGAAGACTTTCGCTCAGATCGAAGTAGGTGTTGGCCATCTTGAGCAGGGACTCGGAGTCGTTGGGATTGGTCTTGAGCGCGTTGATCGCGTCGTACGCCGCAAGCTGGTCGGAGCTGAGAATCCCCTTGAACTCCGCCGGGAGCGTCGCGCCGCTCATGCGCGTTTGCGAGTAGACCGCGATGGCGACCACGCCGAGGAAGACCGCAAGCGCCACGGCGAGAATCGTGATGGGGATGCGATAGCGCTGGAACGGCCGGATGATGTAGCGCTTCGCGAAGCCCGCCTCGAGGCCGTCGCCGTAGCGCTGGACGTTGAGGCCCATCGTCTGAGCCTTGAGCAGCATGTTCAAGTCATTCGTGATCAGCACCACTTCGCAGTCCGGATCGGTGCACGCGCGGCTCGCCTGGAGCGCCGTGATGATGATGCGGTCGTCCTGGTTGCGCACCGAGATTCCCTCGGGCAGGTCCTTCATGTCCGGGTCCACCGGCATGACCCGCAGAGAGCCGCCATCCGGCAGCTCCACGCCGTCGATCAGCGAGCCCTCCTCGGAGAGATCGAAGAGGATGCGGCTGACCTCGCGGCCTCGGAAACGCAGGTCTGGATCGACGCGAGCCGTCTTGAGCTTGTCGAGCTCCGCAAGCACCGTTTCGGGGACGATCACCTGGACGCGTGGGAACGACAACACCGCGTTGGGATCTGCGAGAAGTACGTTCGTGTCGAGAACAACGATCTTCGTCATTCGTGCTGCCTTCCGAGAATCGGGCCGGCTCGTGCGCGAGAACACCTACGGAGCCGCGCACGCGTGGTTGCTAGCGGTCGCTCTCCTGAATGTCGTGCCCATCATCCGGCACAGTGTATCGCGCCCGGGCGCGTCGCTGTGATTCGTCGGTCATGGCCGCGTTCGCGCGCGATCTGCGAACGATGAACACGAGCATGGCGACGAGGGCGACTACCGCACCCGCGCCGAGCGCCACGCGGTCGAGATAGGAGGCCTTCACGACGATCGTCTTGCGCGCAAGCGACGTGCCACCGGCGGTGACGTCGACGGTGAGTTTCCCGGAGAGGCTGGTCAGGATGTCGACCGGAATCTCGAGGTAGGTTTCCTGGGGTCGAAGCGTCGTCGGGATGCTCGTCGTGCCGCCTACGCGGATGCCCGATCCGCTTGTGACCTTGACGACGACATTGAGCGTCTTGTCGCTTCCGTTGACGACGGTGACGGGCACGTCGCCCGACACGCCGGAAAACGTCATCGTCTCGGCTTTGATCGAGATGCTGTCGAGCACGGGCTGGGTCGTCTTGAGTGCCGCGTTCGCGTAGGCGAGTCCGCGTGGGGAGCGCGCCCATGAGCTGTCGGGTCCGGACCACATCGAGCCTTCGGCGACGAGCGACTGCGCCTCCGCAGTGCTTGCGTCAGGGTCGCTCGGCCCGAGCGCTGCGTAGTAGGCGCCTGCGTAGGTTCGGGCGCTCGCGACACTCTTCCAGTAGTCCTTGGGTGCGCCGGGCGTGACGGGCCCCGACACGAGCTCGACGGGATTGCTCTGTGCCGGCTGCCTGAGGGACCGCGCGTCCGCGAGTTCGAGCCACGGCTGCGACTCCATGGCGGTGAGCGCCATCCCGGGCGTGTCGATTGCCGAGAAGGTGTCGCTGTCCACATCCACGCGGAAGACGGCCGGCTCGCGCGGGGCGCGCAGCAGCCGGGCGAATGCACGGCCCATGCCCACCGAGAAGTCGCCAGCGGAAAGCGCTGCCGTCGAGCGCCTCTCGGCGACGAGGGCGTACATCGACGGGGTCGAGAGCGGGTAGACGCCGGTGTTCGCGCTCTCCTTGCCGAAGCGCGCACAGTCGTCGTCGACCACGATGAATCGCACGCCCTTCTGGGCGAGCGGGGCGATTGCTGCCGTCGGGACGCAACCGCCAGCGGGCGCGGTACATGCTGTCGGCGTGGTCTGCAGGCTCGCGAAGATCGCCGAGATACCCGCGTCGTACTGCGGCCCTATGTCCTTGCCCAGGCCGCGGATTGCGAGGTCGGTGAGGTTAGGATCGGCGTAGCCTGCCGAGAGCAGCTGGAGGCGGCCGGTGTCGATGGCGGCCTTGAGATCCGCAAGCGTGGCGTTGTAGGCGGCCGGTACCGTGTCGGTCGGGCGAATGGAGACCCCCGAGACAAGGGTGTAGCCGCCGGAGAGCCGGCGCCACTCAGCGAGGAGTATCGGCGGCATCGACAGTGAGACACGCGCTTTCGAATCGGCAAGAACCCGCCGCGCGAGCCGTCCCACAGTCTCGCGCGCGCCGGTGTACTGGCCAGGGTCGATCACGAACCGCCCGTCCGGGCCGGACAGCGGCTGGCCGCTGACGCTGACGATCAGCGCAGCCTTGAGGCGCGTGCCTTTCGAGTCGTAGACGCGAAGCGTTGCTGTCGTCTCGGTCGAAACCGTCGAGCCCCCGATGTTCGCGCTCGTGGAAAGCTTCACGGGGTACTCGTCAGGCTCGAGCGCAAGGGCGTCGACGAGCTCGCGTTCGAAGGAGAAGCTGACCAGTCCGGGCTTGAGGTTGTTCGCAACGCGGGTGCGCTTGAAGAGCAGTGTGCCCGAGGGCCGCGACACCTCAAGCACGGTCTGCAGGTAGGAAGCTCGCTCCCAGAGGCGAATCTGAGCTGTGTACCCGAATGTCCCGCCGGTTGGGACCGTCGGGGCACTCGCGAGGAGGGACACCGACATCGGGGAGACCGGGGCCCACTCGTCTGACGTCGTTGACGTGCTGGCATGCGCGACCACCGCGCCGGCCATGATCACGGGGACGAGGAGCGCCATCAGCGCGGCGGCGGTCACGAGGACGACGGCCGCTCGGCGAGCAGATGTGCTTGGGGATGGGGCCATCGGGCAGCTCCGAACCGGCGTGAAAGTCCTGCTGCCGGGGGTTGTGTGGCGTGTACCATGTCATGCCTACGGGCAGAATGGATTATCGCACGAACGCAATTGAGAGGAATCGGGCTGCGATGCCAGAGCGCGACAAGACCAACGTTTTTCCGGACACACTTCCGCTGATCCCCTTGCGGGACCTCATCGTCTTTCCCAATCTCGTCGTGCCCCTGTTCGTGGGCCGCGAGCGGTCGATCCGCGCGCTTGAGGAGGCGATGCGCGAGAACCACATCATCGCGCTCGCAACTCAGCGCAAGGCAGAGACCCAGGACCCAGGGCCTGAGGACCTCTACGAGATCGGCTGTGTCGTCTCGGTCATGCAGGAACTCAAACTCCCGGACGGCACCGCGAAGGCGCTCGTCGAGGGCCAGCGCCGCTTCCGGGTGTTGGAGTACATCGAGTCGGAGCCGTTCTTCCGCGTGCGAGTCGAGTACATCGACGAGCCCACCGAGGCCGACACCGAGACGCAGGCGCTCATGCGCGCACTTGTCACCGACTTCGAGCGTGCGGCTGACCTGGGCAAGCCGATCCCTCAGGAGGTGCTGCTCGCAGCCGCCGCGATCGAGGAGCCGGGCCGACTGGGCGATTTCGTGGCGTTCCATCTGAACCTCAAGGTAGATGAGAAGCAGATCATCCTTGAGGCGCTCGAGCCTCGGGTGCGCCTCGAGCAGGCCACGCGCTTCCTCAAGAAGGAACTCGAGATCCTCGAACTCGGCACGAAGATCCAGGATCGCGTCAAGGAACAGATGACGAAGTCGCAGCGCGAGTACTTCCTGCGCGAGCAGCTCAAGGCGATCCAGCAGGAGCTCGGCCAGTACGACGAGGTGCAGGCCGAGGTCGACGAGTACACCGGCAAGATTCGCGAGTCTGGCATGCCGGATCAGGTCGCCGAGAAGGCCCTCAAGGAACTCGGCCGCCTCGAGAAGATGACCCCGCAGTCCGCCGAGACGAGCGTCATCCGCACCTACCTCGACTGGCTCGTCGGACTGCCGTGGACGAACGCCTCGGACGAGAAGCTCGACCTCATCGAGGCCAAGACGATCCTCGACCACGATCACTACGGGCTGGAGAAGGTCAAGGAGCGCGTCCTCGAATACCTCGCCGTCCACAAGCTCACCGACAAGATGCGTGGTCCCATCCTGTGCTTCGCCGGACCTCCGGGCGTAGGCAAGACTTCGATAGGCCGCTCCATCGCGCGAGCGCTCGGGCGTGAGTTCATCCGCCAGTCACTCGGCGGCGTACGCGACGAGGCCGAGATTCGCGGTCATCGGCGCACCTACGTGGGAGCGCTCCCAGGGCGCATCATCCAGTCGATCAGCCAGGTTGGGACGAACAACCCAGTCTTCATGATGGACGAGATCGACAAGGTCGGCGCCGACTTCCGAGGCGACCCCACCAGCGCACTCCTCGAGGTGCTCGATCCCGAGCAGAACTACGCCTTCCAGGACCACTACCTCGAGGCGCCGTTCGATCTGTCCAACGTCATGTTCATCACGACCGCGAACATGCTCGACACGATTCCTCCGGCGCTGCGCGACCGCATGGAGGTCATCCACTTCCCGGGCTACACGGAAGACGAGAAGCTGCACATCGCGACGGACTACCTCATCCCCAAGCAGCTCGAGCAGCACGGTCTCAGCGCGAGCAAGCTCGAGGTCACCGACGCCGCCATCAGGGAGATCATTCGCCGCTACTCGCGGGAAGCCGGCGTTCGCGGGCTTGAGCGCGAGATCGCTGCGATCTGCCGCCAAATCGCTCGCAAGGTCGTTGAGGGCAAGAAGGGCAAGACGACCGTCTCGGGCAGGACGCTGCACAAGTATCTGGGCCCCGAGAAGTTCAGCTACGGCATGGCCGAAGAGAAGGACGAGATCGGCGCCGCTACCGGTTTGGTGTGGACCGAGGTCGGTGGCGACGTGATCTTCATCGAGGCCACCAAGATGGCGGGCAAGGGCAATCTCATCCTCACCGGGCAGCTCGGCGACGTGATGCGCGAGTCGGCGACTGCGGCGGTGAGCTACATCAGGACGAGGGCGAAGGACCTCGGCATCGACGAGGACTTCCAGGAGACGAGCGACCTGCATATCCACGTGCCCGCGGCGGCCATCCCGAAAGACGGCCCGAGCGCCGGCATCACGATGGCTACCGCAATCGCATCCGTGCTCATTGGGTGCCCTGTGCGCAGAGACCTCGCGATGACCGGCGAGATCACGCTACGCGGACGCGTGCTGCCAATCGGCGGCCTCAAGGAGAAGCTGCTCGCGGCGCACCGCGCGGGTCTGAAGACAGTGCTGATCCCGAAGGACAACGTCCGCGATCTCGAGCTTCTGCCTGAGCGCGTGCGTGCCGAACTCAAGATCATCCCCGTCACCAACATGGACGAGGTGCTCGACCTTGCCCTCGTGGGCGCGTGCCGTCCGCCTGCGGTGCACAAGGCAGCGGGCGGCAAACGCGCGAAGCGGTGATACCATCGACTCCTGCGCACGTCGAGTAGGAGGTCAGATGCGGGTTCTCGTCACCGGTGGGGCCGGGTTCATCGGCAGCAATCTCGTGCACGCCCTGATCGGCGGCGGGCACGCTGTCGGCATCATCGACGACATGTCGAAGGGCAAGCCCGAGAACCTGCACCCGCACGCTTGGTTCCGCACGCTCGACATCCTCGACCCCGAGATGCCCGCTGCAGTCGCCGAGTTCGCGCCGGACGCCGTCGTCCATCTCGCGGCGCAGGCGAGCGTGGGCGAGTCGCTGCGCGATCCCGAGCGTGACCGTGCCGTCAATGCCGAGGGGACGCTCGCGGTCGCCCGTGCGGCACGAGCGGCAGGCGCGACTCGCGTCATCTCGGCCTCGTCCGCAGCAGTCTACGGCGAGCCCGACCCCGCACTGCTGCCGTTGGCCGAGGGCGCCCCGAAATCGCCCGCGAACCCCTACGGGGCATCCAAGCTCGCGGCCGAGGGCCTGCTCGCCGAGGAGCTGCTCGGCAGCGGCGTCGACTTCGCCTCCTTCCGCTTCTCCAACGTCTACGGGCCACGCCAAGATGCTGCGGGTGAAGGCGGCGTGATCGCGCTCTACTGTGCGGCGCTGCATGCGGGCCAACCGCCCGTCGTCTTCGGCACGGGCGAGCAGACGCGTGACTTCATCTACGTCGGCGACGTTGTCGGTGCAATCGTGGCGGCGCTCTTTGCCGAGAGCCCACTGGGCACCGGCGTGGGCGACGCGGGGGCGTACAACATCTCGACCGGGCGCGAGACGAGCGTCAACGATGTGCTGCGCTCGCTGCGCGAGGCCTCAGGTTACTGGGGGGCGGCGGACATGCGGCCCGCACGCGAGGGAGACGTCGACCGCAGTTCGCTCCGTGCGGGGAAGGCCGAGGGCCGGTTTGGCTGGACGGCGCGGCAAGACCTCGACAGCGGCCTCGCCATGACGTGGCGGTGGTTTGCGGCTCGCACATGAGCGGATCCGACGACACGACCTCCGAGATTCTCGCGGGCAAGCTCCGAGCGCTTCACGAAGCACGGGCGAAAGCCGAGCTTGTCGCTGCCGACCGTCTTTCTCCCGGCAGCGACCGCGTTTCAGTGCGTGGTGCGCTGCTCGCTGAAGTCGCGGTGGTCAAGGGTCTGCCCGGGCCAGCTGAGGCGACAGGTGGCAGCGCGATGTCGGGCGCTGATGGCGAGGCGCTGCACAAAGCTCTCGAGGCACTCGGGTGGTCGTCGGAGGGCGTCTTCTTCACCCTCTCAAGGCTCGAGCCGGGCGTGGATCGCGAGCGCGCATCGGACCGGCTCCGGCTGCAACTCGAGTCGGTCGATCCGCTCGTGATCATCGCGCTGGACTCCGAGGCGGCCGCTGACATCGCCGAGGCGTTCGGCTGCGAGGTGCCGCGTCCAGGCAGGCAGCTGCGCGTTCTCGGTAGACGGATCGTGGCGGTGAGCGGCTTCGAGGCGTCGCTCTCGGACCCGAAGGCGAAGCAGCGAGTGTGGGCCGAACTCAAGCACGCGAAGCCCGAGGGGCCGGTGTACTAGCTGGCGGCTCGACACGGAGGGGTAGCACGACCTGAATGATGAACCCGAGCAGGCGTTCGGCCCTGTACGCCCTCTTGGCGGCGGCCTTGTTCGGCGCGGCGACGCCGGCGAGCAAGCTCCTGTTGACGGGGCTCGGCTCGTTCCAGCTCGCGGGACTGTTGTATGTGGGCGCTGCCCTCGGCGTCGCGCCCGCGGCGCTTCGGGCGGGCGGCATTCGTCTTCCACTCCGATCGGACAGGCCCAACCAGGTGAGGCTGGCTGGGGCGATCGTTGCGGGTGGCATCGTGGGTCCCGTGCTTCTCTTGCTCGGTCTCAGAATCGCTGCCGCGTCCTCTGTCTCGCTTTGGCTGAACTTCGAACTCGCAGCCACCGCCCTGCTGGGCGTCCTGTTCTTTCACGACCAGCTCGGGCTTCCCGGATGGGCCGGAGTGGTCGCCACATTCGCAGGCGCCTTGTTGTTGTCGGCCGATGGGGGCCGATCTGGGTTCGCTGCAGCGGTCTTGGTTCTTCTCGCATGCGTCTGTTGGGGACTCGACAACCACTTGACTGGACTCATCGACGGCATCACCCCGGCCGAGAGCACCTTCTGGAAGGGGCTCGTGGCGGGCGCGGTGAACCTGAGCATCGGGCTTGTCATGGGCTCACGCATACCGGGACTAGTAGTAGCCGCCGCCCTTGTGGTGGGCGCTCTCGCGTATGGCGCGAGCATCGTGCTCTACATCAGCTCGGCGCAATGCCTCGGCTCGACTCGAGCCCAGGTCATCTTTTCTACCGCTCCCGTGTTCGGTGTGGTGCTGTCCGCTTCTCTCCTTGGGGAATCGCTTCGCTTCATCCACCTCGCATCCGGACTATTGTTCGCAGCCGGCATCGGCCTGCTCTTTCTGGAGAGCCACTCGCATGCGCACGAACATCTGGCCGCCGCGCACGAACATGAGCACGAACACGACGAGGACCACCATCTTCACGATCATCAGGGCGATGGCTTGCCCAGACGCCACGGTCACCCTCACGGTCATCCGGCCGTGGTGCACAGTCATCCGCACCTCCCTGACCTGCACCACCGCCACGAGCACTAGCCAGCGGAGCAGGGGCCCTCGACCCTAGGCAGGCGCAACACGCAAGACGGGGCACCCCGAAGGGCACCCCGTCGCACATCCAGAACCTCGTGCGCCCAAGGCGCGAAGAGCTCTAGTCCTCTTCGATCTCCGTGATCGCACCCATCGGGCACTCTTCCATGCAGGTGGCGCATGCATCGCAGTTCTCGTCGTTCACCGGCTCGGCGCTGTCACCGACGATCTCCAGCACACCGTTGGGGCAGGCATCGACACAGATGCCGCAGGCCGAGCAGTCGTCCTCGTTGATGATCGGTCGGGGCATGGAGTGCTCCTTCTGTTCGCGCCGCGAGCGGCGAATCGGCTCCTGTTTCGTGGGGAGCATACAGACCGCTTTCGGCCGTGTAAAGGGGCATCTAGCCGTCCGTATGCGCGGCGATTTCGGCGCAGCGCGGCTCGCTGCGATCGTGTTGCTCGGGCGTGCGTCGCGAAGGTCGCCGCACACTTCGGGCCCTTTCTGGTTTCGGAGCGCCGCATCGGGGAAAAGATACACACGCGATTGGTACAAAACTTGATAATGAGGGACTCAGATTCTACAATGGCCGAGCGGCGCCTGCTGGGCAGCCGTCAGCACGGTATTCGACGCACCGTCGGCAATTGCCGGGGTGCGTGGACTGAGATGAGTGAACGAAAGGGGAGCTACGCAATGGCCAAGGTTCTCGGTATCGATCTCGGTACCACCAACTCGGCGATGGCCGTTCTCGAAGGCGGCGAGCCGACGATCATCATCAACACTGAAGGCGATCGCACGACTCCGTCGGTCGTCGCGTTCCGCGAAGGCGAGCGCATCGTGGGCAAGCCCGCGAAGAACCAGGCGGTCACCAACCCGGAGAACACCGTCAAGTCGATCAAACGATTCATCGGCCGCAAGTTCGAGGAGACTTCCTCGGAGCGCAAGACCGTCGCCTACAAGGTCGCGAAGGGCAAGGACGGCCGCGTCGAGGTCGACATCGACAGCAAGATGTACACCCCGGAAGAGATCTCCGCGATGGTGCTGCAGAAGCTGAAGGCCGACGCCGAGAAGTACCTCGGCGAGACGATCACGCAGGCCGTCATCACCGTTCCGGCGTACTTCAACGACATGCAACGCCAGGCCACCAAGGACGCCGGCAAGATCGCCGGTCTCGAGGTCCTGCGCATCATCAACGAGCCCACGGCGGCGGCTCTGGCCTATGGGCTGGACAAAGGCGCTGGCGAGCAGACCGTCCTGGTCTTCGACCTCGGCGGCGGAACGTTCGACGTCTCGGTCATGGAGATCGGTGATGGCGTCTTCGAGGTCAAGTCGACCAACGGAGACAACCACCTCGGCGGCGACGACTGGGACCAGAAGGTCATCGACTGGCTCGCCGAGAAGTTCAAGTCCGACCACGGCATCGACCTGCGCGCCGACAAGATGGCGCTCCAGCGCCTCAAGGAGGCCGGCGAGCGCGCGAAGATGGAGCTGTCCAGCGCGCAGACCACGCAGATCAACCTGCCGTTCATCACCGCCGACGCCTCCGGCCCCAAGCACCTTGACGTGCAGCTGACTCGCGCTGAGTTCGAGAAGATCACCGACGACCTCCTCGAGCGCACCCGCAAGCCGGTCGAGCAGGCCATGAAGGATGCCGGTGTGAAGATGGGCGACATCGACGAGGTCATCCTCGTCGGCGGTTCGACCCGTATGCCGGCAGTCCAGGAACTGGTCAAGAAGATGACCGGCAAGGACCCGCACATGGGCGTCAACCCGGATGAGGTCGTCGCAGTGGGCGCAGCCATCCAGGGCGGCGTGCTCGCCGGCGACGTGCAGGGCATTCTGCTTCTCGACGTCACCCCGCTGTCGCTGGGCGTCGAAACGCTTGGCGGCGTGATGACCAAGATGATCGAGCGCAACACCACCATCCCCACGCGCAAGACCGAGACCTACACCACGGCCGCTGACGGCCAGACGTCGGTCGAGATCCACGTACTGCAGGGCGAGCGCGAGATGGCCGGCGACAACAAGACGCTCGGCAAGTTCCACCTCATGAACATCCCGAGCGCGCCGCGCGGCATCCCGCAGATCGAGGTCACCTTCGACATCGACGCCAACGGCATCGTGAACGTCTCGGCGAAGGACCTGGGCACCGGCCAGGAGCA
>Ga0079306_1001584_pt1 | contig 14693 bp, 9 predicted proteins | sample Methanotroph_Enr_FD_79181 | JGI IMG/M metagenome (GOLD analysis project Ga0079306, IMG submission 79181) | Enriched soil microbial communities from Old Woman Creek wetland in Ohio, USA - Methanotroph_Enrichment_5 | ecosystem: Environmental > Terrestrial > Soil > Wetlands | place: USA: Ohio...
CTGCTAGGAAGGCGAGATGTAAACCTGCCGTTCACCTTCCGCGGCTGGCCCAAAAAGCCGGTCCGTGCGTCACCCCTCCACCACGGGTTGCTAAGTCACTTATGGTTGCTGGCGGAGACCGTGGGCATGGGGTCAGCAAAAGCCTCCCGGAGGTCCGAGCTTGCGTAAGCGCGAGGACCGAGGGGGGCAGCGGCGAGCACGGTGTGCGAGACCGCGGTTTTGATGACCCCATGCCCACGGTAGGACGCCCCATGTATGGATACTGCGGTCCCTTAGAATTATGGTTCTCTGGCCAGGGTGTAGGCGGCGACGGAGAGGGCGCCGGCTTTTTTGAATTCGGAGGCGAGGGCTTCGAGGGTGGCGAGGGTGGTGGCTACGTCGTCGACCAGCAGGATGTTGCGTCCTTTCACGAGTTCGGGTTTCAGGACGCTGAAGGCGCCGGCCATATTGGTCTTTCGTTCGGTTTTTGAGAGGGCGGTCTGGCTGGGGGTATTCCTGGTCCTAGCGGCCGCGCCTTGCAGGTGGAAGAGGTTGCCGCGCGCGGCCAGGCCGGCCGCCAGCAGTTCCGCCTGGTTGAAGCCCCGCTCCCGGCGCCTGGCCGGGTACAGCGGTACCGCGGCCGCGAACTTATAGGGGGCAAGCTCCGGGAACGCGGCCAGGGCGGAGGCCATTTTTCCGGAGAGGAACTCGGCCAGGTCTTCGCGCGCCTTGTATTTGAAAGCGTGCACGAGAGAACGGAGCGGGGGAGTGAAAACGAAGGCCGAGCGCGAAAGGGCCAGCGAGCGCGGAGCGCCGCCGCGGCAATCACGGCAGGCGCTCCCGCCGTCGTCCAGCGGCAGGCCGCAGATCCCGCAGTGAAGCTCCGGCAGCGGCTCGAGGGCGGCCGCGCAGGCTGGGCAGAGCGGTTCCCTGTCGAGATAATGCAGGTCCAGCCCGCAGTGCGGACAGCTCCGCGGAAGCAGCGCGTTGAGCAGCCACTTCCCGGCCTTGATTAATCCAGGTTTCATGTTACCCCCGATCCCCATTCCCTGTTCCCGACTCCCGACTCCCGACTCTCATCCCCTGTTTAGAACTGGAACGTAAGCGTGCTGCCGGCCTGGTATGAGATGTATTCTTCTTCTTTGAGGAATTTATGCCACAAGCGCTGGAGCCCGAGGTTGAAAGTCAGGCGCAGGTTCTTCGCCGCCTCATAATCCGCGCTGGAGTTCAGCGAGAACAGCCGGTTGTTGTCGGCTATGGTGATGGGCGAAGACTTTATCGCGTAGCTGAGCGTCGTGGTCCAGACGATGCGGTTGGTGAAGATCAGGGTCTGCTTCATGAAGGGCAGTTTCAGCCCTTTCGGCATCTGGAAGTCCGACTTGATAAGCACGCTCGGAGTGATCGTCTTCGTGTTGCCGGTGACCACTCCCAGCGCGGCCTTGGTTATGTCAGAAACATAGTCCATTTTGGGAGTGAAGCGGAATTTTTTGTAATCGAAAGTTCCCTGCACCGTAGCGTCGTTGTGCCTGGTGACCTGGGTGACCTGGTTCACCCGCAGGTCCTTCTTGTCGGTGAGGCGCATGTTATAGCTGGCCGCGGTATCCACCACGTTCAGCAGCTTGAAGCGCAGGTCCGTGCCGTAGGTGCCTGAAGTGTCCAGCGAGACGTTCTTCGCCTCGTTGGTGTTGCGGGAATACTTGATATTTATGGTGGCGCTCTGCGCCCAGCGCCGGGCGCGGACCAGCGTCTCGAGCTGCGAGAGCGAGAGGATCATATCGGGGAAAGTGCGGTTGACGCTCTTCGAAATGGTGCCGGTCACTTCGGAGCGCTGTACCGAGTTAGTGAAATTGTTGGTCACCGAAAGCGTATTGAGCGGGGCCGCCGAGCCCTGCAGGGCGTAGCCCTCGAAGGGCTGCCAGCGCTGGGAGGAGTTCACCGTGTCGCGCAGGGTGATGGAGCTCCGCAGCGCGAAAGGGTTGGACGGCCTCAGGGAATCCCTCAGCCAGAGGAGTGACCTGGTATTGTATTCCTTTTCGACGTTGGCCCAGGAGTCGCCGTCCTGGATCTGGTAGTTGGAGGAAAGCACCATGGAGCGCAGCAGCCGGTTGCGGGGCACCAGGTCGTTCATGTTGAGGGTAAGGTTCACGCCGCCCTGCGCGGTGCGGTTCACGGTCTTTATGCTGCCGGTGGGGAACGTCTTCGAGGTCTGCGCCACCGTGACGGTGGTGATGTTGAGATTGTTGTTCTCGATGGTCGTCACCGAGTAGTTCACGGACGGGTTCAGCCAGCGCGCGAACAGCAGGTTGGAATTGACGTCCACGGTCTGCTGCATGGATTTGTTGTAGCGCTCGGTGCTGAGCGGATCGGCAAGCGGCACGCGCTGTTCGCGGGCCGTCTGCAGCGAGTAGCCCGGGTTGAACGAGGACCCGTTCCAGGGGATGAAAGTGAGCTTGGCGCCGTAGACGTCGGTGCGCTCTTCGGTGTCGAAAAGGCCCGTAAGGGCGTCCGCCCGGATGCGGCCGGGGTCGTAATCCACCCGGTTCATTCCCAGCGAGTAATTCAGGTTCAGGGAGCGGGGCAGCATGGGCAGCGAGCCCGGCACCGTGTAGTCCAGGTTCGCGGCGTAAAGGTCCCTGTCGTCCTTGCGGCTGAGCAGGCTGTAGTCCGTCACGCCCTTCGAATAATTAAGCCCCAGCCTGGGCAGCGCCCCGATGCTGAGGCTGCCGGCGGCCGTGCCGTCGAATTTCTTAACCCGCCCCTGCTGCAGGGAGTTCACCAGGTTGTTGGACCCGGTGGCCAGGGTGTTGGGGGTAACGGTCGTCTGGCGCGCGGCCGTGATGTTCACCGGGAAGAAGGCCATCCGGGTGATGTTGAGATAACCGGTCTGCTGCTCGCTGTCCTGGTTGGCGATGGCGGTGACCGGCGTCTGGAAGCTGCGGTCGACGAAGCGGTGCTTGCCGCCGAAGCTGAACCACCCGGGGACCTCGAAGGAGCCCTCCACTTTCCGCGCGTTGCCCACGCGGGTGAGGGGCTCGGCCAGGTGCAGTTCGTTGAAATAGACTACCCCGGTGTGCGCGTTGCCGTCGGTCGCTTCCACGCCTACAAGGAACTGCGGGACCTGCTGCAGGTTGGGGGTTCCCCTTGAGGAGATCTCCACTCCCGGGGTCGACGGGACCCAGATGTCCGGGATCTTGTCGCCGGTGATGTCTTCCTGGCTGACCGTGATCAGGCGCCACCCCGTGAAATTCAGCGGCACCGAGGCCTTGAAATAATTGTTGGCGTCGCCGGCTTTTATGAAGAAGCTCGCGCCGGGATCCGCCTGGTCGAGCGCGATGTTGCTTCTGTCGGGGCTCCTGACCAGGAAGCGGATCTTCTGGTGCTGGGAAATGTCTATGGCCGTGGTGAACTTGCGGTAGACGTAGACCGTGGAGGTGGAGAAAATGTTCGAGTAGTCCAGCGACAGGGTCTGCTCTATGATAGTGCCGGAATTGTTCTTGCTTTTCTGTTCCGAAGCCGAGCCGTACAGGTCGTTGAAGACCGTCGTGGCGTCGCCGCCGGCTTCGTGGATGGCTTTATAGCCGGGGTTATCCAGGTTGTTCACGCCCACGGCCTGGATGGAGCCGACGTCGGTGCTCGACTGCACCGTCCAGGTGTTGCCGACGGCGGAGATGCGGGCGAACCTTATAGTGCCGTGGTCCGCCCCGCCCGCGCCCTGCCGCAGCGAGATGCGAACCTGTTTGATGGCGTTCCATTTGAAGGTGTCCGTAGAGGTTATGACCAGCGGGAGGGAAAGGGTATGCCAGCCGTCGAAATTCACCTGGGTCGTTACGGCTCCCGCCGCGTTGTTGTCCGTGAATTTCGGGCCGGAGGGGTTCACGTAGCCGAAACTGCCGCCGGTGAAATCGCCGAAGTCCAGGCGCCCGTTCTTGTTGAGGTCCTCGGAGTCCAGCCGCCCGTTGCCGGCGCCGTAGCGCGCGGAATTCATGCCTGTGGGGGCGTAAAGCCAGCCGATGTCCTCCGAACTGGAGACCTGCTCGTCGCAGTTGAGGTCTTCGCTCTTCGGCGAGCCGCGGGGGAGCAGCAGGCCGGAAGTGCAGACCTGCGGGGCCGCCAGGCCGCCCGTGGCGTCCGCGTCTTCGCTGACCTGGCCTAGATGGATGTTGAATTTAGGCCCGTCCAGGCCCCCCGGCCGGTCGGCCGACAGCACCATTTCCAGGGTGTTCTTCTGCGAGAAGTCCAGGCCGGTGGTGGAAAGCGGGTAGACTATGGAAACTTCGGGAGAGATCCTGAAATCGTAGTTGATGCTCAGCACCTGCTGGGTGCCTTCGGACGAGGATTCCGGGTTGATCTCGTTCGCCTTGATGTTATCGTTGAACCAGGTAATGGCCAGCGGGTCGGCCGGAGTCGGGCCGGGGTTGGACGTGATGAACCAGAAATTCTTGTCCATCGAAGGCGAGTCGTCCTGCTTCACGCCTTCCATATTGTCTATCAGGGCGAAATCGTTCAGGTTGGGGTTCAGGCGGCTCTGGGCGACTTCGCCGCCGAGGGAGGTCTTCAGGCCGAAAAGGTTCAGGCCTTTAAGCTGGGCGTCGCCCTCGTAGACCATCATGCTGTTCGTGAGGTCGGTCACGTTGGGCACGGTGTTGGACTTTATGCCGCCCTGGTAAAGCAGGGTGGAGCCGACGGAGAAATGGCTGCCGAAGTCGTAGGAGATGCGGCCGCCGACCAGCGACTGGTTGCCCACCCCGCCGAACGGGGAGACCTCGTAGACGATCTCTATCTTGGAATCCTGGCTGACGCGCTCAGGGTAGTAGAAAGTGATGAAGCCCGAGTCGTAGTCGATGAAGTAGTCCTCGTTGCGGCCCAGCTTCTTGCCGTCCACGCGCACGACCTCGGACTGCAGCACTATGCTGGGTTCCAGCAGGAAAGTCTTGAACCTGTAGGAATATTCCACGCGGATGATGCGCTTCGAGACCGGCGCGGCGGAATAGATCTGCGGGTCTTCCGCCGTCGGGTCCGATTCCGAGGCGAAAGGGCTTAGCAATCTGAAAATACCCTGCTCGAAATCCACTTCGATCGTGGCGGGATAGACCTGCTGCGGGTTCAGGGAAGTCCCTTTGTCCGTGCGGTTCAGGTCCTGCACCTTCAGTATAAAATTGCCGTAGCCGTTATCCCGCACGATATTGGTCTGGCCGATGGAATAATAGGTCTTAAGTTCGCGCCTGTGCGAAACCTGCAGGTCGGAAAGGGCGGTGAAAGAGGAAAGGGCGATATCGTTCGGCGTCTTGATTATGGCCGGGACCGCCGGGTAGCTGCCGGGCAGGAGGTCCGCCGTAATGGACGAGGTCGAGCTGTTCTGGGAGAGAGAGACGCCGTTCGCGTTCACATAGTCGATCACTACGACTTCCTGGGGGTTGAGCGTGCGGTTGAAGGTCAGCAGGCCCTTGGAGTAGTCCATCACGTAGTCTATGCCCGGATTCATCAGCTGGAAGCGGCCCGTATAGGAGGACGTCTGCACGGCCATATCCTTGCCGGTCAGGTCCAGGACGGAGATCCCGTCCACCTGGGCCAGGGTCTGCTGGTCGATGTAGACGCGCTCGGAGCCCGACTTGATGGGCAGGCGGGCCGTATTGCCGAAGGTGACGTCGTAATATTTGCGGCGCAGGTAACTGGTGTCCAGGATGTCCGTGCCCTGCGACTGGGTGTTGCCGGTGAACTGCCGGGTCTTGGTCAGACCCTTGGTGCGCGAGCCGACGAAAGTGAACTTGAGGCGGCTGGTCTTCAGGTCCGCCCTGATGCCGAACAGCTGTTTGTTGTAGGAGACGAATTCGGTGGCGGGCAGGGAGAGGTCGATGTCGCCGAACGAGACGTTCTGCACCACCTCGTTGGGGTCGCCCTGGTAGATGACGGAGATGTCCTGCTTGTCCTGCTTGGTGTCGTCGTAGTCGACGTTGACCGAGATCTTCTGCCCCACCTTGCCCTGCATGCGCACCTGCATCTGCTGGGTTATCTCGAAAAGGCTCAGGGAGCGCGCGCGGGTGACGGTGTTCTGGTCGTTCAGGAATTTTTTGCCGCTGTAGTTGAGGGTGATGACCTTGCGGCCGGTCACGGAAAGGCTGGTGCCGGACTCGCGGAATTCCACCTGCTGTTCGGGGGGGGCGGGGGCTTCGGTGGAAATTTCGACGGACGCCAGCGGGGCCAGGGCCTCGCTCCTGAAGCGGCCCGTCTCCACCGCTTCGCGCGCGGCGTTCCAGGAGTCCTCGCTGTAGGAAAGAGGCAGCTCGTCGGGAAGTTCTCCTTCCCCGGCCTCGGGGGCAGTGGAGATCTCCGCGCCGCCCAGCAGTTTTTCCGGGTCCTTCCTGTCCAGCAGCAGGAAGCGCCTGCCGTCCGCTGAAGGCACGGCGAAATCGGCCGCGCGCAAGGGTGCCGCGCAGATTATCGCCGTAAGGAAAAAGAGAACTTTCGCGGTAGCTTTCACGTTGCTTTTAAGGCTTAGTCTTCAGGACGACCGAAAACCGGCGGCAGAGAAGTGTTTCCCCGCAGCCGCTGATATATAATAGAATAATTATATTACATAATCATTACGCGGTAATATAAACAAAACACGTGCCTATAGCCCGCTTATATATCTTGAAGGTCTTCGCCAAATTCTTGGGGCTTTCCCTTTTCGTCTTCATCTCCCTGCTGGTGATGCTCAATTTCGTGCAGGTCATTAACCAGGGGGTCCTGTCGGGCTTCTCTATTTATTTCCTGGCCAAGAGCATGCTTTACCTGCTGCCCAATATTATAGGCATGTCCCTGCCGCTCGCCTTCCTGCTGGCCATGCTGCTGAGCCTGGGGGCCATGTCCCAGGACGGCGAGATCATAGCGCTGCGGGCCGGCGGTTTTTCTTTCTATGAAATACTTTCCTGCGTGTTCTACGCCGCCGTGCTGGCCTCGCTCCTGCTGGTCGTGGTGAACAACTGGCTGGGGCCGGTGGCCTTCCGGCGCTCCACCGACTATACCATCTCGATGCTCAACAGGGTCACGAAGATAGAGCTGAAGCCCCGCACCTTCCAGAAGATCTCGGATTGGGTGCTCTACGCCGCGGAAGTCAACTCGCTTACCGGCGAAATGCGGGGGGTGAAGCTGGTGCGGAGAATAGATAAAGGCGAGACGCCCGCCTTCGTGAACAAGATAAACGCCGCGTCGGGCCGCTACAGGATGGCGGACGACAGCGGCCTGGAAATAGAACTTTCCGACGGCCAGTTCAGCCAGACGGACTACAAAAATCCCGAGAAAATACTCTACGGCAGGTTCGGTTCCTATATGACCCTGCTGCCTTTCTTTTCCGACAGCGGCGCCGGGAGGAAACTGAACCAGCGGGAGATTTCCACCCCGGGCCTGCTGGCCAGGCTCCGCAAGGGCGTAGACGACCCGCAGACGGCGGCCAAGTACCGCATAGAGGCGGCTTCGCGTTTCGCCATGGCGCTCGCGCCCCTGGTCTTCTTCCTGGTGGGCGCGCCGCTCGGCGTGGCGCTGGACAAGCGGGGCCGCTCCGCCGGTTTCGGGCTGAGCCTGCTGATAATTTTCTTCTACTACGGCCTGACGATAAGCGGCATGGTGCTGTCGCGCAAGTACCCCGCGCTTTTCCCCTGGGCCATCTTCGCGCCCGCGCTGCTGACCGGGGTGGCGGGGCTCTGGCTCTGGAAGCGCAAACTTTACGCCAAATAGCCTATGAACAAGATCTTCTACAGGTATATCGCGCGCAGCTTCTGGGGGCCTTTCGGCTTCGGGCTGGGCGTTTTCTGCCTGCTGCTCATCTTCGGCAGCCTTTTCGACAAGCTTAATTTTTTCATGAAGAGCGGGTCGGGCGCCGGGCTTTTCGCCAAATATATCTTTTACCAGTCGCCCTATTTCCTCGTTAAGATGACGCCGATGGCCACTTTGCTGGCGGTGCTGTTCTCGCTGGGCGGCATGATGTCTAAGGGCGAGTGGAAAGCGGGCCTCGCCGGGGGCTGGCGGCCTTTCGATATGATCAAGCCGATGCTGGCCTGCGCGCTGCTGGCGGGGGCCGGGCAGTTCGTGCTGCAGGAGACCGCCGCGCCCGACTTTTATATGCGCTCCGAATATCTTTTCGAGGGCAAGATGCGCGGGCGCGACGACTGGCAGCGGCTGGTGAAAAAAGACGTCTCTTTCTCGGCCGGGGACGACGTTTTCGTGACGGCCCACCTCTTCGACGGGCGGCGCAAGACCATGGAAAGGGTGATAGTCAATATTTACCGGGAGGGACGGCTCTCGCTGGAGATAAACGCGGCCTCCGCCGGCTGGCAGCCGGGCGCGAAGCGCTGGGCTTTCTCCGACGGGGTGATCATAAAATACGACGGCGACCTGAAGCCGTCCATGAAGCGGTTCGACCGCTACCAGTCCTCTATCTCGGTAAGGCCGGAGAACCTGGTGCTGGAGAAACTCGTGCCGGACGGGGTCTCGACCTGGGACGTGCTGCGGCGCCTGCGCCGCCTGGAGGCCGTGGGCTCGCCCGCCGCAGCCGAGCGGACCCTGCTGTGGGTGAAACTCGCCGCGCCGCTGGCCAACCCGGCCATGGCGCTTATAGGCGCCGCCATGGTGCTGCTGGCGCGCAAGAATAATATCTATCTGAGTTTCGGCCAGGCCTTGGGGCTTGGCTTTCTTTTCTGGGCTCTGATAATCATGGGGCAGGAAGCGGGCAACGCCGAACTGGTGCCGCCTGTCGTGGCCGGGGTGGGCCCGTCGGCGCTGTTCGCCCTGCTCTCCCTGTGGGGGCTGCGCCGCGCCCGGGCCATCTGAAATTTATTCTTTTTCGCTGAAAAGGAAGTGCGTTTCCCCGCCAGGGCGCAGGAGCCCGGCGGGGATCTTTTTGTCCAGCCGCAGCGCCCGTTCGAAAACCTCTTTCTTCGACGGGCCGGCCGCCATCAGGACCACTGCGGACGCCCTGTTTATGGCTTTGAGGGTAAGCGTGACGCGGCGCCGGGTTCCGGCGCTTGCGGGGGCGCGGGAAAAGGCGACAAGTCTTTTATGCTCTTTAAGCGCCGGCGAGCCGGGAAAAAGCGAGGCTGTGTGGCCGTCTTCGCCCAGGCCGAGCAGGATAAGGTCCAGCTTCCCCGAACCCCCGGTCTCTTTAAGGAGTTCCCTGGCGTAAGCCGCGGCGGCGCCGGGCCCGGGCCTGACCGGGTGCAGGTTGGCGCGGGGGATCCTTATTTTTGAAAAGAAAAGCCCGCGGGCCGCGCCGAAATTGCTTTCGGACGAGGAAAGCGGCACCAGGCGCTCGTCGGCCATGAAGAAGACCGCGCGTTCCCACGGCAGGCGCGCCGCCGCCAGTTCCCTGAACAGGCGGCGCGGGGTTTTTCCGCCGGAAACAGCCGCCAGGAACCTGCCTTCCTTTTTCAGCAGGGCTTTTTTAAACAGTCCCGCGGCGTAAGCCGCCATCGCGGCCCCCGTTTTAAATCTTTTCACTTTCAAAGCCAGGTCCTCCCCTCTTTCAGCAGGTGCGCGGCTTCCGCCGGTCCCGCCAGGCCGTCGGGGTAGGAATAGAGCGGGGCCAGTTCCGGCGCTTTTTCCCACGCCTCCAGGAAGGACGCCAGGAATTCCCACATGAAGCGCATTTCGAAGGAACTCAGGAAGAGGGTCTGGTCGCCGGACATCGCCTCGATAAGAAGGCGCTCGTAATCGGTGGGATAGCAGCGGGCTTCCTGCGCGTCGGCGCGGTAGTCCAGGCCCATGCTGCGGGGGGTGAAGCAGAGCCTGGGGCCGGGGTGCTTGCCGATCAAAGAAAAAGACATTTCTTCGTCGGGCTGTATGTTGAAGGTAAAGACGTTGGGGAACCCGATATCCATCCGGCTGAAGATGCCGCGGTCCGGCTTCTTGTAGACCAGGGCGATCTTGGTCTTTTTCTGGCCGGTCTTTTTCCCGGCCCTGACGCAGAAGGGCACGCCGCGCCAGCGGTCGTTGTCCACCTGAAATTGGAAAGCGAGAAAGGTTTCCGTCGCCGAGCCGGGCGCCACGCCGGGCTCTTTGGCGTAGCCTGCGTACTGGGCCCGCACCGAGTTCTTCACCACCGCTTCGCGGTCGAGCGGGCGGACGCATCCGAAGAAACGCTTTTTTTCGGCCTTGAAATCCACGTCCTTGAACGTGGCTGGGAGGTCCATCGCCGTTATCGCGGCCAGCTGAAGGATGTGGCTCATCATGTCCCGGGCCAGCCCCGTATGCTCGAAGAAATTCGCGCGGCCCTCCAGCCCCAGCTCCTCGAAAACCGTTATCTGCACGTGGTCGATGAACTGGTTGTTCCAGGTGGCGTCGAACACCCTGTTGGCGGAGCGCAGGGCCATCACGTTCTGCACGGTCTCCTTGCCTGTGAAATGGTCGATGCGGTAGACCTGCGCCTCGGTGGCGGCGGTCTTCAGCCCGGCGTCGAGCGAGGCGGCTTCCTCCAGGCTGGAGCCGTAAGGTTTCTCTATTATTATCCTGGACCAGCAGGTGCAGTCGGCCGGGTCGAAAAGCAGCCCCGAGGATTTCAGCTTCCCGGCGATAGGTTCGAACGCGGCCGGCGGCGTGGCCAGGTAGAAAAGGCGCTTCTTTTTTACGCCGTACTTCCCGTCCAGGGCGTTCAGGCGCGCGGAAAGGGCGCCGTAAAAATCATCGCTGTCGTAGTCGGCCTGGACGTAGTCTATGCGCCCCAGGAAAGCGCCGAGCGCTTCGGGCGAGGGGGAGAAACCGGCTTTGGCGACGGAGGCACGGAGGCGGCTCTCCAGCGCGGCCCGGTCGAGCGGCGTGCGGGCGGAGAGGATGATGTAAAAGTTCCTGGGCGCCAGTTTCTTTTCGCAGAGCCCGAACAGGGCCGGGATGATCTTGCGCCCGGCGAGGTCGCCGGTGGCGCCGAAGAGGATGAAGCCGCAGCTTTCCGGCCGTGTTTCCTGGCAGAACCCGATGGTTTCGGTCACTTCCCGCTCCCCTTTACTTCGTGTCCGCCGAACTCGCGGCGCAGGGCGGCCGCGAGGCGGTCGCCGAAATTATTCTTGTCCTGCGAAGTGAAGCGCTTGAAGAGCGCGCCGGAGATGGCCGGCAGCGGCACGCCCAGGCGGACGGCTTCCTCCACCGTCCAGCGTCCCTCGCCGGAGTCGGGCACGACCCCGCTCAATTTCTCCAGTTTCGGGTCTTTGTCGAAAGCGTTCTGGGCCAGTTCCAGCAGCCAGGAGCGGATCACGCTGCCGTGGTTCCAGACCGAGGACAGCTGGGCCATGTCCATATCTCCGAAGGGGGAGGCTTTCAAAAGATCGAAACCCTCGCCGTAGGCTTCCATCATCGCGTACTCTATCCCGTTGTGCACCATCTTGGCGAAATGGCCCGCGCCCGGCCCGCCGCAGCGCAGGTAGCCGCCTTCCTGGCACAGCGCTTTAATGAAAGGCTCGGCCGCTTCGAAGGCCGTCTTCGGGCCGCCGGCCATGACGCAGTAGCCTTTTTCCAGGCCCCAGATGCCGCCGGAGACGCCCGCGTCCAGGAATTCAATTCCGGAGGCGGCGGCTTTTTGCGAGCGCCGCACCGCGTCGTTCCAGTTGCTGTTCGCGCCGTCGATGATCAGGTCGCCTTTCCCGAGCAGCGAGAGCAGGCTGAGGAAGAGGGTCTCGGTCGCCTCGCCGGCCGGGATCATCATCCAGACCGCGCGCGGGCCTTTCATTTTCGCGACCATCCCGGTGAGCGTCTCCGACGTGACGGCGCCGGCGGCCTCCATGGCTGGGAGTATCCCCGGCTCGCGGTTCCAGACCGCGGGTATGATCCCTTTTGAAATAAGGCGCCTGGCCATGTTGGAGCCCATCCGGCCCATTCCGGCAATAGCGATAGAATGCATAGATTTTCCCCCTGAATGCCCGGATCCCATAGGGGGACCCGGGAAGGATGAAGCGGGAACGGAAGTCCCCGCTAGCCTTTTACCATCTTCTTCGCGGCTTCGGCCACTTTCTCCGCCGTAAGGCCCAGGTTGGCGTACACCTGCGCCGCCGGGGCCGACTTGCCGAAAGTGTTAATCCCCATCGCTTCCGAATCCGGGCCGGCCAGGTCCGCCCAGCCGACGGTGCGGCCGGCCTCGAGGCACAGCTTGGGCAGGCCCGGTATCATCACCGAGTCGCGGTAAGCCTTGTCCTGCTCGCGGAAAAGTTCGAAAGAAGGCGCCGAGATTATCCGGGCGGCTATGCCCTGCTTCTCGAGCAGCGCGGCGGCCTCGAAAGCGAGAGAGACCTCGGAGCCGGTGGCTATCAGCTCGATGGACGGCACAGTGGACGGGCCCCGCAGCAGGTAGGCGCCGCGCTTGACGCCTTCGGCGATCTTCTCGCGGTACTGCGTGTAGAGCGGCAGCTTCTGGCGCGACAGCGCCAGGCACGTCGGGCGCTTCGTGCGCACCGCGGTCTCCCAGGCGTAAAGCGTTTCCCACGCGTCGGCCGGGCGCAGCACCAGCAGGCCGGGGATCAGGCGCAGGCTCATCAGGTGTTCGACGGGCTGGTGGGTGGGGCCGTCCTCGCCCAGGCCGATGCTGTCGTGCGTGAACACGAAGATGGAGGGGGACTGCATTATCGCCGCCAGCCGTATCGCGGGGCGCATATAGTCCGAGAAGGTCAGGAACGTCGCGCCGAAAGGGATCAGCCCGCCGTGCAGGGCCAGGCCGTTCACGATGGCGGCCATCCCGTGCTCGCGGATGCCGAAATGCAGGGTGCGCTCCGGCTCCTTGGTGAAGTCGGTCTTGGTGGAAGGGCCCAGGTCGGCCGAGCCGCCGGTGAAGCCGGGGAGTCCCGCCGCTATCAGGTTGATGACCTTGCCGGAGGCTTCGCGCGTGGCCATGGGCTTGTCGAAGAAAGCCGCGTCGGGGTTGAACAGCCCTTCGGGGATCTCGCGGCCCAGCATGGCCTTGGCCAGCTCGGCTTTTTCGGGCAGGGTCTCGGCGTAATTCTTCCAGAGCTTCAGCCAGCGCTTGCGGTCCTTCTCGCCGGCTTCGGCCTGTTCCGTGAAGCGCGCGCGGGCCTCTTCGGGCACGAAGAAAGGTTCGGTGGAGGGCCAGCCCAGGGCTTTCTTGGTGGCCAGTACTTCGTCGGGCTTGAGCGGCTCGCCGTGCACGGAGCTCTTGTCCTGCTTGGGGCTGCCCCAGCCGATATGGGTCCTGCAGATTATCATGGAAGGCTGTTCGGTCTCGCGCTTGGCCTTCTTTATGGCGGCGTCGATCTCCGGCATATTGTTGCCGTCTTCCACTTCCAGCACCTGCCAGCCCTGCGCCTGGAAGCGCTTCTTCACGTCCTCGCTGAAGGCCAGGCTGGTGGAGCCCTCGATGGTGATGCTGTTCGAATCGAAAAGGCAGATGAGCTTGCCGAGCTTCATATGGCCGGCGAGGGAGGAGGCTTCGTAGGTGACGCCTTCCATCAGGTCGCCGTCGCCGCAGATGACGTAGGTGAAGTGGTCCACCAGCGAGAGCTCCGGCGTGTTCAGCTTCTGCGCCATCAGCTTCTCGGCCAGCGCCATGCCGACCGCGTTGGCGAAACCCTGCCCCAGCGGGCCGGTGGTGGTCTCGACGCCTTTGGTGTGGCGGTATTCGGGGTGGCCGGGGGTTTTGCTGTCGAGCTGGCGGAATTTCTTCAGCTCGTCCATCTCCAGGCCGAAGCCGTAAAGGTGCAGCATCGAATAAAGCAGCGCGGAGCCGTGCCCGGCGGAGAGCACGAAGCGGTCCCGGTCGAACCACTCGGGGTCGGACGAGGCGAATTTCAGGTGGCCGGCCCAGATGGCGTAAGCCATCGGCGCCGCGCCTAGCGGCAGGCCGGGATGGCCGGAGTCGGCCTGGCCGACCATATCGATAGAAAGAGTTCTCAGGGTGTCAACGCACAAGTTGTCGGTAGTATCGAATTTCATGGTTTCTCCAGTAATTTTATTTTCCACGCCTGCAAAGCTATTATGGTCTTGGCGTCCTTGATGACGCCTTTCTTGACGAGTTTCCACGCCTTTTCGAAAGGCATGCTTTCCAGCCGGAGGAACTCGTCCTCGTCTGGGCAGGAAGTCCCGCCCTTGAGCCCCGCGGCCGTAAAAATATGCAGCACTTCGCTCGAAAAAGCCGTGGTGGGCCAGAAAGAGATAAGCGGCTTCATCCGCGCCGCGGTATAGCCCGTCTCTTCTTTCAGCTCGGCTTTCGCCCTGCCCAGCGGGCTGTCCGAGTCCGAGTTCAGCTTGCCTGCCGGTATCTCCAGGGTGACCTGCTTGACCGGGTACCTGTACTGATGCACGAAAACGATGCGCCCGTCGTCGAGCACGGGCAGGATGGCTACCGCGCCCGAATGGTCCATGAAGGCCCGCGTGGCCTTCCTCCCGTTCGGCAGGATCACGGTATCCGACCGGAAATCCACGGCCCCTTCAAGCACCAGCCGCTGCTTGAATTCCTTCTCAACAAGCCCTTGGTCCGCGGTCTTCCGGGAATTCTTCCTCATGCCCCCATTATATAATTTCCGTAAAATAATCCAACAATATTACATATACAGCACCCCCGCGCCGAAATCCCGCACAAACCTGTACCTCCAAGCATTAATTTAGACAAGAACCGCGAGAAGCCCAGTCGGGGCGGCAAGGGTATGGGTCCGTCGGGGACGGGGTCGGGACACACCGTGCCCGCCCCTTCTCCCTCGGACTCGGCGCTATGCAAGCCTCGTCCTCCGGGAGACCCCGCCGGACCCATA
>Ga0079306_1001585_pt1 | contig 14690 bp, 13 predicted proteins | sample Methanotroph_Enr_FD_79181 | JGI IMG/M metagenome (GOLD analysis project Ga0079306, IMG submission 79181) | Enriched soil microbial communities from Old Woman Creek wetland in Ohio, USA - Methanotroph_Enrichment_5 | ecosystem: Environmental > Terrestrial > Soil > Wetlands | place: USA: Ohio...
GGTCTTTGGGGCCGACCTTGATGGTGGCCAGCATGTTAGAAAAGCCCTGGATGATCTCGGGGACCAGGCAGGTCTCGACACCGCCGGCCAGGACGAAATCGCAATCCCCGTCTCGGATCATCCGCGCGCCGATGCCAATGGCATGGTTGGCCGAGGCGCAGGCCCCCTGCGGCGAAAAGATCGGGCCGGTGAAGCCCATCAGCATTCCCGCCTTGCCGGCCGGCAGGTTGGCGCAGACATTGGGCAACAGATACGGACTGACCTTGAGCGGCCCATGGTTGGTATAGTTGTCCATGGCGATCCGGTACGAATCGGTGCCGTTCAGGGCCGAGCCGATCAGGCAGCCCATCCGGGGGCCAGTCTCTGCGTTTACTTCCAGTCCCGCGTGATCAAGCGCCCGGCGGCAGACCTCCATGGTCAAAAAGACGTAGGCGGCGTTCCAGAGGGAGGCCTCTTTGCGGTCGACGTAGGAGAGAAGGTTCGGGTCCCAGTCCGGGATCTCGCCCACCACATTGCTGCGGCTCGTGCTGTCGCAGCGGGTAAGCCGCCGAAAGCCGGCACGGCCGAGGGCGGCCTGCTGCCAGGTAGCGGCAAAGGTGTTGCCGAGGGCGGTCGCCGCATCGTAGCCGACCACAAAGACCCTTCTGTTTTTCGGTGCTTTCATAACTGAGACTATGCTGATTTTTTCAGGACGGCGCAGGCATTGCAGCCGCCGAAGCCAAAGGAATTCTTGAGTACGAATTCCTGCGGCAGTGGGCGTTTCCCTTCGGCCACACAGTCGATCTCGATCTCCGGATCTGGCCGATAGTTGATGGTGGGGGGCAGAACGCTCTCCTCCATGCCCTGCAGGGCGAAGATGGTCTCTAGGACGCTCGACGCCCCCATAGCGTGACCGATCAGGGACTTGTTGGCCGAGACCGGCGGGATTTTCTCGCCGAAGATCGCCCGCAGCGCATCGTATTCGGTCTTGTCGCCGACCTTGGTGGAGGCGGCATGGGCGTTGACTGCCGCAATGTCTTCAGGTTTGAGCCCGGCATCGGCGAGGGCATCATCCATGCATTTTTTGATGGTTTCGAAATAGGGGGCGACGAAATGGTAGGCGTCGGAGGTCATGCCCCAGCCGGCGAGTTCCGCCGAATAGCGCAGGCCGTGGGCCTCGGCGAATTCCCGGGTGGCAAGGATCACCGCGCCGGCCCCTTCGGCGATGACAAAGCCGCGACGGTCCGCGGCAAAGGGCCGGCTGGCTTTCTCCGGCGGCTCATCTTCCCGGCCTTCTTTAGGGTGATACACCCCGTTCATGGTGTGGAAGCCGGCAACAATCGGCGCAACTAAAGCAAAATCGACAGCCCCGCAGATGGCCACATCGGCCCGGTTCTGGGCGAAAAACATGGAAGCGACCAGCATCGAGGTAAGGCCCGTGGCGCAGGCGGTGATGGTAGCGGTAATCGGCCCTTTCGCCCCTGTCTCGATGGCGATTTTGCCCCCGACCATATTGATGCAGGCGTTGGGATTGGTGTAGGGGTGGGGCAGCTTATTCTCGGCCGCAAGCCTTCTGTCGGCGGCAAGCACCGCGTCAAGGCCGCCGATGGCCGAGCTGTAGGTGACCGCGGTACGGGCGGCGACCTCGGGCGACAACTCAATCCCGCTGCGCTGCAAGGCCCTGGTCACCGTGAGCAACGAATATTTGAAAACGGGCGAACTCCAGGCCGCCTGATGGCGGGCGGAGAGGAAGGGGTAATTCAATTGGTCGATATCGGGGACCTGGCCGGCGATGTGGACGGGAAAGTCTGCCGGGAGCGGAAAGCGGGTTAAAGGGCCGACACCGCTCGTGCCGTCCAGGGCTTTCCGCCACGCATCCTGCAGTTCGCTGCCCAAAGGGGAGATGGCATCATAGCCGACAATAACCGCATCCTTTGGTCCCATCTATTTTACCACGGGATGAACCGATACAACTTGGCGAACATCTCGTAGACCTCGATCCAGTTTTGGAGGTCCCTGGTGGTCGTGATATGCGCCCGTTTGTTGACCATGACCCAGCTCATGTGGGCGGCGCCATCCTTGCAGGTGGAGCAGTCGCGGGTTTCCGAGGTGCAGCAGCGGTGCATGGCCTGCAGCTGCGAGGACCAGCGGATGAAGCCGATCAGACGCTTCGGCTTGGGGTCCCGATTGTCGATGGGTTCGGTGACCGACGGGCATTCCATCCAGCCGAAGGACCGGCCCATCATTTTGCCGGTGGTGATAATTTCGTGATAATACCTGGAGGAGATGACCGTCTCCGGATAGGCGTCGAGCATGGCATCCATCTCCTGACGCACCGCCACCAGCTCTGCCGGCTGCCAGGAAAAGCCGTCGACGCCTTCGTCGTTGGAGAGCAGCTGCATGTGGACCTTGAGACCCACGTCGCGGACCTTCCTGATGATCTTTTCCGATTTTCCCAGTTGTTTCGGGGTAATGGTATAAAGGTAGTAGGCGTTGGGGTCGCCGGCGTAATGAGCGCTGGAGATGGCAAAGGTATCCTTGCCCCGCAGAATTTTCTCATCCTCGGCGTCACCCCACAGGGAGATTCCGACCATCAAGTCGGGGAAACGGTCCCTGGGCACTTTGATCAGGCCGTTGGTGGCGCAGAACGTGGGCAATTTCTTATAAAATGCCTCGACCCGGTCGAGGCACAGGGTCGGCTCGCCGCCGATGAGGATCGCTAAGTTCACCCCGCGGGCCATTTCCTGGTCTATAAACCCATGCCATTTGTCGATGTCGTTTTCCTCGTCCGCTACTTTGTGCTCGCCGGAGGAAAAGAAAAAACAGCCCTTGCACCGCAAGTTGCAGCGGTTGGTCACGTCGTAGATGGAGCTGCGGATATTGAGCTTAGAGATATTTTTGTAACGCTCGTACCAGCGTTCATCGAGAAGGGAACTGACGGTTATCATATTTTAGGCGTTGGTTGGTGGCGGACTGACAAAGGTATCGCAGAGGTTTTGCCCCTTTTCGTATCCTCGGACCCAGACGGCAAGGTAGGTATCTACATAGTCGAGCCAGGCCGAGAACGTCACCGGGTCCGTAGCATGACGGTACATCCTGGCCGTCACCACGGCGCTGCCCGCGGCATAATGGCGGCAGTCGTCGCAGTCGGTATCCGGCACGCAACAGGCGGCCTCGCGATCCCACTGGAGATCCGTCCGATACTGCCGGAACGAGCGGCCAAGACCAATATCCGTGGAGGGATTCTTTCGAGGGTAGGAACAGGAAAAGAGATCGTGCAGGGCCTGCTCCCCGGTATGGGCGACGATATTGTAATGGGAGAAGAGTACTGTCTGCGGATACTCGGCCAGCAGCTCACTCATCATATCCCGGGTTGTGTGCAGGGATTCGGCAGAATGCCGGAGATGACCGCGGTAGCCTACGGGCGCGGAAAACATGTTGAAGGTGATCTGTTGGCCGTTATCGGCAAGGATCTTGGTCACTTCCCGAGCCTCGGCAATGTTTTCCGGGGTGAAGGTGTAAACAAAGACCGCCCGGGGGTCGTCTTTATAATTGACCGTCTGCCTGGCCAGCATGTCCCCCGCCTTGCGGATGTTGAGGCTGGTTTCGTCGTTGCCCCAGACAGAGATATGGATGCGGTAATCGATCTCCCGCGGGATGGTCTTGAGGCCGTTGGTGGCGATGGCCCCGTGCGGAATGACCTGGTAACAGATCTCGCACAGATGCGGCACAAGCGATGGTTCGGCACCGGCCAGCACGGCAAAGGTGATGCCGCGTTTCTTTTCGCCCTCCATAAGGGCATGCCAGGCCTTGGTATCGCCGATCTCCCCTGCGAACTGCTTGTCGCCGGTGAAGTAATAGCATCCTTCACACCGAATATTGCAGCGGTTGCTCATGTCATAGGTCGATTCGCGCAGGAAGAAATAACGGCGAACCTTTTCCCACCGCTCGCGGATCCTGGAATCGGCGATGATATCCGAAAACTTGTATGATGGTAGCGGGGCTGTCATCTAATCCTGGTTGTTCTGTTTGTCGAGGATGTATTCGGCGATGATGCGGACGGTGGTCAGCTTGGGATAATCGTCTTCGTCGATCCGGATGCCGTATTCATCCCGCAGCACCAGGGCCACGGTGGCGAGATCCATGGAATCGACCCCTACTTCGTCGACCAGGTCGAGGTCGGGATTGAAGGTTTCCGGGGTGACATCTTCAAGCTTCAGTTCGTTGATGATGATTTCGGAGATCCGGGCGATGGTCTGGCTGATATTGTTACTCATGAATTTGCTGTCTTTCGTTGTGGGTGAAAAGCATTTTGCCGGAACAGACGTCTTCGTTCCCGCTGGTAATCTTGAACATATAGTGGTCTTCGCTCTCGCATATGACCTGAATGTCAAGCCGGTCGCCGGGTTTGACGAGTTTGCGGAACTTGACTCGGCTCAGGCCTGTCATGGACAAGTTGCCCCGTTCGGGTCTTGTTATAAGATCGGCAACCATTTTTAACTGGGCAATTCCAGGCAGGATCGGATTATTGGGGAAGTGGCCGGAGAACCAGGAAGAGTTGCTTTCAGCTGTCACGGATGCGGTAATCTTGGTAACTTCCATCTTTTCTTCATTCAATCTGCAATCAATACTCTAAAGTATCATGGCGCAGCAAATAAAAAATTAAGGTGAGTTCTCTTGTGTGTTGCCGCGAGGACAACCTGAGGGGTGCAAACGTATACCACTCGGGCTGGAAATATACAACAGGGAAGCCGACACGGAAGGCGCCTTTTCCTGCCAAAAACTCATGTGAGGTCTGGCAATGTATTGACATTAATACGTATTTTTCGCTGCGAGCCCAGCAATTTTAACATCTTCCCTGTTTTTTACAAGCAGAATTTCCGGCCGCCACCGCTTCCGGCGTTTTCCAAATTCTTTTTCTTTTCCATGCATTACCGCAAAAAGTATTGTAAAGAAAAAACGGGAGAGTAACCGGCTCAGGTGGGAAGCGGACGGGGCTGGCCAAGGTGATGCCAGCCAACTGGGAGAGGAAAAGGGAAAATGATGGAGCGCATTCCGGAACCGGAACTCATGAACGATCTCGAGCAGGTCGCCGCCTACGCCGGACCGCATCTGGATAACGGCTACTGGCTCTTTATCCAGCGGTTCCGCAAGTTTTTCCCCCGCCTCCCGCGGGAGGGTGCCGCACTCGATCTGGGCTGCGGTCCGGCCGCCATTCCCTTACGCCTGGCAAGACTCTTGCCGCAGTGGGAGATCCACGGAGTGGACGGCTCGTCGGTGATGTTGGCTTCCGGCCGGGAGGCCGTGCGACGCGAAGGTCTGGAAAATCGCATCCGCCTTGTGCACGGCATTCTGCCTGGTGATTTGATCTTGCCCCGCAAAAGGTACGAGGCAGTCATTTCCAACAGTTTTCTCCATCACCTGGCGGACCCGATGGTTCTGTGGCAGGCCATTCGCAGATACGGCGAGCCCCGTGCCGCCATACTGGTCGTCGATCTGCTGCGCCCAACGGACGAGGAATCGGCCGAACTGGTCATCGACAACTATGTTCCGGACGCACCGCCGATGCTCCGCCGCGACATGCTCCTTTCCCTCCGCGCGGCGTACACGCTGGAGGAGATCTCGGCGCAATTGCAGCAGGCGGATCTCGCCGGCGATCTCGCTGTCAAAATGGCATCACCCTGTCAATTTGCCGTCTGCGGCCATCTTAGCGTATCTCCCTGACTTGAATACTTTTAGGTTGAAAAAAACAACGTGCGATGGTAACGAGTTGTTAGATCCTGCTTAATAAATTGAGTCTAAATCTTTACGGAACTGCACCCGACATGAAACTGAGCGTCGCAGCAAACTGGGATATCGAGCTGCTGGAAGGTCTCGCGCACATACCGGAAGTAACATCCGTCTATGCCAAACTGCCTTTCGATCTGGTGGGAGGAGGCAGGGCCGGGGTGGTCGTCCCTTTTGTGGAATGGGGTTCCGCCGCGGCATACATCGCTGCGGCCCATGCCCGGGGTCTGTCGTTCTGCTACCTCATCAACGCGCCCTGCCTCGACAACCTGGAGCAAACCGAGGAGGGGAAAAAGCAATTGCTCGGCTTTGTCGGCCAACTGGTCGATGTCGGTGTCGACAGTGTGTCGATCGCTAATCTGGCCCTGGTTTCACTGGTGCGCCGCAATTTCCCTCAGCTGGCGATTCGCGGCAGCGTACTCAGCTGGCCGACCAATCTTTCCCGGCTCAAATACCAGGAGTCTCTCGGTGTCGATCCGCTGATAATCCCCTATAGCGAGTTCAATCGCGATTTTAAAATGCTCGCCAAAATCCGCTCCGGATGTTCGTGCGGCATGCAGCTTTTTGTCAACGTTTCCTGCATTTACAATTGTCATTATCTTGCAGAACATGCATGCAGCGTGGGACACGCTTCCCAATTGGCTCATAGCACGGCGAGACCGAGTTGCTTTTTCGACTTTTACCTCTGGCAATGTACGCGGCGTCGCCTGCTTCACCCTGAGCTTTTTCTGACCAGCCGGTGGATTCGTCCCGAAGACCTGCATATCTATGAAGACCTGGGCTTTGAAGAGTTCAAGATTATCGACCGTTCGCGGTCTACGGCATGGCTGCTGCGGGCCGCCAAAGCCTATGCCGACCGCTGCTACCAGGGGAATCTGCTGGACATCCTGTCGCTTGAGCTGCTCGGCGATCCCGGCGGCTTCCACAGCAGTCTGGAAGAGCAGGTGCTTCTGCATATGCGGCATTATGAAAAAGGGGAGCGAAGGCTTATGTCGCGCATGCTCAAGTTGCGACGGCGCCTTCTGGCTATGGAGCTCTTTATCGACAATGCGGAATTAGCCGATTTCCTGGATGGGTTTCACACAATCCGTTGCGCAGAAACCTACTGCGAAGAATGCCGTTACTGCCACCGATATGCCGAACGCACCATCCGGTTTGACCGCGCGGAAGCCGAGTCGCTCGCCCGGGATATCTCTGAATTGCTGGAAGATGCCTTGGTCGCAGCAACTGCGGGGTAGAGCAAGACAGAAATCGGTGTGTTCCGGCATCTTATCAAACAAGAGATGTCGATATGCAGTGGATCTTAAGGAAAAAAATATATATGTGGCGGGGGTGCATCTGGTTGATCCTCCTCCTCATGACGGTCTGGGCAGCTTTCGCCATTTGGCTGACGCCTGCGGCACCGGTTTCCCGTCTCATGGCTGTTGTCCTCTACGTCTCCGGCGCGCTTTTGCCCCCTCTTTTCCTCCGGCCCAAATGGGCCGGGCTGGCCGTGTCGGGCTTGCTCTTTGCCCCGGTCGTCATCTGGTTTTTATGGCGTGCTCCCTCAAACAACCGGGACTGGCAGCCGGATCTGGCGATCTTGCCGTGGGCCGAAATAACGGGAGACGAGATTGCCTTGCATAATATACGCAACTGCGATTATCGGACCGAGACCGATTTCACCTGCCGGTATTACGACAGGGTTTTCGATCTCGGTAAACTCCGGACGGTCGATCTTTTCCTCGTCTACTGGGGGTCGCCACATATCGCCCACACCATGCTGAGCTTCGGTTTCGAGGACGAGGGCAACGTCTGTTTCTCCATCGAAACCCGCAAGGAGAGGGGGGAGGACTATTCCGCGATCAAGGGATTTTTCCGCCAATACGAGAAGATCTACATTGTTGCCGATGAGCGCGATGTGGTGCGTCTCCGCACCAATTTTCGCCATGAGGATGTCTATCTGTATCGCCTGAAGGTCAAACCGGAAATTATCAGGAAGGTGTTCCTCGATTACCTGCTGGAGGTGAACCGGCTCAAGGATCGACCCGAGTGGTACAACGCCCTTACCGGCAACTGCACTACCAGCATCCGCCGGCACACTACGCCGTACAACCCTGACGCCCGACTGGACTGGCGGCTGATCGTCAACGGGTATCTCGACAAGATGATCTATGAACGCGGCATCCTCAGTCAGGACCTGTCCTTTGCAGAGTTGAAAAAACGCAGCTACATCAACGAAAAGGCTCAGGCTGCCGATCAAGCCCCCGACTTTTCCCGGCGTATCCGCGAAGGATTGCCGGAAATATCACTGTGAGGTGTGCTATGCCGGATCACCGAAAAACGGCTTGCCGGAAAGAGTACTGCCAGGTTCTCGCCATTCTTCTCGCCATCATGGTCCTGTCCGGGTGTGCCGGGCCGATCGGTGTGACCAGGGTGTCGCCGCAAGACTCGTATAACATCAGTACCGACAACGCGCTGGGTGCCGGGAAGCCGAGCGAAAGCACCAAGGCTGTCCTGCAACGATACAACCTTCTCGATCTGCTGGTCGAAGATCCGCTGAAAACGATCAAGACCTTGCAGGATATCGGCAGGACCGACGATCGCCGCGATCTTCTGTTCACCCTCTCCGAAATCAGCTACCTGCAGGGTGAAACAATGCTCGCCGACTCTTCCGAAAGGATTCGCGGGCAAGCGCAGGATATGTTCCTCCAGTCAGCCGTATACGCCTATTTCTACCTGCTGGGCGAGGGCCGGGAGCCACCCCCGACTGCATATGACAGCCGGTTTCGGGATGCCTGTGAGTTGTATAACCGGTCGCTGTGGCTGGCGTTCCCGACCAAGGACGATGGCAGCCTGAATTTCTCAGGCGGCGTAAGGCATCTGCCCGGAGGAGATTTGTCGCTGGTTGTGAAAACCGATACCCTCGCCTGGAACTTCGAGAATTTTGAAGGCTTGTTTCCGTCCGACAGCTATGCCGTTCGCGGTTTCATCGTTCGCAACCGTACCGCCGGGCTGGGCATGCCGCTGGTAGGGCTGACCCGGAAAAGTCCCGAATCGCCGAGCGGCGGTGCTCTGCCGATCTCCGCTTTTCTGCGAGTAGCCGGAGATTTCGGCGATTATCTGCAAGGAAAATCCCAGGCCGTCCTGGAATTTTATTCGGCCCTGGATGATTTCGAGGTGCGGGTCAATGATCGATCGGTGCCGCTTGAAACGGACATCACCACCCCGCTTGCCTACAAACTGAACGATGCCACGCTCTGGAGAGTCGGAGAAAAACGCTTCCTCACCGGCGCCGAAATCCCGGTGCGCGTTCTGCTTATCCAACCGTACGAGCCGGGCCGGATTCCCGTCGTATTCGTTCACGGTACCGCGAGCAGCCCGGTCTGGTGGGCGGAGATGCTGAACTCCCTGCGGGCGGATCCGCAAATCCGCAGTAAGTTCCAGTTCTGGTTCTATCAATACAACAGCAGTAATATGGTGATGCTCTCGGCCGCGGAACTGCGGGAGGCGCTGGTGGCAATGATCAAGCAGCTGGACCCGCGGCAGCAGGACCCGGCCTTGCAGAATATGGTAGTGATCGGCCATAGTCAGGGAGGACTTCTCACCAAGATGACCGCAGTCGATTCCGGCAATGTGCTGTGGAATGCCATCAGCGACAAAGATATTGATGAAATGGAAATGGATCGGAGTGTCAAGGAATTCGCCAGTCGGCTGCTCATTTTTAAGCCGCTGCCGTTCGTCAAAAGAGTGGTGTTCATATCCACCCCGCACCGGGGCAGTTATCTGAGCAAGGAATGGGTTCGCAGCTTTATCAGAAAAGTGGTGCGGCTTCCCTATAACATGGTGATAAACAGCCAGGAATTCCTCCATACGCTGCACACGCAGTTAAAGTTGCCGGCTTCCCTGGAAGGAAGGATTCCCACCAGCATTGACGGGATGTCCGAGGAAAATCCACTGCTCAAGGCGCTGGCAACTCTCCCCATAGCGCCCGGCGTAGCTGCCCACTCCATTATTGCCGTCAAACCGGGGATGGATATTACCACGGGAAACGACGGCGTCGTCGCCTACGCGAGTGCCCATATCGAAGGAGTCGAATCCGAATTCATTGTCCGTTCCGAACATTCCTGCCAGGGCCATCCTTTTACCATCGAGGAGGTTCGGAGGATCCTCCTGAAACATATAGGGATCGATAACGCCTGGCAGGCTCCTGCTGAAACTGTTTCGGCTGCGGCGATGCCGCCGGAAATTTCGGATGAATACTGAACTCGGAAACACTTCCGATTCCCCTGGAGAGGCCGGATCTGGCTGCCGACCTCATGAAAAGTCCATTTTTTTCTCGTCGTAAATTGCAGAACCTCAATATTTTGTGGGCGACACAACCTTTCCCGAACAGAGACTCGGCGATGTTCCGAGTGTATCACTTTGATGTTTGGACAGTTACCCGTTTCGGCCGTGTTTTCCGTGATTGTGGCTCTTCTTTTGCTAACAATTAATAGTGGTGAAGCACTCGATTTGTTTTCAAAGTTTTTCTTTGGGTACACTCAACTCAAAAAATATTCCTGGGAGAGAGAGTATGAAAAAGACACTGAGCGTTATGGCGGTTACGGTTTGCTGTTTTGCTGCACAGAACGGGTTTGCCATGGTACCGAGCAAGAGCTATGTCGAAATGCTCGGCAAGTACACGTTTATGGATGACATGGATGCCAGCGACCGGCTGTCATTAGACACCGACTCGGGCTGGGGCATTGGCGGGGCGGTAGGCACTCACCTTGACATAATCAAGCTTGAAGTGGAAGTGGCGACTCAGAAAAATGATGTCGACCACTTCGAGATCGGCAGTCGGGGACAGCTGGAGACGAGATCCGGCGACGTCCAAATCAGCAGCGTGTTGGGCAATATATATGCCGATATCCCCGTAGGCAAGGGCTTTTCAGTATATGCCGGAGGAGGTTTGGGGGCCGCCTATTTCGATCTCAGCGTCGGTGATATCGATGACAACGACACCGTTTTTGCCTGGAAATTAGCGGCTGGCGTCTCCTATGAGGTCAATCGGCACTTCGGGATTGACCTCGGCTATGAATATTTCGCTACCGATGACGCGAGTCTGGAGAGAATTGAAGTGTCAAATATAGCGAGCAACAATATCATCCTTGGCCTGAAATATATATTCTAACTAAGGGACTCGGCGAGAACAACAATCCCGAGCCGGTGTTCCGGTCGGGATTTTTTTTGTCCGGGAGAAACAAGGCCCCAATCGGCTCAGGCTTCTAAGTGCGGACCATTTCCTGGCTGCGAGTCCGGGTTGTTAGATACCCACCACATGAAGATCCGATAGCCGAGCGCCAGCAAGGTTGCTCCGATAAACATGCCAAGGATGCCGGTTGTTGCCATGCCTCCCAGCGCGCCCAGAAGGACCACCGGCATCGGCGCATCGACGCCGCGTCCCAGCATGAGCGGCTTCAGTACGTTGTCGGCAGTGCCGGAAAGGAGCAGCAGGGCGGAGTAACCTATCGCCGCCCAGGTGCCGTAGTCGCCGCTGTACCAGATATAGCCGATCACGGGCAAAGTGACCAGCAAGGCCGGCAGCTGAGCGATTCCCAGCACCAGGGTGATCAACGACAGGAGCCCGGCCAGGGGAATCCCGGCTATGATCAAGGCCAGGCCGATCAGAAGCGCCTGGACACAGGCAATGCCGATGACCCCCGCGGCAACGGTTCGAATGAGTGCCGTCGAGAGATGGGCAAATTCCTTCCCCCGCCCGGTGCCGAGAATGCGCTCGAATATCGCCTGGGCGGCCTTACTCCCCTGCTCGCCGAAGGCCATGATGACTCCGGCAATGATGAAAGAGAAAAAGAATTGCAGCACTTTTCCCCCCGTGCCGGCAACAGTATCGAGGGCCTGTCTTGCCAAATCGCCGATCTTCGGCTGCATGTTCCGGACCACCGCCGGCAGGTCCGCATGCGCCTGCGACCAGAACAGATGAACCTTCTTGCCGATGAACGGCATGTCGGCCACCATCGGGGACGGTTCCGGAATCTGCAACGTATTGTTCTTGATGCCGTAGATCAGTTTATACGTCGAATCCCCCAGCGAACTGAACAGCACCGAGCTTGGCGCCACGATCAGCACAATGCAGACCAAAACCAGCAGGGTTGCCGCAAGTCCCTGTCTTTCACCCAATCTCCTGGCGATCTGGCGATGGATCGGATACATGGTCACAGCCAGGATCAGAGCCCATAACATCAAGGGCAGGAAAGGAGAAAAAATCTTATAACAGAGCATGGTCAGAGCCAGTACCAGTCCCGCCCGGATGAGCACGTCGAGCAGGCGGGCGGACAAGCGCTGTTCCAGTTCGTGGTCAGGCGCACCTGGTATGTTCATAAGCGATTCCTGAGTAGGCAAATATTTTTGCATGCTTCAGAATTTTCTTAAACCGCATTCCCTCATTTTTTGGCTTCTTCGAGGGAAACAGCCAATGCTTCCTGATAGGTAATGACGATGGTGTCACCCACCTCGACTTTCTCGAGATTGGCGGGGTTCTTAACCCTCACGGTTTCCACGTCGCCATCTGGCAGTTTGAGGGTTACCGTTTTGCGGGGCTTGTCGATATCCAGGATTTTCGCTGAAACGGTTGTTTCATTGACTTCGTATGCTCCAGGCTTGCTCCCGGGTTTCGCCCGACCCATTTCCTGGCTTGTTTCATCACGAACCTCTCCCGGTTTCGCCATCCTCACGGCCAGGGCTTCGGAATAGCGTGCCACCACCACATCGCCCACTTTGACTTGAGGCAGATTGACTACCTCCTTGCCGGCATAGACCTTAAAGGTTTGGCCGTTCGAAGCCCTCAGGGTGACCATACGGGTCTTCAGGTCCACTGCGTCGACTGTCGCTTTTATCGAGACCATCCCCGACCTTTGGACATTCAGATCCTTTTTGGCGCCGTTGTTTGCACATCCCCACAGACTCATTGCGACCAAAAACATCAACACTATCGTCAGCATACAAGTATTCTTCCGCATAGTTGTCTCCCTGGTTGATTGTTGGCGAGGTTTTCGTTGTATTCGTCTAACGTTTTGTAACGCAGGCGCTTTTGCTGGCAACCGCATCGAGCAGTTCAATCCATGAACTGGTCAGAGCCGCCATCTCGGTTTTTTGGAGTTCGACAGCAAAGGTATTGAAATCGATGCTCCCTTTCGAGTACCCGGAAAGTATCCTTTCGCAATCACCGCCGTCGACCGGCATCGGCTCTCCCGGCAAACCGGACCCGGCAATTGCTTGCAAAACAGCTGCAGGGATGGCCGTCACGGTGAGAGGCGCCAGCAGGTCATGCACAAGCCAGTCATGCGACTGTTCGCCCTCAGGGTTGGTCTCCATCCTCCAGACCAGGCGGAGAGGGCGAGCCCCGGCATTATAGGCTCGCCCCCACTCCCGAGAATTGTGGAGGTCGCGCGAAATCTTATAAATCCTCCTGGCTGCGGCAACTACCGTCCGGCGGAAGTCAACCGAGAGTGCGGTCGCCAGACGACTGATGGAGACGGAGGCGAAAGAGGCGACTGCGGGCTTGAGGCCTGCGGCGATGCGGCGCTCGATAGCCCGCAGGCAGGCCTGGGCTGCGCTCAGAAACTGCTCGCCCGAGAAAAGCAAGGCGATGTTGACTGGCACTCCCGAATACATCACCTCCTCTATCGCTCCCAGCCAATCCGGCAGGCCGGGGAGGGTGATAAGAATATTCGGTCGTCTGGCTTTCGCGCACATGATTGCAACCGCAGTGACGGCAGCGGGGGTATCGCTCATCGGCGGAGGAAAAACCGCAAGGGCCACCCAACCGTCGACGCCATCGGTACGATCGTAGACAGGTCGCAGGAGGTCGGCGGCATGACGGGCATCCTCCAGGAGGAGTTCCAGCGCCAAGGGTTCACCGAACAGCCCCGCCGCAAGTTTTTTGCGAATTGCCTTGTCGTAAACCTCCGTGGTTCGCACAGCACGGCTGCAGGCGAGCGGGTTGATGGATGCGCCGGTTATCGAGCCTTCCTGGATGTGCTGGAGTAGCGATCCGCTCTGCAGGTGTTCACGGGTGGTATTTTCCAGCCACAGACTCTGGCCGATGCCGAGTAAGGTCGAAAGGGTGCCCAAGGTGTTCCTCGCAGGTCGACATCATTGATTCCTTATGGCGAAGGGATGAATCCCCGGGATAGCAGTGCTCCGAACTCTGTAGCAAATACGGTTCCAGAACCGGATTAACGTTTGGTGAAAATAACCTGTTTATTATTTACGGAATTTTTATTATCCTATCCAATGGTAAGTGTTGAATCGGCGTGTGCATGCCGCAGGATGTTGAGGTTCTGTTAACTGTTATGGAAGGATGGGGCGGGGTTGTCGGGTGGTTTTCTTGTTCACCAGGGTGAGCAAAATGCTGAGAGATACATGTGCCAATTCGGATCAGGAGTTGCGGCAGCGGCTGACGTTTGAAACACTGCTCTCGGATATCTCCACCCAGTTCATCAACCTGCCAATCGATAGGATCGACAATTCCATCGAGATTGCCCAGAGGCGGATCTGCGAATGCCTCGGGTTTGACACCTCGACTTTATGGCAGTGGTCGGACGAGAAACCGCGGTTGTTGACGCTCACCCATATGCACAGCCCGCCGGAAGGTCCGGCGCGCCCGGTCCAGATGGATGCCGAACAGGCCTTTCCCTGGACATATCGGAAGATTTTGGCCGGCCGGACCTTCACTGTCATTACCGATGAACTGCCGGAAACAGCCTCCCGAGACCGGGAGACGCGGCGCCGTTACGGCATCAAGTCGTCGGTGGTCATTCCCCTGAAGACGGGCGGACAGCCGACCATCGGTGTGCTGAGTTTCGGCAATCTTTCTGCAAAGCGCGACCGGGCCGCCGCGAGCGTCAAGAGGCTCGAACTTGTTGCCCAGATATTCTGCA
>Ga0079306_1001586_pt1 | contig 14690 bp, 9 predicted proteins | sample Methanotroph_Enr_FD_79181 | JGI IMG/M metagenome (GOLD analysis project Ga0079306, IMG submission 79181) | Enriched soil microbial communities from Old Woman Creek wetland in Ohio, USA - Methanotroph_Enrichment_5 | ecosystem: Environmental > Terrestrial > Soil > Wetlands | place: USA: Ohio...
CCTACGAAAAAATGTTCGATCGCAACTATTTCGGAATGATGATGGTCGAGTCCGGCGATGCTGATGCATTTATCACCGGTGTATACACCAAATATCAGGATGCCATTATCCCTGCCATCGAAATTGTTGGGATGCGTGAAGGATTGAACCACATTGCCGGACTGAATATTGTTACCACAAAACTGGGTACCTTCTTTTTTGCCGATACGATGGTAAACAATCATCCTTCTAAAGAAACCTTGATTGACGTTGCCAAGCTGACTCACAATGCTGTAAAACTGTTCAACACCGAGCCTGTGATGGCCATGGTTTCATATTCAAATTTCGGCGAGCGCGCTGTAGGAAGCCCTGCAATGATCCATGAGGCAGTTGATTTCCTGCACAAGAATAATCCGGAAATGATGATTGATGGTGAGATGCAGGTAAATTTTGCCCTCGACCGTGAACTGCGCCACGATAAATTCCCTTTCTCTAAAATTGACGGAATGAACGTGAATACACTTATTTTTCCAAATCTCAGTTCATCCAATATTGCTTACAAATTAATGCTTGAACTTGGAATGAGCGACACCATCGGACCAATTCAAATGGGTTTGAACAAGCCAATACATATTCTGGATGTGGAAAGTTCGGTTCGTGATATTCTCAACATGGTTACAATCGCGGTGGTTGACGCGCAATTTGAAGAAATGAAGATTAAAAATCTTGTAGAGTAAGTCTGAATCTTCAGGAAAAACTGAATAATGTTTAAATGAAAAAAGCCTGGCTGATGTTTTCAGTCGGGCTTTTTACTTATAGTTTAAAATCGTAATTGGCACGTAACCCAAAAGTTGGGGCGCCCAGTGTCGATTGAGGACACACCCGCCATACGGCTTCAAGCTTGAGAAATCTGAAAATATTTTCGATACCGGCGCCGATTTCGATATATGGATTGGTCATTTTATTTGTTCCTATAGGAAATCCTACAATTTGCTGATGTTTATCGCTCAGTGAACCGATCATTCCTTTTGCTGAGAAAACTTCACGCAAACGGGTTTTCTTCAGGAGAGGCAGGCGGTTTAACAGAAATCCGTTCATGTGATATTCGGCGAACAGGTGCAGGTATTTATCGTGAATGAATTCCATATAGTTCAACATGTTGAAGTCGAAAGAGTATAACGCGAGAGTTTCGTTTCCGCGTGGAATATCAAGCATCGTGTAAGGCAGTTTTCCGAAAAACATTCCGGATTCAACCGCATATTTAATTCCGGTTTGCCCTATTCGAAGGTATTGCTTGGCAGTACATGAAATTCTACCGTAGTAATTTTGCTTTCCGGAGAAGAAAACCTGACCGCCTCCCAGTGTAAAATGAATAATAGGGTAGTCAGTTGACATATACATTCTCATAAATTTATCATCGATCAGCTTTTCCTGCCACGAAAATCGGGTATCGATGTTGAAATCTATTGCCGAAACATAACCGACAGGACTTCCTTCCCGAAGAAATGGATAAAATGGAGGAGATTCATGCCGGATATAACTGGCACTTATTTTGTTTATCAAGCCCGGATGCCATTCGTATTCGAAGGAGGATGCAAGCTTTTGCTCCCGAAAAAGTTCGTCAAGTTCATCACGTTTAAAAATTTGGGAAATAATGTTGCTTTCAGTTGGCGAAAGTGCATTTTCGTATAGGAAAAGAATTTTTTCGTTTTCACCGGACCGCACAATTTTGTCGTCATACGAAACTTTAATGAGTTTCCGGTAAATGGATGGAAACTTGTACCCAAATCCAGCAATTCCATTCATTTTATGATTCAAAAAACCATAGCCAAGACCGCCCCAGATCATGTACCTCGTGCTGATTTCATCGCTTGTCCGGGCACCTGCAAACAGGCTAAGTCCTTCCAACTTGTTGGTATTTATGGTTTTGCCATATGGTCCGAATTCAAATTTTCCTAAGTCGTAATAGCCGGTCAAAGCCATTCGGGTGAGGTTATCAACAAATTTGACTGCCCTGATCTGATTCACCGAATCGATGGTTCCTGCAATACCTGTTTCGTGCAGACTTAATTCCTCCAACCTGTGGGTATTCCAGTAATTTTTATCGCGCAGGGTAGCATCAGGTAGCTTAATAGTTTCGTAGCGACCATTTCTGCTGGCCAGATTCACTTTTTCCGGCTGATTCACACTTACGCTGTCGATTACGGCTGACTGGGTAAAGAATACACTGATCGGCTTTTTCGAAGGATTGTTCTTTCCGGGCACATAATTGAAAACTGCATCAATCTGGTTGCGCCTGAAAAATGGAATTGAATCATCCACCAATTGGTAGTTACTTTTTAAGCGCATGCTTTTCAGAAAATTGAGGTATTCGGTATTTGCCAATATCCCATCAATTTCAAGAAGCGAATAATTTTTTGTGTCGGTAGTCAGGTAACCCTTAAAAACTTTGTCTCCTTCACGGCGGGGGAAAAAGTCAATCTTGTATTGTTTCTGTCCGTTTTGGATGGTACTGTCTGCCAGAAAATATTTGTAATAGAACCAACCATTGTCGGCCAATGGACTTACGAAATTCTGCAAAAAGAGATTGATATAATTATCGTAAAAATTCACTTCCATATCCAGCGCACTGGTATATCCTGAAATTTCGAATTCGTCAAGCACACCTACTCCCGAGGTTTTGTCGGCCAGTACGGTTGATTTTTGTTTGGGAGGATTTCGCTGAAATTCGTTGTATACCAATTGTTCCGAAAAATAAATCGGGAGAAACCTGGAGCTGTCGCTGTTGGTTTTAAAAACCGACTGGTTATTCCGGAATGCTTTTAATTGCATCGTTTTTTCACCGACATTATTTATATGGTATTCCCATTTGGTGTATTTCCGAAAAGAATATCGGGGATATTTCGAAGGATTATTTTGCTTTTTACGATCAACCATTTCCTTCAAAATTCTCCTGACAGGCCCGTCATCCGGCTTTACACTTATTTCAGAAAGGTTAATCAGCTCTGATTTCATAAGTACCTGAAGTTCCGTTATTTTCCCTGCGGGTATGCCGATTGCTTTGCTGATGTATCCGACAGATGAAAAATATACAGAATCAACATGCACTTTACTGGTAAGGTTAAAAAACCCAAGGGTATCGGATAACATTCCTGTATTCGTGTTTTTAAAGACAATACTGGCATACGGAATTGGCCTTCCGGTTTCCTGATCAGTGACCTTGCCCAGTATGGTAGTTTGTTGCGAAAACCCTTGACCAACAATCAAAAGCATTGCAATTAAGAGTTGAAACCCCCGGAAAAAGCGAAGTTCAATTGTATCGAATTTACTGTACATGTTTTGTTTTGTATTTCAAAAAGAAGGTTCGAACAAATCTAATTCATATTTTTCATGATGTTGTTGCCTGAACCAAGGGGCAAATTTGTCTAAAAAAACCAATCATAATACTGTGTTGGCCGATTTTGTTCCAAATGTTAATTCTCTGCATCCGATAAATAACCAAATTAGCAGTTGAATGTTTTACCTGAGTGCTAAACGGACCTACTTTATCATATCCAGAATAATTGGTTTCAGCCCGCTAAAAAAGAATTCAACGGCAATAACCATTACGATCAGTCCCATCAAACGCATCATCACGTTATTCCCGGTTTGCCCGAGAATTTTAATAATCCTGGATGAGCTGTATAAAATGAGGTAGGTGATTAGCATTACGATCAGAATGGCTCCAAAAAGAATGATTTTTCGTTCGAAAGTTGACGCGTCTTCCATCAAAACAATGGCATTGGTAATGGCTCCCGGGCCACAAATCATTGGTATAGCCAATGGAGTGATGGAAATATCGCTGACATAACTTTTCACTTCAGAATCTTTAATTTTCACTTGTCCCAATCGTGCCTGAAGCATGTCCATCCCCATGATAAAAAAGATGACACCGCCAACAATCCGGAAGCTATTCACTGAAATGCCAAAGAATTTGAATAGTAACTGGCCTGAAAAGGCAAAAATCAAGATGGTAATAAATCCAATTACTGAAGCCTTTTTAGCTGTTGCATTCCGATGTTCGACATCCAGTTCCGAGGTCATTGTCATGAAAATTGGCATCGTTCCCAACGGATTGATAAGGGTAAAGAAGGATGTGAAACAAAGTAAACCGAATGAAATGGAGTCTTGCATGGATAAGTTGGGTTATTTCAGGTAATTTTCGACAAACGCATTTTTGGGTTCGAAAACTGTTTTGTCCCAGACCGTGCGCTGTTCCGCATTGGGCCAGGCATGTTCGCGGTAGGGAACCGGAAAAATTATTTTTTCACCCACAGCCTGATTAATTGCGGCATAAACCGAGGTTGACGGACAAGTATTGTCGATTAGCCCAATTTCCGCAACAATCGTGGCATTCGAAAATTGTAACAGGTTTGCGACGTCAAAGTATGGTATCGCATTCTTAATCTTTTCATGATTGCCCGTATGTTCGAAGGGCTGCGGCCATCCACCTTTGCGCTGAATCAAATTTCCTCCCCAGTCGCACATAGCCGGAACTGTTGCAACCACTGCCGAAACCCTGCTGTCGAGCCCGGCAGCAGCCAGTGCCTGTCCACCCCCCTGGCTTTCGCCAATTACCAGAATGCGTTTTTTGTCCCATTCAGGTTGTCTGGTCAGAAACTCGATGGTTCGGATTAACCGGAGATACATTCCCCTGAAGTAGAATTTATCACGGCTTTCAAGTCCACTGATATAATAATCCTTCAATTCACCGGCTTCCAGATTGTTATAATATTCGTCAGGCTGGCCGTTTAACATTCCATGGGCGTTCAGGTCGAAGCAAAGCGCTCCTTTGCCTTTTTTGGCATAGTTCAGGGCATTCACAATTTCAGACCGACACCACGATCCCTTTACTTCGGCGGCATGCACCAGCAATACGATCGGGAGTGTTCGAACCCCTGCTTTTTCAGGCTTTGCAAAATAACCCTTTGCTGATTTTGGACCGGTGCAATTGATTTCGGTGTCGAAACATACATAACCTTTCTCGCCGGATTCTACCTTTTCCGATTTCACTTCCATCCGGAGATTATTCAGGTTTTGTTTTTCAAGTGACCAGTATTCAATCAGATCTTTGGGGCATTTACTTCCCGGTTTAATTTTTTGCGGATCGATGATCATACCGATGCTTTGCTTGTTTTCCCTGATTTTTGTTTCGATTATTACTGAACAAGCTTCCTTAAAAGCACTTTCGAAAATGATAAGCGAATCCCGGGTAGGTAGAAATGCTTTATTTGCCAGGATTTGATTGTTGTTCTTCCAAACTTTTACAAACAGCGAATCATTTGTCCTTTGGCTGAAAACGGCTGTTATACTGATCTTTTGACCCTTTTTGTATATGCCATTTTCATGTGATTGCGTCAGGATAAAAGTTTGGGCCTGAATTGAAAAAACGAAACTGAACAGGAATAGAATCAAAAATGGAAAAAGGAATCTGGTTTTCATGACAGGTTGTTTAACGAGTTTTCAGAGGTAAAAATACAATAATAAAACCTTATTTGTCATTGTAACCTTAGTAAGAACGGAAGACGGATTAAATTATTACCATCGTGATGCAGCCATATAAATAAGGTTCAATTCGCCGGTGTTTATATGTCTACTATGGATTATTTTACCTCATCTTCTTCCGGAAATTCTGCATCAAGTTCGGTATCTTCCTCCTCATCCTCTTCATATATTTCGATGATTGGTTCAGTGAATGCCTTGCTAACCAGTCGTTTGTCGAGTGTGAGCAAAAGAGAAGGCAGAACCATGATATTGAAGAACATGGCAAACAGCAGCGTTGTCGAAATCAGGATACCCAAAGCCTGAGTTCCGCCAAATTCGGAGACAATGAATACACTGAATCCAAGTACAAGAACAATGCTTGTGTATATCATACTGAAACCGGCTTCACGTAAGGCATTTAAGGCAGACAGTTTAATAGCGCCATCATTAATTTTTAGTTCGTGCCGATACCTTGAAAGGTATTGAATGGCGTTATCAACCGAAATGCCAAGTGCAATGCTGAAAACGATGATGGTTGACGGTTTGATTGGTATACCTGAAAATCCCATGATTGCAGCCGTTATCAGTAAGGGCACAATGTTTGGACCCATGGAAACAAGAATCATGCGGAAGGAAGAAAACAAAAATGCCATGAGTATCGAAATCAGGATGATCGCAATAATTACGCTTTCGAATAAATTTAAGATCAGGAAATTGGTCCCCTTGGCGTAAACAACACTGTTGCCGGTTACTTTTACATTGAATTTTGACTTGTCAAAAATACTGTCAACCTGGGGAAGAATACTTGCCATCAGCGAATCCATATGTTTGGTTCCCACATCGGCCATTTGAAAACTAACTCTGGTAATTTGTTTGGTGCTATCTATAAACGATTTGAGCAAATCGTTGCCGTTCCCTTTTACTTTTTGTGGTAAATAGCTTAATATAAAATTCTTTTCCATCGAACTTGGCAGCGTGTATTTGCTTGAATCGCCTCCGTAGTAAGACTGGCGGGCGAATTTGAATACCTCAATCAGCGAAAGAGGCTTCGAAAATTCGGGGTGCTGGTTGATCGTGTTTTGAAGCTGGTCGATTTTCTGGATGGTTGAATAGGTCATCACACCGTTTTTCTTTTTGGTATCCACCGAAATCTCAAACGGCATCACTCCGCCGAAATTGGTTTCGAAGAATTTCAGGTCGATGTATACCGGATCATTGCTTCTGAAATCATCCACGATTTTTCCGGATGTTTTCATCATACTCAACCCAATAATCCCAACCACAACCAGGCTGCCGGCAATGCTGTAAATCAGGTTTCTCCTGAAACTGATCAGGTATACGACCTTATCCAGAACGGCGCCAAAGAAGTTATTGTCCAAGTGTTTAAGATGCTTCGCGGTGGGAGGTGCCAGCAGACTAAAAATAATAGGGATCAAAACAATACACAGCACATATAAAATCATGATGTTGAGAGCCGTGATAAGTCCAAATTCGCGCAGCAATTGGTTCGGAACCAGGATGAAAGCGGCAAATCCAAGGGCAGTAGCGGCATTGGTCATGAGTGAAGCAAACCCAATCCGGTGAATGACCTGGGATAATGCCCTCATTTTGTTGCCGTGATTTTTATATTCCCAATGGTATTTATTCAGTATGTAAATACAGTTTTCAATCACAATAATTACAATAAGCGATGGAATTACGCCACTCAGGATGGTGATTTTGTAATTAAAGAGTGAAAGTGTGCCCAAAACCCAGACGATGCTTATTGCAACCACCAGAAGTGAACTTAAAACTACTCTTACAGACCTGAAAAACAGGAACATGATAAATGCTGCAACAGCTATACTGATCAATACAAAAAGGAAAAGTTCGTGTTTAATCTTTTGCATCGTTACGGTCCGGATATAGGGCATTCCGGAGTAGTGAATCTCAACTTTATTCTGAATCCGGTAAGCTTCTACAGCTTTAACGACATTGTCGATCAGTGCAATCCGGCTGGCGTCATTCAGTTTATTTTTATCAAGGGCGATGGTCATCAGTGTTGCCTTTGTTTTGGGATTGTACAACATTCCCTCATAAAATTTCAGGCTAAGGATCACATTTTTCAGGCTGTCAACTTCTGCCTGAGTGGTAGGTTTCCGATTGACCAAAGCCTTAACACTGAACTGATGGGATTCTTCATTTTTTTCCAGGTTTACTGCCCTCGAAATATTTACAACTTCCTTAACTCCATCTATTTCGTGAATTTTATTGCCTAAGTCAGACCAGGCGTTAAATTGGTTAAGGGTAAAAATATCCGGATTTTTAGTACCAATCACAATTACATTACCATCTTCACCAAAAAGTTTTTTGAATTCAACGTATTCAATTCTTGTGCTGTCCTTCTCAGGCAAGATCGGCGTGTTTTCATAGGAAAGCTTTACATCCTTACCTTTGTATGCCATAAATACGGTCATCACAACCAGAGTTATAACCAGGAAAAATCTGTTTCTAAGGATGAATCGGGATATATGTGTAAACATTAGAAGGAGATAATGATCTGTTTTGTAGGCAGATGTTTGATGTATAATTTTTATTGCGGGCAAAAATACTACAATATTGGTACTTTACCAAGTTACAGCATATAAAACGCCAATGATGACAGGATGTTAGCGAATAGAAGGATATCAAACGTTTTCTTCATGAGTAGCTTATTCCCCAAATTAATCAGGAACATAATTGGGATTAATTCCTTTAATCAATGACAATGTCTTTTGTGCATTCACATGATCATCTGTCAATTTGTATATTCTGAATAAGGCGATCAAAGCTTTCTCTTTGTCCTTTCTTTCGCTCGTGAATGCAATCGCCTGATTGAATTCCTGAATCGCAGACCTACTTTTCCCTATTTTCTGATTAAGAGTTCCCGAGGTATAATAATAAGAGTAGAGGTCAGATATGTTTGGTGCCGAACTTAACAGTTCCAATGCCTGTAAATATTTGGTCTGTGAAATCAAATAAGGTATTGCGTCAATATACAATTGAAACAGATAGGGATGAGTCTTTATCAGTGATAGATATTCGTTAAAGGCTAAACTGTCTTTCCCAATACTTGAGAAATATTCTGCCAGAAATATATGTTTGCTTTCATAGTACGATGAATTATTAAAAGCAACTGAATCAATAAACGATTTTGGAATATAGGTATCTCTCCATTGGTTGTCCAGACTGTTGGGCGTAAATGGCCAACTTGCTTTAAGCTTCCTGATTCTCTGGTCGGCGAACAGGCTGTCCAACGCTGTAAATCCCCAGTTTCGACGGTAATAGGATGATGGCTTGATCCGGTCATTATTCCAATTATCAGCGATCAAATGATTTGCTTTCATTTCCTGAAAAAAGGCATCAGCCATCAGAAAGTATCCATCGATATTCGGATGCAAATGTTCAACCATTAAATTATTGCCGATTAGTCCGTAGGCTGAGTGTTTTTCAAAAATACTCTTCATCGGAATTACCGGACAATCATACTTTTTCCCAAGGCGATGAATCACTTCATTGATCTCTTCCGGAGCTCTGAACCGAATAATATCCAAATCTTTAGCCTTGTAATACAGAACTCTGGCTTCATCGAATTTGTTATTTTTTTCAAGTTCCTGAGCCTTCCTGTAAACATCAATAGCTGCAGGCAGATTGTTTGTAGCTTGAGAGCCAAATGGTTCCTGATCTTTGATGTTGCTGACCAGTTCGCTGAGGATTACCGGAACATGATGATTTTTAGCTTTTCGCAATACCTTTGAAATATTTACGTCAAACTGATGAATGCCGTCATTGAATAACTCGGAACCGTAAAGTATCGATTTTTCCTGTGCAAGGCATTGCATTAGAGTAACCATTGGCTTATCGTTTTCCTTGTTGCTTTTGCTGATAACCCGATAAACCAAATCCTGAACAAGCTGATAGATTCTTAATTTGACGAGCTTGAGCCGAAGCTGTTTCAGCCAAATGAAATTACCTTTTTTCTCTACCGAACCAACGCCGAGTGTTCCATAGTATTCGTTGTGGCTATTGTAAATCAGAATTGCGTTAGGCTTGTAGTCAAGAACATCGTCTATCATGTCCGCTGGACTGTAACTGCTTGTAGCATCAAGTGCAATATTTACAACTTCTATTCTTTTATGCGGAAATACATCCTGTAATCTGTAATACAAGATTCTGGAAAAAGTATTCCCCGTTTGATAAGGAAATCCTCGTGCAGTCGAACAACCCATCACAAAAACCCGGTAGGCAGTATCAGGTTTATTTGTCAAAAACACATCGTTGGTGGGAGTTGTTGCAATGAAATTGGTGAAATACCGTTTGGCAATATCCTTATTAATTTCAGAATATCCCTTATACTGTTTTGAATCTACAAATAGGCTTAAATCGGTTCCGAGACCAAAGACCCGAAATGCAATTTCTACAGAAGAGAGAATTAGCACAGATGCCAGAACTAATATCAGATAAAATACTGTTTTCTTTGATTTGCATAGTATTTTGAGAATATTTTGAGAATATTTTGAGAATATTTTGAGAATATTTTGAGAATATTTTGAGAATATTTTGAGAATATTTTGAGAATATTTTCATAAACTAATTAATTTTTTAATGCTTTTAAGATGGAGTCTTTGTATCGTAAAAATAGCTTATTTTTCCTGTTCAACAATCATCTTCTTTAATCCTTCCGAGAAGAAAACCTCGTACCCACCTTGCGGATTACTGTATATAAAATAGACTTCAATTCCCGGAAGTTTTTTAAGCAGTTCTTTGCTTTTTTCGAGTCCCAGAACCATAAAAGCAGTGTCCCAGGCATCGGCAGTTACGGCATCGTCGCAAACAACGGTCGCGCTCAGAAGTGTGTTTCTCGCCGGGAAACCGGTTTTAGGATCAATCGTATGACCATATTTAACGCCATTTTCAATGAAAAATTTACGATAATTCCCGGCGGTCGTCAACGACTTGTTATCGAGCTCAATAATAGCCTGAAGTTGGCTTCCGGGATCAATGTTATCGTCGGAAGGTTTATCGATACCAACATGCCAAAGTTTATTTTTAGCATTGGTGCCTTTGCAATGTACTTCGCCGCCAATTTCAACCAAATAGTTCTTAATGCCCTTTCCCTCAAAAAATTTACTGACCACATCAGCTGAATAACCTTGTGCCACTGCATTGACATCAAGTGATACTCCCGGGAACTTCTTGATGACTTTCCGGCCTTCAAGTTTGACTTTATCCATTCCAACAAACTGTAGCAGGCTGTCGATGTAAGCTGTATCGTGTTTGGCTATCGGGGCATTTCCAAACCCCCAGGCATGAACAACCGGTCCTACGGTGATATCCAAAGCACCTCCGGAAATGGTATTGACCTCTGCCGATTTCTTAAAAACATCAATAAACCAGTCGTCAGCTTCTACATTTGGGTCGTTATTGTTAATTCTGGAAATAATGGAGGTTGAATCGTACATTGAGCATGATTTATCAAAAGCTTTCAGGATTGAATCAATATCCTGGCTATAATCCTGGTTAGTTGAATTCTCGTAGGTGATGTTGTAGGTGGTGCCCTGCGCAAAACCTGATATTTTCATGTACTCACTTTTTTTTTGCTGACAGGCGGTTAGTAACAAAACAAGGGCTAATGGCCATCCGATATATTTCATTGATTCCATAATTTGTGAGGTGCGGTTTCCCTATCGCAAATGTAGAATTATTCAGTCATCAGTCGAAAAATCCGTTAGTATTTATCGCAATCTGAATCATAGAAAAGATTTGATAATAAATATTCCTCATACTGATAATTTAGTTAACAAGTGGTTTTCTCGTTAGGATTATCTATTTTTGAAGGAAGGCATTCATTTCAATAGCCGACTATGAAAAAGAACCGAATTGATTATAAGCGATTTTCAGTTATTTTTGTTCTGCTCATTCTTATGACGGTGATTGCCTCGCTTACTATCGGAAGAGACATCTACGAACACAACGAGAAGAGTTTACTTTCGTTTGCCATTGTAAATCTTGCCGGATATCTTTTCTTTTTTCTGTTTATGCCTATGGAGCTGGCCTTCATCTTCTATCTTCGAACAGGGTATGATCCTTTGACACTCAATCTGGTAGCTATAGGAACAGCAATGATTTCGCAGGCAGTTGATTACCTGATAGGCTATTTTTTTAGCGCGGGAATAATTGATCGCATGATTGGGCGGAAGCGATATGAAAGAGCTGAAGACGAAATCCGCAAATACGGCAGATTGACACTGTTTTTCTCCAATTTGTTGCCACTTTCTTCACCGGTAATTTCCTTAGCTGCGGGGATGTTGAAATATCGCGTGAAAGATGCTTTGTTTTACAGTTTTGTAGGGATGGTTTGCCGATACCTGTTGCTTACCCTACTTTTTCAGGGATAACTATTGACAAAAAAAACTCCGGAAAATCTTCTTATAAAAGTAAAAAGCTTTCCGGAGTTTGTATCTTTTTGTTTAGTCAGCGGGTGACTCCGAGTCACCCGCTGACTAAACTCATTAAATCTCTTTTTACAGCAAATCTGCTTCCAACAGCAGTTCTTCCATTTCAAGCTGAACATTAACAGCTTCGTTGCGTGCTTTTTCAGCAAAATCTTCACCATCCGAAGCATAGATAATCTGACGTGACGAATTGACCAGCAAACCGCACATATCGTTCATGCCGTATTTGGCCACTTCTTCCAGACTTCCGCCTTGTGCACCAACTCCCGGAACCAAAAGGAAATGATCGGGAACCAATTCACGAATTTCTTCCAGCTTTTCAGCTTTGGTAGCTCCAACCACATACATCATGTTGTCGGTAGTTCCCCATTGTTGCGAGGTTTTCAACACGGTTTCAAACAACTGTTCTCCGGTTTCGGAATTCTTCAGGTATTGGAAATCGGCTGCACCTTTGTTCGAAGTCAGTGCCAGAACAATCACCCAGCGGTCGAGATAGGTCATGAATGGTTTGATGGAATCTTCGCCCATGTATGGGGCAACGGTTACAGCATCAAAGTCCATGTGATCAAAAAAAGCACGGGCATAAAGGTTCGATGTGTTGCCAATATCTCCGCGTTTGGCATCGGCAATAATAAATTGTTCCGGATATTTCTCGCGGATGTAATGTACGGTTTTCTCCAAACTGATCCAGCCTGCAACGCCCTGACTTTCGTAAAAGGCAAGGTTTGGTTTATAGGCAACGCACAAATCGTGCGTAGCATCAATAATTTCCTTGTTGAAAGCAAATATCGGGTCGCTGGTTTCGTTCAGAAAACGAGGGATTTTCAGAATATCCGTATCCAGTCCGATGCACAGGAAGCTGCGTTTCAATTTGATCTGTTCAAAAAGTTGTTCTCTATTCATAATATGTTTGTTTTAGTGAGGGTGTGACTCAAAGTCACGCCCTCACTTTTCATTAAATCTCCGCTTCTTTTAACCTTTCTGCGTTTTCTTCTACTTGAAGTTTGTCGATGATCTCGTCCAGATCGCCTCCAACCACGGCCTGCAGATTGTAAATAGTCAGATTGATGCGATGATCGGTAATACGTCCTTGTGGCCAGTTGTATGTACGGATTTTGGCCGAACGGTCACCGGTTGAAACCATTGTTTTGCGTTTTGAAGCAATGGCGTCAAGATATTTTTGATGTTCCTGGTTGTAAATACGGGTACGCAACTCCACCATTGCTTTAGCAAGGTTCTTGATCTGCGATTTCTGGTCCTGGCAGGTCACCACAATACCGGTCGGAATGTGTGTCAGCCGTATGGCCGAATAGGTGGTGTTGACCGACTGTCCTCCAGGTCCTGAAGAACAATAGGTGTCTTTCCGGATATCGCTGTCTCTCAGGTCAATGTCGAATTCTTCAGCTTCAGGTAAAACAGCCACAGTAGCGGCCGAAGTATGAACCCGACCCTGAGTTTCGGTTTGCGGTACGCGCTGAACGCGGTGAACTCCTGATTCGTATTTCATAATTCCGTAAACGCCTTCGCCCGAAATAGTTGCTACAATTTCCTTAAAACCTCCGGAAGTACCTTCGCTGGTGTTGGTCACTTCCAGCTTCCAGCCTCTTCGTTCGCAAAATTTGGTGTACATGCGGAACAAATCACCGGCAAAAATACTGGCTTCATCACCACCGGTACCGGCACGGATCTCCAGAATAGCATTTTTACCATCTTCCGGGTCGGCAGGAATGAGCAGTAATTTAATGTTTTGTTCCTTTTCGGGGATCAAAGCTTCGGAACTCTCAATTTCTTCCCTTGCCATTTGGCGCAATTCTTCATCGGTCTCCTCAGCCAGCATTTGTTTGCCCGATTCTATGTTATCGATCATTGCCTTAAATTCCTTAAAGGCATTGGTGAGCAATTCCAGTCGTCTGTATTCCTGATTTAATTTGACGTAACGTTTCATATCGCTCATTACTGATGGATCAGTAATTTGTGAGCCAACTTCTTCGAACCGATACCTAATCGATTCGTATTTTTCCATTAGTGAATAATCTGCCATATTGTTGAGGTACTTGATTTTAGTAAAAAATATTAGACAAAGACGGGCAATTTTAACTGCCCAAGCTAATATTCGAATTCGCCGAACTGCGATTGGATGGTAAGTTTTTTGCCATCAAATGCTTCAACGAGCCCAACGATGCGGGCTTCGATGTTGTATTTTTTAGAAATGGAGATCACCTCAGCGGCAAATTCAGGAGCCAGGTACACTTCGAAACGGTGCCCCATATTGAAAACCTTGTACATTTCCAACCAGCTTGTCCCGGATTCTTCCTGAATCATTTTGAACAGCGGCGGAACGTCAAACAGGTTATGCTTAATTACATGAACGTTATCTACAAAGTTCAATACTTTGGTTTGTGCGCCGCCCGAACAATGGATCATTCCATGAATGTTTTTCCGGAGTTTTTCCACCAATTCTTTTACTACCGGAGCATAGGTGCGGGTAGGAGAGAGTACCAGTTTTCCGGCATCCAGACCAACACCGGCAACCGCTTCGGTCAGTTTTTTGTTTCCTGAATAAATGAGTTCTGCCGGAACTTCCGGATCGAAACTTTCAGGATATTTTTGCGCCAGGTAATTGGCAAATACGTCGTGACGAGCTGAGGTCAATCCGTTGCTGCCCATGCCTCCGTTGTATTCTTTTTCGTAGGTTGCTTGTCCGAAAGAGGCCAG
>Ga0079306_1001587_pt1 | contig 14684 bp, 16 predicted proteins | sample Methanotroph_Enr_FD_79181 | JGI IMG/M metagenome (GOLD analysis project Ga0079306, IMG submission 79181) | Enriched soil microbial communities from Old Woman Creek wetland in Ohio, USA - Methanotroph_Enrichment_5 | ecosystem: Environmental > Terrestrial > Soil > Wetlands | place: USA: Ohio...
TGAATTGACAATGCTAAAGCGGAAGCAATTATCAAGACGCCAGAGAATGCATACCAGCGTCGGCGCTTCCCGATGAAGTCAAAGGAGGTTTCGCCGCGATATAGACGGCCACCAATACCTGAAAGTTTGGTCATGCTTTATGCCTCCTTGACAACAGATGGTGCGGCGATGACTACGCCCAAGTTTTTAGGCGACAGACCCGAAAGCGGGTGACCGGAACTGTAGAACTTGAGTTTCGCGAAAACAGTGACGATCGGCTTTGTGAAAACGAAGACTACGAAGAGATCTATGAGAGTGGTCAGTCCAAGCGTGAATGCGAATCCTCGAACTCCGCCGACTGCGAAAATGTAAAGGAGTGCGGCGGCAATTATCGAAACGAAGTCAGCGACGATAATCGTGCGACGCGCGCGGATCCAACCTGTCTCAACTGCAGACCTGAGAGTTCGCCCTTCGCGCACTTCATCGCGGATACGTTCGAAGTACACAATGAACGAGTCAGCCGTAATACCGATTGCGACAATCGCACCTGCGATGCCAGCCAAAGTGAGCGTGAATCCCAACCACTTTCCAAAGAGGAGGAATAGCAGGTATGTAATCGATCCGGCTATCAGGAGTGACCCGACAGAAACTATGCCCAGTCCTCGGTAGTAAAGAAGGGAATAGAGAATCACGAGGCCAAGGCCGATGAATCCTGCAAGCAAGCCTGCACGCAATTGATCAGATCCAAGCGTTGGAGAAATCTGCTGAACTTCGCCTCGATCGAAAGCAAGCGGCAAAGCGCCGTATTTCAAAACGTTCGCAAGATCCGTAGCATCTGTCTGAGTGAAATTTCCAGTGATTTCCGCATTACCAGCAGTGATGGCTTCGTTGATTCTTGGTGCAGATTGAACCAAGCCGTCAAGAACAATCGCGACCTCATTCTGCGGTGCGGCTAATTTGGTGACGCGAGTAGTCAGCGCACCAAACTTCTTTGTACCTGCATCGTTAAATGTGAGGAGAACATACCAACCGCTACCGGTTGTCTGATTGATCGAAGCCGAAGCCTTCGAGATGTCTTGGCCGAGCACTTCAGCAGGGGCGAGAATGAATTTGCTCGTGCCATCTTTCTGGCAGGTGACGATCGGCTCATTGGGATTGTCAGTACCTGAGCCCTGACGGTTAGTTGCCTTGCTGCAATCCAATTTGGCATATTCTGCGTTAAGGGCCGCACTAACACCCGCGGGCGGAGTAGCTGCAGTACCGGTCACTGCACTAGGTCCCGGCGCGCCCTCAACTAATACTTGGCGGAAGCGCAACTCGGCAGTCTGCCCCACAAGATCAACCACCCGACGTCCAGTGTCTCCAGGAACTGAGATGACGATCTGACGGTTGACGCCACTTCCTTGCGCAGTCACTTCGCTCTCAGCAACGCCAAGAGAGTTGACGCGCTGGCGAATGATAGAGACCGCCTGATCGATCGCGGCGCTTGTCACCTTGCCAGTGGTTCCAGCGGCGATGCGCGGCTGCAGCGTGACGCTGGTACCTCCACGAAGATCAAGACCAAGTTTGACTGAGGTCGCCCCCTGAATAAATACAAGGGCTAGGAGGGCAACGAGGACAACACCCAAAATCGCAAGGGTGCGACCCGGCTTTGTGGCCGTCTTAGGCGTTCGAGATTGTGCGGAAGTGGACATGGGTAGAGAGTCTAGGCATCAGAGGCGGGCGTGTCGAAAATCGACGGGGTAAAGGCCGAGATCGGGGGTTCGTATCCCACGTGACGCCAGCCTTGAGCAGTCGCAATCCGTCCACGCGGGGTCCTTGCCATGAAGCCATTTCTGACCAGGAATGGTTCTGCCACCGATTCCACAGTCTCGGTTTCCTCCCCCACGGCAATAGCCAACGTCGAAAGCCCTACCGGTCCTCCGTTAAATCGCTCAACTAGCGCCAGCAGGACGGCCCTGTCGAGACGATCCAGGCCGAGTTCATCCACCTCGTACATCTCAAGGGCGGCCTTGGCATCTTCAGGAGACAACTCCGTGGAGCCGCGAACTTGTGCATAATCTCGAACTCGTCGCAAGAGCCGGTTGGCGATGCGGGGCGTTCCCCGAGAACGGCCTGCAATTTCGGCAATCGCCTGGGGATGTATGACAAGGTTTAGAAGTGCCGCGCTTCGCACCAGCACGTGGGCGATTTCATCTGCGTCGTAGAAATCCAAATACGCCGTGAAGCCGAAACGATCGCGCAAGGGGCTAGGAAGCAGACCCGCTCGGGTCGTCGCGCCGACCAACGTGAAGTGAGGAAGTTGTAGCGGTATCGCGGTGGCACCTGGCCCTTTGCCCACAACGACATCCACTCGGAAGTCCTCCATGGCCAGGTAGAGAAGTTCCTCCGCTGGTCGAGGAAGTCGATGAATCTCATCAAGAAAGAGAATCTCGCCTTCCATGAGAGATGACAGGATCGATGCGAGGTCACCGGCATGAGTGATAGCCGGGCCGCTGGTGATGCGAATTGGTGTCTCCATCTCGCTTGCCAGAATGAGTGCGAGCGTCGTCTTTCCAAGACCGGGCGGACCCGATAGGAGAATGTGATCGGCCGAAGAATTGCGATGTCTAGCCGCGGTGAGAAGCACATCAATCTGCTCGCGAACGCGGTGCTGACCTATGAATTCCGAGAGAGATCGAGGTCGAAGAGCGTTCTCGGCAGCCGACTCTTCACGGCGAACCGCCGGCGCCACTAGTCGATCCTCTGATTCGTTGGCCATTGGCTAGATTCCTCGTGATCCCTTTTGGAGTGCGCGCTTGAGGAGTTCGCCTAGCTCGAAATCGGCAGGATCCTCTTTTTCGCTCTGCATTGAGACCAGCAATTGACCTACCGAGAGATCGGCCTCTTTGGCCGAGAATCCGAGAGATATGAGTGCGCTGCTCAGTTGCTCGCGCCAGAGTGGCACATGGCCAACAGGAATCCCCTCCGATATGTGAGTGATCTTCCCCTTCAACTCCAGAATTAACCGCTGCGCTCCCTTGCGACCAATCCCCGGCACCCGTTCGATCGCAACAACGTTCTCCTGTGCGATCGCATAGCCGAGATCCTCGGGCGACATATTCCCAAGTATCGACATTGCCACCTTGGGACCGATACCAGAGACCGTCTGAACCAGATCAAAGGCAACTCGCGATTCTTCATCAAAAAACCCATACAGAGTTAAAGCATCTTCACGGACGACCAGGGACGTAAAAAGTTGAGCATCGTTGCCCACGCTCAAGCGGGCACTTGTCGCAGGGGTAAGGATCACGGCCAGTCCAACTCCTCCAACATCAATGATCGCCCGATCGCTCTGAAGCGAGCGAATTCGACCATAAAGAGAGGCGATCACAATGCACCTAGTTTCTTCAATCTGCGTTTCTCATCTGCTACGGCGTCAGCAAGACGATCGTTGCCATTGCCGCGCCACAGATGGCAGATAGCAAGGGCCAATGCGTCGGTGCTATCGACAGGTTTGGGAACGACATCGAGTTGAAGCAATCGACGTACCATCTCTGCGACCTGCGCCTTGCTGGCCCTGCCCGTTCCGGTAACTGCAGCCTTGACTTCGCTTGGGGTGTGCATGACGACTCGTATTCCCGCCCGAGCCGCGACAAGCAGTGCAATACCTGATGCCTGGCCAGTCCCCATCACTGTACGGACATTGAGTTGAGAGAACACCCTTTCAACGGCGATCACGTCCGGGCGGTACTCCTCCACCCAGGTCGTCAATTGCTCGTCGAGTTGTAGCAAACGCTGTTCGAGCGGCGTATCGGGCGAGGTGAGAATTACTCCAACGCCAACGAGGGAAATTGCAGAACCGACCTGTCCATCAATAACACCGACTCCGCAGCGCGTAAGACCAGGGTCAACGCCAAGAATGCGCGTCACAGCCCGATCTCCCTCATTTTTTCCGCCCGGGCATTCACCCACTCAGCCTAGATCGGCGGTTGAATGAATCAATCTAGGCTCGCCATAACTTCATCTGATACGTCAAAGTTGCCGTAGACGTTCTGAACGTCATCGAGTTCTTCGATTGCATCGACAAGCTTGAAGACCTTCTCGGCTTGTTCAGCGTCCAAAGGAATCGACATAGAAGGTAGAAGCGAAGTCTCTGCCGACTCGTAGTCCATGCCAGCGGATTGAAGTGCACTTCGTACCGCGACTAGATCTGACGGCTCACTCACTATTTCGAAAGACTCGCCGATGTCATTGACCTCTTGTGCGCCTGCCTCAAGAACGGCCTCAAGAATTTTGTCTTCGGTGACATTGGCGCCCTTATTGACAATGACCACGCCCTTGCGGCTGAAAAGGTAGGAAACCGAACCAGGATCCGCCATGGATCCGCCATTGCGCGTTACCGCAACGCGAACTTCTGAGGCAGCGCGGTTTCTGTTATCGGTCAGACACTCAATAAGGAATGCCACGCCTCCCGGCCCGTACCCCTCGTACATAATCGTCTGCCAATCAGCGCCACCAGATTCCAGACCCGCGCCTCTCTTGATGGCGCGGTCGATGTTGTCGGCAGGCATCGAGTTCTTCTTGGCTTTGGTGACCGCGTCAAAAAGAGTTGGGTTGCCAACCAAGTCTGGCCCGCCCGTGCGCGCAGCCACTTCAATTGCTTTGATGAACTTCGCAAATGACTTTGCACGGCGCGAATCAATGATTGCCTTCTTGTGCTTGGTCGTCGCCCATTTGGAATGGCCGGACATATACACCCCATCAACTTGTTTGAGAACTGAAACTCGCTGGGCAAACTTTATCGGATTAAATCAGCCCGTTTTGCACACTTCCTGAATGAAGTACCGGTGAATACGGCTGTCCTCGGTCAATTCGGGGTGGAAGGACGTGGCAAGCATGTGACCTTGCCTGACAGCAACGGGATGACTGACCCCCTCACGCGTGACCGATGAGAGAACTTGAACTCCAGGTCCGATTTGCTCCACCCAAGGAGCCCGAATAAAGACCGCACGCATGGCCGAATTTGTCAGGCCTTCGATTGCGATATCTATCTCGAATGAGTCAACCTGTCGGCCGAAGGCATTTCTTCGGACCGTGATATCCATGCCTCCGAAAGTCTTTTGGTCCGCGGTGGCATCCAGCACACGATCTGCAAGAAGGATCATCCCCGCACAAGACCCATAAACCGGAAGGCCAGATTTGATTCGGTGGGAAATCAGGTCAAAGACTCCGAATGTCTGCGCCAGGTGCGCGATCGTCGTCGACTCTCCACCGGGAATTACCAGCGCGTCGACTCGTTCGATCTCTTGGGCACGGCGCACAGGCACCGCTTCCGAACCGCAATCTTCAAGCGCACGAAGATGTTCGCGCACATCTCCTTGCAGCGCGAGAACGCCAACCTTCATTATCTTTCCGTTTTACCAGCCGCGTTCGGCAAGTCGATGAGGAACCGGGATGTCTGCAACGTTGATTCCTACCATTGCATCACCGAGACCTCGCGATGCATCCGCAATAACTTTCGGATCATCGAAGAACGTAGTCGCCTTAACGCATGCGGCGGCTCGGCGCGAAGGATCTCCCGATTTGAAGATTCCTGATCCGATAAAGACACCATCAGCACCTAGTTGCATCATCATTGCGGCGTCGGCAGGTGTCGCGATTCCACCCGCGGTGAACAGTACGACGGGAAGCTTTCCAGTTTCGGCAACTTCCTTCACCAACTCATATGGAGCTTGGTATTCCTTTGCGGCAACATAGAGTTCATCCTCGCGCATCGAGGTGAGGCGTCGAATCTCTCCACCGATCTCTCGCATGTGGGTCACCGCGTTTGAAACATCCCCTGTGCCTGCCTCGCCCTTCGAACGAATCATCGCGGCTCCCTCGTTGATGCGGCGAAGCGCCTCGCCAAGATTTGTCGCACCGCAAACGAATGGCACGGTGAACTTCCACTTATCAATGTGATTCTTGTAGTCGGCCGGGGTGAGGACTTCGGATTCGTCGATGTAGTCGACTCCTAAGCTTTCTAGAATTTGCGCCTCCACGAAATGGCCGATACGGGCTTTTGCCATGACGGGGATCGAGACTGCGGCCTTGATCTTCTCGATCATGTCAGGATCCGACATTCGGGAGACACCGCCTTGGGCACGTATGTCAGCTGGAACTCGCTCTAGCGCCATCACCGCGACGGCGCCGGCATCCTCGGCGATTTTGGCCTGCTCGGCGTTGACGACATCCATGATGACCCCGCCTTTGAGCATCTCTGCCATACCGCGTTTGACTCGACCAGTACCCGTGACCTCAGACATGAAAACTCCCCTTTAAAATCCTTTGAGGAATCAATCCTACTTTGTTGGAGTCGGGCTCGCTGACGCCGAAGGAGGAGCAGGGAAGGTGAAAACAGGGGGCGAATCGGTCAAGGCCACCCAGACCTGACCGCCGGCGAATGGAATTGGCGTCCCATCGGCCAGTGTCCACGTTGTCCCGGATGTCGCATCGGGGCGACTCCATTTGGCCGCATATGCGAATCCATTGCGAAGAACGTAACCAGATCCCGATCCGATGGTGGCCGAGAATGGAGTCACGCCGCCAAACTTGTCGTGGTACTGCGAAGGTGTAATTGACACAGATTGAATCACCAATGTCGTCGGCCCCAATTGACTGCCGTCAGCTGCTAGATCCGGACTGTTCGCATGTATCAAGAGCCAGCGAGACTCAGTTGGCGACCAGAGCGCGCCGTATGTGTTGGCTGGCCATTTCAACTTCACAGAAAGAATTTGTTGACCGCCCTTTGGAGCCTGACCAAAGGTCCATCCCATGTTCTTGGAAGTGGCGATCTCTACATGCTGATCTGTCAGTCTCGACATCAGAAGATCAGCCTGGAGGATCAGGTTCACCGGCGCGAAGCGACTTTCGTCGCGAGTGTACAAAGTCGCGGACTCCCGTTGCGCACCAAGATTTTCAAGATTAGCTGATGCAATCACCGGAAGCATCTTTGCCTGCGCCCCTGAATACGCGAAAGCTACATGCCCATATTGCGACAGCAAATCCATGTCGCTTATTCGTGCACTTCTCACAGGACCGATCTGTGATGGAATCTGCGATGAAAAGACGGCGGCTAATCGCGTCAAACCACCTTCGACTTCTTCGATATAGACGAGGTCCGCCTTCTCGATCCCGATCTGGGGGTGTGCTTGCGTCGTGTCATCGACCTTGACGACCAGGACCGGGCCATCTGTACCCACTCGACCGCTTATCGAGTTGTAAGTAATCGGTGCAGGCGGTGGTGTCGAGGAAATGTGCAGCGTCTTCTTCACCGATGTACAACTTGTGAGGACGAGCATTGATACGGCCGTGGCGATAACAATCGCCTGAGTGCGCCTAGAGAACATCATCTTCAAATTCATACGTCACAGGAAGAGGAGCGCGGCCAGCTAGACGAAACACCTTGAAAATCAACTTCTGACGCACGGCTCGAGTCCTATTCACTGCATCGACGTGGATTGCTATCGCAACGCGTATCTTATTTGTAAGTTCAGAAAGTTCCTGGAGCAACGCCTGCTCCCCAGCACTGGATTCAAGGGTCAGATCGTTTTGAAGAAGTCCCAGAGCCCCTGAAAGCCCACTCTCCGCATGTGATCTATTGACGATGGAGGCATCCCGAGCCTGATATGCCGCGGCAGTGAGAAGCAAGGAGGAGGCCGGGTCGGCTCTCTCACTCCGTGCTAGCTCGAGCGCAATCGCCGCCCTTCGCTGCAATAAGCCGTCCAAATTCGCCCAACTTGTTTCGACTCGGTGATGGAGACGGTCCAATCGAGTTGCCGAAAAACTCAAGTACCAGAGGATGACGAGAAGAACCGCGACCACTAACAATGCGGTCTTCATTCGGACTCCACTTCACGATTGAGCAATCTGCTCCAGCTGCGTGTGTCAGATGCCAAGCGCACGCCCCCTCCACCGACCATTGCCATTTCGTACACCGACAAAATCTGTTGCGCGACGTTCTGCCAGTCAAATACATTGGAGTGTTCTCGTCCCACAGCCGCGATGGACTCACGCTTCTTGGTGTCGCGAAGAAGATCAACCAAAATTCTTGCCAAGTCGGTCGAATCCTCAGACTTGAAGAGCGAACCGTATTTGCCCTCACCTAGTAACGATGCAAAAGCGGGTATGTCACTGGCGACGATAGATGCTCCGGCCGCCATAGCTTCGGCGAGGATGATTCCAAATGACTCACCACCCGTATTCGGTGCAACGTAAAGCGACACCGAACTCAAAAAGTCGGCCTTGTCTTTATCGTTCAACCGACCGAGGAAGGTAATCCTTCCTCGAAGTTGCGGATCCACTTTCTTCAGCATGTCATCACTATCGCCAGGTCCGGCAACAAGAATCCGAACGTCAGGAACAAATCTTGTCACTATCGGAAGAGCGTCCAATAAAACGCTCAATCCTTTCCGCGGTTCTTCGAAACGTCCCATGAAGCCGAGCGTGTTACCTGCCCATTCTGGACGCCTAAGGCCAGCCCGGAACTTCTCGGTAAAGATCCCGTTTGGAATGACAATCGCGTCTGTTTCCAAGTGCTGAGTGAGGGTATGACGCGCTGCCTCGCTAACAGCGATCCTTACCGCCAATTTTTCAATGACCGGTTCGAGTATCGGACCCACAGCAAAGATCGCACGCTGCCTCTTCGATGATGCATGAAATGTTCCTACCATCGGCCCCTCTGCCGCCCAGCATGCCAACAGGGACAGGGATGGAATAGCCGGTTCGTGTAAGTGAAGCAGATCGAAGTTTCCTTGCGCTATCCACTGGCGGACACGGGAGAACGCAATGGGGCCGAAGAGGACACGAGCCACCGCTCCGTTGTACGGAATTGCAATCGGTTTTCCGGCGCTCACAACATAGGGAGGAAGGGAATCCTCATCTATTGCAGGAGCAAGAATCGATACGTAGTGACCCTGCATGATCAAGTACTCGGCGAGATCGCCAATGTGCGCCTGAACGCCGCCGGGAGTGTCCCACCCATACGGACAGACGATGCCTATGCGAAGTTTTGTATCAGGCATCTACGCGCTCCTTGAAATCGGCATCAATCCAAATTCGCTGAAGCATGTGCCAATCTTCCGGATGCGCTGCAATCCCCTTAGCAAAATTATCTGCACATCTTTGGACAGTCACTTGAACACGCTCTTGTTGAGTTCCTTCTTCACTAACTTCAATCAAGGAAAAATCAATATGGATTCCCTTTGGTCCGTACGACACATATGCAGTTAGAAGGGGCGCGCCCGTACTGATCGCTAGAACCGCAGGGCCGGCGGGCATTCGGGCGATCCCACCAAAGAAATTCACCGACACTCCGGTCTTGGAGAGATCTCGATCTGCAACCAGCGCTACCAATCCTCCCTCGCGAAGCCGTCTAGCCAAGGTGGGTATCGAACGCGAATCCAATGCAAGGACTTCCATACCCATCGCTTCGCGGAAAGCAACGAATTTGCGAAACAAGAGATCGGGCTTGAGTCGCTCGGCCACCGTCGCCAGCTTCACTCCCTTACTGCAAAAATATGCACCAGCGTGGTCCCAATTTCCAGCATGAGGGAGCGCGACGATCACACCAGTCCCCGCTGCGATGGCATTCATCAGAAGGTGCTCATCATGGACTTCGACCGTGCTCATGATTCGTTCGTTGGACCAATCTGGAAATCGAAACGTGTCGCACCAGTACCTCATGTATGACTTCATCGAGGATCGCATCAGCGCGTCCAGCTGCGACTCGCTGAACTCAGGTTTCACTCGCGCCAAATTTGAGCGAAGTCGATTGACGCTTTTGCCTCTCTTCTTTGCAAGCATCTCTCCAAGGGAGAAAAAGAGAGCGTAGGCAAATTTCTCGGGCAGCCACCGAGCCACGCGCCATGCAAATAGATACAGGGCAGCCACGCACGAATCAACAACCTTGCTCATGAATTCCTTACAGCCCTTTTGACGATCAGGATCCTCTGAATAACAGTGAATGTCCCCAGGACCGCGAGAAGCCACATTCCAACCGCTAGGGCGAAAGGAACGCCCAGCCCGTGCAGGCCAATTGTCACAAGAGCAATAATCAGCCGTTCGGTCCGTTCGGCCAGGCCGCCACTGCATTGGACTCCTATGGACTCTGCCTTCGCGCGGATATAGGGAACGAGGAGACCAGTCAGAATCGCGATCAGGATGACGGGGATCAGGTGATCTCCGCGGGCGTCCAGGGCGATGACTAAGGCGATGAGTATCGACGAATCGGTGATCCTGTCGACGGTGGAATCCAAGAAGGAGCCCCAAGGACTAGATCCCTTGTGCGAGATCCGTGCCATCGTGCCGTCGAAGAGATCGCTAAGAACAAAGAAGGTGATGACAAGGGTGCCGGCAAAGAAATGGCGGCTCGGATAGAGGGCAAAGGAGGAGACCACCACGCCGAGTCCGCCGACCACCGTCATGGAGTTGGGAGTCAGACCCATCCGAAGGAGTCCCCTAGCCGTCGGGGTGATGACACGTGTCACCGCTGGCTTTATAAGGTCGCTAATCATCGCCACCATCGTAGGCTGACCTCGTGGCGATACCTAGTTCAAACCTTCCAATTCCAGATTCGACGGGCATATCTGCCGTCCGGATACACGTTTTTGGCCATGCCAGCGCCGATCCTGAGAAGATTGCCCTCGAATTCGGCGGCACCACCAATCCTGACGATCCCAGCGACTGCGATGTGGCGATCTTCGTCATTAACCCCTCGACCGGAATCGACCCCGAATCCATCGCCCAGTGGGAAGCCCTCAACGACGCCATGGTGCCCCGACTCATCATTGTTACCGGTCTTGAGAACCAACAGGCCGATTTCGACGATGCAGTTATGTTGGCCAATAGGGTCTTTGATCTAACAGTGACTCCCTACTTAGTACTCCACGATGAGGAAGGCGTAGCCTGCGCTCTCATTTCACTAGAGGACATGAAGATCCTTGATTACTCGACCTTTCCTCCGAAGATCCTGCCGAGTGAGCCAGAGCATCAGACGTTGGTAGAGGAATTTCGAAGCGAGTACATGGCCGCTCTCGATGTCATGGGCAAAGATGGTTTTGCCGCGGGATTGATGTTCCCTGCCATACCTGTCTGGATTGAAAAAGGAATTGGCGTGGACATTGTGAAGAACTACATCGCCCAGTTAGTGCAATAACTACCAGGCAGTTGCTAGGTCCATTCGAGTCTGCGAAAGAAGTTGGGGCAGAACCTTCACTCCCCCGATGATGGGCATGAAATTCGCATCCCCTCCCCATCGCGGAACAACGTGCTGATGTATGTGATCGGCCACGCCGGCCCCTGATGCCTCTCCTTGGTTCATGCCGATATTGAATCCGGCGGCGTTAGCAACTTTGCGAATCGTCTTCATCGCATGCGCAGTCAGTTCCGAAATCTCGTTTCGTTCCTCATCGGTCAGGTCGGTCAAATCGGCGACATGTCTGTAAGCGCACACCAGCAGATGACCTGCGTTGTATGGATACAAATTCATCACGACATAGGCGGTCTTACCGCGATGAACGATCAGACCTTCTTCGTCACTTAACGATGGAATGCGGCAGAACGGACACGGAACATCATTGGTAGCTAAGGGACGATTTTCTCCGCGCAGATACTCCATGCGATGAGGTGCCCACATCCGCTGCCAAGCATCGGGCATGCCTACCCCATCGATCATCGCAACCACCTATACCTGTCGGCGCTCTCGGATTGCACTTTCAATTTCCTCTATTGCATCCGCAATGGAAATGCCGTTGCGCTGTTGGCCATCACGATATCTGAAAGAGACCGCACCAGCCTTCTGGTCTTCATCGCCTGCAATCACCATAAAAGGAATCTTCTCGAGTTGGGCGTTGCGAACTTTCTTCTGCATGCGGTCGTCGGAGGCATCAATGGAAGCACGAATGCCGCGCTTCTTCATCTGACTGATTACATCCCGCAGATAAGGCTCGAATGAATCTGCAACAGGAATGCCCATCACTTGTACTGGCGCCAACCACGGCGGGAACGCGCCGGCATAGTGCTCGGTCAGTACGCCGAAGAAACGTTCGATTGATCCGAAGAGGGCTCGATGGATCATGACCGGTTGCTGGCGCGACCCGTCACTCGCCACGTACTCGAGATCAAAGCGTCCCGGCTCTTGGAAGTCGACCTGAATCGTGGAGAGCTGCCAGGTGCGACCGATCGCGTCCTTTGCCTGGACGGAAATCTTCGGTCCGTAGAAAGCGGCTCCACCTTCGTCTAGAACGAGTTCGAGGTTCTGCTTCATTGCGGCTTGTCGAAGGGCGTCGGTAGCTTCTTCCCATTCGGAATCCTCGCCGATCGACTTCTCGGGATCTCGCGTCGAAAGTTCTAAGTAGAAATCGCTCAAGCCGTAATCGCGGAGCAGGTTAAGGACGAAGGTCAGCAGACTGTCGAGCTCGCCTGCCATCTGCTCTCTCGTGCAATAAATATGCGCATCATCCTGGGTGAAGCCACGTGCGCGAGTGATTCCATGAAGCACGCCTGATTTCTCATACCGGTACACGGATCCGAACTCGAAAAGTCGTAGTGGTAATTCTCGGTACGAGCGCTGACGGGAACTGTAGATAAGGCAGTGGAACGGGCAGTTCATCGGCTTCATGTAGTACTGCTGACCGGCGCGTTTGACGGTGCCATCAGCATGGAGTTCCTCATCAAGGATCATCGGCGGATACATCCCGTCCGCGTACCAGTCCAAGTGCCCTGACTTCTCGAACAGCCCCGCCTTGGTCAGATGAGGCGAGTAGACGAACTCGTAATCCTCTTCAACGTGGCGGCGGCGCGAATAATCTTCCATCGCTTGTCGAATGATTCCGCCCTTGGGATGAAAGACGGCAAGCCCTGACCCGATCTCGTCGGGAAACGAGAAAAGATCTAACTCGGCACCAAGGCGTCGGTGATCGCGCTTCTCGGCTTCCAGAAGGAAATCCAAATAGTTGTTGAGATCATCTTGCGTAGCCCAGGCAGTGCCGTAAATGCGCTGGAGCATAGGGTTCTTCTCTGAACCTCTCCAGTACGCCCCTGCGCTTCTCATAAGCTTGAAAGCCGGTATGTGCTTTGTCGATGGCAGGTGCGGTCCGCGGCAGAGATCGCTCCACACTGGCTGACCATCGCGCCCCAAGTTGTCGTAGATGGTTAGTTCTGCTCCACCAACTTCCACGCTCGTCTCATCAGCAGCAGGGGATTTCAAGCCCACGAGTTCGCATTTGTACGGCTCGATTGCGAGTTCGGCCAAGGCCTGATCCTCGGTGACCACACGACGGCGAAAGCGCTGTCCTTCTTTGACAATCTTGCGCATTGCCGTTTCAAGGGCGGTCAAGTCATCTGGCGTGAAGGGCTTGGCAGGATCGAAGTCGTAGTAGAAGCCATCGGTAATCGGCGGACCAATACCAAGGCGGGTGTCCGAGAAGACTTGCTGAACTGCTTGAGCCAGGACGTGTGCCGTCGAGTGGCGCAGAACCTTCAGTCCATCGGGAGAGGAAATCGTGACGCTTTCGACGATGTCGCCGGCTTGCAGATCAGTCCAGAGGTCTCTGAGCTCACCATTTATTCGACAGACGACTACGTCTTTCTGGTCTGCAAAGATTTGTGTGGGTCGCTGATCATCTGAAATAGACGTGTTCTGACCGTTTACGATGACTTCAATCTGCGACATGTCCGTGAGTCTACCTAAAGGTGGGCTATGCAGGTGTCGAACCTGCTACCTCTCGCGTGTGAAGCGAGCGCTCTACCGATGAGCTAATAACCCCGTCATGGATCGATGTCGTGCGCCATCCGTTCGGCCAATTCTTGCCTTATTAGATCATCGATCTCAAGGGGTCGCGTCCCGAAGAGCGAAACCGGCTGGGCCACTTTCAAACTGGAGATCAGGTAGATGGACTGAGCCGCCTCTAGATCGGCCCTTGTTACCACTTGCTCTTGAATATCAAGCCATAAAAGCGCTAATTCTCTCGTCACTCCAGGCAAGCACCCTGAAGCCAGATTTGGAGTCACCCAAGATCCATCAATTTTCAGCAGTAAATTTGAAGTGGCGCTCTCCGCAACGACCCCATCAAGATTAAAACGAACCCCCTCATCAAAACCTTCTTCATGGGCAAGGTTCAAACATTGGATATTTTCCACGAATGGAAGGGCCTTGATACCAGCGGTTGGAGCGCTCTGGTCGATCGGGCGATCCAGTATCGTCAAGGTGGCAGGGTTGGTCCAAGGATGGTACGTCTCGTGCACCAGATCGAATTCCGCAGATTTCAGAAATCTGATTCGAAGTTTTCCAAATTCTAAAGACGTGGGAGTCTTCTCAAGTAGTTCACTAACTGCCCGACGAATCTCTGCATCGGTTCGGATTCTCATTCCAAGAATTCGGGCGCTCCTTGTTGCCCTGGCAATGTGCCGGGTCAGTGCGTACGGAACACCATGAATCGTCTTGATTGTTTCGAAAATTCCGTCACCAGCCGGGAACATGGCGGTCATGAGATCTCACCGTTCGCGATGGCGATGAGGCGACGCGCCTTCAATTCAGTCTCCTCCCACTCACCTTCAGGGGAACTACTCCATGTAATTCCAGCCCCCGTTCCAAAGCGCAACCTTCCATCGTGCTTGGTCCAGAAAATTCGGATCGCAAGAGAGAGCAACGCCTCGCCGTTCTCGGCCCAACCTAACGGGCCACA
>Ga0079306_1001590_pt1 | contig 14674 bp, 11 predicted proteins | sample Methanotroph_Enr_FD_79181 | JGI IMG/M metagenome (GOLD analysis project Ga0079306, IMG submission 79181) | Enriched soil microbial communities from Old Woman Creek wetland in Ohio, USA - Methanotroph_Enrichment_5 | ecosystem: Environmental > Terrestrial > Soil > Wetlands | place: USA: Ohio...
GCGGTAGGCCGGGGGTTCCAGGGAGGCGGCGGCGCCCTGCCGCAGCCAGTTCGCGGCGGGCTCCCGCAGGGTGCGATCCAATTCCGCGATCCGGCGCTGCCGCAGCTGCGGATCCGGCAGGGCGTAGGCCTTCCCCACCTCCGCCTGGTAGAGGGCGGCCAGGGCCCGGCCCAGGGCGTGGGCCGCCTCCGGCGTCCGGAACCCCAGGGACCAGGCCCGCTCAAGTTCGCGCTTCGCCTCGACGGGTTGGTCCAGGGCGAGGTGGGCCCGGCCCAGGGCGTAGGCGCCGGGGGCCTCGGCCAGGGAACCGGCAGCCTGCACCTCGGCCTGGAGGCTCCCCACCCGCGCCCGGAGGTCCGCCTGATCCGTGCGGAGATCCCGCGCGGGCTGGAGGCGGAGGTACCGGGCCAGAGCCTCGATGCGTTCGGCCTCCTGGGCGAAGCGCTGGGCGTAGGCCATCTGCTCCTGGGCCCGGATGCGCTCCCGGAGGGCGAACCCGCCTGCCACCAGGGCCACCAGCAGCACCGCGGCCACAGCGATCACGGCGGTCTTCCGCTTGCGGGCCCAGTGCACGGCCCGCTCCACCCGCGTGGCGGGACGGGCCTGGATCGGCTCCCCGTCGAGAATCCGCTGCAGGTCCTCGCCCAGGGCCCGGGCCGTGACGTAGCGCCGGCGGGGATCCTTGGCGAGGCAGGCGAGAACCACCGTCTCGAGATCGGCGGGGAGGGAGGGCACCAGCCGGCGGAGCGGGACCGGGTCGTCCTTCGCGATGCGCGTCATGCAGTCCAGCCCCTCGCCCTCGAACGGGGGGCGGCCGGCCAGCAGCGTGTACAGGGTGGCACCCAGCGAGTAGACGTCCGAACGCCGGTCCACCTGGGCCGACTCGCCCCGGACCTGCTCCGGGGACATGTAGCTCACGGTGCCCATCACATGGCCGGTCTGGGTGGTGCCGCCCCCCTCGATGCCCCGGGCCAGCCCGAAATCCAGCACGCAGGCCCGGAGGCCGCCGTCCTCGGGCCGCTCCACCATCAGATTGCTCGGCTTCAGGTCGCGATGGACCAGGCCCACCCGGTGGGCGGCATGGACCCCTTCGCAGACCTGCACCATCAGCACGAGGAGGGATTCCAGGGGCAGTCCCGGATTCGCCTCCCGGAGGGTCTCCCCCTGGATGAATTGCATGGCGATGTACGGCTGGCCGCGCCATTCCCCCACCTCGTACACCCGGCAGACGTTGGGATGGTCCACCCGCGCCTGGAGCTGGGCCTCCTGGAGGAAGCGACGGAGCAGTTCCGGATCGTCGCGGCGCAGCAGCTTCAGGGCCACGGTCCGCCGCAACCGGGGATCCAGGGCCCGGAAGATGCGCCCCATCCCCCCTTCGCCCACCAGCTCCAGGGACTCGAACCGCCCCCAGTGGGCCAGGTTCCGGGCCCGGAAGAGCCCCTCGGACCGGGAGGTCCGGATCCCGGTCAACGCATCGGAGAGGGGGTCCGGATTCAGGGGTTGGTCGGCGGTCGGTGCCTCGGGATCGCCCGAGGCCTCCGGGAGGGAACCGGTCATGTCCAGGGACCATTGGCTGGCGGAGGAGGATTCCAGCGCCTCCAGGTCCTGCTCGAGGATCGTCCGGTCGGTGTCCTTCAGGCGGCCCAGGGACACCAGGTCCTGCAGGCCCCGGCCCCGGACTTCCTCCGGCTCCAGGAGGCCCCGGGCCACGGCCAGGGCCAGCAGCCGTTCCTCAGGGCTGGCCACGGTGACGCTCCGGCACGGGTCTTCCTCCAGGGTGGGACTCCATGGTGACGCGTTCGGCCTCCGGGAAGAAGCGGGAGCCAAGGTCAGGAACCGGGTTGACCCTCCACCACGATGGCGGGCAGACTTCCCAAGGCCCTGGCGCCGGAAAGGAGGTTGCGATGGGACGACAGACCGACCTCGCTGAACCTCCGTCGAGCCGCGCCGCCCGCTGAGGCGGCTTCCCGCGGCTCCCTTCACCCGCCCCCTGAACGGGATGGCGGCCCGCCCCGGCGCGGCCCCTCCATCTACTCCGGACCGGCCATGATTCATCAATTCCTCGACACCGTCTGGGGACAGGCCAACGCCCTGTTCCTGCCCTTCAAGCGCCGCCGCTGGGTGGACCTCCTCGTTCTCGTGGCCGGGGCGGCGATCCTCTACGGCCTGGTGATGATGGGCCGCCAGTGGACCGGCGTGCACCGCCCTCTGGTGGAGATCGACCTTTCTCCCAGGGCCCTGCCCAAGTACACCTTCTTCTCCATGATGCGGGGTCTGGTGGCCTACGCCATCAGCCTGGTGTTCACGCTGGTCTATGCCTTCTGGGCCGCCAAGGACAACCGGGCGGAGAAGCTGCTCATCCCCCTGCTGGACATCCTCCAGAGCATCCCCGTGCTGGGCTTCATGCCAGGCCTGGTGCTGGCCCTCGTGGCGATCTTCCCCCACAGCAACGTGGGGCTGGAACTGGCCGCGGTGCTGATGATCTTCACGGGCCAGGCCTGGAACATGACCTTCAGCCTGTACCACTCCCTGAAGTCCGTGCCCCTCGACATGCAGGAGTCAGCCACGGTGTACGGATTCAACTGGTGGCAGCGGTTCCGCTGGGTGGAACTGCCCTACGGCACCACGGGCCTGGTCTGGAACAGCATGATGAGCATGGCCGGGGGCTGGTTCTTCCTCATGATCACCGAGGCCTTCAAGCTGGGGGACAAGGATTTCCGCCTGCCCGGCCTGGGCTCGTACATGAGCGTGGCCGTCGAGCAGGGCAACAAGCCCGCCATGGTCTACGCGATCCTGGCCATGGTCGTGATGATCGTATTCCTCGACCAGGTGCTCTGGCGCCCGGTGGTGGTCTGGGCCCAGCGCTTCCGCGTGGAGGAGACGGCCCAGGGCGAGGCCCCCCGGAGCTGGCTGTTGAAGCTGTTCCGCCGCTCCCGGCTCATCCGCTGGCTGGAGGCCCGCCGAGTCCATCGGCGGACCGTCGTGCTCCCCAAGGCCCGGCCGGCGAAATCCAGACAGGCGTCCCCTCTCGGCCTGCGCGCCGGGCGCTGGCTGGGGAACCTGGGCCTGCTGGCGCTCCTGGCGCTGGCGGCCTATTCGGCCGTGAAGCTGGTGGCCTTCCTGCGGCCCATTCCGGGGGCCCGCTGGTGGGACCTGGCCAAGGCCGGGGGCCTCACCCTCAGCCGGGTGCTGATCTCCAGCCTCCTGGGCACCCTCTGGGCCGTGCCCGCGGGCCTGGCCATCGGGCTTTCCCCTCGGCTGTCGAAGGTGCTCCAGCCCGTGGTCCAGGTGGCGGCCTCCTTCCCCGCGCCCATGCTTTTTCCAGTGGTCATCGGGATCCTGGCCACCTTCGGCGTGGGCCTGAACTACGGCTGCATCCTGCTCATGCTCCTGGGCACGCAGTGGTACATCCTCTTCAACGTCATCGCCGGAGCCATGGCCATTCCCGGCGACCTGCGGGAGGCCGCCACCAGCTTCCGCCTGTCCCGGTGGCACCGCATGAAGGCGCTCTACCTTCCGTCGATCTTCCCCTACCTGGTGACGGGCTGGGTGACGGCCGCCGGCGGCGCCTGGAACGCCAGCATCGTTGCCGAATACGCCGAGTACAAGGGGCACACGCTCACCACCTGGGGCCTGGGCTCCACCGTGAGCGCCGCGGCCTACCACCGCGACCTGCCCCTCCTGGCCGCCGGCGTCATCCTCATGTCCAGCCTGGTGGTGACCTTCAACCGCCTGGTCTGGAAGCCCTGTTACCAGCTGGCCTCGACCCGCTACTCTCTGACGAAGTGACCCATGCCTGAATCCCCGATCTGCGAACTCAAGGGCGTGCAGAAATCCTTCGACCGCGGCGGCGGCAACATGCTGCGGGTGCTGGAGGACATCAATCTCGACATCCGGCCCAACGAGGTGCTCTGCCTCATCGGCCCCTCAGGCTGCGGGAAATCCACCATCCTGCGGATCTTCGCGGGCCTCATCGAGGCCACCAAGGGCGAGGTCCGCTACCACGGCCAGCGTCAGGAGGGTCTGAACCCGGGCGTGTCCATCGTGTTCCAGGGCTTCGCCCTCTACCCCTGGATGACGGTGGAGGAGAACGTCCGCACGGTGCTCCGCGCCAAGGGCATCGCGGAAGACGAAGTCCGTTCCCGCGCCGACCGGGCCATCACCCTGGTGGGCCTGGAGGGCTTCGAGGAGGCCTATCCCCGCGAGCTGTCCGGCGGCATGAAGCAGCGGGTCGGCATGGCCCGCGCCCTGAGCGTGGATCCCGAGATCCTCTTCATGGACGAGCCGTTCAGCCAGGTGGACGCCCTCACTGCCGAGGGGCTCCGGGCCGAGATCCTGGACATCTGGGTGGACGCCGAACGCAACCCCTCCTCCATCCTGATGGTGAGCCACGACATCAAGGAGGTGGCCTACATGGCGGACCGCATCGTGGTGCTGTCGGCGAATCCGGGCCGGGTCCGCACCGTCGTGGAGAACACCCTGCCCCGCCCGCGGGACACCCGCTCCGCGGAGTTCCTGCGCCTCGTGGACCAGCTCCACGACATCATCACCAGCGCCGAGCTGCCGGACGTGGAGGTCTCCGCGCCGGAACCCAGCCTCCTCGCCGACATGGTGGAGCCCCTGCCCTCCGCCCAGAGCGGCGACATCCTGGGCCTGCTGGAGTTCCTCGAGACCCAGGGCGGCACCTGCGACCTCTTCCAGGTGGTCTCGCACACCCACGTCCCCTTCGAGCTGGTGCTGGCCTCCGTGAAGGCCGCCGAGATGCTGGATTTCGTGGACACACCCAAGCGCTCCGTGATCTTCACCGCCCTTGGCCAGCGCTTCGTCCGCGCCGGCATGGAGGAGCGCAAGCAGATCTGGAAGGAGCAGCTCCTCAAGCTCAAGCTCTTCCGCGTCATCAGCGACCTGCTGGAGATGCGCGATGGCCAGCTGAGCCGCGAGGAGGTCATCTCCGAACTGCAGCACCGCCTGCCCATGGAGGACTCCGAGCGGACCTTCGGAGCCCTCGTGGCGTGGGGCCGCTTCGGCGAACTCTTCGCCTACCGCGAGGAACGGGGCATCCTGACTCCGGAGTAGACCCTCAGTGGAAGGTCTTGAGGAAGCGGAAGACCAGCAGCAGCATGAGGAAAATGAGGTAGAAGCGCAGGAAGTAGAGCGCGAACCGGGTGGTTCTGGTTAGCTTGACCCTCGGCATGGCGATCTCCTAGGCCTTCGGCCGGGGGCCGGGGCCCCGCATGATGTCGTTGAAGCGGATGACCCCGAGGATCCGGTCCTCCGGGTCAACGACAGGGACCATCCGGAAGTGGTACTTGCCGAACAGCGTCTCGAGATCCTCGCGGATGTCATCCGCCTCCGCGGCCACCGCCGGCGAGGTCATCAGGTCCTCCATCCGGGCGGAATCGTCTGAGATCAGCAGAAGCCTGGCGTCCACCGCGCCCAGCAGCCTCCCGTCGGGGGCCACCGTGTAGAGGTACGAGATGCCGCTGTGCCCGAGCCCGGACTGGCGGATCAGGGCGCGTGATTGCACCACGGTGGTTCCCGGGTCCACGGTGAGGTACTCCGTCGACATGAAATCCTTCGCCGTGGCTTCGCGTTCGGAAAGGAGGGCCCGGACGCGCCGCTGCCGGTCCGCCGGCAGCAGCACCAGCATCTCCTCGGCATCCTCGTGCGGCAGCACGCCCAGGAGATCCACCAGCTGGGGTGTGGACAACCGCGCCAGGATGTTCTGCGCCCGCTCCTGGCGGAGGCTGGCGATGATCTGGCGCTGGGCCCGGGGTTCCGTTTCCGTCAGAGTCTCGGCGGCCTTGGTGGGTTCCAGCGCCGAGAAGAGGGCCTCCTGCTCCTGGCCGGTCAACTCCTCGAGGGCATCGGCGAGGTCCTCCTTGGGCAGATCCTGGAGCTGGGCCTTGGCGACGGAGAGCTGAAGCCGGTCGGAGCCGATGGCATCCTCGAGCGAGAGCGGCTGGACGAACTTCCACGGGATCAGGTCCTCACGGATCAGGGTGCCGAGCCAGGGCACCCCCCATTTGCGGAGGAACCCGTTGAAGGAGGCATCCACCGCGGCAAGGTGGAACCCTCCGCCGTCCGAATGGAGGAGCACGTCATTCACCACCTCGATCTTCCGATCATCGATGTCCAGGATGGTCCGGCCCATCAGGTGTTTCTCCGCCAGGATCCAGCCTGCCTGGTCCCGGAATGGCGGGTAGGTGCCCCCCGAATCCGGGGCCTTCACGATCACCCCCTGGTACGACAGATCCACCACCCTGTCCCAGGGCACGAACTCGCTGGGCTCCCCCCAGCCATGGTCGATGAAGATGCCCACGGCCTTGGGGAAGGGCTCCTCCAGCCTGAAGACGATGTCGGAGGCGGGTCCAAGCTTGCGGCCTTCGCCGGCCACCCGGACGGGCTTGCGGAGGATCCGGGAAAAGTAGATGGTGCGCGGGGTCTGCGCGATTTCCTGAGAGGTCGGGACCGGGATCATGCGGCCCTCCGGAACAGGTGTTCGAGCACCCCAGGGAAGAGCGTGGAGACTGCGAACAGGGTGGACATGATGGAGACGAAGATGACGATGGACCAGTTGGCGATGTTCTCCCAGCGCGTATTCACGTGCTGCCCCATGAACTGCTCATCATTCAGGATGAGGATCAGGAAGATCAGCGCGGATGGCAGCAGCGTCACCGCCACCACCTGGACGAACATGGTGATGGTCACGAGCGGCGCGTTGGGGATGAGCACCACGGCCCCAGACGTGAGCAGCATCACGAGGTAGATGACATAGAACCAGGGCGCGTCCTTCACGCTCTTGTTGAGGCTGTGGGCCCATCCGAAGACTTCGCCGACAGCCCAGCTCGAGGACAGGGAGATGCAGAGGGCGCCCAGGAAGCCCGCGTCGAAGAGGCCGATGGCGAAGAGCTTCCGGGCCAGCACCCCCTCCCCGTGGGGAAGAAGGGGCATCAGGGCATCCGCGGTCTTGGCGGCATCGTCCACCAGGATGGTCGGCTGGTGGTAGTGCAGAGCCGCGGCCGTCGTGATGATGATGAAGGCCGCCACGATGCAGGTGAGTACGGCACCCACGAAGGTCTCGATCTTCCCGAACTTGATGTCATGGATGTCCAGCCCCTTGTCCACCACGGCGCTCTGCTGGAAGAAGATCATCCAGGGGGCGATGGTGGTGCCGATGTTGGCGAGGAGGATGAACAGGATGTCCCCGGACAGGCCCCCCGGCAGGTTGGGAATGAAGAGCCCCTTGCCCACCAGCCCCCAGCCCGGGGCCGTGGGGGTCTTCATGGCCCAGAAGGCCGCAGGAATGTAGACCAGGTTGAAGGCACAGAAGAACAGGGTGAGTTTTTCGAAGGTCCAGTACTTCCCGGTCAGGACCACCGCGAAGAGGATCAGGGTCACGCCCAGGAAGGTCACGACCGGGGGGATGCCGAACATCTGGCCCGCGGTGATCATCCCGATGTACTCGGTGATGAGCGTGAGCCAGTTCACGATGGCCAGATCGGCGAGAGAGAACCAGCCCCAGAAGGAGCCGAATCCCTCGAAGATGGCCTCGGCGTGCCCCCGCTTGGTTACAGCCCCCAGCCGGACTGTCATCTCCTGCACGTAGTAGGCCATGGGGACGAGGATCAGGAAGATCCAGAGGAGGTGGAAGCCGTACTTCGACCCGGTGACGGCGTAGGTGGAGATGCCCCCAGCGTCGTTGTCGGCGACCATGACGATGATCCCCGGCCCGAGCACGGCCAGGAAGATCAGGAACTGGCGACGCCACCGCTCCATCTGGTGGAAGGTCTTGCTGATGAGATACACGGGCGGACCCCCTCCGTGCTGATCGTGGATGGTTCTGGGCGCGAGCTCCAGGGCTGATCGAGACATCGCCCCCCAGCCGGTACGTGCCCGGGGAAATCTACCGGAACGCGGTCCACGACGGAGGTTCGTCGATGGCATGTCTCTTCCCCATCAGCGCCTCCTTTCTCTTCATCCATCCCCAGGATGCCTTGGAGATCCAACGGCGATCAATCCGAAATCCAGGAATGAGTGATCCAGCCTGCGGACCGGTCTCAGAACTGCCCGTGAACTCGCAGGGCGAAGATGGATGCGGGTCCGCGGTCCCGGTTGAAGGCGGGGTTCTGGACCCGCTCGGCATCCAGGGAGACGGTGAAGCCGTGGGCGGCCTCGAAGGCGTAGTAGGCCTCCACGATCCGTTCCTGCGCGGCGTTCAAACGGCCGTCCCCGACAATGAAGCCGTACCCGCCGGCCGCCAGGTAGGCACGGTGGTCCGGGGAGAGGCCGTTGACGATGGCCGCCAGGCCCAGCCGGTCGGCGGGTCGTCCCCACCGGGGACCCGAAAGGCTCAGGCCCCCGGCCGCGGTCCGGTCCACTTCTGTGAAGGCCCAGGTCTCGGTCCGTCCGTCGTTCCAGCCGGCCCGGAGGAAGCCGCCCAGATCCGAGGTGAGGGCCTGCTCTGCGCTCAGGCCCCAGCCGTACTTGATCCGCCCCTCCCGCCGCGACGCGGTGACATCGGGTGCGGCGGGATTCCCCTCCAGGCTCTCGCGGTAGTCGCCCATCCGGGCATGGTTGGCGTAGCCCATGACGCGGATCCGCCCGGGGAGGCCGTCCAGCTCGTGACCGTGCTCCACCTCGATCACGTCCCCGTGGGCGCGCGCGACGTGATGGTCGAAGAGCAGGCCGTTGGCTTCCTTCGGTTCGAGGAAGCTGCCGGCCCGGAAGGCCCAGGCGTCCAGGTAGACCTCCAGGGCCAGGCCCCAGGTGTAGCCGCGGGTGTCCGCCGGGTAGTCCCAGGTGGCCGTATCCATGAGGGCCCAGTTCAGGAACTGGCTGCGGGGATCGTGGGCGTAGGCATTGGCGTCGAAGACATCTCCGGCCGAGAAGCGGCCCACGGTCATCACGATCCGGCGGGTGCTGCGATTGCCGCCGAGCTGGTTGGCATCGGGGGCCACCGCCTCTGTGGCGCCGCCGAGACTCCAGGTCTGCCGCAGGAAGACCCGCGCCAGGGAGACCTTCAGCTCCGGGCTGTCCACCCGGTAGATCTCGCCGTTCGCGGCGCCCGCGAGCCCCAGGACGCGGCTGATGCCCTGCCCCGCCGCCGCCTCGGGGTTCGCATAGAGTTCGCCACCTTCCCAAAGCCGACGCCCCAGGAAGAGCGTGGACGTGAACGAGGTGCGGATCTCCTTCCGGGATTCCAGGCTGTTGACACCGGCATAGGGCGAAGGGAAGGCGCCGTGACCCTGGATCACCGTGGTGGCCTGGCCATGGAGGCTCCAGGTCTCGGGTTCCTGCGCCGCGGCCGGCAGAGCCCAGCCGAGCGCCAGGGTGAGAAGAAACAAGAACGGGGATCGACGGATAGGCATGGAAGCACCGGAGCAGATGGGTTCGGAGGCAGGGTCTGGGTTCGGCGCCTCCCGGGGCCCGGACCCGCACCCGGCTTCCACTACTCTGTCAGCCGCGGGAGGCCGTGCTACGGGGGGCGCCACCCGACGGAGGTTCAGCGATCGGGGTCATCACAGTCATCGCAACCTCCTTTCCGGTAGCCTTCTGAGCTTAGCAATCCCCTCCGGACCTGCCAACCCGGAATCCTCCGGGTCAGCCCCTCACCGGGGGACTGAGGGCGCTGAAGGCGATCCCCGCCAGCACGAGCAGGATTCCCCCGCCCTGCAGGGGGCGCACGGCCTCGCCCAGCAGGATCCACCCGAGGCCCACCGTGGCGACGGGCTGCACCATGAGGGTCACCGCTCCGAGGTTGGTGGGGACGTGGCCCAGGCCCCAGGTGATGAGCCACCAGGCCGCCACCTGCACGACGAGGCCCAGGCCGGCCAGACTCAGCCAGGCGCGCGGGGGGAAGCCCCGGAAGGCCTCGCCCTCCACCAGACCCAGGAGCCCGAAGCAGGCGGCGCAGCAGAGCACCACCCAGGCCAGGGCCTCGGGCGCCGCGAGATCCCTGCGGGCCTTGCCGAGGGCCAGGGTGAAGCAGGCGTAGGCCACGGAGGCCAGCGAAGCCAGCAGTTCGCCCCGGCCCGAGCCCCAGCGGGCGCCCTTGGCGAGGCCCAGGACCAGCCCTCCGGCCAGAGCCAGTGCCAGACCCAGCCAGAAGCGCTTCCGGAGCCGGGTCCCCATCCACAGCACCGAGATGGCCGCCACCCAGAGGGGCGCCAGCCCCACCAGCAGGGTGGCGTTGGCCGCGCTGGTGTGGTTCAGGGCTGCGTGCCACATCCACAGGTCCGCGCTGAAGCAGAGGCCCGCCAGCAGGGCCCATCCCCGCGCGGGACGCGCGCCGGCCCGGCGGGTACGCCAGCCCATCCAGGTCACCAGGGGCAGGGCGAAGACCATGCGGTAGAAGCCGATGACCAGCGGCCCCGCCGGGGCGGACCAGCGGACGAGCATGGCGGCGAAGCCCAGGAGACTGGCCCCCAGCACCACCGCCGCGAGACCACGGGACCTTGCCTGTTCCGAGCCATCTCCGTCCATCCGACCAGCATCTCCCGGCACGGACTCAGCCGGCAAGCGCCTCCCCGACCTTGGCCACCAGGGTGGCCGGCTCCAGGGGCTTGAGGAGGAAGCCGGAGATCCCGTGCTGCTGCATCCGCAGGAGTGCCTCGTCATCCCGGTGGGCAGAGAGCAGCAGCACCGGCAGGTCCTGGAGAGCCGCATCCTCGCGGCAGGCCCGCACGAGGCTCTCCCCCGGGCAGTCCGGCATGAGGAGGTCCATGACCAGCAGGTCCACGGGCTCGTCCCGCAGCACCTTCAGCACTGCGAAGAGCGAGGAGGGTTCCACCTCGACCACCTCGTGGCCCTGGGCACGCAGGGCCCCGGCCGCGAACACGCGGGCCAGACGGCTGTCGTCCACGATGGCGATCCGGGACATGGCTACCCCCAGAAGGCTTATCGGCCTGTCGAAGGGACGGGTGAACCCTGGTCGGAATCGTTCAGTTTGCCCAGCGGGACACCTGGGCCCAGACGTCCTCGTCCGTGGCAGGGCCGTTCAGGAGGATGGCGAAGACGCGCACCTGGCCATCCGGCATCTGGAGGTAGCCGCAGAGGCTGTCCACCCGGTCCAGGTGGCCTGATTTCACCCGGATGCGGCGGGCCAGGTTGGGATCCTTGACTCGCAGCTTCCAGGGTTCGCCCCCGATGATCTTCAGAGAGGACACGAACTCCGGGCCGACTTCGAAATCGTGGTAGGCCGCCCGGAGGATGATGGCCAGGGTCCGCGCCGACAGGCGGTTGTCCTTGCTGAGGCCCGACCCGTCGGTGATCTGGATGTCGCCGGGAGGGAGACCGAAGGAGGCGGCGTAGAAGTCCTGCACGCGGCGGACGCCTCGGGGCCAGGAGCCGTCGCCGAACTTGCGCACCAGCATCTCCACCATGAAATTGTTGGACCACTTGTTGATGTCCTGCACCAGGGCCCGGAGGGGCAGCGAGGGCCAGGCCAGCAGCTTGCGGGGCTCGGCGGCCGCGGTTCCAGGCGCTGCGGCCCGCCCCTCGAAGATGATGCCGGCCTCCTGGAGGACCTCCTGCAGGGTGCGCTTCGCCATGCGATCGGGATCGGCCAGGATGCGGCCATTGTCATCCCGGTTGAAGTTCACGGAGAGCGGTTCCACGGGCGGCAGGGTATCCACGGTGGTGTTCTCCCAGCCCTGGGGCTCCTTCTGGGCGTCGAAGGCGCTCTGGTCCAGCTTGATGCCCCCGGTCACCCGCTCAACGCCGGCGCGACGCAGGGCGTGGGCCAGCATCCAGATGCGCTCGCTGGTGAGGAAGGGATCGGCCCCGCCCTTGAAGACGAGGTCCCCCTGGACGATCCCGTTCTGGAGGTCCCCCCAGACCTCGGTCTCCAGGGTGTAGTCGGGTTTCAGGCTCTTCAGGAGGGCGTAGGTCGTCACCACCTTGGTGGTGCTGGCCGGGACCAGGGCCAGGGCGTCATCGTGGCGTTCGATGGCCTTGCCGCTGGCGGCCTCCCAGAGGCCCGCGGAGACCCTGACGCCCCGCCGCTCCAGGCCCTTCACCCAGGACCCGAAGTCCTCGGCGCGCAGGCCGGGAAAGGCCAGCGCCAGGACCAGGGCCATGCCGATGAAACGCCTCGATCTCATGCCGCCTCGCTTGGTGGAATCCACCCGTTACTTCTTCGGAGGGGTGGGGATGGCGGCATTCGAATCCAGGACCTGCTTCACCTTCCCGAGGTCGTCCGCCGAAGCGCCGCCTCCGAGGCCCAGCAGATTCGGATCGGCAGTGAATTTCCAATCCGAGACCAGGGTCTTGTGCTGATAGATGTGGATGCTGTCCTTGGTGCAGCGGCTGCGGACGCCCACGATGGGCAGCCCCTCGGTGCTGCCGGTGGCGCCGGGCTGCACCTGGGTGAGGTACTCCCAGCCCCCGCCGGGGGTCATGGGATCGGTGTACTTCTGCCGGAGGATCCGGGGGCGCACCTTCATCACCTCGTCGAGGTCGGTGGGGTACTTGTGGAACTTGGCGAAGTAGATCCGCAGGGCGTCGGCGATGGCCTCCCCCCGGAAGATCAGCTCGGATTCGTTGGCCCGCTGGACCTGGGCGGACGCCAGGGGCTCGGCCTTCAACACCATGATCCCCAGGACCACGGCCATGGCCAGCGCCAGGGCCATGGTGAATCCCCGCTCCCCGCGCCGGGAGGATCCGGGCCGGATTCGGGATGTGGGTTGGAGGAGCGGCATGGACGAACTCCAGGACCAGGGTACCTCAGACCCGTCAAGGTTGCAGGGACCTGCCCTCCTTTAGTGTCATGAGTTCGATGAAGGCTCCCACCACCTGGGGATCGAACTGGGCGCCGGACTCGCTCTGGATCTCCTCCAGCACCTGCCGGAACCCCCGTGGACTGCGATAGCTCTTCCCGCTGGTCATCACCTCGTACGCCTCGATGAGCCCGATGATCCGGCTGCCCATGGGGATGGAGGTCTCCCGGAGCCCGTCGGGGTAGCCGAAGCCGTCCCACCGCTCGTGATGGTGGCGGATCATCTTCACCACGTCGAAGGGGAACCGGAGGTCCTTGAGGAAGACCGCGGCCAGCTCCGGGTGGGTTCGCACCCGCTTCATCTCTTCGGCGGTCAGCTCCGCCTTGGCCATCATCTTGGGGTCCAGCAGCAGAGTCCCCACGTCGTGGAGGATGGCCGCGATGCTCACGGCCTCCACGTCTTCCGAGGGCAGCTCCAGCCGCAGGGCCAGGTCCCTGGCCAGCCGGGCCGTGGCCAGGCTGTGGGGACGCAGGGTCGGCAACCGGCTCTCGCCGGACTGCAGGATGCGGTGGCTGACGGAGAGGAAGGCGTGGTGGTAGCGCTCGTGGAGGCGGGCCTCCTGCAGGTAGAGCCCCAGGATCCGCCCCATCTGCTGGATGGCCTCGATCTCCGTGATGGAGAAGGATTGGTCCTCCTGGCGGAACACCATGAGCAGGTCGTGTCCCTGGCTGGTCTCGTTCAATAGCAGCGGCATGTAGGCGGCGAAGACCCCCTTCAGCTCCACCCCCTCGGTCATCTCGACCCGCGTGATCAGGCGCAGGTCCTGCTCCCGCACATCGGGCAGATGGAAGGTGGCGTGGGCCAGGACCTGCTGCTGCAGCTCGGGCGAGAGCGGCAGCTGGCTGTAGGCCAGGATCGGCCGGATCTCCTCCGGATCCTCGATCCACAGGGCCACGGCGGCGGTGGAGAGGATCTGGACGATGAGCCCGGCGATCTCCCAGAAATAGGCCCGGTGCTCGGGGGGCGTCATGCCGCGCTTCCGCTCGACGCTCACCGGCGGCGCCACCCATCCACTGAGGGTGCGGTCCGACTCCCAGGGAAGGGCCGTGTAGCCTTCCTGGCCGGCCGGGAAGCCGAACATGCGCTCCCGGGGCCCGGGTCCACCGGTCGGGAGGTCTGGAGCCGGGGCATGCATGACCGGGGCGGGACCAGGCACGGGCGGAAGGAGCCGTTCGGGGGCCGGCGCCACCTCGTCGATGATGGCCGACGCGGTCGGGATGGCCCCGGCCCCCGGTGCCGCCGGTGAGGGAAGGACCGGCATGGCGGAGGAACCCGGGTCCACGCCCGGATGGGTGGCATCACTGGGCCGGGCGGTGGTGGGCGCAGGCCGGGGCGAGGTGCCGTAGAGATGGAACTCCCGGAGGGCCTCCTCCAGATCCCCGCAGATGGCCAGGGTGGGCGGCTCGTCCCGCTCCCGGTCGAAGATCCCGCCCTTGATGCGGTCTCGCTGGATCAGAAGGCCCACCCAGTCGCCCATGAGGTAGAGCGGGGTGATGAGGTAGCGGGGCCACTCTCCGCCCTGCCCGAAGGCCGACAGCTCCGGCGCGTCCGAGGCGTCGTTCACCACGAAGGTGCGCCGCTCCCGCTGGGTCCGCACCATGAGGGGATGCTCCTCGGGGATGGACACCGGAGGGCGCGTGCCCCGCGGCCAGCCGAAGAAGCTCACCACTTCGAAGGCCCCCTGTCCCGGCACGCGCAGGTAGAGGGCACCCTTGGTGCTGCCCACCTCCTCAAGGCAGCGGTAGAGGACCTGCGAGCAGCGGTTCGCGAGTGCTTCGCCGAGGATGAGGGGGGACGCCTGCATGGGGGGCCTGGGTGGTAGAAGAGTTCCCATCATGGCAAGGGTGGGACGGACTTTCTATCGGCAGGTGTACCAGGAAAGACGACTTTTACCA
>Ga0079306_1001592_pt1 | contig 14660 bp, 10 predicted proteins | sample Methanotroph_Enr_FD_79181 | JGI IMG/M metagenome (GOLD analysis project Ga0079306, IMG submission 79181) | Enriched soil microbial communities from Old Woman Creek wetland in Ohio, USA - Methanotroph_Enrichment_5 | ecosystem: Environmental > Terrestrial > Soil > Wetlands | place: USA: Ohio...
TGCAGCAATCCTTTCCCGATGTAACCGGTACTACCGGTAAGCAAGACTTTCATGCGCTAATAAATTGTTTTTATTGGTCGCATGGAATACGCCAGGTTATGAATATTATCATTTTCATCCGTAAATAATTGGTTTTTAAAGGTCGGATGGAACTCGCATTTTACTAATTTTATGGGTGTTTGTGTTCATCACGGAACATGCTCGTTTCATTGGTCGATTTTACAACCACGGCTATTTCATTTATTTTACCAGCAAATTAACAGGGGCCTCAAACAGATCAATTGTAAAGTTCACGATGACATTCAGAGCAGAAGGCAGTTTTCCATTTACCCCTGATCTCAGTGGGATGGATAAATTCCATTGATTGGTTAACCGTGCCATACTGAATTTTTCCAGTCGGCCCCTGGGCTATGATGGTATGACAGAGATCGCAACTCCGGGAAATTGTTTCCCCTTTTGCTGTTTTATGCCTGTCGGAATGGCAACGGAAACAACCATCCGATTCAATGTGGCCGATATGGTTGAGGTACCTGCTGGCACTGGCTTTCATATATGGGAATGCGTTCAACTGGTATTCGCCTTGAATGGTTGTTATAGCCTTCCTGATCCTTTTTTCGTCCTTTGCCAGTATTTCCGGGTGCTCATCTTTATAATAAGCCAGGACTGTTTCTTTAATAGTGCGCAGTGCCGTGTCCTTATTGTCATATTCCATTTTCAACGCCTCCATGGCCGCCATCTTGATAAAAGGCAGGTCCTTGGGGATCAGACCGGAAATAAGTGCATTATCAATATAATCAGGAGCCGATTTGTAAAGGTGGGAGGGCCTGTTATGGCAGTCCATGCAATCCATGCTCCTGACTTCCAGGGTATCCAGCGCTTTTTTATTCACGGGATTTTCTTCATCCATGAACGTTTTTACTTCCCCTGTTTTCAGGTTGGTAAGTTTGATCCAAGGAATACTCTCCCGGTCATTGGTGGATGAAGCATATTCAATCTTGTAATCCTTATTGATATGCCAATGGATGCCTTCGGACAATCCCAGAGGGCTAAACTCGGGCCCAATCTTCATCATAAGGGAAACATTCCATTCAGTATTTGTATCGTTGGCAAGATAGGAACGCTGGCTGCGCAACTTCCTGGAATAGAATTTTTCAGGCCAGTGGCATCTTTCACAGGTTTCGCGTGCAGGACGCAGGTTATGCAAAGGAGTGGAAATCGGCCTGGAATATTTTTTAAATAGCACAGAATATACCTGGTACAAGCCAGACATCTTGGATTTAACATACCAATCTGCACCTTCCCCCACATGACACTCCACACAGGCTACCTTGGCATGGGCCGAATGCTGATAGGTGGTGTATTCAGGTTCCATCACCTGGTGGCACAACTTTCCACAGAATTCAACAGATTCAGAATACCGGTAAGCCTGATAACTTCCCATTGCAGATGCCACAAGGAACAGCACTGTAATGATTGAGATCTTGACGAGGGTTGCTTTCTGTTTTTTTTGATTCAGGTCGATTAATGGCCAATTGCTGCGGTTCTCAGCTGAATCATCCTTCTTGCGTATCTGCACAAAAATCCCTAAAGGGATAAGGATCAATCCCAGAACTAAAAATACCGGCAGAATAATATAAATATACAGCCCAAGATAAGCATTGCTCTGTTCTGAAAACAGTGAAATGAGAAACAGGATCAGGATAAGTAACAGGCTGTTTGCAGCTAACACAAATCCAGTAAGACTAAGCCAATTGTAGAATGTTCTAGAGGTTTTCATGAATTAGGTACACGTTAAGGAGGAACAAAATTTGGTTTGTTTTTATATGCATCTATTTACATATTTGAGTAATTCAAATATACAATACAAATCGGACTTAGGAAGTACCGGGGGTAATTCAATTTTAGACTAATTTAAAATAAGATCAATCTGCAGGATCCAGAAGAGACTCGTCTTTTTTCTTCTTGAGTTTCTTTGTGTAGTAGAACGAAACACCAAGAATAGTCAAACCAACAAAAATAAATGCCATGATTCTGTATCCGGTGTCCATTTTTGATAAATCGAAAATAAATAAATAAATTACTGTAGTTATAAGTGTCAAAATTGCCATCCATCGATATTTTACATTTTTGAGGACAACACTTAGAACCATATAAAACACAGCAGCCAAACCCCACGAAATTGTAATATAATCTTTGGGCACTGCATTATAAAGAGTATAAAGCATTGCAAAAAATGTGATGATTAAATAGATATTCCTGATCAAATCTGTTTTCAAATCCAGCCGTTCTTTTTTCCAATTGAGTATCCGGGCTGAAATAATAGCAATCAATGTAAAAGAAATATTATATGAATCAATTGATTTCGAGGTTGCAAGGTATGCAATCAATATTGCTGAATATAGCAAGGTATTCATGCGGACAATTATCCTTGATTTAAACCATATTGCCATAGCCAAAACCACTAGACTTTGCCATCCCAAAAATATGTATGAACCAGGTAAACTGGAATATCCGTATACAGCAATACTTAATGCCATGAAACTAAAGTTTGCATAAAATGCTGAATCAAATCTCCGGTCGATCCTGTAATTCAGCACTATAGAATAAATCAGGCTAAGTGCAGAAATCCCAAGGAAAATAAATACATAATTTGAAACATAAAATGTCAAGACAACTAAAAATAGTAAAAGCGAAAATGCCATGCCATTAATAATAATAGTTGCATTGTAAATGTCGGGAGTAAACCTGTTTTTTTGTTTAACAAATGGAACAACAGAATAGAGCCCTCCATAAAGAAACAAAAAGAGAATATTGTTTTGATGAGCAGATACGGCCCCTGCCGGGTGTCCCATCATCGGATTACCAATCAGCCACAAGGCATGAGCAAGGTATACAAGGAAAATAGACATTATGAGTAAACCTTTCCATGCACATTTGTTGAACAAATAAATGGCAACAACTGTAGCTGCAACCAGAAGGGATAGTGTAGCATTTGTTCTGTCAACAAATAAAGCACTAAGGATAAGTAATATATAGGCCATAATAGCCATAAATTCAGATTTCACCTTAATGGCATGGTAAAACATAGCCAGGATGCATATGATCAGCAGACTTATTGCCAGCCAGATATTTCCCAACACTGGTCCTGCAGTAAAGAAATGAAGCTTCAACAATGAATAATACATCAACAGGTATCCACATATAGTGAACATAAAAGCCATATAGGTGAATGTCTGCTTTAAATATTTTGACAAAACAAAGGTGAGGGTAGCTGAGGCCAGGCCTAGTAAACATGAGGAAACCCCTCCAAACTTATTAGTAATAAATGACATCATGAATATCATTCCCAGTAGCAGGACAGCGCTTCCGATCCATGAAAGCCCATATTCAAAAACTTTTGACTCCGATAAAGGATTAGCCAACTGTTCTCCAGGTTCAAATTCCTCATTAGGTCTAATAAAATTATGAAGAGTACCATCCTGGGTCCGAACATGAAGGACCGACTCAATCCGGCTTATCCTTTCGGTGAGAGAATTGATCTTCTCCATCATTTCTTCCGGTTTCATTTGTTCATGTGTGTCCATTTTTCAAGATTTTAGAGACAAAAAAGCCATGAATCGGAGACAATAGCACTGACAAGATTTTCAGGTATTGCAATTATCAATGCTCAACCAATGATTTTTTCCATGGCGGGAACAACCAAAAAAGGAAAGCGAGGATCAGGAAAGGAACTATCAACCAAATGCTGGCCATAAGAAATCCTTCTGATCCAATTAATGACAGTTTGAAACTGGTAAAACCAAGAAAGCTTTTTGAAAATAGTTGACCTCCAATAACCACATTCCATCGCATAAAGAATATTCCAACCAAAACAATTATCCCTGTTAACAGGTAAATTATTCTGCGAACTCTTTCTTTAGGCTTATAGAATTGAAGTATGCCAAGTGTCAATAAGGGAATGATCATTCCGACCAATACCTGCATAATTAACAACGTGATATACAGTTTTCCTGAAATAAGCAGCGAAATGATCTCAAATGACTCTTCTGCTTCATAGAACCGGTGAATCTGGTCAAGCGATTCCATAGCAAAGTCAATAATGATAATATAAAACAGATACTTTGCGATAGTATCCAGGCATAACATATCTATTTTTTGCTTCCTTATATAATTTAGAATTATATAAATAACCATGACAAGTGCTATTCCCGAAACCATTGCCGAGAAAAGGAAAATAATCGGCATCATTACCGTTGACCACCACGGATTGGCTTTAATCGAACCAAAAATGAATCCAACATACCCATGGAGTAAAAATGCGGAAGGGATTCCAATAACAGTTATCGCATAACCAAGTTTATCGTCCCACTTTAAAGCTTCGGGAGAAATGTCATAGACTCCAAGTGAAAGCACTTTATATATCCATCTTTTAAATCCTTTAGTTTCTTTTGACCATAATACCAGGTCGCGCCTGTAATCAAACCATATTTCAAGCAGCAAGACCACCATCAGGTACCATAAATATACAAAGCCAAATATGGCCATGGCAGAAGTTAAATGAGGGGTTATCATTATTTCCCAGGCCCTGAATGGCTTTCCAAGGTGGAAGATTAAGGGCATGGTTGCAACAAGGAGGAAGGCAAAAGAGGTTAATAAGGCAATGACATAGGTGGGCCTCAAAGCCTTGACATTAAAAACCCTTTCGAGTGATGCAAGAATGAATGCTCCGGCTACCAGCCCTGTGATGTATGGATACAATACAATCAGGATTGACCAGCTGAGTTCAATTTCATTCGGGTAAATGTAGCCAATGACTTTTGAAAGGGCCTGATATAGGTGATCAAATTGTGGACTCATATTATCTAACCTCCTGATTAAGTGCATTATAATATAGCTTGCTTCCCGTATTCAGATGCGGTTTTAATACATATACATTTTTTGTGCTGATAAATAGTGCTATTGCACTTTCAGGGTCATTCAGATCTCCGGATATCCTTGCCTTGGTAGGACAGTTATCCATGCAGGCAGGGTTCAGGCCTTTTTTAAGCCGGTGAAAGCAAAGGGTACATTTATCAACAACATTTTTAACAGGATGAACATAACGACATCCATAGGGGCAAGCCTGAACACAATACCTGCAACCGATACAATAATTTTCATCTACAAGTACCACACCTTCTGGCGATTCAAACGTTGCGCCTACCGGGCAAACCTGGACACAAGGAGATTTGGAGCAGTGATTGCACATTTTGGGAACAAAGAACGTTTTCTGTACCTCGTTCGCAGGAACAGATTGTGTAAATCCATCAATCCCGCCGTTAGGAGACTCCACTTTAATAGTGCCATCCTTTTTAATAGTATACTGCTCAACCCAACTCCTGAAAAAGAAAGGCTCCTGGGGAACATCATTTTCAATTTTACAGGTCTTGGCACAACTGCCACAACCGATACATTTCTCTATATCTATGGCAATACCATACCAAACTCCCTTCCCCTTTGGTTTATTTGCTGCAAACAAAACCGCATTAAATGGGGAAATCGCAGATGATACCAATACTGTACCAGCAGTTATCCCGGCATACTTGATAAAATTACGCCTGGATAAATTTTCTTTTTTATTTGTCAAGGTTCGTGTGGATTATGACAGGTTATACATTTTTTCCCTGGATGATGCTTATTAATCTTTTGCTGAGTAATCGCTTTTTCAGGACGGGCCAGGTTGACGGAATGGCATTTGGCACAAAATTCACGGGAGTCAGGTTTGAAAAGTTTTACCTTTTTGGGAGTCTTATTGTGTTTGTAGGCAGGCCCGTGGCAATTCTCACATTCTATATCGCTATGATAGCCTTCATTTTTCATAGTAACAATCGTATCATGGCATTTGATGCATGTTTTACTTCCTATATATTTAACCGGATGCGCTGCTATCTCATCAAGGGCCAACCCCCTGTAGTGTCCAAATTGCCCAAAAGATACCGGAGTCATGAGGAACTTCAGGAGTAAGAATAATGAAACTATTATTACTCCAAGTACCAATAAACGTTTTATTTGTGAAGGCATAAACTTTGTATCTTTAAATTGCTGAATTGATATTATCAAATATACATATGTATTTATGAAAATGTATTCGATTTGAATTTAGATTCTGTCTAAATTTCAAAACCTTACTAAAATTCTTCCTATAAAAATCCAAATCAGCGCTGGAAATGTAATGCTGATATTTTGCATGAAGAGGCTGAAGCCAGAATAATTGATACCCTGTGACTATACTTCCAAAAAACAGCACCCCGGCAACAATGCCGGGGTGCTGTCAATCAAATATGCCATGCTAAGCATAATTATTTTTTGGCAGGTTCTTCCTGTTTCTTCAGATGCTCACCAAGGAATTTCTCCATCGAACGGTAAAAATCATATCGATTCTCTTCGTTCCCGAATCCATGTCCTTCATTATCTTTAACCATATACTCCACTTCTATACCTCTTTTCTTGAGGGCTTCAACCACCTGGTCGCTTTCAGCCTTGTTCACCCTGGGGTCGTTGGCGCCCTGGGCTATGAATAATGGGGTTTTTATTTTATCAACAGAGAAAACCGGGGATGCTTCATGCATAAGGAGGCTATCCTTCACAGGGTCACCGACCATTTCGTGCATCATGTCAAGCATGGGTTTCCAGTAGGGAGGAATGGTGTTCATAAAAGTAAAGAGGTTTGAAACACCCACATAATCCACTGCGGCAGCATACAAATCAGGTGTATAGGTTACCCCGGCAAGTGTTGCATATCCGCCATAGCTTCCGCCATAGATCGCGATCCTGGTTTTATCAGCGATACCTTTATCGATAAGCCAGTTCACCCCATCAGTGATATCATTCTGCATGTTCTTGCCCCATTGTTTAAAGGAGGCTTCCCAGAATTTCCGTCCATACCCGGTAGAGCCCCGGAAATTCATCTGGAACACTGCATAGCCCCGGTTTGCAAGGAACTGGATTTCAGGGTTGAAGCCCCATTGATCGCGGTACCATGGGCCTCCGTGAGGATTCACGACCACCGGCAGGTCTTTTGCATTATCCATGGTATATCCTTTGGGTAGAGTAAGATACCCGTTAATGGTAAGACCATCCCTGCTCTTGTATTCCACCGGGACCATGCTGGCCAGTTCGTTTTCATCCAGCCAGGGGCCTACATCAGTAATCTTATCCAGCTTGTCGGAGGCTACATCGTACAGGTAGTATGTACCAAGCGATTTATCGCTGAATGAATACACAATGTACTTCTGTTCTGCTTTATCGTTTGAAACAAATCCAAAATCCACATCACCGAGTTGTTTCTTCAACTTTTCCACCATTCCTTCAAATACCTTGTCGAAGAAATGACGTTCTCTTTTCCATGAAGTATACCTTGCTGCTGTGAGTACCTTGCGGGCTTGGGAATAAAACAGTCCATCCACGTCAAAGTCCTTATTCTCATAGAGCATTTTTATTTCCTTACCTGTCCGGGGATCAAATTCAACAATGGCAGCCTTATCCCTTCCAAGGTTTGATGAAGCATAAATGTTTTTATTGTCGAATGAGAAAAACTGGGGCGACATGGATTCTTTAAAATTGGTCGTCAAAACAGTCTTGAAAGGATCGCTCTCCGTTTCCCTGAAAAGTATCGAAGTGTTCACCCCATCAACTATTGCTGTTGCCAACCGAAGTTTACCTTCATGGTCAGTCACCCAGGCCTGGATATTGCCGGGATTCTCAGCCAGCATTGTTAATTCACCTGTATTGATATTCAGCCTGTAAGGGTCAAATACTTGCGGATCGCGTTTATTCAGCCCGACAATCACATATTCATCAATCTCAGGAAGGTCGTCGATCACTTCCGTCCGGACCTTGTCAAAATCAGTCAATCCCTTTAGGTTGGAGCCATCGATATTCACCCCGAAAAGTTTGAAATTCTCATCCCCGCCTGTATCCTTCAAGTAAAGGATACGGTTGTTGTTCCCCCAGAAAAATCCTGAAATATCGCGGGCAGTATCACTTGTAAGACGAGTAGCTGAATCTTTTCCGATTTCCTGCACGAAAATATTCATCCTTCTCATGTAAGGCGCCATATAGGCATAATACCTGCCGTCAGGCGAGAGTTGAAAACTGGATTTTTCAGGATTCTTGAAGAAATCCTCTACAGCATATTGCTTGGCAGGTGTCATAGGCCCCTTTTTTTTACAACCGGCCGAAATTATTAAAATTACCATAATCAGCAACGGAAGCAGTACTAATGATCTTTTCATAAATGGTTATTTAGTGGTTAATACTAATTCTCCAAAATGGATATTTAACGACTTATACTTTACTTTTTGAATCCAGGAAAGGCTTTCCCCTGGTTTTGGAGAGCCAAATTACATTAAAACCGCTTAGCCGTCAACGGTTTAACTTGATTAATCTTCAGCCGGATAAAATTGATCTGTGAAGTATTCATTCTGTCCGGTAAAAACCGTCTATCCTTAATTAAAACTTAAATGACTTTCATAAAAGATGATAATAATTCTCAATTGTCCATATGAATACCACTTTGAGTATTTTTGCGTTATTGCAGCATGAATTACAAGAAAGCAACATTCAGGATAATCCTATATTTTGCGGCATTCCTGGTTCTCCTGGGTCTTGCCGGAATGTTGTTGCAGCATTATTTAAATGATAAAATAAAAGAGTTGTTTATTTCTGAACTGAATAAACAACTCACTACAGAAGTTAAAGTTGAGCAGGTCAAACTCAGCCTTTTCAAGGATTTCCCATATGCATCGGTCCGTTTCTCAGGTGTTAGCCTTAAGGAAGCAGGTCCGCATCCCAGTAAAGCCGAATTGGTTAAAGCAGGGGTGGTTTCACTTCGCTTCGGGCTGCTGGATTTGTTCCGCAATCGGTTTACCGTTAACAATATCCTGTTGCAGGATGCTTTCCTTAATATGCATGTATATAAGGATGGCTCTGACAACTACCATTTCTGGAAAAGCAGCAAAACCAATAAGGGGAAACAGTTTACAATTGACATCCAGCGGGTTTCCATTGTCAATTCACGTTTCACTTATAAGGATGATGCCTCCAACCTTGACGGCCGGTTCCTTTTGACAGAAGTAGATGCTAAAGGCAATTTCGCGGCGGCAACCTTTCCTCTGGATGTTCGGGGAAATGTCTTGATCGAAAATTTTGCAACAGGGAATACAAACTATGTTTCCAACCGCTCAGCTGACCTTGCCGTTTCGATGGAAGTTAACAACAAGGAAGGGCTATACACATTCAGGAAGAGCGAGATCAGCCTGAATGACCTCAATTTGTATGCTTCAGGATGGGTAATTGACCGGTCAGACCGGCATGAACTGGATCTGAAGATTTCAACTTCTGAAGCTACCTTACTGGAACTGGTTTCCACCCTTCCAGGGAAATACAGGAAAAGCCTTGATGAATATCGTTATGAAGGCAATGCAGCGGTTACCATCGTTTTAAAAGGGCCTTTCGGCGGCACCCGGACCCCAGCAACCCATGTTTCACTTTCACTGAATAATGGTGTTATTGGCCGCCAGCATACCCGTGTTGCACTTGAATATGTAAAGCTGCTGGCAACTTATTCCACAGGACAGGACGGGGTGAATGAACAATTGAATATCAGCAGTCTACAGGCTAAGATCAGGAATGGAAACATAACTGGCAACCTGAGCATGAAAGGATTGAAGTCCCCGATGATAACCGCTGCCCTTAAAGCGGACGTGGACCTGGAAGACGTCAGGCAGTTATTGGATTTTGACACTATCCGATCAATGAAAGGCCGATTATTCCTGGATGGCCATTTTGAAGGTCGCCTGGCCGATATTCACCGTCCAACCATAGAAGATCTTCAGCAAAGCCTCCTGAGCGGAAAGGCGGAAATCCGTCAGGGGGAACTGGGCTTGAAAGGTTATAATCTTCCTGTGGAAGACGTTAACGGATCTGTGATTTTCAAAAATAACGACCTAAAATTAAACAACTTATCATTTCATTTTGGCAAAAGCGATTTCAATGCCAGCGGGAATGTCGGGAACCTGATGGCCTGGCTTTTTATAAAGAATCAAAAGCTTGATATACAAGGTATTGTTTCTTCCTCTAGGACTGACTGGGATGAATTGTCAGGGAGCAGTACCGGGAATGGCAAATACAATTTCCAGTTACCTGGCGATATTACTGTCAGGAACCTGCAGGTTAATGTAAGGAACTTCACCTTCAGGAAATTCAGTGCCAGTGATATCTCTGCGAACCTTCAGCTCAATAATCGTTATCTTACAGCTTCAAAAATACTGATGAAATCGATGAAGGGAGTTGTAAGCGGACAAGGTTCAATAAATGCATCGAGCGGGAAATATTCATTCATACAGTGCAAGGCTACAATAAGCAAAGTGAACCTAAAAAGCCTGTTCCTGGAATTCGGGAATTTCGGTACCACCGACCTGATTTCAGAAAACCTGGATGGATCGATTACATCTGATGTGATTTTCGCGGCAACCATGTCACCCAATCTTGATCTGGAACCGCAATCCGTCAAGGCACATGCTGATATCAGGGTAGAAAACGGAAGGCTGGTGAATTATTCGCCTATGATGGGATTATCAAAATTCCTGCGGGTGGAAGATCTGGCAGATATACGGTTTGCCACCCTGCAGAACCAGGTGGACATTGCCAACCGGATCATCTATATCCCAAATATGCAGATCAAGTCCTCCGCTCTTGACCTCAGCCTGATGGGCACACACACTTTTGACAATGAACTGGAATATCATTTCAGCATTGCCCTCGCTGACCTGCTTGCTGCTAAATTCCACAAGAAAAATCCAACCTTCAGCAAACAATCAGAATTCGGACCAATTGAAGATGATGGAAGAGGCCGGACAAAAGTTTTTGTTTCCCTAACCGGCACTGTTGATAACCCGGTATTCAGTTACGATAAAAAAGCCGTCAGGGAAAAAATAGCAACAGAAATGAAAAACCAGAAAGCTGAACTCAAGGAAGCCTTCAGGAAGGAGTTCAGCAGGATACCAGCTGATACCCTGAAAAACGGGCAAAATCAAAAAGAAAAAGCCATACGGAAAAAACAGGAAGAGGGGAAGTTCGTGATTGAGTGGGACGATGATAAAAAAGTTGAGTAAACAAGCTTTTTGAGTTGGACGAGTTGAGGAGAAGATGGGGGGATGGCGCGATGAGGAGAGGGCACAGTGAGGAGATGGCGAATTGAGGAAATTGGATTGCGGTAGTTGGCAGGATGCGAACGCTGTTTAGCTCGTTCTGCTTCTCCGTGGCCCTTAGTGTTCTTCGTGTCTCCGTGGTAATAAACATGAAAAGAGTACTACTCCAGTGGGCTTTGGGTTGGCAAGAATGTGCGGCAATAAACCATGGGCATATATCGAATCAATAATAACTGATAACTAATAGTATATAACCCTTCACCACAACAAGAGTCCAACATTTATTACGATATTTGTTAATCAAGGCTTCAAAGTATTGCGAGAAAAGGTTGAAGTTCAATAAGCTAAACGTATCCTCATGAATTATCCGGAACTTACTTTCAAACCTGGTTCACATAAGAGCCTGGATGAATTCTCAACCAGCAGTACAGGGAAATACAAATCCAGGAAGTCCGCTGAAAAGAACCTGGCAAGCGGCATAGCCGAGTTGTCGGAATTGCAGGACAAATTGTATGCCCACGACCGGTATTCTTTGTTGATCATATTCCAGGCTATGGACGCTGCCGGTAAGGATGGGACTATAAAACATGTAATGTCGGGAGTGAATCCACAGGGATGCCAGGTAAGCACATTCAAGGCGCCTTCGGCTGAAGAACTGGATCATGATTACCTCTGGCGGTGCATGAAACAGTTGCCTGAACGGGGCAAAATCGGGATATTTAACCGTTCGTACTATGAAGAAGTGCTGGTATCAAGAGTTCACCCTGAATATATTGATAACCAGAAACTTCCGGGCTGGCCTCTGAAAAAAGACACTAATGATGAATTCTGGAAACAGCGTTATGCTGATATTAACCATTTTGAACAATACCTGCATAATAACGGGACTGTGATCCTTAAGTTCTTCCTTCACGTTTCCCGGGAAGAGCAAAAACAACGATTGCTCGAACGGATTGAAGATTCGGCAAAAAACTGGAAATTCGATATAGGCGACCTGAATGAACGGGGCTTGTGGAAAGAGTATATGATTGCGTATGAAGAGATGCTGAAACATACCTCAACTGAAATAGCCCCTTGGTATGTAATCCCTGCTGATAAAAAATGGTTCATGAGGACTGCCGTGAGCAAAATCATTACCGACAAACTAAAAACACTGAAACTGAGTTATCCTAAAGTCAGCAAGGAGCAGAAGGCATATCTGGTGAAAGCCCGGGACCTTCTCAATGTAAAAGATGATGATTAGGAGAAAACAAACTTGCCTGCTCTATTAATCATTGCAGTTTTCATGCTTTTTATTAAGGTTCCCGATTAATTTAAAACTGACTTTAGCCCGGAAATAACCCCTTACCACCTCTACCCTGAACCACCGATATTATGGGATTTCAAATCATATCTTTCAATAAATTGGCAATTTACCGGCAGAAACGGTTGTGGAAGATCCTGCTGATGATATTTGCGCTGGTGATTGTAAGTGTTTCATTATGGTATTCAAATGTGCTTGTTCACAAGATAGCCCAGGATGAACGGACAAAAATACGCACCTGGGCAAATGCAATTCAACACCGTGCCGAACTTGTGAATTCCACCCGTGAGTTTTTCCGTCAAATACAGGATGAAGAGCGCAAACGGGTAGAATTATATGCAGATGCACAAAGGCATATAGCTAATATTAGCGCCACAGAGGATCTCGGAATGTACCTGGAAATAATTGAAAATAACAACACCATTCCCGTTGTCCTGACCGATGCAAAAGGAATTGTAAATACCAGTCGAAATGTAGAATACCTTATAGATACAGGGGTAGTAATGCCCCCAAAGGTACTTAAGGAATTTACTGCTTATCCCCCAATTGAGAGTATTAATTTCGATGTTAAAACATTTATCTATTACAAGGATTCCAAGCTTTTTACAGAAGTACAAACTGTCCTGAACAAGTTGGTAAACTCTTTCTTCAGTGAGGTGGTAAACAATTCAGGTTCCGTCCCTGTTCTGATTACTGACAGCACCCAGTCCAGGGTTATCAATTCAGGACATGTGGATACCCTTCTTCTAAAAGATTCCATCTACCTCAACCACCTTATCGGCGAGATGGCTTCAGAGAATGACCCGATCGTAATCGATGTGGCGGACAGGGGTACAAATTTCATTTTTTACAAGGATTCTTATGTCCTCACCCAGCTCCGTTATTTTCCATACATACAATTCACAATAATTGGAATTTTCCTTCTGGTTGCATACCTTATCTTCAGCACTTCGCGTCGGTCAGAGCAGAACCAGGTTTGGGTCGGGCTGGCAAAAGAAACGGCACATCAACTTGGAACGCCTTTATCTTCCATGATGGCCTGGGTGGATTACCTTGAATCAAAGGGTGTTGACCAGGACACCATCATGGAACTGCATAAGGATGTAAACCGATTGAAAACAGTTACTGACCGGTTCTCCAAGATTGGCTCCACCCCCGTGCTCAAACCGGAAGATATTGTTGCTCTAATTTATCAATCCATCACCTATTTGAAGACAAGAACCTCCCAAAAGATCCATTTCTCGGTGAATGTGCCGGAGGACCAGTCCATTATGGTTCCTCTCAACTATCAATTGTTCGACTGGGTGATTGAAAATCTTGTGAAAAACGCGGTGGATGCAATGTTGAGGGCCGGTTCCATCTCCATTTTTATTACGGAAGAAGGTCATGATGTTATCATCGACATTTCCGATAGCGGCAAGGGGATGCCCAGGAATATGTTTAAAACCATCTTCAATCCGGGGTTTTCAAGCAAGCAAAGAGGCTGGGGATTGGGTTTATCTTTATCTAAACGGATCATCAGGGAATATCATAAAGGGAAAATTTTTGTAAAGAACTCGGCTGTTGGCAAGGGGACTACGTTTAGGATTGTACTGAAGAAGTGAAGTAGGAAATAAGAAGTAGGATATAGGAGGTAAGAGGCAGAACGCAGAACGTAGCTAGGAGGTAAGAGGTTAGGAGAAAGGAGGTTGGACAGAAGTAAATATTTTTAAATTAATTGTATCCTTGGGGGTAATGCTATTATTTTTCACTACTTTTATAATTAGATTATATTTTATCATATATCCAATATTATTATTTCACCCTTGATAAAAATCTATAAATTTTTCTATCATGAATTCAGAAATTAAATCATTTTCCGATCTTAAAGTTTATCAACTCAGTCATCAGGTGGCAATGGATATTTTCTGGCTGACAATCTCCTTTCCTACAGAAGAAAGGTATTCTTTAACTGATCAGATTAGGCGATCATCACTTTCTGTTGCCGCCAATATTGCAGAAGGATGGGGTAAAAGAGTTTTTGAGAATGTATTTAAACGTCACCTTATTGATGCAATGGGTTCACTTGAAGAAACAAAGTCATGGCTACATTTCAGTCTATCTTGTAAATACCTCGACAAAATCGATTATGATAATTTAATGCTTCAATTAGCTGAAACAGGTTCAAA
>Ga0079306_1001596_pt1 | contig 14613 bp, 12 predicted proteins | sample Methanotroph_Enr_FD_79181 | JGI IMG/M metagenome (GOLD analysis project Ga0079306, IMG submission 79181) | Enriched soil microbial communities from Old Woman Creek wetland in Ohio, USA - Methanotroph_Enrichment_5 | ecosystem: Environmental > Terrestrial > Soil > Wetlands | place: USA: Ohio...
AAATTGTTTAAACCATTTATACAAATCGATTCGGGAGTTGCCCGGAAACACGAAGGTACAGGATTAGGACTTTCAATTAGTAAAAAACTGATGACCATGTTGGGTGGCACTATTTCTGTTGAATCAGAACTAAAAAAAGGTAGTACTTTTACCATTGAGTTACCTCTTGAGAACAATAAACTGATGTAATCAAAAAAAAGTGAATATGAAGCTAAATGCATTAATCATCGAAGACAACGAGCAGAATATGTATATGCTCAGTTTTTTGCTCGAAAAGAATAACTACGAGGTATTTCAGGCATTCAACGGGTTCGACGGAATTACAGCAGCAAAGGAATGCCCGCCGGATGTCATATTGCTGGATATTCAACTACCCGGAATGGATGGGTATCAGATTGCACGGGAATTGAGGAAAAGGAGTGATCTCAATACTATTCCGATTATAGCAGTCACTTCGCATGCCATGGTTGGCGACCGCGAAAAAGCGATGGCAGCTGGAGCAACCGGATATATTGAGAAACCGATCGATCCTGATAATTTTATACTCCGAATGGAATCCTATTTTTCTGAAGAACTTTTGCAAAGGAGGAATCATTTATGAAACGCGCTTTGATTGTTGACGATATAAAAGAAAACCTGTATTTACTCGAATCATTGTTAAAAGCATACAATTTTACTACTGTTACTGCTAACAATGGCGCCGAAGCCCTTGGCCTCGCCCTGAAAGAACCGCCCGATATTATTATTGCTGACATCCTCATGCCTGTTATGGATGGCTATACTCTTTGCCGCGAATGGAAAAAGGAAAAGGTACTAAAAAATATTCCATTCGTTTTTTACACGGCCACCTACACGCATCCAAAAGATGGAGAGTTTGCCCTGAGCCTGGGCGCTGATAAATTTATCATTAAACCCCAGGAACCTGATGATTTTATGGCTATTATAGAGCAGGTTTTGTCTGAATTCCAGATCAATAAGCCCACTGCTCGCCAGCCTTCCGAAATATCAGAGATAACAATATTGAAGGAATACAACGAAACCTTGATCCGTAAGATGGAAGATCGGATGCTGAAAAGTGAAGAGGCTGAAAAGAAAGTCAGGATTTATGCTTCGCAACTTGAATTGGAAATTGAACAACGTAAGCAGGCAGAGCAGGAAATAATTAAAGCTCTTGAACATGCTAAAGAAAGCGATCGTTTAAAATCAGCTTTTTTGGCTAACATGAGCCACGAGATCCGTACACCCATGAATGGCATCCTCGGTTTTGCAGAATTACTGAAAGAACACGATTTGACGGGAGAACAACAACAAGATTATATCCGCATCATAGAAAAAAGTGGTACCCGAATGCTTAATATTATTAACGATATTGTTGATATTTCGAAAATAGAATCGGGACAAATGGAAGTCTCGATCACCGAAATGAATGTAAATGAACAGATTGAATACTTATATGTTTTATTCAAGTTAGAAGCTGAAAGAAAAAGATTAGAATTTTCCTTTAAAAATAATTTGCCTGCTAAAGAAGCCATTATTATAACGGACAGAGAAAAATTCTTTGCAATTCTCTCTAATCTTGTTAAAAATGCTATTAAATACACCGACAGCGGGTCAATAGAATTTGGGTGTAGTTCCCTTCGACCGGCTCAGGGCGAGGCAAGCTCACCATCCGGACAGGTCGAATTAGAATTTTTTGTCAAAGACACGGGCATCGGAATTCCAATCGACCGTCAGGAAGCTATATTCGACCGATTTATTCAAGCTGAGACTAAAGATATACAAGCCCGGCAGGGAGCAGGGTTGGGTTTATCCATTGCAAAAGCATATGCCGAAATGTTAGGCGGCAAAATTTGGGTTGAAAGTGAACCTGGAGTAGGTTCAGCATTTTATTTTACTGTTCCTTCCTATGCCGCACCTGAAGAAAAAACAGTTATGAAAAATGTTTTTTCTTCAGATGATAAAGAAACCCAGATCAAAAATCTAAAAGTGTTAATTACTGAAGACGACGAAGGATCTTCAGCCTTCCTTACAATTGTTTTGGGAAAAATTAGTACCCAGGTTCTTAAAGTAAGAACCGGAATTGAAGCAGTAGAAGTATGTCGTAATGATCCGGATATTAAACTCGTCCTGATGGATATTCTGATGCCTGAAATGAACGGATATGAAGCGACTCAACAAATCAGGCAATTTAATACCGACGTGGTCATTATTGCTCAAACCGCCTATGCATTAGATGGAGACAGGGAAAAAGCAATAGAAGCCGGATGCAATGATTACATTACAAAACCTATTAAAATTGATAAGCTACTGTTCATGATTAAGGAGCAACTTAAATTATCGTAATGGTGCCACATACAAGCAAATCACATTCACTGGTTCATAGAGCTGCCAATCGCCGCCACCCGTATCCTCACTATTTTTTTGGTTTTCGAAGTAATTTTAAACCGGTCGTCCAGCCTTTTACCCACAATCCATACCAATTGATTGCCACTGGCCAGAATCCAGGCGTTTTCTTTATCCGGGATAGAATATTTTTCGTCGACGAAAAAATCGCTCAGCTTCTTCATACCTGTCATACCTAGCGGCTGAAAGTATTCGCCTTCCTGCCAGTGCCTCAGAATAAGCGGAAAGATAAGCTGATCCTTGTCCAAATCAACAATATTAGGATGGGTTGAGAACCTAAACCCAGCTGTTCGGTCAAGTTTTTCTATCGAAAGATGAAAAGGATGATTTATTTTAGAACAATCCTCTTCGATGTAAAACACCTGAGCTGATTTTGTTTTGTAAGGCGAAATGAGCAAATATTCCCGATCTTTAACCAGGCGATAGTCATCCGAAAAGAATTTACGGCCTGATTCCTTGTTCAGCGAATCGACTATGTCGTCAATCAGCTCAATCTGGAATCCAAATTCGCGGATCAGTTCAAACAGAATGGTCCGAATCGGATTCAAAGTCAACAGTTTATCGATATGAATCATTGTTCCCTGATCATCTTCCGAATAGACCAATGCTTTAATTTCGCTCATCCTTTGCTGAAACAGCTGTCCCGTTTCATGCAGGTTTCCGATAGTTTTCAGTGCATTTCTCCTGAAAGCCGGATTCACTTGTTCGAGCAGTGGAAGTATCTCCTGACGAATCAGATTCCGTTTATAAATGGTATCAATATTACTTGAATCTGTCCGGAAGTCAATTTTTAATCGCTGACAATAATCCAGAATTTCGGTCCGGTTAGTAAAAAGCATCGGTCTGATAATCCTGCCGGATTTTGGCTGAATACCGCTCAATCCCTTGATACCACTGCCCCGCGAAAGATTAATCAGGAAAGTTTCGATCACATCGTCCTGATGATGGGCCGTTGCCAGAAAATCGTATTTGTGTTGATCAAGTAACGAATTGAACCAGTCGTACCGAAGTTCGCGGGCAGCCATTTCAATCGAAATTCCTTCCTGAAAGGCAAATTCTTCCGTTTTGAAATGTTTGATATTGAATTCCAGATTGTGTTGATCGCAGAAATTGGCAACAAATTGTTCGTCTCCATCCGATTCGCTTCCCCGCAACCCAAAATTACAATGAGCAACAGCCACAGAAAAGCCAGCATTGGTGAATAAATGCAGCATCAGCATTGAATCGGCTCCACCACTCACCGCAAGCAAAATGCGTTGAGAAGAATGAAAAAGCTTTTCTTCGTGAATGTATTTTAAAAATTGCTCAACCATATTGCTCTAGTTAAGGGTTGCGGGTTACGGGTTACGGGCTGTTTCCAACTCGTATCTCGTAACTCGCAACAATTTTTACTTTTTTCCTACCAACTCCGTAATCCTTACAATCACTTCCACTGCTTTTTGCATCGAATTTACAGGAATAAATTCGTATGGACCATGAAAATTATGCCCTCCCGCAAAAATATTGGGGCATGGCAATCCTTTCCACGAAAGCTGCGCACCATCGGTTCCGCCCCGAATAGCTTTTATTTTGGGCTTGACACCAACATCATTCATCGCCTGTTCAGCCAGATCGACAATGTATTTTACCGGTTCAACCTTTTGTTTCATGTTGTAATACTGATCGTTGATGTCAAGGGTAACAATAGCCTGTCCATACTGAAGATTGACCAGTCCACAGATTTCTTTCATCAGGTTTTTCTTTGCTTCAAATTTAGCGAGATCGTGGTCTCTAATGATATACTCGATTCTGGTCAATGAAACATCACCTTCAAACGAAGTCAGGTGAAAAAAGCCTTCATAACTTTCAGTGTGCTCCGGTCTCTGGTCAGGTGGTAAAGCCTGAATAATCTGGGTGGCAACCAACATCGAATTAATCATGGTATTCTTAGCTGATCCGGGATGCACACTCCGGCCTTTTACCAAAATTTTTGCACCTGCAGCATTAAAATTTTCATATTCCAGTTCACCAATTTCACCTCCATCAAGCGTATAAGCAAAGACAGCTCCAAACTTTTCGACATCAAAATGTTTGGTTCCTTGCCCGACTTCCTCATCCGGAGTAAAACATATCCTGATTTTACCGTGTTTGATTTCAGGATGCCGGATTAAATAATCCATCGCAGTAACGATTTCTGCAATACCGGCTTTATCATCTGCTCCCAGCAAGGTTTTCCCATCGGTTGTAATCAAATCCTCACCAACATATTTCAACAATTCAGGAAAATCAACAGGACTTAAATTCACGTTCTGATCCGGATTCAATTCCAAATCCTGACCCTGGTAATTCTTTACCAGTTGCGGGTTTACATTTTCTCCCGAAAAGTCCGGACTTGAATCCATGTGAGCAACAAAGCCAATTACCGGAACCGGATGATCGAGATTAGATGGTAACGTGGCAATGACATAGCCGAATTCATCACGGAAAACCTCGCTCAATCCAATCTGGAGCAACTCATTTGCCAAAAGATCGGCGAAATCCAATTGGCGTTTGGTACTTGGAAATGTTTCACTTTCAGGATCGGAAGTGGTATAAATCCGGACATATCTTAAAAATCGGTCAAGTACGTTTTCCATATCAGTATTTAAATATCGTCGGAATTAAACTTAAAGCCTAACCGTTTACCGGTTTGAATCCGGGAATGATTAATTTCAGCGTTCATTTGTTCCACAGTTGCAATTTTGACCTGATCATAAGGTGGAACCAGCAAATCGAAATCAATGGCATACTGAATGGTCGTTTCAACGATTTCTTTCAGGTATTCTTTGGTCAGTTCATCACTTCCAAAGTCTTTCACCAACTCGCTCGACTGCCTTTTCCCCTCAACAAAGAAATGATTCTCGCGGTTCACAAATATTCGGGCAATGAGATATCCCAAATCCTCGTAGCGGTTATATTTAAACGAATCGGCCAGAAAATTATAAATATTAAATACGCCGCAATAGGCATTCAATGCGTTTGATTTGATGTAATCCAGCTTCCAGATAGGATGTTCGCGGTTAAAGACAAAAACGTTGGAATGCATGCTGAAAATAAGGATATCGCCTCCTAATTTAAACTCAGCTTCAAAAAGTCCTTTCTCCTGAAAAGTGGGCAGTACATTCTCGTCAACCTTATCTCTCAGTTGGTCCCGGTAATCTTCGGCGAGTTCTTTTAGGACTTCCTTCAGCAAAGCAAATGAACAAACAGCTTTTCGATAAACCTCCTGTTTCAGATTGGTCTTAAGGATCATTCCTTCCAACTGATTAACATCTTTTTTCTTTGTATTCATTTCGGTTAATTTATAAACCATAAAAATAAGAAAAGCAGCCAACTTTGACTGCTTTTCAATGATATGAATTTTAACTTTTAGTAAGACAATGCAAATAAGACCCTTCCCTTCGACGGTTTTCCCGAATATATACATTTCCCTTCTTCCGGAACCTGATCAAATGGAATGCAACGAATGGTTGCCTTGGTTTCGTCCTTAATTTGCTGTTCAGTCTCGGAAGTTCCATCCCAATGTGCCGAAATAAAACCGCCCTTGTTCTGTAGTACTTCTTTAAACTCTTCGTACGATTCAACCGGAGTGGTCATTTCTTTCCTGAACGTCAAAGCTTTATTGTATATATTTTCCTGAATATCATTGAGTAATTGTTGAATATACGAATCAATTCCTTCCATCGGTACGATTTGTTTTTCAAGTGTGTCGCGACGTGCAACTTCAACAGTACCGTTTTCCAGATCACGTGGGCCAATTGCAATACGTACCGGTACACCCTTTAATTCGTATTCGGCAAATTTCCATCCCGGTTTTTTATTGTCGCTGTTGTCGTATTTTACCGAAATCCCAGCAGCTTTTAGTTTTGCAACAATACGATCCACTTTTTCAGAAATAGCAACCAGTTGTTCTGTTTGCTTGTAAATTGGAACAATAACCACCTGAAAAGGCGCCAGTTTTGGAGGAAGCACCAAACCGTTATCGTCGGAATGAGCCATAATCAATGCTCCCATTAAACGGGTTGAAACACCCCATGAAGTGGCCCAAACAAAATCTTCCTGACCCTCTTTATTCGTAAAACGGACATCGAAAGCCTTGGCAAAATTCTGACCAAGAAAGTGTGAAGTTCCTGACTGCAGTGCCTTTCCGTCCTGCATCATGGCTTCAATCGTATAGGTTTCAAGCGCACCGGCAAAACGCTCATTGGCCGATTTGGCTCCTTTGATAACCGGAAGCGCCATGAAATTTTCGACAAAGGTTGCATAAACATTCACCATCCGTTCGGTTTCTTCCAAAGCTTCCTGACTGGTAGCATGGGCCGTATGACCTTCCTGCCACAAGAATTCAGTCGTACGAAGAAATAAACGTGTACGCATTTCCCAGCGAACGACATTAGCCCACTGATTGATCAGAAGAGGAAGGTCGCGGTAAGATTGAATCCATGTTTTGTATGTACTCCAAATAATTGTTTCCGAAGTAGGCCTGACGATGAGCTCTTCTTCCAGTTTGGCTTCCGGATCAACAATAATTCCTTTTCCATTCGGATCGTTCATCAACCGGTAGTGAGTAACTACGGCACACTCTTTGGCGAAACCTTCCACATGACTGGCTTCTTTACTGAAGAAAGATTTTGGAATGAACAGAGGAAAGTATGCATTTACATGTCCGGTCTCCTTGAACATACGGTCCAGCTCAGCCTGCATTTTTTCCCAGATTGCATATCCGTATGGTTTGATGACCATGCATCCTCTAACTGCAGAATTATCAGCCAAATCAGCCTTGACAACCAGATCGTTGTACCACTGTGAATAATTTTCGCTGCGTGAAGTCAATTCTTTTGCCATTTTTAAAATTTTGGTATGGTATTTGTTTTTTCCTGCTAGATTTAAAGGCTACAAAGAAAGTAAATTTAATCTTCATTATAAAGGAGGGTGTACTATGAAAACAAAACTTCCATTCATCGCAGTTGTTGCAATTTTGGTCAGCGCATGTGCTACGGGAACCTATACGGCCAAAACGTACGACGATGATATTTATTTTTCTCCCGGAGATGTACCACCTGTTGCTTTAGTGGAAAATAAAGCTCCTGTAAAGGAAAAATCAGCTCAGGTAACAAATCCTGACACCCGGAATCAACGGATTGTATTAAGTCAATTGGATAAAAATGATGATGGTTCAAATACTTTAACTAATTCCGTTTATCAACCAGGGGCTGAAAATAAAAATTTGGATGAACAAACCTACGACATGAATAATCAGGATCTGGTAAATTCAGATACCACAGTCTACTACAACGATGACGATGTAAAATATGTTATAAATAATTACTACGATGATAACGATCCGGACTTTGCTTACCGGATTAACCGTTTCTACAGGCCTTTCTACAGTCCTTTCTTTTATGACGACTGGTATTACGGGTATGGCGGATATGGATGGGGTGGTTATGACCCATGGTATGGTGGATGGGGATACGGCTGGGGATATCCCTACTATGGTTATTATTCACCTTTCTCCTTTGGCTGGGGAGGCTACTGGGGAGGTGGTTTTTATGGCGGTGGATATTTCGGATGTGATTACTATGGCGGTGGATATTACGGAGGCGGATACTATGGTGGAGGTTACTGGGGTGGTAGTTACCGCGATAACAATCAGGTTGCCAGAAGAAGAACAACTAACATGAACATTGCAGGCGGTGGCATAAACAACACTCCAAATAATTCAGGGAGGACATCAAGCCAATTTGGTACAAACAACACTATGCAACAAAACGTTCAGACCACTACTGGTTCAACCCAAAACTCCTGGGTTGAAAATGGCCATGTACGGAGCCGCACAATTGATGCATCGGGCAATACCCAGGATACAAAAAATGCAACCATCGTAAATAACCGCAGACCTGTAACAGGTACTGCAAATAGTAATACTTCCGGAAGTCAGGTTCAGGGAAGAAGTGATTCGCGTACCCAAATGGTTCGTCCCGGATCGAATACCCCGGCCAATACCCGCAGGTCCTATGAGCCTTCAACTACAGGCAGTACCTATAATCAGAGCAGAACAGCAAGACAAACCCAAAATTATACGCCAAGCTATAACAAACCAAGAATTGTCAATCAATCAAATTTCAACAACAATACGTATACCCGTCCGCGAACATCCGGCAGCAATTATGATAGACCAACTGTAAGAAGCGCCACTTCAGGTTCTACATACAGCCAACCAAGAAGTTCTTCGAGTATGAGGCAAACCTACCGGTCCAGTTCAACCTATTCAAGCGGTTCAAGCTATTCATCACCTGACAGAGGTTCTTCAATCTATGAAAGGTCTTCAGGCAGTTCAGGATCAAGTTACAGTGCGCCCAGCCGTTCTTCTTCTTCAGGTTCATACTCTGGTGGTGGAGGTGGAGGCAATTCGGGCGGTAGCTCATCCGGAGGAAGTAGTTCTGGTGGCAGTTCAGGTGGCGGTTCAGGTCACAGAAGATAAAACAAACCGAAAAAATAAGAACTGAATTCAAACAAACAATAAATACCGAAATCATGAAAAAGATAGTATATACAATCAGTATAATGCTCTTCGCATGGAGCGCATTCGCCCAGGATCTAACTGATGCCTTAAGATATTCAAACTACCGCATCAGCGGAACCGCCCGCTCAGCGGCTATGGGCAATGCATTTGGCGCTTTGGGTGGTGATTTTTCCTCTTTAAGTATTAATCCGGCAGGAGCTGCGGTATACCGCTCGGGTGAATTTACTCTTACTTCATCAGTTGGAAAGTCAAGTGTCGACGGATCTTATCTGGGCAATACCGCAACAGATTCAAGATACATTGGAAGTATCAACAACATAGGTTATGTTGCTACAATTCCAACCGGTGCAAACAGTGAAACAGGTTTGGTAAGTCTGAGTTTTGGAATGGGATTCAACAGACTGGGTGGCTTCTCGACCAATATGCTTGCCGAAGGTGCAAATTCAAACAGTTCACTTCTGAAATACTTTACACACAATGCCAATAACCCGTACACTACTTCAGATAACCTGGACCCCTATTACGAGCGACTCGCCTGGGACACTTATCTGCTGAACTATGATGATCAAAACAAAGAGTATTTTAACGACATAACTGACAACGGATACGGACAATCGGTACGCAAAACAACCCAGCGGGAAGGACATATCAATGAATATCTCCTTTCATTTGCTGCCAATTTTAATCACAAGTTATACATTGGTGGAACTTTAGGTATTCACGATGTTTATTTCAGGGAAAATGCGAACATATTGGAATTTGATGCAAAAAACAACATTCCATATTTCAACGATTTTAACTTTAATACCTCGCTGAGAACTTCCGGATACGGATTTAACGTTAAACTTGGAGCAATCTATAAACCAACAACCAATTTAAGATTGGGGCTAGCCATACACACTCCAACATTTTATAACCTCAACGACTCCTATAACAGCAGCATGAATTCTTCTATAACTTATGTTTCTGATGGAAAGACCGAAAGTTATACGGCCCATCCGGATAAAGGCGGAGTTTATGATTACGCCATTGCAACCCCTGTAAAATTTGTGCTGAGTGGAGCTTATGTGATTGGCAAATCAGGTTTGATTAGTGTAGATTACGAAATTGTTGATTATTCGACCGCCAAATTGAATAAAGGAAGTGACGGATATGATTTTTACGATCAGAATGCTGAAATACAGAAGGCATACAAAACGGTAGGAAATCTTCATATCGGCGGCGAATTCCGGGTAGATAAAAATTTCAGCCTGCGAGCCGGTTACGAGAACTATCCAAACGCATTTAACACTAGCTATTTAAATGAAAAAAACCAGCACATCGATAAGCCCTACTCTACTGTTTCAGGAGGTTTCGGGTTTAAACAAGGCAGTTTCTTTTTCGATGCAGCATTACAACATGTAATTAATCAGGAGAGTATGAAACTTTATCCTGATCCAAATGCTAATGAAATGGTACTATACAATACAACTCAGAACAATATCATATTTACTTTTGGATATAAATTCTGATTCAAGTTTCAATAAAAGGGAAGCCGGTTAAACTGTTAACCGGCTTTTGCTTTTATATGAATTCCTTCAAGCATTTGTATCTGTCAAACCCCACCTGATTCTAAAAATTGATTTTAGAAAAGAAATTTTTTTTTCAGCACGCTTTACCATATCTTAGTAAAAATTTACGAACAAAATATGTCTCAATTTTTTGAAATTGCTTTTGAAGATGCACTGAAATTTTTCGAAGAAGCAGAAGTTAATGGAAGCAGGTGGCGTATCGGAGACTTTTTAACATCCAAATGGCTTCAACGAAACAACATTAACTTCGACGATGTTGTTTCCTTTTCCAAGAATATGCCAGACTCAAAAATCGTTGTCATTGGCGAGGGTCCCTCAGAAGGTTTTTACATCTACTCCCAGAAACAGAAAACATGTTTTAAATTTGAGCAAAAAAAAGCTGAAACTTAATTCCTGAAAAACAAGGTATGACTCAACACTTCGATGATCCCTTGGGACGGGCTGTATATAATTATCACTTCAATTCTGTTGATCTCCCAATTATCGTTCATTCTGAAGATTTTGACGATGACACCATCGAGACAAGCTATCTTTTCAGAACATACAGGCAAATGCCGGCTTTGGAAAAGAAAGCAATGAGTCTTTGCTCAGGAACAATCCTGGATGTGGGTGCAGGAGCAGGTACTCATTCGGTTTACCTTCAGGAAAAAGGATTTACTGTAACTTCGCTCGAAACATCGGCTCTTTGCTGCGAAGTATTGAAAGACAGAAATCTCAGTAATATTATCCAAAAGGATATTTTCAGATATAATAACCACACTTTTGATACTATTATTCTGCTTATGAATGGAACCGGAATTGCCGGAACGCTTAGTGGACTGGAAGTTTTGCTCCATCATTTAAAAACTTTACTCAATCCTGGCGGTCAGATTCTGATTGATTCATCGGATCTGATCTATTTATTTGAACAGGAAGATGGTACTGCCCTGATCGACATTTCAGCCAACAAATATTACGGTGAATTAAGCTTTCAGACCGAATATCTAAACTGGATCAGTCAGCCATTTCCATGGTTGTATGTCGATCAGGATAATTTGAAAAGTATTGCCGAAAAAAACCTGTTGAAATTGGATAAAATCTATAAAGGCGAGCATTACGATTATCTTGCACGAATAACTTCATAAAAATTACTGCATTGAAAAAGATTCAGGAATACCGGTCGCTTACACTTCCGGAAATTGAAATACTAAAACAACAAGGTTGCGCAGCAACGGATTGGAATCAGATTTTTGCTGTCGATTCGTTTATTACTGAAAATATCCGGAACGTGCAGTTCTCTGGCTGTGTAAAAATCGGGAATAACTCCGGAACAGTTGAATTCAGTGGTGGAATCGTCCGCAATTGTGGAATCTATAACGCAAGCATACACAATTGCACCATTGGTGATCATGTATATATTCATCATATCACCAATTACATAGCCAACTACGACATTCAGGATCATGTTATTCTGGAAAATATAGAATTGTGCTTTGTTGAAGGTGAGACAAGTTTTGGGAATGGAATTAAAGTCTCAACTCTTGATGAAACAGGTGGCCGTTGTGTAATGATTTACGATAAATTATCGGCTCACCTGGCGTATTTTCTGGCCTGGTACAAACACCGGCATTGTCTGATTGAAGAGATTGAGGCTAAGATCACCGCGTATGCCGAATCGGTTAAAAGCACCAGGGGAATCCTTGGTGAATACACGGTAATTCGTAATTGCCGGCAAATCAAAAATGTGAAATTTGGACCTCACAGCCAGGTTTTTGGATCTGTCCGGCTTGAAAACGGCTCGGTAAACAGCAACGAATTTGCCCCGGTAATACTTGGTTCCGGAATTATTGCTGAAAATTTTATTGTGTCATCAGGAGCCGAAATAACAGACGGGGCCATTGTTTCCAATTGTTTTATCGGGCAGGGTTGTATCCTGAGCAAGCAATATTCGGCTGAAAACTCATTGTTTTTTGCCAATTGCCAGGGATTTCATGGAGAGGCATGTTCCATTTTCGGTGGACCCTATACGGTAACACATCACAAGTCCACTTTGCTGATCGCTGGAATGTTTTCGTTCTGTAATGCAGGTAGCGGTTCGAACCAGAGTAACCACATGTATAAACTAGGCCCGATCCATCATGGTATTGTTGAGCGCGGCTCGAAAACTACATCGGATTCCTATATCCTATGGCCTGCAAAAATTGGAGCCTTCACATTGGTTATGGGTCGGCATTATAAAAATACCGATACATCCGATCTGCCTTTCTCTTACCTGATCGAAAATAAGGATGACAGTTGGGTTGCTCCGGGAATTAATCTGCGTAGTGTGGGTACTATCCGCGACGTGTTGAAATGGCCGCGACGTGACCGGCGCAAGGATCCCGAAAAACTTGATTGCATCAATTTTAACCTGCTCAGTCCGTTTACCATCCGGAAAATGCAGAAAGGTATCGGAATACTGAATAGTCTGAAAGAGATTTCAGGAGAAACAACCGAAGTATTTGCCTATCGAAATACCCTGATCAGTAAGAATGCCCTTGAAAGAGGAATCGATTTGTACGAAAAAGCCATCTATAAATTCCTGGGAAACTCACTAATCTCGCGCCTTGAAAAATGCGATGTTCAAACATTGGAAGACTTGGTGAATTGTCTGAAACCCAAAAATGACCTGGGAAAGGATGAATGGAGCGATCTGGCCGGATTAATTGCACCAAAAACCGAGATCAGGAAACTGATACGAAGCATAGAACGAAAGGAAATTGTAAGTTTGCAGGAAATTGAACTGGAGTTTAAAAACATGCATGCCAATTATTACGATTATGAATGGACATGGGCTTCAGAATTACTGATTGAAAAAACTGGGAAGCCAATTGATTCACTGGAAATTAGCGATCTGATCAACCTGATAGCAAAATGGAAAGAGAGTGTTATCGGATTGGATGAGTTGCTGTATGAAGATGCAAAAAAAGAATTCAGGTTAGATTCGATGACCGGATTTGGAATGGATGGAAACAAAGCCACCCAAAAACTTGATTTCGAAAAGGTTAGAGGAAGTTTTGAAAGCAACGACTTTGTCAATGAAATCGTCAGCCATATCCGGAAAAAGACAATTTTAGGCGAAAGAATGATTGAAAAATTAAGAAATATTGAAAAAATTCATCAAAATTAATTATGAGACTAATTATCCAGGCCAACTCTGAATTAACTTCAAAATGGGTGGCCAATTACATTGCCAGAAAAATTATTCTGGCTGCTCCCACAAAGGAAAAACCTTTTGTCATGGGACTTCCAACCGGTTCGTCACCGCTGGGAACTTACAAAGAACTTATCAAACTGTATAAAAACGGAACGGTTTCGTTCAAAAATGTAGTAACCTTTAACATGGACGAATATGTTGGAATTCCAAAAGATCATCCGCAAAGTTACTACACGTTTATGTGGGAAAATTTATTCAGTCAAATCGATATCCTTCCTGAAAATGCGAATATCCTGAACGGTAATGCTCCGGATATTAAAGCCGAGTGTCAGTCTTACGAGGATAAAATTAAAGCTGTTGGCGGAATCGATTTGTTTTTAGGTGGAATTGGTCCGGATGGACATTTGGCCTTCAATGAACCGGGTTCATCGCTGGCATCGCGCACCCGCGATAAAGAACTGAACTACGACACCAAAGTCGCTAATTCACGATTCTTTGGCAATGATATTAGCCAGGTTCCAAATTCATCGCTCACAGTTGGCATTGGTACCGTAATGGATGCGAAAGAGGTTTTAATTATTGTGAACGGGTACAACAAGGCCCGCGCTTTGCAACATGCTGTTGAAGAAGGTGTAAACCACATGTGGACCATCAGCGCATTGCAGCTCCACCCCCGCGGAATGATTGTTTGCGACGAACCTGCAACCTACGAACTGAAAGTAGGAACTTACAAACATTTTAAAGACATTGAAAAGAACAATATCGATCCTGAAAGTTTGCTGAGTTCCAATTTGGTTTGGTAACAGACCATATATCTTAAAAAATAAGGCGATCGTTGAAAGATGATCGCCTTATTTAGTTATTCGGATATTTAAAATCAATGATTTACAACAAGTTGGCCTGAGAATTGGTTAGTTCCT
>Ga0079306_1001597_pt1 | contig 14611 bp, 6 predicted proteins | sample Methanotroph_Enr_FD_79181 | JGI IMG/M metagenome (GOLD analysis project Ga0079306, IMG submission 79181) | Enriched soil microbial communities from Old Woman Creek wetland in Ohio, USA - Methanotroph_Enrichment_5 | ecosystem: Environmental > Terrestrial > Soil > Wetlands | place: USA: Ohio...
AGATGATTAAACGTTTTTTGTGGGACAGTACATGAGTACATTTTTGTATCAAAACTACGGCAAATATTGTCAGTATAGGATAAACAGGAAGCATATATCGCATAAAACCGATGGCAAACCGTCCAACCATCAGAGTGTATATCCAGAAAAATGAAAGCAGTATGGCATACGATGAATACTGTTTTTGCAGTGCTTTTTTTGTGCCGTAGAGAATTCCCAGGAGTGAAATAATGCCAAGAAATATACCTTGTCCCCAAAGAATGATGTTTTTGAATTCATAGAAGTACGGAATTTTTCCGACATACTGCAGGGTATAGGGGAAGGTGAATGCGCTTTTTGTCATTGCCTGCTGTGCAAGGAGTTGTTCTTTAAATGTGGCGAAATCAAAAAACGCGAATGGTTCTGTGACAAAAAACGTATAGAGCGCAGCGATTCCAACGATGCCTCCATGTATACATATTTTTTTCCAGTTTTGTTTCAGATGGAGAATGAAGGTAACACCAATGGGAACAAAGAGGACGGAAGCACTGATTTTTGTTGCCAGCGCCAAACCAACTGCAATGCCGACACCAATCGCATACCGGGCGCTTTGATGCTGATGATACCGAAGTAATAAAAAAAGTGTCGCGCAGGAAAAAAACGTAAGCATAGTGTCGACCGCATAAAAATGACTCAGTTGAATGGGGAGTACGGACAGTGCGTACCACAGTGTCCCAAGCCAGACGATGTATTTGTTTTTTGTCAGGTGCCGCAAAAGATAATAGATGCAGCAAAGCGTTCCGATATCAAACAACCCTGAAAGTATTCTTCCTAGGATGTAGATTTTGTCATACTGACCAAGAAGTGGATGTAACTTTTCTGCAATAGCGCCCACAATTTTGAGAAGATAAAGAGGGAAACTCCCATACGCGAAGAAATGCGGATTCATGTCTGAGGGAAATTGCAGTTTATCTATTGTCATCAGGATAAACCGCTCATCAGGATGCAGATGGTTTCCCTGATCCCAGTTAATGCCTGTAAATCTGCATGCAGCCGCAATCACGATGATCGCGATGAATATGACGACAGATTTAGTGTGCGGTTTCATAGGGAGTGCAGGAAGCTGCTACATCATACACACGTGTTCCTGTCTGTGTGTTTTTATATATCTCAACAAACTCATTTTGGAGGAGCAGGTAATTTGGTTTGATAAATTGTTCCGGCGTGTTTGCAAGCTCAATATAGCTGATATTGTACGTGCGGAGTAACCTACATGCACTTTCTTTACTTGTCGCTTCATAGATGGTTTTTTGTTGCCTCTCCCGTTTTGTTTGATCGTATCCGTAGGACCAAGTGAAGTACGTATATCCGGAAAATATTTTTCGTCCTGCAAGTGACGCTGGGTGATAAAACCAGGTGCTGTTGAGAATGACGTCTGTTGGTTTTGTGTTGTTTAGAAAGAATTGAATATCTGGATTGGATTGAACGTCCGGAAGCGCCATTTTTGTTTCATTAAAAATAGGGAAGAGATCGATAACGCCCGAAAATGTCAAAATAAATACCAATAATCCAATAATCCAATAAGCCAATATATGGATGATTTTATAAGAAGATTTTTTGAGCCAATCAAATATTTTTATCAATCCGTATGCAGTCAACATGTTTCCCATAATAATGAAGAAGTTAAAGAATTTGTGATTGTTAATCATGTCTGGAGAAAACCGCCAGAGATTTGGCGCAATACATAGTGCAAGCATAGGAATGCTGAAGAGAAGTTTGACTTTTTTTGGAGCCAGAATGAATCCAAATGGGATCATAACAAGTGATAGGCCAAGATTTTGCCACCAAAATGCTGTTATAGAGGTAACTGTGAGTGGTGCACGCACAAGATATCCTGGATCAAATGTAATTGCGCCAGATGAGCCGACAATTTTGGTGTAGAGTATGAGGCTTGGTAGGGCAAGAACTGCAGCAATGACAAGTGGAAACCGTGACTCTTTTCGTATGAAAAATATCCAAAGAAGCCAAATGGCGGCGACGAGTGCTGCTGCCTGATTTAAAAAGAGAAGGGTGGCCATGCAAAGTGCAATGCCACATGAAGTGAGACTTCGTTGAATGTATGATTTTTTTGATACAGACAGTATTGCTACGATAACACCGAGAACGAGTGCATAAGAAAGTCCAAGATGGCGTTGGTTTGTGTAGATATTCATGGTCCAGAATGCGCTTACGAGGCCACCGTCCCATGGACCAAATGCAGGAAACGCGGAATTGGTGACGATATCCTGCAGTGTATGGATGGAAAACGGATGTTTTTCAAAAAAGCGTATACATGACAATGAACTATTGAAACAAAAAAGCACAACGGCGATGGCGGCAACTGACAGACGGGAAAAGAGTTTTTTTGTGAGCACCGCAATCAGAACGATAAGCGCACTTAATCCGACGATACTTGGGATATTGAGCGCGAGATCAAGACGCAGCCCTGCTTTTTCCAGCATGCCAACCAAAAAATAAAACAAAAAATGATAGTGAATGGGGAGACCTGGAAATAGCGGGGATTCCGGCGGGAAGTTTTGTCCAAGGGAAAATGAGCGGATCAGTGGTATGTGGGCCCCGAAATCGCTCCATGCTTTTGGGGCAATGAGCATTGAGGATGTTGCGGAATCATAGGAGAATGTTTGCCACATGAGCAAACTTGAAAAAAGAAACGCGAAGATGGTAAGCACTAGCCAAAACGCGGTTTCCTTTTTCATACACTTCATTGTATCATTGTGTCATGCCTGTTTCTGACATACTTATTGTATTGCAGTGGTGGAGCGCATTGTTTCTTATCGGCGCTGTCGCATATCCTCTCACCAAGCAATTATTTGCAACCTGGTTTGATCACGGATATCTGTTTGCAAAAGCAGTCGGTTTTGCTGTTGTTTCCTATCTTATATATGTCATAGGAACTCTCCGGATAGCGCCATTTACTACGTGGACTATTTATGGGGCGATGGCAGCAGTTTTTGTTTTTGGTATTTTTTTGCAAAATTCCAGTTTGAAATTTGAAAAATTTAATGAAAATTTAAAATTTCAAATTAAAAATTTTAAACGTGGGTATGAAAACTATGTGCTCCTCTTTGGTCTTGAAGAACTTCTATTTTTTCTCCTCCTATTATTTTGGACGTGGATAAAAGCGCATGAGCCGTCGATTCAGGGCCTCGAAAAATTTATGGATTATGGATTTATGCAGTCCATTCTCAATACTCGTTATTTTCCGGCTGGCGACATGTGGTGGACTGGGGGATCGATTAATTATTATTATTTCGGTCATCTTGTGACGGCAGTGCTTACCAAACTGTCAGGACTTTCTCTTGGATATACATTCAATTTGATGCTTGCGACATTGTTTGCACTGACTGTAAGTATGAGTTTTTCTATTGGGTATCAACTGTTGGGGATAGGACAGAAAGGACGGATAGGACGAATCGGACGAATCGCGGGAGCAATACTGACCGCATTTTTGGTGACCATGGCGGGGAACATGCAGACATTGTATGCGTTTACCAAAGGATATACCGGTGAGGATGTGCAGCCGTTTTGGCAGCTCCTGTGGCCTGTTGGAACATTTTTCCAAAACGTTGGGACGGGCATACAAACATACTGGTATGCGAATGCGACCCGGTTTATTCCATTTTCTATCCATGAATTTCCGAGTTATTCTTTTGTTGTTTCTGATGTCCATGGACACGTTTTGTCATTACCATTTGTACTTCTCGCCATTGCTCTCCTCATTTCTTTGTTTGTTCACCTGAAAAGCGCCCAGAAAAAATATGCGATCGAGTGGGGGAAACTCGTTTTTTACGGATTTTTATTAGGCGTGCTTCTCATGACCAATGCACTTGACGGTCCTATTTATGGTGGTGTATTTGCATGTCTTTGGCTCGTTGTTGTCATCTGGCCTGCAAGAGCACGACTGAAAACAGATTGGTGGGAATTGACCTATCCGGTATTTCTTGTTGCAATCCTTGCATTTGTGACGGCATTGCCATTTTTGTTTTTCTTTAGTTCATTTGCAACAGGTATTGGGGTAAATTGTCCACCCGCATTTTTGGCAAATTCGAATGTTGGGCCAATACTTTTTGAGAGTGTTGAGAAATGTCAGCATTCACCGTTGTGGATGATGTGGTTATTGTGGGGGTTTTTCTGGTTCTCTGGTGCTTGGCTATTTGTCACAAAAATATGGAAAAAAGAAGATCAGAACGCGCAGGTAACCCGAATACTAAAAGTGTTCTTTTTGTTTGCAATTGGACTTATTATTTTTCCTGAATTTTTATATGTCAAAGATATCTATCCTGCACACTACCGAAGTAACACCATGTTTAAACTTGGGTATCAGGCATTTATCATGTGGTCGATGATTGCAGGGTATGTGATCGTGCATTTCGTTGCAGCAAAACGCGCCAAACAACAATTACTTCGTACAGTGTTTTTTGTATTGCTTGCGCCGCAACTTTTGTTGGTTTCCATTTATCCGTTGTTTTCCGTCCGTTCGTATTTTGGAGAACTCAAAAATTATGTCGGGATATGGGGAATGGGGTGGATGGAAGAAAAACATCCTGACTATTGGAAAGCGGTGCTGTGGCTTAAAGAACAAACTGCGCTCGAGCATGCATTCCAAACGCCTGTGATTGTCGAGGCTGCAGGGGATAGTTATACTGATTTTAATCAGGTGTCCGCATTTACCGGATATCCAAGCATTACCGGTTGGGCGGTACATGAATGGTTGTGGCGCGGCACATTTGATATTGTCGCTCCACGGCAGGAACAGGTAAGAACGATCTATGAATCAACGGATATTGCTGCGGTGTCTTCCATTTTACGTTCCTACAATGTGCGGTATATCATTGTTGGACCGCAGGAGCGGGAAAAATACCCTAACTTGCAGGAATCAACGCTGGATACATTCGGAACACGGGTATTTTCATCAGGTGATGTAACCAATTGGGACGCCACAAAGCGATAAAAGGAGATTCTCTCTTGACAGTGGGGAAGTATGTGTGATTAAATACGGACAGTTGATGAAAGGCCTGTAATCTTCACAGGTCGTGTATATCTCATGAATTTCCAAAACAATAACGCGATGGTTTTCATAATGTATTAATTTTACCCAAAGGGCATAGTCGGAAAAAGCAAAACACACAATAATTCGTTTTCACCTTTTTACCACTAGCTCATACTCATAATTTATGGCCTTTAAAGCCTCCACAAATAAAGCTGCACCGTCAGCAAAGAAAACCTCTACCGTTAAAGCTTCAGAGGATACGGAACAAAAAGTTGCAGCGCCAATCAAGGCACCACAAGTAGAAGTACCGGAACAGGGATTGTCCATTGATGACCTCATTGGTGGACCTCGTGCGGAACCTGCCTCACCGGCAGGCATGGCATCAGCAGCAAAAGAAGAAGTAAAACTTGAAGCGCCAGTCATTGACCAGTTTGTTGGAACACCAACTGCACCGGCAGCTCCACAAGTACCCGCATCTCCAACATATCGTTCTACACCACAAGGTGGCTATAGACAACCATATAATAACAATCGGGGGCCGCGATTTGAGGGCGGACGAGGCGGATACCGCGGACAAGGTGGATACAATCAGCAGGGTGGATACAACCAACAGGGATATGGCGGCGGGCAATCTCAAGGATACGGCGGCCAGCAAGGCGGGTTTCGACGGATGCAACGGGATTTTGTCCCAGCACCAGATGGTGCAGGATTTACCGCTGATATCAACGTGCCAACAGAAACAGTGAAAGGAATTTTGGACGTTACAGCAGAAGGTCATGGATTTTTGCGGCCGAAGTTTACCCCGTCAGATAAAGATGTGTATATTTCTCAGTCACAAATTCGAAGATTTTTACTTCGAAATGGCGATGAAGTGGAAGGGCAGGCACGGCAACCAAAAGAAAATGAACGGTATTGGGGACTTTTAAAAGTTGAAAAAATTAATGGCGTGGTCGCTGAGGAAATGCAAAATCGTCCACGATTTGATGATTTGACTCCAATTTATCCAAACACGTTTTTGAAACTCGAAACAGGGCAGTATCCATTATCAACTCGTATGATGGATTTGTTGTCACCAATTGGATTTGGACAACGCGGACTCATCGTTTCTCCACCAAAAGCTGGAAAAACAACAATTTTGAAAGAAATCGCAGCAGGAGTCACGCAGAATTATCCAAATGTGCATTTGATGGCAGCGCTTATTGGCGAGAGACCGGAAGAGGTGACCGATTTGACACGAAGCATCAAAGGCGAAGTCTTGGCCAGCAATTTCGATGAATCACCACAAGCACAAACCAGAGTAGCTGAAATTGCACTAGACCGGGCAAAGCGGTTAGTGGAAATGGGGAAAGACGTTGTTGTTTTACTTGATTCCATTACGAGGCTTGCCCGCGCATACAATTTGGTCGTGAATCCATCAGGTCGCACACTTTCTGGAGGATTTGATCCAGCAGCATTGTTTCCAGCAAAGAAATTCTTAGGTGCCGCACGATGTATTGAAGGCGATGAAGGATCTGGAAAAGCAACAAAAGGATCACTGACTGTCATTGGAACTGCACTGGTTGAAACAGGAAGCAGAATGGATGATCTGATTTACGAAGAATTTAAGGGAACAGGAAACATGGAGCTCCATTTATCACGAAAATTGCAGGAACGCAGAGTGTTTCCGGCAATTGACATCGCATCCTCTGGAACTCGGCATGATGAACTCATGCTTGGCGAAGAGACAATGAAACGGGTGACAACACTCAGGCACATGCTGACCTTGTTATCTGATGATGAACAAACCGTGATGATGATCGAACGGCTTTCCAAGACCAATTCCAATGCGGATTTTTTGGATAGTTTAAATCAGGGATAAAAGCTTATTTTTATTATGACATCGGTCAATCTGTCTTCTGAACAGTTACGGAAGGTGAATGCTGTTATCACCGACAGATCCAATGTGTTTTATTGGCAAACAGATCGTCAAATTACACAAAGTGAAGCAGAGGCTATTTGGGCGGATCGTCACAGGTATTTCACGGATGATGAAATACTTGCAAAAGTAAATTCATTGTGGCAGGAAGATCAACTTATTTCTCTTATTCCCATTGATCCAGCGTCTTCAACAAATCTTGGTAGTGTGAATTCTGTCCGCGTTGGTAAGACACAAAAGGGAAAAGAGGTGGTGATTCGATTACATCCAAGAGGTATTCAGAATGGCTATTTTTTTGTTGAAGCTGAAGCTGCACGTCAGGCGAAAGCACTGTTTCTTCCAGCATACGAAACATATCTTGTTCACATGGGTGTTGATGAACAAGATTTTGCTTTTCAACTCATAGAAAAACTTCCCGGAATCGCCGTACAAAAATGGTTGGAAATACATCCCGAAGATGAACAGCAGTTAGTCTATGAAATGGGAAAGACGATGGCACAGATTCATACGGTTTCCGTTTCAGGTTTTGGACCGTTTTCCAATACAAAAGCAGAGCATAAAGAACTTTGTGGGGTACACGCGACTGAGCGGGACGCGATCCTTGCAGGTTTACCGTTTAATCTTACAGAACTTGTGAAAGAATCAATTATAACGCCCGAACAGGCGCCAAAAATCCAGCAGCTGTTTGAAACTTCGACGCTGTTATCCTGTGAGCATCCGGTGCTCGTGCATAATGATATGCCTGATTGGAATGTGCTAACTGATGGCAAAGAGATAACAGGAATTTGTGATTGGGATGAGTGTGTTGGGGGAGATCCTATCGCTGATATTGCCTGTTGGAGTACATTTTTTATGCCGGAGCGAATTCCTAGATTTTTAGAAGGGTATTTTTCAGTTACGAAAAAACCGGACGATTTCGATGAAAAATTTGAATTATTACGGTTCCGGTATACGTTGTCAAAAATGACGTTGCGGGTCAGGCGATATCGTTGGCAACCAATCGAATCAATTCGAATAAAGATTGAAGCAGGAAAACAGCATTTAGCATTATCTTTGCAGCACTTCGATCTTCATTAGTTTTTATGTGGTAAAGCTGAATGGCGTTGGGTAAACCCTGATTGTTGAAAAGTTTTTCAGTGGAATGATATGGATTGGCTCTAAAGTATAGGGAAGTGTGTTTGCCTTTTCAAACTGACTCGGTGAGAGAATCCGTTCGTTATACCCATTTTCTGTTTGTTCGAGAACACCAAATCCTGTCCAATGTTTTGTGACTGAAGTCTTTGTGGAACCAATATTGATAAATTGTGGTGTGGAAACAGTCATTAACAGAATCTTATCGTTACCTTTTGCCGTGTGATCAATGCGATGTAAATTTGCAGTTCCAGCAAGTTCCCAGATGCCGCCAATACGGATTTTTTCCTCTTTTTCTGACGTGGTAAGCTTCGTCCAGTCTTCTTGGCCGTGCCATTTAATGTTTAACTCGCCAAGTTTTTTATATTTTGTTTTTCGTTCTGGAGTCATCGCTTCATATTGCTTTTCAGCTTCTTTATAGACCTCGTCGAGCGTCGCAAAATATTCGTCCCGACCGTAGAGGTCTGCGTCTTTCCAGATACGTATACTTATATTTGTCGGCGTGTATTTCAAAAAGAGGTTAATAAGTGTTTGAAATGATGTGATGTACTGTTCAATTTCTTTTGTTGTGAGATTATCATGCTTCTCCGGAAGCAGCGTGTGTATATAGTATGATAGCGTTATACCGGGATTATATGCCGCTGCGATCGGAGCAATATAGGAAAGCACATAGGCGAGATTAAAAAATTCCGCCCAATCTACTTCCGGCGATGTTGGAAAACGCCATAGTTTATATCCTCCTTGGAAGTAGAGGATTGGGAGAGGTTTTTGCAGGTGCACATTGGCGTGGATCGCGTGTTTGACGCGATCGATACATGCGGGGTCCAGTTTTGTTTTTCTGTATTGTTTGGATGCAATTTTTTGAAAAATATACGATTCAAGTCCTTCTTTTTCTATCAACGTACGGTCAGCCTCGGTCAATTGATAGTGACCGCACTTCGTTAGTGTCTGTAAGATGTGTTGTTGAACTGTCATAGAGATGCGGGCAGGATTCGAACCTGCGTATTCTGGTTTGCAGCCAGCCGCCTGGAGCCTCTCGGCTACCGCATCAGATTATCCTGTATAGGGTTTAGTGTGTTCCCACATAAAATCGAACATGTTGTCAATAAGTGCAGCAACATATTTATCTGTAATTGTAATAACGATATAATCTTTGTTTTTATCAAAGCTGACTATTGTAACGAAATCTCCCGCAACACGCAGATTATTTGGGTCCTTAACTGAAGTAGGCATAAGGTGGACTTCTTTTAGCAATTTGGAATCTGATCGTACTATAGAATCCCAATCATGATTTTTTGCAAAATCAACTATGCATTTTGTCAGTACACCAGCTTTGATTCTTTTTTTGATAAACACATCTCTCAGCCACTTAGCGTAAATTGGATCTTTAAAATATGGGTCATCAAGTCGATATCGTTCTTTAATGGGTGTTTTGCAACGTATAGCTGACTCAAGCATCGTGTTCATAGATTTTTTGACAGCCTCGATGCCTTTTTCGATATGAATGGAAGTTACCCGTTCGTCAGTATTTTTTATAAGCGATTTGATGAAAAGATCTAAATCGGTTTTTTCCTTGATTAAGGCATGTTCTTTTTCCGTAATCAGATCTTGCAGCACTTTTGGTGATGCTGATGAATAGGTTGTGCCGCGTTTTTTCGGTGAGGGGAGCAACAATCCTTTGTCGACAAGTGACTCAACTGCACGGTAACAAGAAGATTTATCGAGTTTTGCCTCGCGGGCAATCCACGCAGCGGTTTTTCCGCCATGTTTTTGTACTGTCAGGTATACTGTTGATTCGTTTTGTGTCAGACCGATTTGTTCTAAGATATGTGTCATAAGATTAAGTAGAACACTATACTACTAACAGAATATACAACTTAGAAGCTAGTTTGTCAAGTTATAGGATATTAAGTAGTAGCAGGTGCTACTAATTGATCACCCACCAGTTGAAGGAGATGTCATTTGTCGTTGGGGAGGTGATAGCAACGGTAAATTGTCCCGCTTCTTTGGTAATCACTGACAGTGTTTTATCAGTCGCACTGGTTGGAGTGATAAATACTAGAGAATCCGCTGTCACTTTATCTGTTTCGACGATGATTGTCGTTGTACCGGATGCAATCTTTGCAACACCGACTGAAGCCGTTTTTGCACTATCTGTGGCTGATGTGTCTGTTTGCACGGTGAATTTGCTTGCTAACATTTCATTTGCAGAGAGCGCGCCGCTTATAGAGGCTGATCCGTCTGCGTTAAATGTCGCAACTGCCTGACCATCTTTCCCTTTGATAATGAGTTTTCCAAATGCGCTTGGCGTTGCAGATGCTGTCGCATCACTAGCCAAATCCAGTGTCATATCTGCATTTGGTAACGGTTTGATTGTGGACACGCCGAGCACTCCCGCTATCCGCACATTTCCCGCAAAAATTGCATTGCCTGCAGTGTCGATAACCAGTGCACCATTCATCAAATCGATGTTTGCCAGGCGTGTTTTCTGCAAATAGAGCGGTTCGGTCATGGTATTTATCGCGGTATCAGACATGAGGAGGGATGCGTTAATCATGAGTGATCCGGTGATCATAGTCTCTCCTAAAATTGTGTTACCCATTGCAGATAAATTTTGATTAAGAAACATCGTGTCAGCCTGGATTGTGCGACCTGACAGATCAATGGTCGGGCTATCGATTGTCTGATTTTTAAACATATCTGCGAGCATCGCCGCAGTAGAAGCGGGAAGTGTATCTGATTCATCAAGTGCTGGTGTAGTGTAAATAGTATTTTGTACAATCGTTGTTGAACTTGTGGCTGTCGGTGGGATGGAGGCCGCAAGGGTAGCAATCCGATCATCGAGATTGCCAAATTTTGTCATGATGCGGTCTGCAAATAATGTGCCAGCAACAGTAGCTTCGTTTGTCGTTACTTCGTTACTTTGTATTTCGTTTGCTGACAGTGTTCCTGAAATCGTTGCATTGCCAAGACTATCAAATGAGGCAACCGGCGTATGATCTGCATTTGTTATTTCCAGTGTTGATGCAGGTGATGGAAGATTGACCTCGATCGTATCGCCGGAAAGAGGGGAAATGATGTTTGTGTTGATTTTTTCGACATCAGCAAGAGGGGAAATGATATGGTTGGTTTGAAACACCTGTGTACTGAGTTCCTCAATTGTAGTACTTAAATCTTGAATGCTTTTTACGATGAGTGGGGTGAGGCGGCCATAATCGACTCCCCACGGGTTTTTGTTCGGATCGTCACCGCCGACGGTAACGGCATACGGATAGATGTTGTATAAATCCTGTGCAATAAAACCTTGTGTCTTTTTCTTTTCCGGATCTAACGTAAAATTAAAGTCTTTGACAGAAATTTGTTTCAATGCGTCAAGGCCAAGTGAAGTATCAACGACGTTTTCTTTGAGACGTCCGTCGGAAGTGGTGTTGTATGTGGTTGCGGCATTTGTCGTATAGATAGAACCAACATTTCCTGCTGCGGCGTTTGAAAACCATACTGGATAGGTATTATCGGCAGCAGGTTCAAATTCTAGTCCAAATTGGGTCGCCCCCCCCTGATAATTGATATCTAGAGCTGTATACGCGCCACCTTGTGAAACTCCTGAAGCGCCACCACCAATTAATACGTCACCTGCAACATGAAGTTTTTTTATTGGACTGGTGGTGCCGATGCCGACGTTGCCACCGCTTGCGATTCTCATTCTTTCTGAAGTACCATCATAAAATCTGATAGGTAGACCAGTTCCTGCCTGAAAAAAACCACTTGTTGCATCTGCGCCTATGATAAGTTGTTCTGTGCCAGCCCGTTTTATACTGATATTTGGGGTAGTGGCATGGTCTAAAGTGAGTAACCTGCTTGGACTCGTCGTTCCGATACCGACGTTGCCGGAGGAGAGAAAAAGAGATGATGTTGCGGAAAGATTTGTTCCTGTTGCATTGTAGTATGCTATTTGACCTGCTATTCCAGATCCAACTGAACCGTTGGAAATGCCAGTTGTGTAGACGGATATGGTAAAACCTCCTGCTCCTCCTGCTCCTCCTGCTGTTCCATTTGTTCCAGCTGCTCCTCCTGCTCCTCCTGCTCCAATAGTGTAATAATATGTGCCACTTGGAGATGTGATTAATTTTTGCGCATACCCTCCACCGCCTCCACCACCAGCACCTGCGTCGGTTCCACCAGTTGTTCCTCCAGAACTTCCACCACCACCATACGTAGCGCCTGCAGAATTGGCACTTCCACCAGCCCCGCCGCCTCCACCTCGTGGTGCAGATCCACCTGGAACTCCTGTAACGATACCAGTGACTGTATTAATATATATTCCACCAGCCCCGCCACTTCCTTTTAAGTTAATATCACCGCCAACTCCTATTCCTCCACCTCCACCACCAACACTACCAACACCAGAGTAACTCATAAGTCCACCTCCACCACCTGTCGCATTGACAGTTGGAGTTGTACAAGCAGTTGCATTGGTTCCAAAACATGTTGGATTACCCGTTCCGCCAAGACCTGCGGGATATGAAGGAATACCACCTCCTCCACCTCCTCCTCCAGCACCCCATGTTTCAACGACGATGTGTGAAGTGTTGGAAGGAAGGGTAAGTGTGCTGCCAGAAAGACTTGGTTGGCTTCCTGCTGCGCCGGTAAAGACTACAGAATAATTGGACACAGCTGTTCCACTAGAATACACACCAAGTAACTGTCCACCTCCAGTACTGCCAGAACCAATTCCTGACCATGATCCGCCAGAGTTTTTATATTCAATTGTCCCAGCATTATCGCGTAAGCCGTAGCCTGTGCTGCCATCAGTGCTTCCCCAGTTGATATAACCACTGGCTGATAATCCGATGTTGCCGGCTACATCCAATTTATGGAGAGGATTGGTAGTTCCAATGCCAATGCTCCCGGCAGTAATAAGGGATATTCCTGAATTTGCCGAGTCTAAATAGTAGTTCGCATTGTCATAGTCTTTATATATTTTTGCTGATACGTTTCCATTTACTTCCAATGATTCTCCCGGCGTGGTTGTGCCAATGCCAATTTTTCCAAGTGTCGTAATATTTCCATTGTCACCGTTTAATAAAATCCGTGCACTTGTAGTTGCTGTGGTACTCGGGTTATCTGATGGAGAAAATGTGGTGCTTCCAAGTGCAATACTACGGTTCACGACAGGGTAGGGGTAGATGAGGTTATTTGTTTGTGTAAATAGTCCTTCGCCATTTGGTCCGACAGTTCCCGTTGCTCCAGCTGGTCCGGTAATACCTGTGGCTCCCGTTGCTCCTGTTGCGCCTGTCGGACCAGCAACGCCTGTTGCTCCCGTTGCACCAGTAGAACCGGTTGGTCCTGTTACTCCTGTAGCTCCCGTTGGACCTGCAATACCGGTTGCACCAGTAGAACCGGTTGGTCCTGTTACTCCTGTTGCTCCCGTAGCTCCCGTTGGACCAGCAACACCGGTCGCACCAGTAGCTCCCGTTGCTCCGGTAGCACCAGTTGGTCCTGCAACACCCGTTGCTCCAGTTGCTCCCGTAGCTCCCGTTGGACCATTCTCTCCGGTTGCACCAGTAGAACCGGTTGGTCCTGTTACTCCTGTTGCTCCCGTAGCTCCCGTTGGACCAGCAACACCGGTCGCACCAGTAGCTCCGGTAGCACCAGTTGGCCCCTCAACACCTGTTGCTCCGGTTGCTCCCGTAGCTCCCGTTGGACCATTTTCTCCGGTTGCACCAGTAGAACCGGTTGGTCCTGTAGCACCAGTTGGTCCTGCGACACCTGTTGCTCCAGTTGCTCCCGTAGCTCCTGTTGGTCCTGCAACGCCTGTGGCTCCCGTTGCTCCTGTCGCACCCGTTGCTCCTGTCGGACCAGTATTTCCTATTTGTCCTGTAGCTCCAGTAGCTCCTGTAGGTCCGGTAACACCGGTTGCACCGGTAGAACCCGTTGCACCTGTAGCTCCAGTTGGACCGTTGATTCCGGTTGCTCCAGTAGCTCCTGTAGGTCCGGTAACACCGGTTGCACCGGTAGCTCCAGTAGGCCCCGCAACTCCCGTTGCTCCTGTCGCCCCAGTTGATCCAGTCGCACCGGTTGGCCCCGCAACTCCCGTTGCTCCTGTCGCCCCAGTTGATCCAGTCGCACCGGTTGGCCCTGCGACGCCTGTTGCGCCAGTTGATCCTGTAGCTCCAGTAGCTCCAGTAGGACCAGCGACTCCTGTTATACCAGTGGCACCCGTTGCTCCAGTTGGTCCCGTTACCCCCATTATTCCTGTCGCACCAGTAGCACCCGTTGGACCAGTTACTCCCGTGGCCCCGGTAGAACCTGTTGCACCAGTTGCGCCTGTGGGTCCCGTTACTCCTGTGGCCCCCGTGGCCCCAGTTGATCCAGTCGCACCGGTTGGCCCTGCGACGCCTGTTGCGCCAGTTGCGCCAGTCGCACCGGTTGGTCCTGCGACGCCTGTTGCGCCAGTTGCGCCAGTAGAACCGGTTGGACCATTTTCTCCTGTCGCCCCCGTCGCACCGGTAGCTCCCGTTGGGCCCATTACTCCA
>Ga0079306_1001598_pt1 | contig 14580 bp, 11 predicted proteins | sample Methanotroph_Enr_FD_79181 | JGI IMG/M metagenome (GOLD analysis project Ga0079306, IMG submission 79181) | Enriched soil microbial communities from Old Woman Creek wetland in Ohio, USA - Methanotroph_Enrichment_5 | ecosystem: Environmental > Terrestrial > Soil > Wetlands | place: USA: Ohio...
CCATCATTTATCGGAAATTGACGCAACGATGATCATTCCTCTGTATCCACCCGTCCTGCAAAAAGGCGATACAATTGGCGTAATTGCACCGGCCGGCTATTTGGCCAACCGGGATCGTTTTTCCCGCGGGGTCGGAATCCTGCATGAAATGGGCTTTGCAGTGAAGTTCCCGCGGGAGTTCTGGCCCGGCCATGATTATCTTGCCGACACCGACGACAATCGCGGCCGGGAAATCAATGAATTGTACCGGAACCCGGAGGTGAAGGCGCTTATTGCTCTCCGGGGAGGCTATGGCTGTATCCGGATGATCGATAAAATCGACCTTGATTTGATCCGCGATAATCCGAAACCGATCATCGGTTTTTCCGACATAACCATCCTGCTGAACTACCTTTATGCCAAAACCGGGCTTGTTTCCTTTCACGGACCGGTAGCGGCCTCGCTCGGAGACGCCAGCCAGGAAGCGCTTGAGCGGCTGTACCTTTGTCTCACCGGCAGATGGTCGCAGCCGATATCCGCAGGTGAAACAGAGATATTAAAGAAAGGTCAGGCGGCAACGGCTCCCATCGTGGGAGGGAATCTGGCGAGCCTTATCACCCTCCTCGGCACCGCCTATGATTTCAGTTGGGAGGGGAAGATAGTCTTTCTTGAGGATGTCAACGAGCCGGCTTATAAGATAGACAGGATGCTCACGCAATTGAAACTGGCCGGCAAACTCGACCGGATCGCCGGGCTCATCCTCGGCGACTTCTCCTTCGCTCAGCACTCTCATGCCGAAAAGGCTGGTTATCTGGACAGGATATGGACTCGTGCCCTTGATCTCTGCGAGCGCCAAAGGATACCTGTCTGGGGGAATTTTCCGTCAGGCCATTGCGCCCGCAATCTGACGTTGCCCCTTGGTGCAGTGGCCGTGATGGATGGCGGCAAGCCGTTGCTTTCCTTTCCTCCGGCCCACGGCGCCTTAGGGATATGATGTTTGACTTGCGCGGCGATACATGCTATAGAAAGGGAGCATGCCAGGAAAAGACGTGTAACTTGTTCATTAACCTCAATAATTAATAAAACGTTACGTGAACGCATGAAACGACCATTTCATACCATCCTGATAACCGGACTCTTCGGTCTCTTTATTTCCACTTCCGCGGGTGCCGCCGATTATCTCACCGTAACCGCTGACAATGCCAATGTGCGAACCGGTGCCGGCACCAATTATCCTTCCTCGATGGAACTTTTTCAGGGTTACCCGCTCAAGGTGCTAAGCAAGGTCGGCGAATGGTACCAAGTCGCAGATTATGAGAATGACTCCGGCTGGATTCATCAAAGTGTCGTGAAAAAAGGTGATTCGGCCATCGTGAATTCCGACAAGAGCGTGAATATGCGTAGCGAGCCATCCACCGAAAGCGCCGTTGTTGCCGACGTCGAGCGCGGGGTGGTGGTGACGGTGTTGGCGACCAAGGGCAAATGGACGCAGGTCCGTCACGCGAGCGGCACTACCGGGTGGATCTTTGCCCCCTTGCTCTGGCCCTGATAGAGAATGTCGCAGATTGTCTTGTCCAGCGTCAGGGGCAGACGCACCTTCTGTTTCGATTTGTTGGCGAAGAGAAAATAGCCTTCCTCCAAGCCATGCAAAAGCAGGTTTTTAGTGATTTCCACATCTTTTCGACAGTATTGCCGAATGAGATCGAGGCGACCTTCCTTATACCATTGCAGAGCCTGGAGCCCGTCTGCCGTTTTTTTCGTGCCAAGAGTATGTTCGGCAAGGCTGTCAAGGCGTAGCCGATAGCCCAGGTATCTGTGGACTTCTTCAAGAAGGTCAAGTGAGGGCAGCCGGTTGAGATCAATATCGGTATAGCCGGACAGCACCCTGTTATCAAACCGCTTGTTGTTGAAGCCGACCACCAGGTCGAAGCTGTTCAGATGCTCGACAAGCTGATCGATTTCATCCTCCAGATAGGTAACATAGTCGTCCATCTCCGAATCGAACACAATCGCCACGGAGACTCCCATGCGGTGGGCCTGGTTCCAGCCGCCGACTTCCTCGGCCGAACGGATGGTTTCCAGGTCAAAAACCCCGTACTTCGCCGGCAGGGCGTCAAGCCCCATTCGGGCCGGACGAAGGTGTACTGCAAGGCCTGTGGGAAGTGATGCAATCCCAGGAAGAGCGAATTCCTTCGCTGCTTCCGGTTGGTTGGCTTCCTTCTCCTTCAGCATTTCCTCCAGCAGCCGGAGGCAGGCCTGTTTGTCGATCGGTCTGTTGCCGGAACCGCATTTTGGCGAATGCACGCATGACGGACAGCCCGTCTCGCAGCCGCAGGAGGCGATGGTCCGGCGGGCCTCCTGCAGGAGAAGATCGACCTGCCGAAAAGCCTCTTTCGCCAGGCCGACTCCCCCCGGATACCCATCATAGACAAAGATCGAAGCCTGCTCCGTCTGGGCATGGAAGGGACAGGAGATGCCGCCGATATCGTTGCGGTCGCACAACACGAGTAATGGAAAAAGAGCGATCATCGCATGTTCCAGGGCGTGGATCGCCCCCATGAAATGCAGCTTTTCCTGCTCGAAGAAGGCGACTAAAGAAGGCGGGATGTCGAGCCACAGGCCTTCGCTTTCAATCGTCTGCTCCGGCAACTCCAGGGTCGCGGTTGACACCAGTTTCTGCGTATGATTGTTGCGCTTCTGGAAGCCGGTCACTTTTTCAGTGACCCTCACGCTGCCGAAGGAAACCCGGGCGGAAAAAGTGGCTTTGGTGGCCAAAACCTCCAGGATCTCCGTCCTTTTTTCCGTCATCGGCCTGGTGAAATAGCTGGGAGAGTCGCGACGAACGAGAATTTCGTGGGCCTCAAGGTCAAAACGATCGACCACGAAGATGTTCGACCGGTGGAGATACACCGCGCCGGGGTGACATTCCTTGAGGCCGCGAAGATTATCGATTTCGCCGATAATTTCGCCGGAATCCCCGTCAATGATAGCCATCTGCGCCCCTCCGCCGCGAAGGCTGACATGTCGTTGGGGATATTTTCTTGCCGAGATCCACTGGTCGCCTGCGGCAGTCTGCAGCAGTGCGCCGGAAAGGTAGAGCGCCTCGACCCTTTGCTGGATCGTCAAGCTTTCGAGAAGCTTTTCCGACACGGAGATCGGCAGTTCGGCGCCGCAGCAGTGAAGGTGGCAATCCATGATCGAGATATTGTCCGGATTGAGCACCGCCGATTCCGGCGATCTGCGGAAAAAATCCTCGGGTTGTTTCATAAAGTGCTGATCCAGGGCATCCTCCTGGCCTATAAGGACGGTGGCGGAAGCCCTTCGTCCCCGCCCCACTCTGCCGCCACGCTGCCAGGTGGCCATGATTGACCCCGGATACCCCACCAGGATACAGAGATCGAGGTCGCCGATGTCGATGCCCAGTTCGAGGGCGGAGGTGGAGATGACCCCCAAAAGTTCGCCGGAAAAAAGCATCTTTTCGATCTCGCGCCGCTCTTCCGGCAAGAATCCGGCCCGGTAGGCACTGAGTTTTGTGGCGAGTTCTCCCAGGCGTGGGGCGGTCCACATATTGATGAGCTCGGTCATCTTGCGCGACTGGGTGTAGACGATGGTCCGCAGGCCTCTCTTCACCGCCGCCTCGAGCAGCTGGCAGGCGGTGTAGGCGGCACTGTCCCAGGGGTTGATGAACAGCATATGTTTTTCGGCCCGGGGGGCGCCCGATTCGGCGATGACCTCGACCGGCCGGTCCAGCAACAGTCTCCCCAGTTCCCCGGGATTGCCGATGGTCGCGGAGAGCAGAATGAAAACCGGCCGCGCTCCGTAATGGGCGGCGATGCGGACCAGGCGGCGGATGACCCAGGCCATATGGCTGCCGAGCACCCCGCGGTAGCTGTGCACCTCATCAATGACCACATAACGCAGGCTGCCGAAAAAAGACTGCCAGTTGCGGTGATACGGGAGCAAGGACAGATGCAGCATTTCCGGGTTGGAGAGCAGAACCTTGGGCGGGTTTTCGCGGATCTTTCTTCTGCCGTAGCTCGAGGTGTCGCCGTCAAAGAGGGCGGCGAAATGCGGATGATTGTTGCGAGTTTCGACCGGAAGTCTGGCAAATAAACCTTCCAGTACCTTGTACTGATCCTGGGCGAGGGCCTTCAAGGGGAAGAGATAGAGCGCGTGGCCGGGATCCTGCCGGGAAAGGTCGTTCAGGACCGGAAGATTGTAGATCATACTCTTGCCCGAGGCGGTCGGCGTGGCGACCAGAACATCCCTGCCTTCAAGGATCTTTGCTATCGCCCGGTACTGGTGGGTGTAGAGGCGTTCGATCCCCGACTGCCTGAGGCATTCCCGCAGCGGGTCGGACAGCGGGGGGAATTCGGGATCATACTCCCCCTCTTTTTCCGGTTGAATCCTGTGACAGACTACCTGCGGGCCGAATTTTGCCGAGGCCTTGAGCGAGGCTACATATTCTGCAATGTCTGCGATCATGATGAAGTGCTAGCGGACCCGAAGCTATTATAAACAGTTGCTTAAAGACTTGATTATGGATATTTTGCACAGCATCTGCAAATATGTAATGCCCGGTGATTTTCCCTTTTATACCACATTCGACCGGGAAACAAGAATCTTTCATTTCGACAATGCGATCACCCATGCTTCCTCTCGCCACCCTCGGTCCTGTCGGATCGGATAGCTATCAAGCGGCCTGCCAATATGCTCCGGGTGCGGAGCTGCTCCTGTTCAACCGCATTGCCGATGTCCTAGCGGCCTTTCGTGATGGACTTGCCGATCGCCTGCTGATTCCGGTCTACAATACCCGGGAGGGAGAAATAAAGGATTATTTTCGGCTGGTTGCGAGAATGGAGCAAGGTTTCTGGGTGGATAATATCGTCCTACCTATTCATCTTTCATTAGGTGCCCTGGCGAATCCCAGTAAAGGAGGAGCATCAATCACTACCATCGTCGGCCGGGGGGCGGTGTTCAGACAGTGCGACGAATTTATCGATGAACATTATCCGAACGCCACGCTGATGAAGGTGCCCGATATCGAAGCGGCGATGACGGCTATCAAAACGGAAAACAAGCAGGGCTACGCGGTGATCGATTCGGAGGAACTGGTCAAAAAACATGGCTTCACGCTGATCGCGCGAGAAGTGGTCGCCCACAATCGCACGAGGTTTGCCATCATCGGCCGGGAACTGGCACCAGTCTCGGGCTACGATGCCACCGCAGTCATAACCAGGCCTCTGCGCGACCGGGTGGGAATGCTCGCCGATATCCTGGGAGAGTTCACCCGGCGAGGCATCAATATTCTCGATCTGCAGTCGGAAAATGATATCAAGACCCAGAAATTGCAGATCTACGTCGAAGTGGAGGGCCACATCAACGACCGCATGTTGAAAGACGCCCTGCAGACCATCGAGAATGTGGTCATTCAGGAGAACGAATCGTTGAAGATTCTGGGGTCTTTTCCCCGGGTGGATATGCGGGTGAAGAAAATCAAGGCCTTCGGATTCATCGGCAGCGGCGCCATGTCCAAGTGGTTCGCCGACCGCCTGCAGAACGAAGGGTACAAAACCCTCATTACCGGCCGTTCGACCTCCATGACTCCGGAAGAAATGATCAAACAGGTCGATGTGATCGCCGTCTGTGTGCCGATCTCGGTGACAGCGGAAACGATCAGGAAGTACGGTCCCCTGCTGCGGGACGGCCAGGCTTTGATCATCCTGGCCGGCGAATCGGAAAATACCATCAAGGCTTCACTCGAGTCGACCAGTCCCGGGGTCGAGGTGATGTTTGTGCACAATCTCTGGGGGCCGCAGGCCCTGACCATGAAGGAAAAGAACGCCGCCATTGTGCGCACTCATAGAAGCGGTTGCTTCTGCAGTGAATTCGAAGCCTTTCTCTATAAACACGGAGCAGATATCAATCACGACAGCGCCTCCGAACACGATCTGCTCATGGGGGTCGGACAAAAACTGCCGACCACGATTTCCGTGGCTCTCGCCAAGACGTTGCGGGAACATCGGATAAATTGCGACGATATAAACAGCCACTCGACCCTGACTTCCCTCTACGGAATCCTGGCAATGGCTCGCGTTCACAATCAAAACCCCCGTACCTATGCGGAAATTATGGCCACATCCGGAGACGGCAGAAAGATTGTGCGGACCTTTGCCAGAAATCTCATCCTGCTCATCGAACTCGCCGAGCAGGGTAAGATTGCCGAAATCACTGCAATTATGGACGAAAATACCAACTTTATGCCGCCATCGTTTCTTCAGGCCAGGATGAAACAGGCGAAGGCGGTCGACGAGTTGATGAGTCATCCCAACATGAAGATTTATTAAATCGATTGTAATTTTTTGCATACGCAAATTAGAGTGCATAATATTTTCACTTACAATCAATATACGCCGGTGCAAACCCGGCAGTTTTCTATTGTTTCAAGGAGCGGTATATGAGTTACAGTTTGAGTTTTTTAGATGAGGAAAAGATCTGTCCGAAATGCCAGGGAAAGCTATCCTGCTGTGAGGCGCCGCCAATCCATGTGGGCGACGGCCTGGGCTGGGGATCTGAGGTCCTCTTTATCTGCCTCAATGATGCCTGTCCGACCTTCCTGAACGGCTGGGAACAGATCGAGAAGCGCTACGGACATCACGCCTCCTATCGATATATGGAACTGCCGGGCAGCAAGGAAGGCAACTTCATGATGGTTGGCAACAGCGATGCCTTCAAGGGCTGTGTGATCGACAGGGAAATCCTGAAGGAGCAAAATGAGCGATTTGTCCGGGAAAAGGCAGCAGTCGAGGGGATGAAAACGTGTCTTGCCGAGAATAATCTCACTCCGGTCATGACTCTGCTGCTCGATGAGGCCGCTGCTCAGGAGGCCAGGAGGTCCGCCGTGACCTATCTTATCAAATTGAACGATATGGCGTGCATCGATTCGCTCAGAAACCATAAATTCAGAGACACCGCTTTTGAACATGAGGTCAATATGGCAATACAAGCAATTCTCAAAGCGAATTTCAAGCAAGAGTGCCCGCATTGTATGGAGATTATAAAAGCTCAGGCAAAAAAATGTTTACACTGCAAAGAAAACCTGTAAGAAATTTGCCCTTGCAAAAGGTTTTTCAAACGAGTATATAGGACAGGCTTTTCAGCACAACATGCAACGTGGTGGGCGTAGCTCAATTGGTTAGAGCACCTGGTTGTGGCCCAGGAGGCCGTGGGTTCAAGTCCCATCGCTCACCCCACGATAATGAAGAACGGGCTGCAGGTGAATAACCTGCAGCCCGTTTTTTTTGTCCGGGCAACTGAGCTGCCGCCTGGGAGCAATTTTGTCTCTTCGCTGTAAATAACACATCTCTTCCGTGTTGCCAGGCCCTCGATGCTAGCTTTTTCCAGGAAGATCTTTTACAGTACTTGCCTTTACGGAAAGTTCGCTTTTTGCCCTTTAACCTGGTCAGGTTGTCCATGCCGAATTTTATCTCAATCGACACTCCGGAAATACTCCCGCTATTTTTTCAGCCACCAGGGGAACTCCCCGACGATTGCCCTGACTATGCTCAAGACGTCGTGCTGACGGTAGCACCAGGAATATCTTTGTCCTGCCGATTCTACAACTGTGCGCCCGACGCCCCCACTCTCCTCTACTTCCATGGCGGCAGTGAATCTTCCGCAAGCTTCAATCTCGAGGCGGAAAATTTTGTCCGGCACGGCATGAACGTATTTCTCGCTTCGTACCGGGGCTATGGCCGGAGTACCGGGACTCCCTCGGTGGCAGCGTTAATAAGCGACGGCAGAAGCCTCGTGCTCCAGGCGGCCGAGTGGCTGCAGTCCCAGAACGTTTCCGGAGCTCTTTTTGTCATGGGGCGATCGCTGGGGTCCGTCTGTGCCATCGATGTCGTTTTCAGCCATGGCGAAATGGTGAAGGGATTGTTCATCGAAAGCGGATTCTGTGAAACCGCGTCGGTCCTGCATGCGCTGGGCGTGCCGCCATCCGCCGTACCGTCTGCGGAGGCTGAAGGTTTTGATAATTTACGCAAGATTGCCGGAATAAAATTGCCGACGATAATTTTCCACGGCGTAAAAGATAGTCTTGTGCCGGTGGTGCAGGCAGAAAAGCTGCAGGCGGCGGCCGGGGCCAGAAATAAGCAGTTTTTCATTATTCCCGGCGCGGATCACAATACAGTCAGCAAGATCGGGGGAACACTCTATTATCAAAAAATCAAAGAGGTCATCAATGGGCTTTGCGGCGTCAATACCTGGCGTCAGCGCCGCAGGGAATTCAAGGGAGGCCGTACCGGAGAGCGGGCATGAAGAGGACGAATTACCTATCCTGGGATGAATATTTCATGGCGGTTGCCCTGTTATCGGCCCAACGCAGCAAGGATCCGAATACTCAGGTCGGCGCGTGCGTTGCCAACGAACAAAATAAAATCGTCGGCGTCGGATATAACGGCTTTCCCTGGGGGTGCTCGGACGACGAACTGCCATGGGAGCGCCAGGGCAAATACCTTGACACCAAATATCCCTATGTCTGTCATGCGGAACTGAACGCCGTGCTCAATTCCATCTCGACCGATCTCAGAAACTGCCGCATTTACGTGGGATTATTTCCTTGCAACGAATGCACCAAAGTCATCATCCAAGCCGGCATAAAAGAGATTATCTATCTGTCCGATAAGTACAGCGCCACCGATCAGATCAAAGCAGCCAAAATCATGCTCGATAAATGCCCGGCCATTTCCTACAGGCAATTGAAGACCAGTCTCAAAGAGCTGACGGTCAGTTTTGTCCCTCCGGAGCTATAGGGTTCTGATGATTATCGCCTGTCGCGTGAGGGGGAAGCGGGAGTGACCGGGGTGTGCACAGGTACCGTTGTCTCGACGTGATATGTCCGTTATTTGATGCGCTTAAGGGAAGATGACTTACCGCTTTTTTCGGCAGAACTTCGAATTTCTCCATTTTCATCAAGGTTCACCGCCTTGACAAAACGTTCCTCCCCACCCATGGTGAAAATTTCCTGGCCGCTGAATTGCGCCGTTCTGAGGGTCCATGTCATCTTCTGCAGCGGCACGGAAAGGAGAGTGAAATGGACATGCCACCATTCATCCCGGCGGGTGGAGTCCCTCTCGATTTTGTTCACATAGGCGTAAAAAAGCATTCTCGGCGCTTTCGCCGCAATCAGCACAATATCTCCGGCACTGGTGGTGTCTTTGAAGGAGATGAGCTGTTTCAGTTCTTCTACAATCTTTTGCATATCTTATTCCTTTGCGGTGCTTAAGTTAGCGGAAATGTCCGTAACGGAATCGATGATCAACATATGGTCGGTAATATGGCTGCGGGAAGCGGACGATTTGTACATCATCGCCCCATCCAAGAGAGGATTGACGATCTTTTTCAGAACGATGCGAGTTTTCATGGCGATCTCTCGGTCTTCGATGGCGATGAAGGTGCCAAGTACCTCAAGAAAATTTTCTACCATCGTTATCAGCTGAACGTTGTTGAGATAGGTGACGGAGTTGTTCTTTTCCGCAACCCCGGGATCGATTTCTCGAACCGCCGCAATATTCGCCAGAGAAATCTTGCTGGTATGGGTATCGATTACCCTGCGCAGCAGCATGGTGCTGTTGCCGAAAAAAAAGTAGTCCTGCCAAAAACCGTAGAGAGGCAGCAGGCCGTCCTGAGGCCCTTTGCTCCAGTAGCGAAACCAGGCTGAATGGTATTCTTCCTCTTTCAACGGCAAATCGTAAGCTTGCATGATTTTGTCGACGATGGTCTTGAATTCCCCAAGCTTGTCGACCCGAATAAAAAAAATGCCGAGCGGAAAGGGAAACAGCGCATCCCGGGAGCCCTGCTCGACGATCATGCTTGCTTCCCTGCCAAAGAGGGCAAAGGTTGCCGAAGCATCTTTTCCGGTAACTGTCTTCAGCCGATCCAAAAAACCCGCCAGTCGAGGATCATGCTGAGCCCCGTCCTCGATATACATCGAGAGGTTTTTGAAATTTAAGGTATTCGACCAATAATAGATCATCGGATCATTGGTGGCGAGAGACAGCATGGAAGATTTCACCGGCGGAGTCTGCACATAATTCATGGCAAATGCATTGACTTCCTGTTTCTCAAAACGAATGAGGACTTTTTCTTCTACCCGCTCTTCCTTTCTCCATGAAAGGTAACCCAAGCCATTGAAACCGGCAGTGGATTGCAATCCCCTCAACAGCAGGTCTTTGCCTGGAAAGCTGAAGCCTTCGCCGATGGATGAAATGAACTGGCGAACTGTTTTCATCGGTATGAAGATAAAGCTTTCCGGGGGCTTCCTATCTTTCCTGATCTCCTGAAAGTCGAGATCTGTCGTCAGGGCGGGCAGTTCCCCGTCGACGGTATCGATACAGCGCCGAACATGTTTTTCGTTTCGACTCAAAACTGCAAAACCCTTCAGGAGTACGAGCGAAAAAGGCTGTTCGCCAAGGAGGATTCGATATATCCGATGGGTACCGTACTGCGAACTGGAAAGCATGAGGCTGTCACCGCCGGGATTTTCCCCGGCAATCTCCAGCCATTCTTTCGGGTTCCTGGGCTGCATGACCATGACCGCGTTGTTTTGCAGGAAACCGATGGCATCCATTTCCGAGTCCGATTCAACCGGCTGCATCAGGGCAACAGCCACTTTCTTCCCTAATACCTTATGAAAAATCGGATCGACCTGTGCGACCTTATATGTATTCAGAATATTATTTATCAGGGTTCTAGAATCTTCCGGAACTCCGATTTCTTGAGCCACAGCCATAAAATCTATTGATTCAAGTTGTTGACCAAACCGTGAGGCGGCGAACCGTTTCAAGGTCTCTGCACCGTTCTGCTGTTCCAGATAGAGGAGAACGGTTTGGGGGATAATTCTTGCCATATCATCTTCTTCATCAACCTGAATGCGCATGGTGAACAGGTAGACAAAGACGAGAAGGATCGAGGCGTAGATCAGAAATGCGCTAGTCTTCATGAGAGGGTTCTGGGTTGTTCCTGCACGCAGTTGAGGGGTAAAGGACTCATATCTCATGCCGGCAGAATTGCACCGCCTCGGCGATATGAGCTGTTTCTATGGCCGGCGCCATATTCATGTCGGCAATGGTTCTGGCAATCTTCAGCACCCGGTGATAGGCTCGGGCTGAAAGCCCCAGTCTTTCGACGCTTCTTTTTAAAAGCTGAGCCGACGAAGAATCGAGCCGGCAAAACTCCTCCAGGAGCCGGGAGCCCATCTGGCTGTTGCAATAGATCCCGGGATAGTCGGCAAATCTTTGCCCCTGAACAGCTCTGGTCCGGTCAACACGCGTTTTGATTTCCCTGGAACTCTCGCCTCGCTGGCTGTCGCTCATTTCATTGTAGTCGAGGGCCGCCACCTCAAGATGCAGATCGATTCGATCGATCAGCGGGCCGGAGATCTTGCCGGTATACCGTTTGATATCCGCTTCCGTACAGTTGCACCTGTTGCGGCGGTCACCTGAAAAGCCGCAGGGACAAGGGTTCATGGCGGCAATGAGGGTGAAACGGGCCGGAAAGGTCAGCGTCATATTGGCGCGGGCGATGGTCACCTCGCCGTCTTCGAGCGGCTGGCGCAACACTTCCAGCACATGTTTCTTGAATTCCGGCAACTCATCGAGGAAAAGGACGCCGTTGTGGGCAAAGGAAACCTCTCCCGGTTGCGGAATGCTGCCGCCCCCGATAAGCCCGGCATCGGAAATGGTATGATGGGGCGAACGAAAAGGCCGGGTGGAAAAAACCGTGGTTCTTTCGGCATTGATGCCGGCGACACTGTAAATTTTGGTGGTTTCTATGACCTCATCGAGGGTCATGGCCGGCAGAATGGTTGGAAATCGTCTGGCCAGCATGGTCTTGCCCGAGCCGGGCGGACCTTTCAACAGGATGTTGTGTCCGCCCGACGCCGCGATCTCCAGGGCTCTCTTGACATGTTGCTGCCCCTTGATTTCGGCAAAATCGACGTCGTAGGTGGTGGTGTTTGCCATCTCCGAGAGAGGGGCTCGGGAGCACACCGCAGCTGAAGGCAACCCGGCGAGATATTCCACTGCCTGGGGAAGGGACGAGACGGGGATAATGTCAATGCCACCCTGTGCAATCTGCGCCTCGGCAGTATTTTCTTCCGGAATGATAATGCCCGTCAGACCATGTTCTTTAGCCGCGAGAATAATCGGCAGAATGCCGCTGACCCTGTGGACCCCGCCGTCGAGGGAGAGTTCGCCGACGATGCAGTACCGACCGTCCCTGCCCCTCTTCAGTATTTCAGTTGCTTCCAGAATACCGATGGCGATCGGCAGATCGAAGCCGGCACCTTCTTTTTTTATATCCGCCGGGGCAAGATTGACGGTAATTCTATTGTTCGGGAATTTGTAGTTGCAGTTCTTGATAGCTGCCTTGACTCTGTCCTTGCTTTCCCGCACGGAACTGTCGGGCAAGCCCACCGTCGAAAATGTCGGCAGGCCGTTGGCAACGTCAACCTCAACCTGAATCAACCATCCGTGAATGCCGAGAACTGAACAACTGGTAATTTGAGCGAGCATATTGTTGTCGAGTGTAATTACAGCACAATGTTTTTCTGGTAAAATTTCTGCATTTCCGGTGAATACGCACCATTTTTTTGGCTATAGATATAAAATGGCGGGAGGATTTTCGTACCGGTTCCGCCATTTTTCAGACAATGGATGAGAACCAGCCGAGCATCGCTTTCTTCCTGCGGATAGCCGTAGATAAACTGCAGTTTTTTAACTTCGAGCCGGTAACGGCTTGCCAGAACAGTAAATCGGGCGATCTGGTCCGCCGGATAGATACAGTACACGGAACCTTTGTTGCGTACCGCCGCGGCCGCCGCCAGCAGTAACTCATCGAGAGTCGCAAGGCACTGGTGACGCGCCAGTCTGGCCTCGGCATTGTCGCTCTTCCGGCCTGAACCGCATTGATAAAACGGTGGATTACAGACGACGATATCAAACGATTCGGCCGGAACCAGGTCAAGGATTTTCCTGATATCACCTGCTATAATCCTGCCTTTTTGCCCCAGGCCGTTGGCCTTCAGGTTCCTTGCCGCAAGATCGGCCAGGCCCTCCTGGATTTCCAGGCCCACTGCTTCCTGTATCCGCTCCCCCCAGCGATAGAGCAGAATCAGCATAATGATGCCGCAGCCGGTACCCAGATCAAGAATCCGGCCACCTCTGCGTACTTCGGTAAAATGAGCGAGCAGCACAGCATCTATCGAAAAACGATACCCTGCCGAATGCTGGAAACAGGTCAGGTCTCCGTCGAAGAGACTGTCTCCTGTTGTCTCCTCCTCGCTTTGCGAATTATCGTGTTCCTCCACGAAACCACTCCAGGATCGGAAAAATCCGATGAGAATTTTGGGTTGACGACGGCAAAAGGAATGTATACCTCCTGAGAGAAATGTAAACTGAATTCTTGCACCTTTGATTTCTTAGCCGGTCAGCGGAAGTTATCCATTAATATCGGCCAAAGAGCTCTGTAGATGTGGCGGCGAGAAGACAAATAGTAGATGAATTAATCCCGGGATGGTATTACATTCCCGCGAGCTGCAATTCTTTGCCAGTTCAGCATACGGTTGAGAGATATTTCCAAGGGAGACCATCATGTTTGATATATTCATTAAGACGCATTTCGCCGGAGCCCACCACCTCAGAGAGTATCCGGGGGATTGTGAACAGCCGCACGGGCATAACTGGAAGGTGGAAGTGACGGTTCGGGCCACCGAGCTTGACAGATACGGAATGGGTATCGATTTCAAGGTGTTGAAAAAATTCGTCAAAGAGGTTATCGACCAACTCGATCATCATGATTTGAACACCCTTCCCTACTTCCAGGACAAAAATCCCTCTTCCGAGCACATTTCCCGGTTCATCTACGATGAAATTGAACCCATGCTGAAGCACGACCGGTATGCCCTGCACAGTGTAACCGTCTATGAAACCGATACCCAGGGGCTTACCTATTACGGCAAACAGTCCTAAGGAGGAAATGCTTATGAATGAATTGGCTCAGGTAAGAATCGGTATTATCGGACTTGGTTATGTCGGGTTGCCGCTTGCCGTTGAATTCGGCAAGAAATACCCGACCGTTGGTTTTGATCTGAACGCAGCCCGAATTGACGAACTGCGGCGCGGTACGGACGCAACCCTGGAAGTGAGCGACGAAGAACTGCGAGCGGCGCGTCTGCTCGAGTTTACCGCCGAGGCCCAGCACATTCGGGCCTGCAATGTTTTCATTGTCGCCGTGCCGACACCGATCGATGCGGCCAAACGTCCCAATTTCAAACCGCTGGAGGGGGCTTCCCGCACCGTTGCCAAGGTCCTGAAGAAAGGCGATGTCGTGGTGTTCGAATCGACCGTTTATCCGGGGGCGACGGAAGAAGTTTGTGTGCCCCTGCTTGAGCAAGGCTCCGGGTTGGTCTATAACCAGGATTTTTTCTGCGGTTACAGCCCCGAGCGGATCAACCCCGGCGACAAGCAGCACAGGCTGCCGTCCATTGTCAAGATCACCTCCGGCTCAACCCCGGAAATCGCCCGGTTCGTCGATGCCCTC
>Ga0079306_1001600_pt1 | contig 14567 bp, 11 predicted proteins | sample Methanotroph_Enr_FD_79181 | JGI IMG/M metagenome (GOLD analysis project Ga0079306, IMG submission 79181) | Enriched soil microbial communities from Old Woman Creek wetland in Ohio, USA - Methanotroph_Enrichment_5 | ecosystem: Environmental > Terrestrial > Soil > Wetlands | place: USA: Ohio...
GGAACAAATATCCAATGGAACATAGCTGTAAGGGCAAATTGTAGCCTTGACAGATCTACGAGTGAAGCTAAAAACATGCTTATTAAGTATTTAGGTTTAGTCTAATTTATTTTGTCAACTCTTGTATTACATGCCGGCCCTTCTCTTCATCAGTATTATACCCACCAAGTTCACTTTTGAAAAAGAAAATCTTGAGGACAAAAAACATTATGAAGAGTTTAATGATAACAATCAACCAGAGTGTCCTTCCAAGAGTCATGCTCCTGAAACCATCATAGTAAAAAAACCAGATTCTTTTTAACAATGATTCTTTCATAGAATAAAATTCTCATTAAAGATAGCGTTTTTTTTAGTTATTTTAAAAACAGGTAAGATGTTTGACAGAATTTCTATCTTTGCAAAAACAAACATAACTCATATGGAACGTAGAAATTTTCTTAAAACCGCTCTTCTGGGAGGAATCGCGGGAGTTGTACAACTTAAATCAAATGTCCTGTCTGCAAGTGAAAACATAGCTCTGGCCAAAGAGAATGATTTGGTTGCCGTTATGGGCGGAGAACCTGAAGTTATGTATGCGAAAGCCATAAAAGCAATGGGTGGTATGTCCCGATTTGTGAAAAAGGGACAAAAGGTTGTTGTCAAACCAAACATAGGCTGGGATAAAAAGCCAGAGTTGGCTGCAAATACAAACCCCCAGCTTGTTGCTGCAATTGTAAAAGATTGTCTTGCTGCCGGTGCGTCTGAGGTTATTGTCTTCGATCATACGTGTGACGAATGGCAAGGTTGTTACAAAAACAGCGGTATTGAGGATGCCGCAAAGGCAGCCGGTGCAAAAATAGCCTTCGGACACGATGAGAAATATTATCGTAATGTTCAGATTCCAAGAGGAATCAGACTAAAAGAAGCAAAAATTCACGAAGCAATTTTAGATTGTGATTTATGGATAAATGTTCCTATACTCAAAAACCACGGTGGAGCAAAAATGACTATTTCCATGAAGAACTTTATGGGAATTGTTTGGGACAGAGGATATTGGCATGCAAATAATTTGCAACAATGCATAGCAGATTGTTCTACCATTTCAAAAATGCCAGTTTTGAACATTGTTGACGCTTATCGGGTTTTGACTCAAAACGGACCAAAGGGCAAATCAATAGAAGATGTCCAGTTTGGAAAGGCCTTATTTATGTCCACAGATATTGTTGCAGTAGATACAGCTGCCGTTAAGTTCTTTAATCAGTTTAAAGAAATGAAGCTGGAAGATGTTGGACACATAGGCCAGGCGGAAAAATTAAAAATTGGAACAACTGACATCGAGAAATTAACTATAGAAAGAATAAAAATCTAAACTAAATGTACAAATTTCTGAAAAAGACAAGAGTTGTTCTCTCCTTGCTGTTTCTGGTTCTGATTACGTTGAACTTCTTGTTTTTTGCAAACAGGGAAACGCAGTTTTTTGCGATATTTCTTCAGTTCCAGTTTGTTCCATCATTACTTGGTGCTATTACAGGACCCGTAATAATATTCATAATTCTCCTGATCCTTACACTGTTTTTTGGCAGGATATATTGTTCTACATTATGCCCCTTGGGAACTCTTCAGGATATCGTAACCAATACTTCCAATCTATTTAAGACCAAAAAGAACAGAAGATTCAAATTCGGCAAACCCTTCAATTGGCTACGGTATTCAATTCTCTCTGTTGTGGGACTCCTTTTTATTTTTGGAATCACTCTTCCTCTTGCCTATCTCGATCCGTACTCCAACTTTGGCAGAATTTCAAATGAAATTTTTAGCAGGTTGGAGCAATTTATACATAATGGTTTTTCTCATATAATTCCTGAGACTGTTTTTTTTAGGAGTTATTCTGTATTTGTTGCCGGTTCGTTTATATTTGCTCTGTTTTTTTTGCTGTTAGTAGTAGTATTAAGTGCTTTCAAAGGCAGATTGTATTGTAATACAATTTGCCCTGTGGGTTCATTACTTGGTCTTATTTCTAAATTCTCATTTTTTAAACCCGTCGTAAATAGTAATTGTAACCATTGCATGTCCTGTGTTCAGAAATGCAAGAGCCAGTGTATAGATATTCAGAATCAGGGTGTAGATGAGACACGCTGTGTAGGTTGTCTCAACTGTATGCAGACATGCAAAAGGGGTGCAATCTCATACAAATTTTCCTGGAAGAAACAGATCTCCAAAAGATCAGTTAAAGAGGATGACGTTGCAAAATTGGAGAAGATAGATTCAAAGGATAGAAGGCGGGCAATAATTGCCCTTGGACTTATGGGAACAGCACTTGCAGCGAGAGCGGTAAATTTTAGTCCCATCATGAATTCAAAACCTAAAATTACCGGCATTGCACCTCCGGGGTCACAAAGCATTGAGCATTTAAAGAAGAACTGTACTGCATGTCACGCATGTATTGCAGCATGTCCTAACGGAATAATCACACCTGCAACAGGAGAGTACGGTCTGGACGGAATCCTGTTGCCTGTATTAAACTATAAGGATCAGTTCTGTGGATATGAGTGCAATATTTGCACACAGGTCTGCCCAAATGGAGCTCTTTTACCTATGACATTGGAAGATAAAAAATTGTGTCAGATTGGTAAGGCAAATTTTACTTTAAAACGCTGCATTGTTTATACAGACAGAACAGATTGCGGAGCTTGTGATGAACATTGTCCTACAAAGGCAATAACAATGGTCCCTTATCGTGATTTCGGATTATTTATTCCCAAATTGAATAAGGATATCTGTATCGGTTGTGGTGGTTGTGAATATATCTGTCCTGCAGTTCCTGTAAAGGCAATGATAGTTCATGGAAATGAAATTCATGCGGTAGCACAAAAGCCTACACGTGATGAACAGAAGAAAGTAAAAGTAGATGAATTTGGATTCTGATTAGTTCTAATTTTGTTTTTCTTCTATTAACAGTTCCGGCCTCAGTTCTTTCGTCCGTTTTATCGCCTGGTCATCCTGCCACTCTTTAATTAGTTTTGGATTTCCTGACAGTAAAACATCAGGAACCTTCCATCCGTTGAAGTCAGCAGGTCGGGTATACACCGGAGGAGCTAGCATATTATCCTGAAAAGAGTCACTTAACGCAGATGTTTCGTCCGATATAGCGCCGGGTATTAGCCTTATTATAGCATCACAAAGTACTGCTGCGGGTAATTCTCCTCCGCTCAGAACATAGTTCCCGATTGATATCTCTCTGGTTATTATGTTCTCACGTATTCTGTGATCGATTCCTTTATAATGGCCGCATAGTATTATTAGATTTTTTTTGCATGAGAGGTTATTTGCAAGTTGCTGACCCAAAAGCTCTCCGTCCGGACTCATATAGATGATTTCGTCATAATCTCTCTCTCTCTTTAAGATTGAAATCAGTTTGTATACAGGTTCAATCATCATTATCATTCCTGCATCACCACCAAAACCATAATCGTCTACCTGCTTGTATTTACCTTTTCCGTAATTACGTAAATCGTGTATATGCAGTTCCACCAAACCTTTATTTTTAGCTCTCTGTATTATAGAGTGATTAAGCGGACTATCAAGTAGTTCAGTTACTACACTTAGAATATCTATTCGTATCATGGTGCAAATTTACATAAATCACTGCTTTAGCAAACTTTTTTTGTATATTTGCGAGTTATTAATCTATTAGTCTTGTAATGATGAGTCAAGAATTGAACACTACTGCTCCAGAGGAGCAATTCAAGGAAGAAGATATCCTTGAAAATACGCCGAGTAAAGAGTCTTTAACAGAGTATCCGGATCACTCCAGTAAAAGTCTTAAGGAAATAGTACAAATCTTTCAGGAACTTCTGGACAGAGGTGACCAGCAGGAGATGTACAAATATGCAGAAGGAATAAAAGCTGCATTCTACAAGGCTCTAAAGAGAGAGAAAATTGCTGCCGGCTTCCATGTTACTTCTGAAACAACAGAGGAACATCTTGTAGATTCTGAAGAAAATCTTGTTTCCAACAACCCTTTTGCAGAGCTGGAAAGAGGTTTCAAAGAGTTGTACTCGAGGTATAAAACAGTAAGATTCAGTTTTTTACAGACACTAGAAAAACAAAAGGAAGAGAATCTGCACAAAAAAAACCAGATTATTGAAGAATTGAAAAGCCTTTTGGAAAAGCAGGAGGACCTGCATCAGACATTTCCTGCATTCAGGGAACTGCAGAACAAATGGAAGTCCGTTGGCCCAGTTCCTCAGGCGAATAACAAGGATACATGGGATACATATCAGTATCTTGTCGAGAAATTTTATGATTTTGTCAAGATTAATAACGAGCTCCGCGATCTGGACCTCAAGAAAAACCTTGAGATTAAGATAGAACTGTGCAACAAGGCAGAAGCGCTTGTAAACGAGCCAAATATTGTAGTAGCTTTCAGAAAGCTGCAGAAATTACATGAGGAGTGGAGAGATCTTGGTCCCGTGAGCAAAGAACAAAGAGAAGAGATATGGGAGAGATTCAAGAAAGCGACATCTAACATCAATAAAAGACAGCAGGATTATTTTGAAGGCCAAAAAGATGATCAAAAGAAAAATCTTGACCTTAAAGCTGAACTTTGCGAGAAGGTAGAGGCAATTGCAAATGTTCCCAATGATGAGAATAAAGACTGGAACACTCTGACAAAGGAGATAGAACAACTACAGAATCAATGGAAGAATATAGGTTTTGCTTCCAAAAAGGATAATCAGAAGATCTATGACAGATTCAGAGCTGCATGTGACCTGTTCTACAACTCAAAGAGAGATCACTATTCTCAATTTAAGGGTGTCATGCAGGAGAATCTTGACCTAAAGGTATCACTTTGTGAACAGGCCGAGGCATTAAAAGATAGTCAGGACTGGAAGAAAACGACAGATCTGCTTATAAACCTTCAGAAAAGATGGAAGGAAATCGGACCTGTTGCACGCAAACAATCAGATATTGTATGGAAAAGATTCAGAGCTGCTTGCGATGCCTTTTTCGATAACAAAGCAAAACATTTTAGTTCTGTAGATGATTCGTATGAACAAAATCTTAAGAATAAACTGGAACTTGTCCAAGAGATTAACGACTACAAAATAGATACAAAACCATCTGAAAATGCAGAAGCCCTTAAAGACTTCCAATCGAGGTGGAGTGAAATCGGATTTGTTCCTATTAAGGATAAGGAGAGAGTACAAGCCGCTTACAGACACGCAATAGAGACTAAGTTTGGCGACGTCAGGAACCCGGAACAGGAAAACAGAATCAATAAATTCAAAAAACACATCAAGGAAGTTCAGTCATCTTCAAAAGGTGAGTGGGGTATTCGCGCAGAGAGAGAGAAGCTGGTTCAGAAATTTCGCCAGATGGAATCTGACATTGCTGTATGGGAAAACAATATCGGTTTCTTTGCCAAATCAAAGAATGCAGACAGTTTACTGATAGATATTGAAAAGAAAATTGTGAATGCAAAGGAAGAGCTGGCTCAACTTGAGGAGAAGATAAAACTTATAGATAAACAAAACGAGCAGATTTAATGAAGAAAAATTCCATTCTTGGTTTTGCACTGATAGCAGGGATCCTGATTATCTTCAGTTGGTACAACTCAAAGATGTACAATGAGCAACAAAAAAATATCCCGGCAGCCGATTCATCATTAACTTCAAAAAGCGTCAATACTTCTGTAAACGACACTTCCGGAGCACTTGCCGATTCAAATAAAGTTGCTTCTTTAAATGATTCCCTTAAACAGAACGACTCGTCATTTTCAATCTACAAAGACTCTTTGCTGATAAAGGCCAGTAATCAGCCGGAGGAATTTACAACACTTGAAAATGAAAAAGTAAAGATAGACTTTACCAACTTAGGTGCCCAGGCATACAAAGTACAGATAAAAAATTACTTTACCTTTGATAGCCTTGATCTTAACCTAATAAGGGAAAAAAGCAGCAAGTTTTCGCTGATATTTTTTACCAACCAGCAGATTTCTACTTCAAATTTTGCATTCACAAAGGCAGAATCAACAGATAGTTCTCTCACATACCGACTTTTTTTAGATTCAACGTCATTTGTAGAATATAAGTATACCCTGCCAGTAAACAGTAATTTGCTGAAATTCAATGTTAGAATGGTAGGAATGGGAAAACATATCCCAAGAAACATTACTACCCTGGATCTTAACTGGAGCCTGGACCTGCCAAGACTTGAAAAAGGTTATGACAATGAAAAGAACTATTCTACAATAGTTTATAAGTTCCCGAACTCAAATGGAGTAGAAGATCTGGGTTTAAGAAAAGATAATGCAGAGAAGGATATCAGAACAAAAGTGTCATGGTTTGCATTTCAACAACAGTTTTTCTCAGCAATACTTGTAGCAAAGGATAACTTCAATGTGGGTTTACTAAACTATAGATTTTACCCATTAGGCGATCCTGACGGAAACCTTATGCATTGTGAGGCAAAAATGCAGGTTTCATATAACGATGCAGAAGAGGTGAACATACCTTTCGAATATTATTATGGACCAAATCATTTTAAGACATTAAAATCCTATGACCAGGGTTTTGAGAAAATCGTACCCCTCGGTGGTTGGCTGATTGGATGGATCAACCGGTACATAATAATTCTAATGTTTGACTTCCTTGGTAAGTTCATGACTAATTATGGCCTTATCATTCTGATTCTCACATTGCTTATCAAGATAGTCATCTCTCCTTTGACTCTGAAATCATATATGTCATCGGCAAAAATGAGGGTTCTCAAGCCGGAAATTGATAAGATAGCAGAGAAATACCCTAAGCAGGAGGATGCAATGAAGAAACAGCAGGAGACTATGGCTCTCTATAGTAAAGCAGGAGTGAGTATGTTTGGAGGTTGTCTTCCGATGCTGCTTCAGTTTCCTATTCTCTTTGCAATGTTCAAGTTTTTCCCGGCTTCATTTGAGTTGAGACAACAGGGATTTTTATGGGCCACTGACCTGAGTGCTTTTGACTCTGTTCTGGATCTCCCTTTCAACGTTCCGTTGTATGGTGATCATGTGAGCTTGTTTGCATTGCTGATGGCAATTTCTATGTACTTCTATTCACGGATGAATATAGATCAGATGACTACCGGCGGTCCTCAGATGGCAGGGATGAAATACATGTCTCTCTATTTTATGCCGATTTTCCTTCTGGTTCTTTGTAACAACTTCTCAAGCGGTCTCAGTTATTATTATATGTTGTCCAATCTTATAACCATGGCTCAGACCTGGGTAATCAGGAAGTATTTTGTGGATGAGGAAAAGTTGTATGCAAAGCTAAAGGAGAAAGCAGCTTCTAACACTCCTAAGAAGAAATCAAAATTCCAGGAGAGACTTGATGCAGCTTACAAAGCACAACAACAGCAAGTTAAAAAGAAAAAATGACAATTGTCAAAGCAATAAATGAAATTCAAAAAGAACTGCCGCCAACTGTAAAATTGGTGGCAGTTTCCAAATTCAAGTCAAACGAAGCAATACTTGAGGCATATGAAGCAGGATTAAGGGATTTTGCTGAGAACAGGCCCCAGGAGCTGAAGCAAAAAATATATGATCTCACTGATGATATTAATTGGCATTTTATAGGTCATTTGCAGACAAACAAGATCAAGATGATTATCGATAAAGTTTCTATGATTCAATCGATAGACAGTCTCTATCTTGCAAGGGAGGTCAGCAAGGAGGCCCAAAGCAGGTATATTGTAAAAGATTGTCTTATTCAGGTACATATTGCAAGGGAGGAGACCAAACAAGGTTTTTCCGAGAATGAGTTACTAGAATCAATCATTGAGCTAAAAACACTCTCTGGTATCAGAATTTGTGGTTTAATGGGGATGGCATCCTTTATTGAAGATACCACTCAGATAAAATCAGAGTTTGCAACGCTCAGAAAACTATTTGTAAAACTGAAAAATCTTTATTTTAAAGATAGTGACTTTTTTAAGGAGATCTCTATGGGAATGTCCGGAGATTATAGACTGGCAGTAGAGGAGGGGAGCACCATTGTTAGAATTGGAAGCAAAATTTTCGGCAACAGATAGGATCACCATCTGATTGGTTCTTTACCCGAATTTATTAGTATTTCATTGGTTTTAGAAAAATGTCTGCAGCCAAAAAATGCACCTCCGGCAAGTGGAGAAGGATGTGCCGCCTCAAGAATGTAGTGTCTGGAACCATCTATAAGATCTCTCTTACCTTTTGCAAAATTACCCCATAGAAGAAAAACCACGCCGTTGTTTTTGTCAGATATTGTTTTAATGACAAAATCGGTGAATACGGTCCATCCTATCTTGCTATGCGAAGCTGCCTCTCCTGCTCTTACTGTTAGTACAGAATTCAACAGGAAAACACCCTGAGATGCCCATCTGTCCAGACATCCGTTATCCGGGGGCATAAGTCCGAGGTCTGTATGCAGCTCCTTGAATATATTTGACAATGACGGTGGAAACTTAATACCCGGAGGAACTGAAAATGAGAGTCCGTGAGCTTGTCCCGGGCCATGATAAGGATCCTGTCCCAGTATGACAACCTTAACTTTATCTAGAGGAGTTGAGTTAAAAGCGTTAAATATGAGAGAACCTTTTGGGTAAATTGTTGTTCCAGAAGAGATTTCTTTATGGATATACTCTGTCAACCTGACAAAATAATCCTTATTAAACTCATTTCTAAGTACCTCCTTCCAGGAGTCCTCAATTTTTACATCCATAAGAAAAAAAATCAACTAGAAGATAAAGGACAACACCTCAGAAATATTCCGGACATATTTGAAATTGAGCCCTTTGACGTATATATCCTTTATTTCTTTAATGTCTTTTTTGTTATCCTCAGACAAGATTATTGTTGTTATACCCGCTCTCTTGGCTGCAAGAATTTTCTCTTTAATACCTCCGACAGGCAATACACGACCCCTTAGTGTGATTTCACCAGTCATCGCTATGCCACTCTTAACGTTCTTTTTAAGAAATGCAGATGCCATTGCACTTACCATAGTTATACCGGCAGATGGACCATCCTTTGGTATCGCTCCCTCTGGTACATGTACGTGAATGTCCTTATCAGAGAATTCTTTATAATTCATTGAAAGATAATGAGGATTTGCTTTAAGGTACTGGTAGGCAATTATGGCAGACTCTTTCATCACATCACCCAGGTTACCTGTGGTTGTAAGTACTCCTTTACCTTTGCTCAGGCTACACTCAATAAAGAGAATATCGCCGCCGTTTTCTGTCCAGGCCAATCCTGTAACAACACCCGGAGCTTCATTGCCTTTCTGCATATCATGCTGATTTGTAGGCATTCCTAACATCTCTCTGATCTGTTGTGCACCAAGTGATTTTTCAATCTGTTCATCCAGTGCAATTTTCTTGGCTGTAAGTCTTGCAACTCTTGCGATCTGCTTATCCAGACCTCTCACACCTGACTCACGAGTATATTCATCGATGATAGTATCAATACCCTCTTTTGTGATTTTAAGTTGTGATTTTTTAAGCCCATGAATATCAATTTGTTTAGGAATCAGATAGTCCTTTGCTATGGAACGTTTCTCTTCTGCAAGATAACCACTAACATTAATCATCTCCATCCTGTCCCTTAGAGCCGGATGAATAGTACTTATGTTATTTGCTGTTGTAATGAAAAGTACCCTTGAAAGATCATAGTCTATATCCAGATAATTATCATGAAAGGCTGTATTTTGCTCGGGGTCCAACACCTCAAGTAATGCAGATGCAGGATCTCCCCTGAAATCGTTGCTCACCTTGTCTATCTCATCCAGAACAATTAATGGATTGGATGTTCCTGCCTTTTTTATTGAGTTTATAATCCTGCCCGGCATTGCACCAATATAAGTTCTCCTGTGTCCCCTAATCTCAGATTCGTCATGTAATCCACCAAGAGATATTCTGCCGTAATTTCTTCCAAGAGCCTTGGCGATGGACTTTCCCAGAGATGTTTTACCAACTCCCGGAGGTCCGTAAAGGCATAGAATCGGCGATTTCATATCTCCTTTTAGCTTAAGCACTGCAAGGTGTTCGATAATCCTGTCTTTGACCGTTTCAAGGCCAAAATGATCTGCATCAAGCACCTTTTGAGCATGTTTAAGGTCAAGGTTGTCCTTACTTGTCTCGTTCCATGGCAGGTCTATCAGAAATTTTACATATGATAACTGAATATTGTAATCGGGTGAATTAGGATTAGATCTTTCCAGTTTTTGTAATTCAACCTCAAAAGTATCTGCAACGCTTTTTGACCATAACTTGTTTTTTGCAAGTTGTCTCAAGTCGTTAAATTCCTGAACGTTACCATTTATACCCAACTCCTCTTGTATGGTCTTGAGTTGATTGCTTAGATAGTACTCCCTCTGTTGTTGATCTATTTCTGTTCTTACCTTTTGCTGAATATCGTCTTTTATCTTTAGAAGATCTATCTGTTTATTAAGTAATTCCAGAAGCTTGAGGGCTCTGTATTTAAGCCTTCCCTCTCTTAACAGAACTATTTTGTCCAAAGGATTGTCCAGTTCAATGCTTGAGGCAATGAAGTTTACAAGAAATGCATGACCCTCTATGTTCTTGATTGCAAAGACAGCCTCTTGAGGGAGGTGAGGGGACATTTTGATTATATAAAGCGCTGCATCCTTTATTGAACCAGTTATTGCATCAAGCTCTTTAATGTTTTTCTTGCTTACTTCATCCTCAAGATATTTGACTGAGGCAATAAAATATGGTTCAGTATTTAGAATATCAAGTACCTTGAATCGCTTTATCCCTTGCAAAATAATTGTTATGCCACCATCCGGCATCTCAACTATTTTAATGATTTTTGCCAATGTCCCGATGTCATATAAATCACCTGGCTGGGGGTCTTCCTGTTTTGCAACTTTCTGAGAAACCGCTCCAATTATCTTCATTTTACTGTATGCCTCTCTTACCAGCTTAATTGACTTCTCCCTGCCTACAGTTATCGGGATGATTGTTTCAGGGAACAAAACCGCATTACGTAATGCAATAATCGGTAAGGTGTCGGGTAAATCGGAATCCCTCAATTCTTGCCCGCTGTCAATATTCATGACAGGGATAATATTTACCTCTTCAGAGACCGAGTGTTGCAGATATATATCAGAAAATTTCATCATCTTTTTAATATGTCAATTTGTCAGACATTAACAAGCTCTTAAGCATAATGTTTAATGTCGCTTATAGGTGTCCAATCTCTGTGCCAAACTAGAACAATAAACTCTTTATGGAAAAAAAGAAACCATGTTCTTTTAATTGATTGAATGAATAATCAATTGAAAGATTAATATTGTAATAGGTGACAATATCAATACCGACACCTCCACTGCAAAGAAACTTGTTGCTCAGAAAATTACTGTAATTTGGGTAGGAGTGGTGAGAATAGCCCATATCAAAGAAAGCTTTGCCATAGATTGTAAAATGAATCTTTTTAAACTTAGGTAAAAATGACAGGAAGTTCAATACTGTAACTTTTGTAGGCAATAAATTATATTTGATAGTAGGGTTGAGGGTCACAAATTGTTGTCCGTCGTTTACATAGAATTCATACCCCCTTAGAGTAGCATCTTCATATCCTATGGCTTTGTCAAAGATATATGCCTGCACGTTTTTCGTGGAAATTCCGGAAGAGAGATTCGCACATATGTTCCATCTCTCAGAGAGTGGGAGATAATACTGAAGATTGGTTCTTAACTGACCATATCTGACAGTATAGTCACTATTGACGTATCCTCTTATTTCTCCTTTAATCATATAACCTTCAAGAGGATATTGGTAGTTGTCTCTTTGGTCTGACACGAATATATAATTCAATGACATGCTATTTCGGGTTGTGTCGCTGTTTCCCCAATATTTTGGATTAAGGTCCAAAATTGTATCGGAGATATTAACATTTTCATATTTGATCATTATAGAGTGGCTGACCCTGATTTTGGGCCGGTAAGTGTAATTAATGCCAGCAGAGATTTTTTTAACGGCAAACTCATTGACCGATCTGTTATATACAGGGGAATTGAACAGAGATATGAAGTTTTCTGTTTTTGAGAATTGTCCATAAACAACAAAACCTAAAACGTGCCTTCCTGTTTGTCCTAAAGAGATGTTTTCATAACCCAGACGGAATCCTTTATGATAACCAAATTTATAACTTGCACTAACCGTATGGTTCAATCCCCACAGATTGTATATCCTGAATCCGGCATCCAATGTTATTCTGTTGCCGTCAGATGTTCTTATCCAGTTGCTTAAATTACGATCTTCAAATTTGATGTCGATTAATGGCCATATGAACCATCTCTCTTCTACATTTATTATAATGTCCAGGTTTGAATTATTATCTGGATTGATTATTTTGTTAATATATACAAAATTGAAAAGTGAGAGATTAAGCAGATTGTTTTTTGCCATCTTCAATACACCTTCCAATTTATCAGCCACAATTGTGTCTCCTTGTTTGAACGGAAGCTCTCTTATTATGACCTTGCTTTTTGTTATTGTGTTACCCTTAATGTAAATATTTGAAATACAATAATTTTGCTGAGAATATAAGAAAACCGGAGCAAACAGAAAAATTAAAAAATATAGTTTCAATTTTGTTGTATTTTACACTTTCAAATATAGGCATTAAACCGCATAAATTGGTGAGAACTAAAAGAATTTGTAAAAGTTTTGGTATAATGTTTTGAAATATCGATAAATTAATAGTAATTTTGCTCGACAAAAAATGACTAACCCTTTAATTTATTTAATTATCATGACAAAAGCAGATATCGTAAATGAAGTTGCAAAGGCAACTGGCATGGAAAAAATTGCTGTTCAGAATGTTGTAGAAAGCTTCATGGATAGCGTAAAGGATTCTCTATCAAAGGATAAAAATGTTTATCTTCGTGGTTTCGGCAGCTTCATCGTAAAAAAACGTGCGAAAAAAACTGCAAGGAATATTTCTAAAAACACTACTTTGGTTATTCCAGAACACTTTATACCATCGTTCAAACCTGCAAAAGTGTTTATGAACAAAGTAAAAAACAACGTAAAGTAATAATACTTTACCAAAAATAAATTAATTATGCCTAGCGGAAAGAAAAGGAAGAGACATAAAATGGCTACTCACAAGCGTAAAAAACGCTTGCGTAAGAACAGACATAAAAAGAAAAAATAGTTGCTATTTAAGTCTTCAGTGTGTGATAATCTAAAGCAAGTCATTAGATTTGCTTTAGATTGTTTTTATTTAATAACGTAGATGGAGAAAGATTTAATAATTGATGTTAGTTCCACGGAAGTTTCTATAGCTCTGCTGGATAATCACAGGTTGATTGAGCTGAATAAAGAGCAGAATAATGGCAATTTTTCGGTAGGGGATGTATATATTGGAAGAGTTAAGCGAATTATGCCAGCTCTTAATGCAGCCTTTGTAGATATTGGAGATGAAAAAGACGCATTTATCCATTATCTGGACCTTGGATTATCATTCAAGGCCCTTGATTTTTTTATAAGACATATTGGCCAGAGTAAGCAATACGGGGCTTTGTTTTCAAGTGTCAAACTAGGAGACATATTAGAGAAAGAGGGAAAAATTGCAGATGTCTTAAAGCCTGGACAACACATAATGGCTCAGATAGTAAAGGAACCAATTTCCACTAAGGGTTCCAGACTAACCTCTGAAATTTCTATCGCCGGTAGAAACATGGTACTAATACCATTTGCAGATAAGGTAAATATATCACAAAAAATTACCTCCAGAGAGGAGAAAAAAAGACTGGAAAGGTTGGTATACAGTATATTACCTCCAAATTATGGTGTAATAATAAGAACTGTAGCAGAAGGCAAGAGAGCTGCCGTACTTGACGGCGAGCTTAAATCTCTCATAAAGAAATGGGAGGATTCTTGGCCAAAAATGGCAAAATCAAATGCACCGCAACTTCTTTTTACAGAAAACAGCCGGACGACTACGATTTTAAGGGATCTTCTCAACGATTCTTTTTCCAACATTCATATAAATGACGAAACCATTTATAATGAGGTTATTGATTATATATCAATAATAGCTCCGGGTCAGGAAAAAATTGTAAAACTTTACAAGGGGGGTATTCCCATTTTTGATCATTTCGATGTTAACAAACAGATAAGGGGGGCCTTTGGTAAAGTTGTTCCTATAAAACAGGGAGCCTATCTTGTTATAGAACATACAGAAGCTCTGCATGTAATTGATGTGAATAGTGGCATTAGAGCAAAATCTGGTGCCGACCAGGAGCAAAACGCATTCGACGTAAACATGAGTTCTGCAGATGAAATTGCAAGACAACTCAGGCTGAGGGATATGGGAGGAATTATAGTTGTAGATTTTATCGACATGGATTCTAATGAAAATAAAATCAAACTGTTCAGACACATGACGGACCTCATGCAATCAGACAGAGCTAAGCATAATATACTTCCTATAACTAAATTCGGTTTGATGCAGATAACCCGTCAAAGAGTCAGACCGGCTACAGAGATTAATACAAGTGAGAATTGTCCTTCATGCAATGGAACCGGAAAGATTTCATCAA
>Ga0079306_1001603_pt1 | contig 14524 bp, 13 predicted proteins | sample Methanotroph_Enr_FD_79181 | JGI IMG/M metagenome (GOLD analysis project Ga0079306, IMG submission 79181) | Enriched soil microbial communities from Old Woman Creek wetland in Ohio, USA - Methanotroph_Enrichment_5 | ecosystem: Environmental > Terrestrial > Soil > Wetlands | place: USA: Ohio...
ATCAATCATGCGATTGATCGCGTTAACTCCACCGCCACCAATACCTACGACCTTGATGACAGCTAAATAATTCTGCGGTGAAGCCACGTTGAATCCTCCTTATGAACCATGAACCTCAACTTGAGAATTACAGTTCCGCTTTCTAATAAGACGAAAGTAGAGCGCCCCGCACATCGGCGCAAACACCGACACGAATCCGCAAAAACTTATTTCACAATGGGGGCATGCGGCGCCGAAAGATCAATCGCATGAATCTTGGAATTTTCTGGAAGTGCCACAAGTGCTTGATATACCTGCACTTTCAAGGCCGTATTCGTCTCATCTCCCCATGCAACAGTCAATGCTCTATCGAGAGTTAGATCGTTAATAGTCAAAATCGCCGAATCACTTCCATGAACAAGGATGCTTCTTACTTGCGAACGCAATTGCAACGGCAGGGCCGTCAAGATATTCACGGCAAATTTTGCTGAAGCAGCATCAGGCCCCGCGATCGTTGGCAGATGCGATGCATCAACACTCGGGAGATCGAACACGATCCCGGCTTCATCTACGAGATGGTTGTGAAATTGCGCGATTGGAGTTCTTGTCCAAACACGCACCGTAACGATTCCTTTGAACCAGTTCCTGCTGATAGTGGAGTGATCGAGCCACGTATAAGTCTTCAGTGACTTTGCAATAGCTTGCGACTCCAAGCGAGCCATTTTCCCACCCACGCGAATGCTATGTTGAATTACAAAAGTTTCAGACGGGTTCGGTGACCCAACCACCACAACTTGTTTAACGGTAAAAAGCGATGACCAACCAAGTACGTAGGCCGCCGACACTAAAACGATAAACACAATTGAGATAGCCATACCCGAACGGCCATGTATTCTCTTCATATCGGACTCTATTTGCTGTACTTGAGCGAAAGAGCCTCAACAATAATCGGGGCCAGCGAACTGACGTCTCCTGCGCCAAGCGTCAATATGACGTCTCCCGGCTTGGCCTCGTTCACAACAGAGGCAACGACCGTCATAAAATTTGGTTCGTATTCGCCGTGTTCCATCAACTGCGTAATTGATTGACCGCTAACTCCGGGAATTTGCTTCTCGCTCGAACCGTACACTTCAAGAACCCACGTGTGATGAGCTTTATCTAGAACCGCTGCGAACTCCCTTGTGAATGCGCGGGTTCTTGTGTAGCGGTGTGGCTGAAACACAACCAACACCCGCCCATCGGTTGCGTACCTCTTTGCCGCCGTCAATGTTACGTCGATCTCGGTCGGGTGATGTCCGTAATCGTCAACGACTCTAATTCCATGGACCTGCCCCTTGAATTCAAAACGCCGACCAGTACCTCGGAAGGTGGCCAAGCCCGCGATTAGTTGTGAAGCGGGCAGGCCCAGAGTCAATCCCGCTGACAGCGCCGCCGCGGCATTGAGCAAGTTGTGATGGCCCGGAGTCTGGAGTTCGAGGTGGCCGATAGCCCTCCCTTTCCAGAGAGCGCGTGCCCTCGATCCAGATGGAGTCAACTCGATCTGATCGATTCGCAAATCGGCATCTGGGTCTACTCCATAGGCAATTGTTTTACAGCGACTGACGTGACTTCCGAGGGCCTTTGCTCCCTTGTCATCCGCGCAGTAGACCAAAAAGCCATCTTGGGAGATGGTGCTCACAAAATCCTCAAATGCGAGGAAGACTGATTCTGGTGTTTTGAAGAAATCAACATGATCGTGCTCAACGTTGGTAACTATCGCCCCAAACGGATGATACTCAACGAATGACCCATCTGATTCATCTGCTTCCGCAATGAAAAATTCACCTGTGCCTTTATGCGCATTGGATCCAGATGCTTTGAGTATTCCACCGATAGCGAAAGATGGATCTTCGCCGCAACTTTGGATTGCCACAGTGAGCATCGAAGTGGTGGTTGTCTTCCCGTGAGTCCCCGCGACCGCGATGCTTTTGGATTCGGACATCAGTAGGGACAGAGCCTGCGCCCTACTCAACTGGGGAATAGCCATGGCTCGCGCGGCTACAAGTTCTGGATTCTCCGGATCAATTGCACTTGAGAAGACGATAAAGTCTGCACCTCGTACATTGGAAGCATCATGGCCCACCTTGGTCTCCACCCCTATCGCCTGGAGTGCAGTCAAAACTGAGGATTCCTTAATGTCAGAGCCTGAAACGCGGATTCCCTCGGACGTCATAATCCGTGCAAGGCCGCTCATCCCTGCGCCACCGACGCCAATGAAGTGAACGCGTCTGCCGATAAGATCCTTGAGAGTTCGTTTCATCGCGTATTCCCTTGGATGGCCTCTTCCATCATGACCACAATTCGCTGCTCAGCATCCAGATCCTGATTCAAGCCCGAATCGGGGAGATACCTACTTTTCTCCACCAACTCGTCTATATGGCTAAGGAGCCATTGCGAGGAAAAGTCTCGTTGCGAAATGATGATTGCGCGCCCTTTTGACACCAGATCTTCTGCGTTACGGGCCTGCTCACCATTTCCAATCGGAAGAGGAACAAAGACTGCAAAGCGTCCGAGAGCAGCTACCTCTGCACACGTGACTGCCCCGCTTCGTGCCAAGACAACGTCTGCCGCCAAGTACGCCGTTGCCATATCGGTAATGTATGGGACGGCTTTGTAATTTCCGAAATCCTTCGGCAGGTCGTTGGTTGATCCCACTGAATGTAGGACCTGAATTCCCTTTGTATCAAGGGAGGATGTAGCCCTTGCAATTTGGGTATTGATGAAAGCAGAACCTTGCGACCCTCCAAGAACAAGCAGAGCCGGTTTGTCTACATCCCATCCCAACTCTTTCTTTGCCTCTACCCGAGCCAAGCGCCAATCACTGGTTGCTTTGAAATAGGCAGCTCTCACATCGGCGCGTAAAGGCAGTCCCGTAACCGTTGCTTGAGAAAACCGTCCAGAAGAGATCGGCCGGGCGGCAGCGACGTATTTTGTAAGCGTCGCGCCAAGTCGATTGGCCCAGCCCACTTTGGCATTTGCCTCATGCACGAGAATCGGAACACGCGCAAAGTAGGACGCCAAGTACGCAGATGCTGAAAGATAACCTCCAAAACCTACAAGCAGATCTGATCCCTTAATGATCGCCCTCGCCGATTTCACCGCCAGGATAAGTCTGAACGGAAGAGCTATGAGGTCGAAACTAATTCTACGCGGCATCACCACTTTGGCTATGTTGAACAATTCAAATCCAGCGGCCGGGACAAGTGTGTTCTCCAAACCTGATGGTGTTCCGAGGAAAATGCAGCGATCATCTGGATGCTTGGCTTTCCAAGCGCGCGCTGTTGCAAGAGCGGGCTCAATGTGGCCTGCAGTTCCTCCGCCAGCGAAGACAATCGTACGTCCGGATGACTTGCTCACTTCTTTGAAGCCTTTGCGGAAGGATTAATCGCAGGATCTCGTAGAGCGGCACCGACTACAAATCCAAGTGCTAAGTACATGGCGATGAGGGAGGAACCTCCATACGAGAGAAGCGGCAGAGTGACACCAACGACTGGAAGAACGCTCGTTGCCGAACCGATGTTCAAGATCACCTGGACCGTAATCCAGCAACCGATACCCGCACAGGTGTAACGAATCAACGGATCAGAGGCGCGGATGGCGATTTTGAAGATCGCAAAGATCAATGCCGCGAACAGAAAGAGAACGACTAGAGTTCCTACGAGTCCCAATTCCTCACCGATGACAGAGAAGATGAAGTCAGTGTGGGCCTCGGCTAGATTCCCCCACTTTTGGCGACTGGCGCCAAGTCCAACTCCGAATAACCCCCCGCTTGCAAGACCCATGATGCTGTGTGCTGGCTGCCATCCAGAGAGTTTGTAATACTCAGGTGAGAAAGGATGCATGACTGCAAGGAGTCTACGCATTCGATTGGGCACCGTGATTATCAAAGCTCCCGCCAACGCCATACCAAGTACCGCAGTGAATCCGATCAACCTGAGCCTTATCCCGGAAATAAAGAGCAGGCAGACAAGAATGGCGGCGAAAATTGCCGCGTTCCCGAGATCGTTGCCGACCATGATTAGCGCCATTATCACGAAGAACGTTGGAACAAGGATGGCGACAACATTGGAGCGAGCCGCTCTTGCCTCTTCATGCTTTGCGAGCATCGAGCCGGCCCAGAGAATCATAAAGAACTTCACAAACTCACTTGGCTGAAAGACGATGGGGCCGACCGCGATCCAGTTCGTGTTGCCGTTTACGGTGTTTCCCAGTCCCGGAATTTGCAGCAACACGAGAAGGAAGATGGATCCTATAAGGGAGAACCTTGCGATCCACTTCCACTGAGGGATCGAGAGCCGTGATGCGAGAAAACCTAAAGGAAGGGCAATGGTCAAGAAAAGTAGTTGCCGTAAGACGATTGCGAAAGAAGATCCACTTGTTTCGAGAGAATGAATCGACGAGGCTGAAAGGACCATTACCAAGCCCAGAGCCGTAAGTGAAGCCGCACTTACAAGCAAGAGATAGTACGAACTAATCGGCTGGGCAAGAAAATTCCTGGAGCGACTCACGAGAGCACCAATTTCTTAACCGCTTGGCAAAATTGGTCTCCTCGATCTGCATAGGAGATAAATTGGTCCATCGAAGCGCAGGCTGGCGCCATAAGGACCGTGTCTCCACTTTGAGCCAACTTCTGCGCCTCATTGACGACTTTCTCCATTAGGGAAGTATCCTCGTCGGCGGCATGATCTACCCGAATTATCTTTACATGCCCGGCGTGCTCCTTTAACTCATGGGCAATTAGTTCGCGGTCTTTGCCGATGAGCACAGCGGCTTTGATCCGATCTCCCGTCTGTGAAACTAGTTCGTGCATGGAGGCACCCTTGGCAAGTCCGCCTGCAATCCAGATCACTGACCTAGAAGAGGCGAGTGATGCCGCCGCCGCGTGTGGATTGGTTGCTTTTGAATCGTTGATCCATCGAACCCCATCTTTCTCGCCGACAAGCTCGATTCTGTGTCTTCCAGGTCGAAAACCTTGAATCGCTCGGCGAATGTGCGTGTGCGCGATACCCACGCTTCGCGCGATACCGGCCGCGGCCAGCGTGTTGGATACGTTATGCGACGTACTCGGCTGGACATCGGCCATCTCCGCAATCATCTCCGCCTCATCGGGGTCCGAGACGAAAGCTCGATCAACCAACAGATCTTCAACCACTCCAAGTTCGCCAGATTTTGGAGAGCCAAGGGAGTAGAACACTTTCTTCCCTTCCCATTCAGCAGTGTTCTCGACGACAGAGGCGTCTCCCGCATTCAGGATGGCCAATTGGGCCCTATCCAATATGCGCAACTTCGCGTTCACGTAATTTTGAAAATTGCCATGCCAATCAGTGTGGTCATCAGCGATGTTCAAGATCGCCGATGCATGAAACTCTGGAAGCTCACTCCAATGCAGTTGGAAGGAAGACAATTCAAGGACTAGGAATTCAAAATCCGTCTCTCCAACAACGGCCCCGATTACGGTCTCCCCTACGTTGCCACAAGCACTTGCGCTTCGCCCACCAGCACGCAACATAGCAGTGGCCATTTCTACGGTAGTCGTCTTGCCGTTCGTGCCCGTGATTGCCAGCCATTTTTGCGATGGGCGCATTTCATTCTTTAGGAGCCAAGCAAGATCGATTTCACTTACGAGGCGGATCCCTCGGTCACGCAATTGCCTCAGCAATGGATGATCAGGGCGCCATCCAGGTGAGATGATGGCAAAATCCCACGGCCTCGATAGGGCGATATCGGCGCTCACGAAACGGGCATCGGCAAGCAAACTTGCATCTTCATCAATTATGGAGATATCGCTTCCGAGTTTCTCCAGGACTTCTGCCACCGAGGTGCCAGTGACGCCACCGCCGACAATCAGCACCTTTGCCAGTGCCAACTCGGCCATGTTCATCTCTATCTCGCCACCCACTGCGCATAAAACAGGCCAAGCCCCATAGCCACGCCCAGTCCGGCAATTATCCAGAAACGAAGGACGATTGTTACCTCTCCCCAGCCCATGAGCTCGAAATGATGCTGAAGGGGTGCCATTTTGAAAATGCGCTTGCCCCGCGTTGCCTTGAAATACATCCTCTGAATTATCACCGACATCGTAATGATCACGAACAATCCCCCGAGCGGCACCAGGAGCAACTCAATTCTCAACGTGGCCGCAAGACCGGCAAGTGCTCCGCCAAGTGCCAAAGATCCGGTATCCCCCATAAAGATTTTTGCAGGCGAGGCGTTCCACCAGAGAAATCCAGCGCATGATCCAGCGAATGCCGAAGCAAGCACGGCTAGATCGAGCGGATCTCGAACCAGGTAGCAATTTGTTCCCGCCGTGACGTAGCAGCCCTCACCAAACTCCCAAACACCGATCAATACAAAGGCCAAGAAAGTCATTACTGACGCGCCTGTCGCAAGTCCATCAAGTCCGTCGGTGAGGTTCACCCCATTGCTCGTAGCAGTGACCATGAAGATGATCCAGACGACTACAAGGATCGGACCAAGTTTCAATGATGTATCCCGGACGGTGGAAAGAAAAAGTGAAATAGGCGTAAGGCTGTGTTGATCGGCAAAGTGGATGCCAAGTCCACCAAATATCGCGGCAAAAACAGTCTGGCCCAGAATCTTCTGCTTTCCGGTTAGACCTAGAGACTTCTGACGCGAGACTTTCAGCCAATCATCGGCAAATCCCAAAGCGCCGAGTGAAACTACGAGGCCTATTACGAGGAGGGCCGAAATACTCACTGAAACTGCTGTGAGAAGATGGCTCAAGAAATATGCAACAAGTGAGGCAAAGATAATGATGATTCCACCCATAGTCGGAGTACCACGTTTTGTGTGGTGGCTGCTGGGACCGTCATCGCGGATAATCTGACCGTACCCACGACGAGCAAGGACTCGTATCAGCACGGGAGTGCCAAAAAGACTGAGGAACAGTGCGATTGCGCCGGCAATCAGAATTTCTCTCATTGGCTCTCGCCCATCTTCTGCTCCCAATTCTCTATCAACAATTTGACCAATTCTTCCAGTTTTTCTGCTCGTGACGCTTTCACCAGCACCACATCACCTGGAGAAAAGTAACTGGAGATTTCTAGTGCGTCCGCCTTTGAATTGCAAAAATGAAGGTCAATTTCGCTGCCTTCATTAAGGTCACGGGCATATTCAGGTGCCCCGATACAAACCAGATTATCGATACCAAGTGAATTCGCAAGGAGGCCTATTCGCGCATGTTCTTCCGAATCGGACTCGCCCAATTCATGCATGCGTCCTAAGAAGGCCCACGACTGACCACCTCGTTCTTGTGCGAAGAAAGAGAGAGTTCGTAAAGCTGCCGATGTTGAATCCGGGTTTGCATTGTACGCGTCATTTATAATTAGCAGATCTGCGACTTCGTGCAACTCCATGCGCCATTTGCTCTGCAACTCTGCAGTAGATAAACCTCCTGCGATCACGTCGATTGGAATATGAAGCGCAGTGCACACTGCCGCTGCTGCTAACGCATTTGGAATCTGATGGGCTCCAACAAGCCGAAGCGCGACAGCTTCGCGTCCTTGTGGGGTAACCAGATCGAAGTGCGCACGCCCCTCCCGAATATCAATATCCGTGGCGCGAATTTGTGCTTCGTGGGTCTGGCCAAAAGTCAAAACTGGCACTTTTAAGCCTTCTGCCATTCTTGGTGTGAACTCGTCGTATCGTCCCAAGATCGCGATCCCGTCATCTCTCAAGTTGTTGACAAGCTCCGATTTCGTTTCGGCTACTGCCTGCACAGAACCAAACTCCCCAATATGTGCTCGTCCAACCTCAAGCACGACCCCTATATCCGGTTCGGCAATATCGCAGAGGGCTTTAATATCGCCTACGTGACGAGCGCCCATCTCCAAAATGCAATACCTCGTTGTCTCTGAGCAACGAAGAAGAGTGAGCGGTGCACCCAATTCGTTGTTGAATGACGCCTGTGTTGCAACGGTTTCGGCCTGGGTGCGAAGTATCCACGCCAGTAGGTCTTTCGTCGTTGTTTTGCCTTGCGAACCGGTAATACCAATCACCTTGAGATTCGGCAAACGCCCGCGTACATAGTGCGCCAGAGTTCCTAGGGCGAGAAGGACATCCGGAACGACTATGCAAGGAGCATCGACTTTCCGACTCGCAAGGACAATTACCGCACCCTGCTCCACCGCAGATTGTGCGAAATCATGCCCGTCTTGAAAATCTCCCTTCAGGGCCAAGAATATGGAGCCCGGTTGTACCTCTCGTGAATCGAAGGCCGGCTCTTTGGTTACAAGGATATTTTCTGCGCAGTGCAATTCGCCTTGAACGACGTCCGCAATTTGTCGAGCAGTCAACTCGATCATGTGCGTGCCTCTATCGCCTGTGCCAATGTCAGGCAATCGTCGAAGGGCGTGATGACACCCTCCCGCTCCTGGCCGGTCTCGTGACCCTTGCCCAGTATTACAACGACATCTCCAACCAAGGCTTGTGATACTGCATATTCGATCGCGGATTTCCTGTCTGAAATCACACGGTCAGGTGCGGACATTTCTACACCATGAGTCATCTGTTCAAGAATCTTCTCTGGATCCTCGGATCTCGGGTTGTCGCTGGTGAACACCGCAACATCACTGCCCGCTGAAAGCGCCTTACCCATCAACGGTCGCTTGGTTGAATCTCGGTCACCGCCACAACCCAAAACCGCGATTACCTTTCCGCTAGTCATCGACCGACAAGCCTCAAGCACCCGCGAGACCGCATCGGGCGAATGGGCGTAATCAACGAAGGCTGCGAAATCTTGTCCGATATCCACGGACTCCAGCCGTCCACGTGCACCGGTCAGAGTGGGCAATATTGAAGCAATTTCTATGGGATCCACTCCGCTTTCAAAAGCAAGCGCGACCGCCATAAGTGCATTGTCCAAGTTGTAATCACCGTGCAAAGACAGACGACCTTCGATCAGGATTCCTCCCAAGCCGCGGATGCTGACGTCATTTCCCCGCAAGTGTGCGATTGCGCTGACGTAGTTCCAGTCGGCCTTTGGGTTTGATCGTGAGAGGGTCTGGATTGGGATCTGCGTGCTCTCGGCCAAACGCGCTCCATAATTATCATCGATGTTGATGAAACCAAGGTCCGCATACTCAAAAGTAAACAATGCGGCTTTGGCATTGAAATACTCCTCCATCGAAGAGTGAAAATCCAAGTGATCCTGGGTTAAATTCGTAAAAGCCACAGCGGCAAAATGCGATCCGCGAATCCGTTCCAGCGAAATTGCATGACTCGAAACCTCCATTGCGAAGTTGCGAACATGGCGTTCTTTCATCGTGGCGATCAGGGCTTGAAGATCAGCACTCTCAGGGGTTGTCCTTACACTCTTAAGCAGGTCCGTACCGATACGCGTCTCCACCGTACCTATGAGCCCACTTTCTCTACCTGCACGTGTCCAGATTTGGTGAAGTAGGGTCGTCGTTGTCGTCTTCCCATTAGTCCCCGTGATGCCGACACCGTACATATCCCGCATCGGCTCGTCGTAGAACCATGCGCTTAATCTCCCCGCAGCACGCCGCGGATCGTTGACAATGATTGTCGGAAGTTCATTGCCCATCTCGGCAATGATGGCAGCCCCGTCTGCGTCAGTAAGGATCGCACAAGCCCCCATGTCTCGCGCGGCGTCACAGAATCGTGCTCCATGCGTCTTTGCTCCGGGAAAAGCGAGAAAAATGTCTCCCCGTTGAACTTCTTTGCTCGACTGTGTCAATCCTGAGAACATCGCATCGCCGCCCACAACTTCGGCGCCAAGAAGATCTGCGGTTGATCGCAGCGATTTCTCGTAACGCTTGAGCGGTCTTTCCATTAGTTATTTCCCTTTGTTCCTGCGATCGCTGCGGGCTGCATCCTCGCGACTTGGGCCCCATTGAGAGGATAAGGGATAACTTGGGTATTAGTAGGAGGTACATGGCGAGACTGAAGCACGAAGGACATCACTTTCTTGAACACGGGACCGCCTAAGGTGCCACCCCAGTGAATTCCCTGGGGCCCTTGAATCGTCACGCTAATCACAAAGCGCGGCTTATCTGCGGGGGCAAAACCAATGAATGATGCTGTATATCCTCTGTAACAATGACACGTTTCATCAACGCGCTGAGCAGTGCCCGTCTTTCCCGCCACCCGATATCCAGGGATCGCTGCCTCCGGGGCCGTGCCAGTTGCGGATACGACACTCTCCATCATTAACCGCATCTCTCGGGCCGTGGTTGAACTGACAACCCTCACCGCACTGCGAGCAGCTGAAGGAGTGAAATGCCCATCCGAGTCGCTGGTTCCCGCGATGACGGTTGGCGAAACACGGATTCCGTCGTTTGCAATGGTGGCGAAAATACTTGTCGCCTGCATGGAAGTCACTGAATAGCCTTGACCAAATGCGACTGTGGGAGCAGTCGTGCCACTCCAGTTGGCAACATCTGGCAGAACGCCTTGCGATTCACCAGGTAAGCCTGATCCAGTATTCGTCCCAACGCCGAATTTCCGAAGATAGTTATACAGAGTTGAATCGCCTAATTTCTGGCCTACTTTGATTGCGCCAACATTGCTCGAGATTGCGAGAATTCCTGTAGGTGTCAATTGCTCTACTGGATGGTGTTCGTGATCATGGAAAGTTCTATTTGAGACTTTAACAAAATCGGGTACTGTAAAAAGCGTGGTCGGGGTAATTTTACCTTCCTCAAGAGCCGCAGACATCGTCACGATCTTTCCCGTAGACCCAGGCTCGTACACATCCTGGACAGAGGGGTTTCTCATAAGTGCCAGCGATACATTCTTGGTGTTGTTAGGGTCAAAAGTCGGTGCAGTTGCTAGCGCCACAATCTGACCAGTCCTCGGATCCATCACGATTACTGTGCCACTTATTGCATGGGATGCCTTTACCGCGTCGGCGATGGCCTGCGAAGCGACCCATTGGACGTCGCGATCGATCGTCAAACGCACCGTAGTCCCCGTCTTGGCGACGACTAATTCTTGCTGTGACCCGGGAATCTCTGCGCCATATCCGTTTGCATAACTGTATTTCCCCTCAACGCCGCTGAGGATTGAATTCATGCTCGATTCCAAGCCAGTCGCGCCGACGCCTGCTTGGTTCACAAATCCTATAAGGGATCCAATGAGCGTACCTGAAGGATATTCCCGGGTGTATCCGCGCTCTGGGTAGAAACCAAAAAGTCTCTTCGATACATCCTTGCGACTCAGACTCTGGTTGTACGAAGCCAGGGCATTCTTCAGTGATATCCACGTGGCGGGGGTGACATTTCGGGCTACCAGACTCCATCTTCTTTTCCCCGTCACCGATTTGGCGACATCACTCACAGGAATTGAAAGAATAGGGGCGGCAATCTCCGCGAATTTGGTTGGATCTGCAATGAGAGTCTGGTCCACAACGACATTTATTGCAGAGACGCTTCGGGCGAATTCCACGCCATTAATATCCGTTATCGATCCACGTGGGGCTGGCATCGTCGATATGGTTTCCATCTCATTTGCCGCGCGTAAAGCGTAAGTGTGGGCCTGGACGGCTTGAATGTCGACGAGTCGAAAAGCAAGGAGTCCCAGAATTAAAAGGACCGAGAAAAGCAATGTGCCTATTCGTGAGCGTGACAGCGAGAAATCGGCCATGACTACCCTTTGGGCGCTACTGACTTCAAAGAGGATGAATTCAATGAAAGGAATTTTGGATTCTGTGAAGGCACCATTCCTTGGGCGATTGCACGGGCCGCCAATTCCTCGGGAGACGAGACGAAATCGATCTGTCGCATGACTGCCTCACGTTGGTCGCTCAATGTCGTTGCTTGAGCCTGTAATCGCTGAAGCTCGAAAGCATCTTGGGCAAGCATGGTGTTGATGGTCAGAAGTAGAAGAAGACCAATCGCACCAATAATCGAAAGAAAGATGACGAATGTCTTTCCGTCCGCCTTCTCCCCGGTATTTACTTCGGGAACAAGACGCAGGACCGCTTGCGAGGACTTTTCTGCAACAATCTGCCTCGAACGTGTAATCGCGGGTGCAAGAACTGGAATAGCCATCAGGCAGCCACCCGCTCAATCGCTCGCAGTCGAACCGATGCCGATCTTGGGTTTTCAGCAAGCTCTGCCTCCGATGGAGTCTCACTTCCGCGAACAACGAGCATGAATTTCGCCGCAAGTTCGGGAATTTCCACAGGGAGTTCGCGAGGAGTCTTGGACTCGCTTGCCTCGACAAAAAACTCTTTTACGATGCGATCTTCCAGTGATTGAAAGGACATGACCACCAAGCGGCCGCCGACGACGAGCGCATCAAGTGAGGCCGGGATCGCTCGGGTCAGAGCACCTAGTTCATCGTTCACTGCGATTCGCAGTGCCTGGAAGGTCCTTTTCGCGGGGTTTCCACCGGTGCGACGAGTGGCGGCAGGGATATTCTCTTTAACTAGTGCCGCCAACTCTGCTGTCGAATTCATAAAAGAAATCTCGCGCTGGCGAATGATCGCATCGACAATACGAGGAGCAAATCTCTCTTCGCCGAATTTGCGAAGAATCATGATGAGTTCGCCTCGTTCGGCAAAATTGATGATATCCGCGGCCGTCCTCCCCTGGCTTCTATCCATGCGCATGTCGAGGGGCGCATCATGTGCGTAAGAAAATCCACGTTCAACTTCATCCAATTGCATTGATGAGACCCCGAGATCAAAAAGAATCCCGTCCACTTTTTTGTAGCCGAATTCTTCGATACTGTTTTGAATCTGGTCATACACCGCATGAATGCTCTTAAAGCGATCACCAAAAACAGCAAGTCGTGATGTTGCAAGTGCGATCGCGTCCGTGTCGCGATCAATCCCAATAACGATGAGCTTTGGAAATTTCCTTAGGAGTGCTTCCGTGTGCCCGCCCAATCCCAAAGTCGCGTCAACTACGACTGGGTTCTCACTTCTCTCGATTGCCGGGGAGAGTAAATCAATGCAACGCTCAAGCAACACTGAAACGTGTTGTGCCATCTTCTCCCCCTAATCCTTGTAATGCCTTAGTAATTACCTACATGCGTTGGCTGCTTGCCAATCGAACTTCTCTCCTCTGGTCACCGCCGGCCGACGGAACTATTTGTGTCGGCACCGGGGAAGGGGTGCCGATTCATAAGGTCGGCGGTGGCCACAAGAGAGACTCACTCGATTGATTTAGAAGAGGCCGGGGAATACCTCCTCTGAAACTTCGGCAAAGCCCTTTTCGCGATCCGCGAGATACTCACGCCAAGACTTGGCGTCCCAAATTTCCACGCGCGTATTCGCACCTATTACTACGCACTCCTTTTCAAGCGAGGCGTAGGTGCGAAGCCCTTGTGGGATAGTGATTCGACCTTGTCGATCAGGAATTTCATCGTGTGCACCAGCGAACATCACGCGCATGTAGTCGCGGGCGGATTTTGCAGTGACAGGGGCTTGTCGCAAAGTCTCGGTAATCGAGGCGAATTCGGCGGACGGAAAGACGTAGAGGCAGCGTTCCTGGCCTTTGGTGATCACCAGGCCACTGGCAAGTTCATCGCGGAATTTGGCCGGAAGGATCAGTCGGCCCTTCTCATCCAAGCGTGGTTCGTGGGTGCCAAGAAACATGATGGTCCCCTTCCCCAGGTCCGCGATCTTTGCCCCACTTTACTCCATTTCTCTCCCTTTTCAACCACCTTAAGCCACATATCTCCCTCTTATTGCCCCTCAGGCCCACCCTGGTCCCCCTTCGGAGAAAAAAGGAAATAAAAAAAGCCCCAACAGGGGCTAGATAGGTTCAATCCTCACTTATTGATCGAAGTTGCGGCGCTCCCAGCGATCTTCAAGACGAGAATTGAGCTTGCCTTTACGGGCTCGCTTCGACGGGGCGCGCAGGACACCGACCCCGGAGAGTGCGGAGATAGCCAAGGTGACCCCTCCCAGTGAGATGAGGAACCCGAGGATCCCTACTGGGGTCGTTTTGGAAATCAAGCCAGCAAATATGGTGGCTATGCCGATCACCGTGAGGGCGATGCCGATCAGGATTCTGTTTCGTCCGGGATAGAGCCGAGTCCCTGTCAGGGTGGAAACAAGACGCGGATCATCGGCCGAAAGAGCCTCTTCCATCTGGGCAAGGAGTTTGCGTTCGTGCTCTGAAAGAGCCATCTCACCCTCCTTTAGCCAGGTTTAGACCCTGATATGCCCACAATAGAACATCTCGGAACTAAATGCATACTGGAAAGTCACCAACCCGGGTCAAGCCAAGTCTTTGAGGCCGGTTACCAGGTAAGCCTGCGACGACCGCTCAAATGAGCCTCTGGTAGATCTTCTCGCGAGGGGTCAGAGCTCGGAATTCGCTTCGAAAGGGGGCTTGCCGCATGCTCTCCTGTCTCCCCAGCACGACGATTCCCCCTTCTGCAAGGCTGTCATAAAGCAAATAATAAACACGCTCTTGAAGGCGAGGATTGAAGTAGATCAGCACGTTTCGACAAAAAATGATGTGAAACTCGTTGAACGAAGAATCCGTAACCAAATTGTGACTCGCCCAAA
>Ga0079306_1001606_pt1 | contig 14500 bp, 9 predicted proteins | sample Methanotroph_Enr_FD_79181 | JGI IMG/M metagenome (GOLD analysis project Ga0079306, IMG submission 79181) | Enriched soil microbial communities from Old Woman Creek wetland in Ohio, USA - Methanotroph_Enrichment_5 | ecosystem: Environmental > Terrestrial > Soil > Wetlands | place: USA: Ohio...
CTTCGCCATGTGCGCGAGGAAGTCCTGATCGGCCTTGCGGTACACGTCCTGCAGCTCGCCGCACAGGTCGGTCATGCGCTGCATCCCGGCTCGGCTCTCGAGGTCGAGGCCCTCGGCCTCTACCAGCTTGCGGAGCAGGAAGCCCTCGCCATTCTCGAGCTCCGCAACGCGAAGCTCGTTCCACTGCTCATCGTTGAGCAGGTCCGTGCTGAGATGGATCGTCATGGTGTCCTCCCTGGGTTGTCCGATGACACGGTGTCATCGGGTCACACGTTCTGTGTAGCCAATCGTGTAGCCAACGGGTCCATTTCGCGAGCGTTCATCGGCGTTCGCTCTCAACCGTCCAACGCTCTGAACTGCACCTTCCGTACCTCGGCGCACGCCTACGGACGTGCTGCGGGACACTGGGGGTCAAGGGGTCGCAGGTTCAAATCCTGTCAGCCCGACCAGCGAATGAGAACGGGACTCCGCAAGGGGTCCCGTTTCGCGTTCCAAGCGGACTGGGCTTGCAGTAGGCAGTCGTTGGCTCGTCTGCGGGAGCGGTCGCGCGTTCTCGCTCTCTAGGCGTCCACGCCGACCTTGTCAGAGAGGGACGGTGATGGCGTAAAGACGAATGCCTTGCCGCGCGGCGTGGACTGCAGATAGCCCTTCTCCTCCAACTCCATCAAGTCACGTCGTGCAGTGGCGTATGCGATGTTGTGGTTCGTCTTGTGGTACCGGATCCGGAACTCGGCTCGCGGGTTGCGCAAGGCTCGAGACAGGATCGAGCGCTGCCGCTGGTTGAGTTCGGGGTCGCGTCGCAAGATCTCCTGCATCTCGGCGTCGCGCCGCTCCCAGCTCTCGATGTAACTACTTACGTCCTGCAGTGTGAGCAGGGTGAGGTACGCATTCATGGTGTGATGCGCCGTAAGGTCGCCCGGGCTCAAGCGCCGCTGCTCCAGGAATGCTGCGCGGTCGTAGGGCACCTGCGGCGGAATGATGCGGCCCTCTTCCCATTCGATCTTCGCCCTCGAGACCGGCAGTAACGCGAGCACGGGGAGGTCGTGCTTCAGCGCGTAGAGACTCGCGGCGAGGTGTCCGACCTGGCTGCTCGCTTCCTTGAGCGGGCGGTAGAAGCGCAACGCGTCTGCCGCGATCATCCCACGCAAGACGACATGATCGCGCTCATCGCCTTTGTCGTGGTTCAGGTAGTCGCAGATCACTTCGAGCTGCCCGGCTGCGTGCTGTTCGACGGCCTCGTTCTCCCAGTCGAAGATGTTGAGCCCAAGGTGCACCGGGCCGCGTTGCAGGCTGTCCATGTCTACGTCATCGAGAAGTCGTTTGCCGAACTCCGTGAGCAGCTCAGGCGAGAAGCGCTCGCCCACGTAGGTGGGCAACTGATCGAACACGCGGAACGAGTTGACGATGAGACGCTCGGCGGGCGTCTGCGGTGCCCGGTCATGACGCAGCAGCGATCGCGTCTCTTCGTCCGAAACCGCGAGTCCGTCGAGCATCGCCGCCGCGCAGGCCTCCTCCACACGTGCTCGCATGATGAAGTGCTGTCCCTCACTGGCGATCACCGTTCTGTGAAGTCGGGAGCCTGTCTGACAGGCATTGGCGATGGCATTCACGATGTCGGTGATCTCAAAGGTGCGTCGGTACCAGTACTGATTGCCTTCCAAGTCCGGGATGACCAGGTTGATCCCGACAGATTCACTGACCTTGTTCAGGATCTCCCACGTCATCGCCGGACTCAGTTCACCGGGCATTGGAAGCTCGAGAAACTCCTGCCACGAAAGCGATCGCCGCACCAGCTCACCGAGCATGACCCTGAACCGCTCATCGGCCAGAAGATCGAGCACGCAGGTGCCGTTGTTCATGTTCATCACGTTCATCCCTTCGCATTCGAAGAGGTCATTGGTGCCGTGTTGATACTCAATTGATAGCAAGAAGGCGGGACTATCAGCAATTTGGCACAGACAGCGCGGTGGACTATCAGTCATGAACAGATAGTAGCAAAGAGCAGCCGCAAATCGGCAGATAAGTGTTCAAGACTGAGATATTGACTATACCTCGGGATGAGCCGAGATTCGAATTGCGGCTCGCGAATGGGCGGCCCAAGGTCCCGGCAGACCTGGCTACACAATAGGGGTAAGACATGCATGATCAATTACTGTTCAGCTCTGCGGTCTGGCTGGTATGGGCTGCACCATTCCTCGGCGTCTTCGCCGCGGGATTCACCCGGCGAAGAGATCCTCATATCTCAGGCGACAAGGTCCTGAGGCATGATGGCGCCGCCATCCTTGAGCACTGGACGCACGGCGTCGGCACTGCTGTCCTGCTTCTATCAGGCATCCTGCTCGGGCTGCGCTTCGGCTTCACGCCGTCCTTCGTGAGCGGCAAGGACATCGCCTTGTGGATGAACATCCACTTCGTCGCGGTGATCGTCTTTCTCTTCGGCACGTTCTACTACGCCGCAAACACCGTGTTGTCGTCGCACCGCTTTGCCGAGCATCTCCCGACGAAGAATGCGTTTCAGTTCACCAAGCAGCACTACGGCAAGCTCCTGGGCTTCAAGTTCGACATGCCCGCCGAAGACAAGTACTTCGAGTCCGAGAAGGTGGCCTACCTGCTTGCCGTGGCCGCCACACTCGGCGTGATCGTTACCGGCTTCGTGAAGGTCGTCGCGCATATGGTGAGCGTCCCCGGATGGGTCATGGGACCCGTTTCGCTCCTACATGACATCTCCACGGTCGCGATGCTCACATTCTTCCTGGCTCATGTGTTCTTCGCTGCCATCGCCCCCTTCTCTTGGCCGGTGTTGAGTTCCATGTTCACCGGCTATGTCTCGCTGGAGCAGGCGCAGCATGAGCACGCCGGCTGGTATGCGCGACTGCGCGGCGATCGGGAGCAGGAGCAGGCCGAATCCGAAGAGCGAGACGTGGCCTGACGGTCCCGCGACGATTGATTGAAAGGAACATCAGAGATGTCAGAAGACAAGATCCATCCCGTGGATTCGCGGAACCAAGAAGAACCCGCACCCCGCGAGCGCGTTTCACGGCGTGACTTCATCAAGGGAATCGGAGGGTTCGGACTGTTCGCCGTGTTAGGCGGCAATCTTGCACGCGGCCTCCTGCTGCCCGACGACGTCATCGCATTCCCGGCGTCCGAGGGGTACCTGCTCGTCGACTCGAAGAAGTGCCAGGGCTGCAACACGTGCATGATGGCGTGCTCACTCGCGCACCACGGCGTCCAGAACCTGTCGCTCAGCCGCATCCAGGTCAACCAGGATCCGTTCGCCGCGTGGCCGAACGACAAGTCCATCGAGCAGTGCCGCCAGTGCCCGGGTGCTCCGTGTGTCGCGGTGTGCCCCACAGGGGCGAACCACATCGACGCCGCTAACGGCAACGTGCGCCGCGTCGACGCCAACAAGTGCATCGGCTGCCAGCGCTGCGTGGCGGCCTGTCCGCTGGGCCAGAGCCGGGCCGACTGGAACTTCGAGGAGAAGCACGCACAGAAGTGTGACCTCTGTGCCGAGACCCCGCATTGGACTTCCAAGGGTGGCGAGAACGGCGACCAGGCGTGCAAGGCCGTGTGCCCCGTCGGCGCCATCTCGTTCACGAAGGAGATCCCGCTCCAGGACGACCGGGGCTACAACGTGAACCTGCGTGACGCGAGCTGGGCGCAGCTGTCCTACCCGACCAAGTAGACGGATTACGCGCCGAGTAATCGGCGCCGTATGGAGGAGCACCACATGAACGGTTATCAGGGCAGGATCCTTCACCTGGATCTCACCAAGCGCACCTTCTCGGTCATAGACACCGACAAGTACGTGCAATGGGGCGGAGGCCACGGAATCGGGTCCGCACTCTACTGGGACCTCGTCAAGGACAAGACGCTCGCTGACGGGCTCGATCCCCGCAACGTCGTCACGATCATGACCTCGCCGCTGAGCGGCACGATGGTTCCGTCAGCGTCGGGCCGTGTCGAGGTTCAGGGCGTCGGCATTCAGCAGTACCCGGTCAACTGGTACACCCGCAGCAACTTCGGTGGTCGTTTCGGCGGCCAGCTGAAGTACGCGGGCTGGGACGGCATCGCCATCGAAGGCAAGTCTGACAAGCCGGTGTGGATCGAGATCTACAACGACATTGTCGTCTTCAGGGATGCTAAAGGCCTGTGGGGCAAGGACACCCAGGATGCGCAGAAGGCCATCTGGGAAGAGCAGGCGACACGCAAGCCCGGCGAGCACGGTTGGACGGAGATGTCGAACAGCCGTGACGGCGGCCGCACCACCCAGCGTTCGGCGATCATCACCATCGGCCAGGCAGGCGAGAATTTGTCCGCCTTCGGATGCCTGATTCACGACGCAGGCAATGGCGCGGGCCAGGGTGGCTTTGGCGCGGTGTTCGGCGGCAAGAACCTCAAGGCGATAAGCGTCCTGGGAACTGGCAGTGTGGAGATCGCCGACCCGGCAGCTCTCTTCGACGCGCGCCTCAAGGACAAGAACGAGTACGCGTACACGCCCGGCGAGGACCGCCCACCATATGCGTTCGGTGGGCACGGAATCTCGCCGCAGGCCGCTCTCTGGTGGGCCAAGAGCCCCGAAGGCGGTTCGGGTCCTCAGTCGTGCCAAGGGTGCATCAACGGATGCAGGGCGCGCTGGGAAGCCGGTCTCGCAAACGAGGCGAGCTGCCAGGAGACGGCGTGCTACGCAGGCTTCGATGTCAAGAAGCACGGTCAGGGCACGGAAGCGACTCACATCGCGGTCGACCTGATGAACCGCCTTGGCATCAACACCTTCGAGGTGTGGGGCTGCCTGGCCTACCTGGAGGCGCTCAACGAGAAGGGCGTGCTGGGGAGGGGCAAGCAGGTCGACACGACGCTCAACATGGAGGAGCTTGGTGAGACCAGCTTCATCAAGACCTTCCTGGACATGGTCGCGTACCGAAAGGACATCGGTGAGGATCTCGCGAAGGGCACCGTGCGCGCCTCGGTGAAGTGGGGTCGCTACAAGGAGGACATCGGCGACGGAAGCCTGCCATTCCCGTACTGGGGCATGCCGGAGCACGCCTACGATCCGCGCCTCGAGATCGAGTGGGGCTACGGTTCCATCCTCGGTTCTCGCGACATCAACGAGCACTGTTTCAACTGGTTGATGTGGGACGCGCTCATCGCTATGGGCGCCGGCAAGGAGCCGGCAGCGTCCGCCGAAGAGTGGGCGAAGATCGTCACCGATAAGATGGAGCCGTACGCCGGCGACATGCAGATGATGAACTACGGCACGGACAACATGTACTCCGAGTCCTGGGCCAAGACGGTCGCGTGGCACCGCCACTACGGCCAGTTCTGGAAGGAGTCTGCGCTGTTCTGCGACTGGCGGTATCCGGACTTCGTCAACTACCACCGCCCGGACAAGGTCGGGGAGAGCGGCAAGGCCGAGCCGATCTATTGGAAGGCCGTGACCGGCAACGAGATGAGCTTCGCCGACGGCGTGGAGCTGGGCCGCAAGATATGGAACCTGGACAACGCCATCTGGACGCTGCAGGGCCGCCACCGTGACGACGTGAAGCTCGCCCGCTACATCTACGAGCACGACGCGAAGGCTTGGGAGCTGGGCACGTTCTTCCCGTTGCCTGTGGAGAAGGACGGCAAGTGGGAGTACGCCAACGTCTGCGGCCGCAAGATCGACGAGGTCAAGTGGGAGGAGTGGAAGACGCTCTTCTACAACCTCGAGGGCTGGGACAACAAGAGCGGTTGGCCGACGCGCGAGACGCTCTCGAAGATGGGTCTCGACGCTGTCGCTGACGAGCTCGAGAAGGCCGGCAAGCTTGGAGGTGCGGCATGAGTGAGGTGACGAGCGCGCCGATGGACCAGACTCTCGCCGAACGCTTCGTCACCCGGGTGAGTTGGGCGGACCGGTTTCTTGCTACCGTCAGGGGCAAGCGGGGCTTCAATAGGGTGCAGATCTATAGCGTTCAAGAGCTGCTCACGCTGAGTTCGGGAGGTGCCGTGGTCATATCGGGCCCCGCGCTGGCGGTGTGGTTTGACGACGTCGTGGGTGACAGCGAGTTGGCCTCAGCCATTCGTGAAGCATCTGCGGGACTGCCGCTGTTCGAGGAAGCGCAGGCGGTGCTGCCGCTTGTGGCGGCTCGGCACGCGGAGGCGGTAGCCATGGCTGGCGGAGCCGCCAAGTAGCCCGCTACTCTAGGGAGTTCGACGGTGGTCGGCAGGACATCGCCGCGGTTACAAACGCGTCCACGAAGCCGACCAGCGCATTTGACGGGGTCCCGAGAGGGACCCCGTTTCGTTTGCCTGCGGGAATGTCGACCAGCGCAGGGCGGAGCGGGTTCCAAACTCGTCCTGCAAGCCATCAAGCAAGCGGCAAATAGCCGGGCAAGGCATCGAACAACGAAGACTGGTTGTGTGCGCGATACTGATGTCGCTCGTCGTGCCACTGCTTGTGCCGTGGCTCATCCCCGTGGCCCTCTGAGACACCTTTCAGCTACCAGGAGACCGCTGGGTCTTCGCGGCGGGCCTCTTCGGCGAGCGCCTCGAGCACGGCTGCGATGGCGGGCGAGGCCGCCGATCCGCGTCGGATGGCTGCGAAGATGCGGCGTTCGATGGACGGGTCCACAAGCGTGCAGATCGCGATGTCGAGGCCGCGCAGGTCGGTGCGCTCCGGCGCGAGTCCCACGCCCAGGCCGGCCTCCACCGCTGCGCCGATGCCGCGGAAGTAGTTGCTCTCGAAGACGACCTTGGGTTCGAAGCCGGCGGCGCGTGCCGCGCCCATGACCGCCTGCCGGCTCGACGCGCTCTCCTGCGCCACACACCAGCGCTCTTCGGCGAGGTCGCGCATGCGCACCTGGCGGCCAGCCAGCGGGTGGCTTCGCGGCAACAGCACTGAGACTGGCTCCGCGTAGAGGTGATGGCGCTCGATCCCGGCGTCGACCGGGGCGGCCTCGAAGTCCCACTCGTGGGCGATGGCGACATCGAGCTGCGCCGACTTCAGCGCGCGCAGCGCGTGGAACGAGACCATCTCGTGCACCAGGATCTCGAGTGCTTGGTGCTTCTCGCGTACGTTGCAGGTTGCACGCAGCGCGAACGCCTGCGCGGCGGTCTGGAAGACCGACAGCCGGACCGTGCCGGTGACCTCGGACCGGTAGCGCGACACGTCTGCGACCGCCTCTTCGCACTGGGCGAGGATCGTTTCCGAATGGCCGACCAGCCGCTCGCCCGCTGGGGTGAGTCGGACCGAGCGCGCCGTTCTCTCAAGCAGCGCCACCCCCAGCTCGCGCTCGAGCACGCCCAGCTGATGCGACAGCGCCGAAGGGGTAAGGAAGAGCGCCTCTGCGGCGGCATGGATGGTGCCGCGCGCGGCGACCTCGCGCAGGATGCGCAGGCGATGGGTGTTCAGCACGAACCCTCCTTGGAAGCGTCAAAGAAATCGATGCTATGAGCAGAATATGCTAAATGGACGTGTTGCTGAACCTTCGACATCATCTCGACCACGGACGTTATTCGACAACGTGCACAGGCGCGCGAAGCCGGACGAGAAGGGATGACATGAGCACGAGCGGACTCGACAAGCTGTTCCACCCGCAGAGCATCGCCGTCATCGGGGCCTCCAACAAGAAGGGCTCCGTGGGCTACATCCTGCTTCGCAACATCATCAACGCCGAGTACAGCGGTGTGGTCTACCCGGTCAACATCAAGGCGCAGTCGGTGCAGGGCATCCAGGCGTACGCCACCATCGGCCAGGTCCCCAGCAAGGTCGACCTCGCGGCGATCGCGGTGCCGGCCAGTGCGGTGCCCGAGACGATGCGCCAATGCGGCGAGGCGGGCGTTTCGGCAGCCGTGATCATCACCGCCGGCTTCAAGGAGACCGGCGCGGCGGGCAAACGGCTGGAAGACGAGGTCGTGGCCATCGCCGAGCAGTACGGCATCCGCATCCTGGGGCCGAACTGCCTGGGCTACACGCGTCCGGGCATCGGCCTGAACGTGACGTTCGCGCACGTGGTGCCCGAAGGCGGCAAGGTCGCCTTCCTGAGCCAGTCTGGCGCCCTGGGCACCTCAGTGCTCGACTGGGCCGCCGCCAACCACATCGGCTTCAGCGCCTTCGTGAGCGTGGGAAGCATGGCCGACGTCGACTTCGGCGACATGATCGACTACTTCGGCAAGGACCCGCAGACGAGCAGCATCATGTTGTACGTGGAGTCGATCACCGACGCGCGCAAGTTCATGAGCGCCGCGCGCCGCTTCGCCAAGACCAAGCCGATCTTCGTGCTCAAGAGCGGCCGGACCGCGCGCAGCGCGCTTGCCGCTGCCAGCCACACCGGCGCCATCGCCGGCGACGACACGCTCTACAGCGCGGTGTTTCGCCGAGCGGGCATCGTGCGCGGCGACGAGATCACCGACCTGTTCGACTGCACCGAGGCGCTCAGCCGTGGCAGCAGCCCGCACGGGGCGCGTCTGGGCATCCTCACCAACGCCGGCGGCCCGGGCGTCATGGCCACCGACGTTCTCTACAACCTGGGCGGCGAGCTCGCCGAGCTCTCCGGCCAGACCCTCGCCGCGCTCGACGAGGCGCTCCCGGCGTTCGCGTCGAGCGCCAACCCGGTCGACGTGCTTGGCGACGCGGGTTCGGATCGCTACGCGATCGCGGCTCAGGCGATGATGGAAGACCCCAACACAGACGGTATCCTGGCGATTCTCACGCCGCAGGCCAACAGCCAGCCGACTGAGACGGCCAAGGCGCTCGTGGAGGTGGCGCGCACCAGCCGCAAGCCGCTGCTCACGTCGTTCATGGGCGAGATCATGGTAGGCGAGGCGCTCGACATCCTTCGGCGGGCGCACATCCCCGTGTTCAGCACGCCGGAGCGGGCGGTGCGCGCGTACATGAACATGTGCCAGTACACGCGCAACCTCTCCAACATCTACGAGACGCCGGCCGACATCCTGCCGGAGTTCGAAGCCGACCGCGACGCGGTGAAGGACATCTTCCGCGTGGTGGCCGCCGAAGGCCGCGAGATTCTCACCGAGTTCGAGGCCAAGCAGGTGCTCGAGGCGTACCGCATCCCCACCGTCAAGACCGTGATCGCCACCACCACCGAAGAGTGCGCGAAGGCGGCCGAGGAGATCGGCTTCCCGGTGGTGGTGAAGATCCTGAGCAACGACATCACCCACAAGAGCGACGTGGGTGGCATCGGCCTCAACGTGCGTTCGGCCGCCGAAGCCGCGGAGCAGTTCACCAAGATCACCGAGCGCGTCAAGGCGGCTGTACCCGACGCCGATATCACCGGCGTGACCGTGCAGCAGATGAGCCGCGGCGGCTACGAGGTCATCATCGGCGCCAAGAAGGACCCCACTTTCGGCCCCGCGCTCATGTTCGGGCTGGGCGGCACCGGCGTGGAGATCTACAAGGACGTGGCCGTCGAGTTCCCGCCGCTGAACCAGGCGCTCGCACACTCGATGATCAAGAACACGAAGGTCTCGCGTCTGCTGGAGGGCTACCGCGGCAAAGAGGGCGTCGACATGACGGCGCTCGAGCAGGTGCTCGTGAAGGTGAGCTACCTGCTGGTGGACTTCCCAGAGATCCTTGAGATGGACATGAACCCGCTGCAGGTCCGCGCCGACGGCCTGTGCGCGCTCGACGCGCGTTTCGTGATCGATCCGAAGTCCGTGCGCAAGATCGCGCATCCCGGCGCGCACCTGATCATTCCCATGTACCCGCACAAGTACGAGCGGCAGCTGCCCATGGGCGACCAGAACGCCGTGATCCGGCCCATCCGTCCCGAAGACGAGCCGCTGTGGGCAGAGATGATCGAGTCGCTTTCGGCCGACACCTCGCAGCACCGCTTCTTCAGCTCCATCGACGGAGTAACGCGCAAGATGCTGGTGGAGTACTGCCACATCGACTACGACCGGGAGATCGCCCTGGTGGCGGTCACACAGCCGAAGGGCAAGCGCAGGCCGCAGATGATTGGCGTCGGCCGTCTGGTGCTCGATTCGGCCGATTCGAAGCAGGGCGAGTTCTCAATCCTGGTGCGCGACGACTACCAGCGCAAGGGCGTCGGCACCAAGCTCACCAACGCGCTCATCGAGGTCGCCCTGGAGCGCCATATCGAGGAGATCTTCGGCGACGTAATGGAGAGCAACGCCGCGGTCTCGACGTTCGCCGAGAACCTGGGCTTTGCCGTGCGCCCCGGGCGCGAGGCGCACCTCAAGACGATCGTCATGCGGATCTAGCGGACGGAGTGAGGCGAGGGCGATGAGTCTTGCTGGCGAGTTCGACCGCGACGACGGGGTCTACGACGACGAGAAGGCCGAAGCGGCTCTGGACCTGCTGCACCTGTTCACGCGGGCGAAGCGGTTCGTGCCCATCCCTGTGCCGGCCTGCGACGGCCAGACGGGATGCACGGCCGATCTAGACGAGATGTGCTTGCGTCTGGCCGAAGCGATCGTGGACGACTGCCTGTTGTTCGACGAACGAACCATCCTGACGCTGTTCGACTTCTATAGCGCCTGGCGCAGCGCGGCCTACGAGCCCTCGCACGCGCAGGGCGAATCGGTCTGCGCGCTCGAGCGCTGCTATCGCCGCGCGGCGCAGGCACTGGTGCCGCGCGCGCGGCACGCGGTGGCGGCCCGTCGCTAGAAGCGGCGGGCCGGCCGCGGGTGACAGAACGGCAACCTGATGGCAGCGCCATTCGCGTGAGTCGCGCATCGGGATCCCGAATGGGTCCGCTCTCAGGACTAGGGTTCTCGATATCTAGCACTCGCATTACGAGGGTAGAACTTGTGCTGCGGTTACAAACGCGTCCAACAAGTCCGACCAGAGTATTTCGAGGCACCCTTCGGGGTGCCTCGTTTCGTGTTGCAGCGCCACTAGCCCGCTCTGGACTGGGTGTTCTGCGGACGCTGCCCTGGTCACGTTTGAGTCGGCGAGACCTCTCCCTATACTACGAGGAGCGCGCCACACGTGGTGCGACATCTCAGCCAATCCGGGATACGGGGAGAACGGGTCATCGTGCGACTTCGCAGGGGGCAACGAATGCGATCTCGGGTGAACGGCGCATGGTGACGGAGTCGACGGGCGCCCGAAACGAGGCAGCCGAAGTCGTGGCCGCGGCGGTTGCTCAGGGTCTCGGCGCGCTGAACGAGTGGCAGGCGAAGGTGCTGCTCGCCGGGTACGGGATCTCCGTCCCCGAGGGCGGCGTCGCGCGAACCGAAGATGAGGCCGCAGCGATCGCCCAGCGGCTCGATGGTCCCGTGGTCATCAAGGGCATCGGAGCGGCCATCACACACAAGACGGAGCACGGACTGGTCGCACTGAACCTCCTTGGCGACGAGGCCGTCCGCACCGCTGCTCGCTCCCTCCTGGCGCGCACCGAGGGTCAGGACGCCGTGCTCCTCGTCGAGCGGATGGTCCGAGGAGTACGCGAATTCATGATTGGCATGAAGCGCGACGCGTCCTACGGCCCCGTCGTCATCTTCGGCATCGGAGGAATCTTCGCCGAGGCGCACAGGGACATTGCGCTTGGTGTGACGCCTCTGGAGGACCGGGACATCGAGGGGATGCTCGAGGGAATCAGGGCGAGCGCGCTGCTCAACGCGTTCCGCGGCATGCCGCCTGTGGATCGAGCGTCACTGGCCGCGGCAATCCGTGCGCTCGCGTGCATCGCCGAGGACCATCCGGCCGTGACCGAGATCGACGTGAACCCCCTCATCGTGGAGGGCTCTACGCCCGTAGCTGCCGACGCACTCGTGATCCTCAATCCCGCCGCGGGGATCGGCACGCCGGCATCAACTCCTCGTGTCACCTCGTCCCAGGATCTCGCCCCGCTGTTCGCGCCGCGCGCCGTCGCGGTCGTCGGCGCCTCGAACGACCCGCTCAAATGGGGCGGATCCCTCATGCACAACCTCATGAGCGGAGGTTTCCCTGGCCCCATCTACCCCGTGAACAGTCGCGGCGGCACCGTGTTGGATCTGCCGGCCTTCGCCAGCATCACCGAGCTGCCCGAAGTTCCGGACCTGGCGCTGGTGGCAGTCGGCGCCACCCACGTGAACAGCGTGATCGAGCAGTGCGGCGAGCGAGGAATCCCCGTCGCACTCGTGGTGGCTGCGGGCTACTCGGAGGCAGGGGAGGCGGGGGCCGCCGCGGAGGCAGAGCTCGTCAAGGTGGCCCGGGACTGCGGAGTCACACTCATCGGCCCCAACTGCATGGGCCTGCTCTCGACCCACAGCCAGCTGCACGCAGTCGGCTTCCTGGAGTTGCAGCCGCAACCCGGGGGACTGAGCATCATCTCCCAGTCCGGCAACATCGGCGTGCAACTCGTCACCAGGGCCGAGCGACGCTGCGTCGGTATCGACAAGTACGTGACGGTCGGCAACCAGGCCTCCACGACCGCGCTCGATGTCCTGGACGCACTGGGGGACGACCCGGAGACCTCCGCCGTCCTCGTCTATCTCGAAGAGATCGGCGACGGCCGCCGCTTCATCGACGTCCTGCGTCGCATCACGCGCAAGAAGCCCGTCGTGGTTCTGCCCGGCGGCATGACGGACTATGGCCGCCGCGCGGCCGCATCGCACACAGGCGCCATGGCGGGTTCTACTGACGTCTTCCTCGCTGCCACGCGTCAGACCGGCTGCCTTGTGCGAACGGGCCCTGACGAGAGCCTGGACCTGGCGCTGTGCCTTTCCGCACTCCCGCTGCCGACGGGCCGCCGTGTCGCGGTCATGACGCTCGGCGGGGGTTGGGGAGTGCTGGCTGCCGACGAGCTGGCCCGCAACGGCCTCGAGTTGGCCGCCCTCGAGCCTACTGTCCTCGCCGCGCTGGACGAGCTCCTGCCCGGCTACTGGTGCCGCAGCAATCCCGTGGACCTCGTGGCGGCTGTCGGCCCGGACCTCGCAGCCAGCACGCTGACGATGCTCGTCGAGAGCGAGGCTATCGACGCTGTCGTCGTACTCGGCATCCTTCGCAGCCCGTCCACCGGCTGGATATCAGACGACCCGGTGGCCGCCGGCGTACCGGGCGGACCCGGCCGCGGCAAGTTCAACCCCGCCGAGGTCTCGTTTCTGGAGCGTGTGACAGAGCTCATGCAGAGCACGGGCAAGCCGATCATCAACGTCCCGCTACGCCCGCTCGAGGTTGCGACCTTCCCGGGCGATGCGCGATACGACCCTGTGATCCTCTATTCGCCGGTCGCTGCGGTGCGCGCCCTTGCCGCCATGGCCTGGTACGGGGAGTACGTCGCCGCACACGCAGGACCGGTGCTTTCGTGACGGGAGCACTCGGATTCTCATAGGTGACAAGCGCGTCCACTAGGCCCGAGCAGCGCATCTTCGAGGCACCCTTTGGGGGTGCCTCGTTTCACCTTGCGGCGGGAACGGTGACTACCGCGTCTTCCAGGCGGTTGTCAACGCGTCCCGTGAGTCCGAACGTCGGCAGAGGACGGATGAGGATCTAGGCAGTCGCCGGTGCGCGATCGGCGGCCGGGCTGACACCGAACGTCCGTCGGTACTCACGCCCGAACTGGAACGGGCTGACGTAGCCGACCAGTATGCGGCCTCCTGGCCGGGCCGCGCGGCCCCCTGAGCTGCTTACATTGCTGGCCTCGGTTGCCATTTCGGCGCGATTGACTATCCTAAGTTTGGTTTTAGGGTGATGGCGATCCGGCAGTCGCGCGCCCGATTGGAACCGCAAGTGTTCGGTCCTACAACAGCAAGGGGTGAGGGCATGCGCTCGAGTCGGAGAAGGCTGATCGGCATAGCGAAGCGTGCATTGAATCTCGTGTGCGCGCTTGCGCTGGCGGTGACGATGGTCCAGTGGCCGGCAACGCCAGCCTACGCGGCGAACTTTACGTACACAGGCGGTGCGGATTTCGCGCCGTCGTCCGTGCTGAACGACCACAGCACGGTGTACAAGATCCACGTCACGGCCACGGCCGGCCTCACTGCGGGCAAGACGTACTACGTCATAGCCCGACTCACCGACGGGCTAGGCGGCGGATTCAACAACAACGCTCGTGGCTACACGTGGAACCCGACCAGCAACAGATGGGTTCAGGCGCGTATGACGTCCACCCTGTTCCCAACTGTCGTTGCTGACGCCTCGGGTGCAGCATCGGCGACCGTGTACTACAAGGTCGGCGACGAGAACTTCACGGGCTTCGCCGCCGCCAACGGCCACCTGGCAGGACAGGCATATCTCGCCGTGTCGTTCTCCGACGGCACGAACAACGGGAATCCGAGCACTGGTCCGGTGGTTGACGTGTTGAGCGCGAAGACCCAGGGTGCCTGGATCCACAACGGCGTCGCGACCGGCGCCTCCGGCAACGCTACGGCTGCAGCCGGCTCGGACACCAACCTGACCGAGGCGAACCTCATCGACGACGATGCGAACGGCGTCGTCGATGACGAGGACTTCGGCCCCGCAGGCGCGGCCGGGGACTTCCGTCTCGGCGTCGCCTCCGGCGCAACCGTCGGTGTGTCCCTCGGCGACTCCGCATGGGCGCCGGGCTCGAGC
>Ga0079306_1001611_pt1 | contig 14451 bp, 9 predicted proteins | sample Methanotroph_Enr_FD_79181 | JGI IMG/M metagenome (GOLD analysis project Ga0079306, IMG submission 79181) | Enriched soil microbial communities from Old Woman Creek wetland in Ohio, USA - Methanotroph_Enrichment_5 | ecosystem: Environmental > Terrestrial > Soil > Wetlands | place: USA: Ohio...
ATGGAGTGAACTATGTTGTTGATACGGTAATGACTGACAATGTTGCTTCGGCTATTATTGAACAGGCCCGCCTCGTGGATGCCGACCTCATTGCAATCATGACGGATTGGCAAAATGAAGCCTCAGTCACCATTCTTGGCCAGTTTGCCCAGCAATTGGTGAATTATTCTCCTGTACCCATCCTGAGCATACACCCGAAAGATAATTTCATCCTATAAACTCCATTCCCATACTGCCATGTACCGCATCCTACTGATCTCCTTTGCTGTGATCTTTTCGGGCTTCATCCGATTGTATGCCCAGGATGCATCACCAAAATCCGGGAAAGTCGAAATAATACAGGATGAACGGATTACCCAACTGGCTCAGCAATACAAGAAAATGAACCTGCGGAACCAGTCAGTGGATGGTTACAGGGTCCAGATATTTTTTGACTCAGGGAGTAACAGCAAAAAAAGGGCCACTGATGCTATGGATGATTTCATTGCCAAGTACCCCACGAGCCGTGTGTTTCTCTCTTACAAAGAACCCTATTACAGGGTGAGGATTGGGAATTTCAGGACGCTTAACGAGGCTGTTGGTTTTCAGAAAAAAATTATTTCTGATTACCCCAACGCTTTCCCCGTGAAGGAAAAAATCAGTTTTAAAGAACTGGATTAAACTAATTTACACAATTTTATTTTTCTTCAACAACAATTATTTTGCCTCAAATCTGTTATAATATCAGAATATCATTTTACAAGGTACTCAGATTTTTCTTGCTTTTAATCTTGTTTTTCGTTACCTTAGCCAATAATTCAAGTATCAGCCATTAACCTGGACCTATAAAAATACTATGAGCAACATTATAGCCGCCATCGACTTTTCCGATTGTTCGATCAATTCTCTCGAGCATGCTGTTTCTATCGCCAGCAAGGGAATACTTGACGTACATATGGTTTGGGTTAACAATCCCAGCGTTTCAAAGACTACCATTTATTCGGATACCTCATCAGATCTTATTGACGAAATAAAGAACCAATTCAGCAAACTGATTGAAAAGTATAAGGTTCTGCTTCCTGAGAGCCAGATAGATTATGTAATCCGGGAAGGCAAGGTCTACCGTGAAATACTGGATGAAGCCCGCGAGATGGAGAGCCTTTGCATAATCATGGGTACCCATGGAGCTTCGGGATTTGAACAATTCTGGATCGGAAGCAATGCCAACCGTTTGATTTCTGTATCGAATTGTCCCGTTATTTCACTCAGGGCCGGCATTAACGCTAAGCATCAACTTGAAAGAATCGTAATGCCTATCGATAGCACTATTGACACCCGTCAGAAAGTGCCCTTTACGGCCTATCTTGCCCGTCTGTTCGATGCTGAAATTTATGTCCTTTCAATCTATGCTTCAAAGTATAAAGCCATACAGCGCCGGGTGGATGAATATACCGACCAGGTTATTCAATACCTTGAAGAAGAAGGCATTCCCTACCGCCGCGACTCCATTGTTGTTGATAATCTAACAACTTCAACCATTGAGTATGCCAAGAAAGTGCGGGCTAACCTGATCAGCATAATGACCGAGCAGGAAACCAGTCCTTACAACCTGTTGGTAGGTCCTTATGCCCAACAGATGGTCAACAATTCACCTTTCCCGGTATTAAGCATTAATCCAAAGGAAACACTCATTATATCATCAAGGTAGATGACTGTAGTTATTCAAAAGCAAAAAGCTCCGGTATATCCGGAGCTTTTTACTTTAAGTATCAGGCTTATTAGTTCCTGTCCAGGCAATTAAGATCTTCAAAAGCTACCTTTAACCTGGCGACCATAGATTTCTGAGCTTCATTCAACCATTTACGCGGGTCGTAGTATTTCTTATTCGGTTTGTCTTCGCCTTCGGGATTACCGATCTGGCCCTGCAGGTAGCCCTCATTCTTCTTGTAGAAATCGAGAATACCTTTCCAGGTAGCCCATTGAGTATCCGTATCGATATTCATTTTTATCACACCATAACTAATTGCTTCACGGATCTCTTCCCGGCTGGAACCTGAACCACCATGGAATACGAAGTTCACAGGTTTTTCAACCGTGTTATAATTCTTTTCGATAAATTTCTGCGAATTACTGAGGATTACAGGCTGGAGTTTCACATTACCGGGTTTATATACCCCATGTACATTCCCGAAGGAGGCAGCGATAGTAAATTTATCACTGATCTTTAAAAGTTCTTCATATGCATAAGCAACATCTTCAGGCTGTGTATAGAGTTTGGAACTGTCAACCCCTGAATTGTCCACACCGTCTTCTTCTCCACCGGTAACACCCAGTTCAATCTCGAGGGTCATTCCGATTTTGCTCATACGTGTGAGGTATGTCTTGCAGATAGCGATGTTTTCCTCAAGTGATTCTTCTGATAGGTCAAGCATATGGGAACTGAAGAGTGGTTTGCCGAATTCCCTGAAATGCTTTTCGCCGGCATCAAGCAGGCCATCGATCCATGGAAGGAGTTTCTTAGCTGCATGATCTGTATGAACAATTACCGGGACTCCATACATTTCGGCCATCATATGAATATGTTTTGCACCAGAAATGGCTCCGGCAATAGCGGCTTTTTCACAATCGTTGCTCAGGAATTTGCCGGCATAAAAATGTGCTCCTCCATTTGAAAATTGAATAATTACAGGGGAGTTTACTTCTTTGGCAGCCTGCATCACAGCGTTTACTGAATCCGTTCCTACAACATTGACGGCAGGAATTGCAAAATGGTTCTTTTTAGCAATCCTGAATACTTCCTGGAGATCATCTCCGGCAACCACACCGGGGGCAACTTTCTCTAACACCTTGTCTGACATTGGATTATATGGTTTTATGAATACTAGACTTATCAGTGTACAAAGATAAGATATAACTTTAAAGTTTGGGAGATCAAAGTTTCAGTTTGGAACAATAAAGACGCTGATCGAACTGAAAAGCGCAGATCTTTATTCATGCAGTATGATTATACCTTGAAGATTCACTTTGATTTTGTAATTTTGCAGCAGCTTAAATGAATATCCGGCCCCGTAGTTCAGCTGAATAGAACGTCAGATTCCGGTTCTGAAAGTCGGGGGTTTGAATCCCTCCGGGGTCACTAAACCTATAACGTCTGTAATTAAATTAATTACAGACGTTTTTTCGTTTTCCATTCCTAATAAATATCAATAATTCAATTTGATAAACTGATCTAAACAAACAGCATTTACCTTAAGAATTTTAATATTGATATATTCTTGATGAATTATATCATGTAACGATCCTCTAGAGGATAATTATTAGTGAAATACTCCATTTTACTTTATTAGGAATCAATTTTGTGCAAGGTAGAAGCCGTTTGGATAAATTTGAAACCAATGATTTCGAAAATATTTGCACCAATTTGATTCATAATCGCAATTATTTCCCAATATAGGACATGTGTTATTGATTTTTCAAATAAATTTCAAGATCAACATTATGCTAGAGAATGACATAAAACTTTTGGCACACATATTGTTTTCATACATATGAATTACGCCTTGATATAACAAGCACCCGCTCTCATTCTCTGCTTTTCTGCATAACTTTAAATTGTATAATATTAATTTACTATTAGTTACGATCTTATTATGATCTGTATGATCATAAATTTACGCCACTCTTGTGTCCCAAAACAGGAAATACTTTAGGCACTATAAAACCAACAAAGTCTAGTCTTTAATTTATATCTGAGTATAGTGGTCCAATCCATGTCCCATGTGCTTTCAAAAGCATAATTATCATTTGCACTTAATAATTTAAGCATTCTTGAATAAATTAATTATTGCTAAAAACTGATAACAATATGCGAGCATTTGAAAAAAAATCCAAAAAGGTTTTCCCGGTATTATTCCTGATTTTGTGCTTCCTGGGAGCTAACGCACAAACCGCTCCGGAAGATGCAATTGTTTACACCATAGCCAATGATGTGCAGGTGAATCCCAGGCAATTGGAATTTGACCTGCTGCTTTGGGATTCTATTCCATCCGAGGTTTTCCAGGAAGCCACCGTACAGGCAGGTATTCAACTAAACCCTGCAATCTACAACGGAGGCACTATCACTTGTGCCATTATTGTTGGCACTTCAACCCTGAATGCCACCCAACAACCTACATCCATTGCTGTAGCCCAATCAGCCAACATCATTAAACTGGCATCCAAAGCTCCTCCAGGATGCGGGAATGGGACACAAATTTCGCAGGATCCCAATAACAGGACCCGCGTCTGTCGTATCAGACTTACCAATACTGCTGATTTTACTTCCAATACCCACGCGAACCTGACATTTTGCTTCACTACAGTCCCATATCCTTCAAAGATTTCATATTATGAAGCTTCATCGTGCACGAATATGGCTGCCCCTGTTGGTTCATCAAACGTTTATAGCATGGCAGACAATGTTTGCCTGAACTGTGTCCCAACATGTCCGTTCCCATATCAAGTTACTGGCAGTGGAAGTTATTGCACCGGAGGTGCAGGGCTGATTGTTGGATTGGCAGGCTCTGAAGCCGGTGTAACCTATACATTATATAAAGATGGGGTTGCACAGATTCCTTCCATAGCAGGTACTGGCGCTGCCATTTCTTTTGGCAATCAACTTTCTGGAACCTATACTATTACTGGTGTTAATTCTGTATGTCCGGAAGGAGTTCAGATGACAGGAAGTGCTATCATAATTGAGCTGCCAATTGTAACCCCGGCATTTGCAGCCCTGGGACCTTATTGCCAGGGCTTTGCTGCTCCTGTTTTACAAACTACTTCCACTAATGGAATAGCTGGCACATGGAACCCGGATATTATCAACACTGCTAATCCCGGAACAACAACCTACACATTTACCCCACTTGCCGGACAGTGTGCTAACAGCAGTACAATGAATATTACTGTTGACACAACATATACACCTATTTTCACACCTTTGGGACCCTATTGCCAGGGAGATACTCCCGGAATATTGCCTGGTATCTCAATCAATGGTATAAGCGGTATTTGGGACCCTGCTGCAATAAGTACTGCCAATACCGGAACCTCAACTTATTTATTTACACCTGATGGAGGTCAATGTTCGGCAATAACAAGTATGAGTGTAATTGTTAACCCTATAGTTACTCCTTCCTTTAATCCAATGGGCCCGTATTGCCAGTTCACCATACCCCAGGAATTGCCGGGTATTTCCCTCAATGGGATCACTGGAACCTGGAACCCGGCAACCATAAACACTAATCTGTTGGGTACCAGCACCTATACATTTATTCCCGATGGCGGCCAGTGCGCTGTCAGTGTAGGCATGGATATCGAGATTGGAACCCAGGTCCTGCCTATCTTTGCTACTATAGGACCTCTTTGCCAGAATTCTGTTCCTCCTGTATTACCAGGAATCTCACTGAATGGATTCACCGGAACATGGATCCCGGTTGCAATAACAACTACTGTCGCAGGCACCTTCACCTTTACCTTCACACCTGATGTGGAACAATGTGCTCTTGGTACGAATATAACTGTTGAAGTTACCCCCCTGCCTTCATCAGCTGGGCCAATTTCGGGTCCCGTTACTGTTTCGGAAGGAACACCAGGTATTGTTTATTCAGTGGAACCTATCAATGATGCATCCGGATACTATTGGGTTTACAGTGGTACAGGTGTTACTATCATTGGCAATGGTCCGATCGTGAGCCTTGATTTTGCCCAGGGGTCCACTAGCGGGGAACTTTCTGTGAATGGATATAACAGTTGCGGGAATGGAACCGCTTCGTCCCTTTCTATCAATGTACTAATTGTTACACCTTGCTTCTCTACAGTCTGGACGGGTTTAACTAACCATGACTGGGATGACCCGGGCAACTGGAATTCCTGTGTACCAACTGCTATAACCGAAGTGTCCATTCCTGCCGGATGTCCTAATTATCCGCAAATAACAGCAGGGAAAGATCCATGTAAAACTATGCTGAGCCTCACCGTTCAGGATGGAGCTGAGATAATAGGACAACAGCACCTTTGTCCGGCGAATCCTGCAGTAATTCAGCGCACTATTGAAAATTCAGACTTCCATTACCTTTCATCACCTGTAAATACCATCACTTACGAAAATATATTCCCCCCCATATACCTGAATGATATTTTTTCGCGTGAATATGATGAACCAACAGGTAATTGGGTAAACCATGAAGCTGCCGACAACCTGCTCGTTGGTAAAGGCTATTCCCTTCAAATGATATCTGCGCCGCATACAGCTTCGTTTACCGGCACACTCAATGGAGCAGATGTAGACTGTTCTCTATCCAATTTGAACCCAAGTACGGAAATAAATTATGTTGGTTGGAACCTCCTGGGCAATCCTTTTACATCAGCAATAGATTGGGATTTAATTCCAACAGGTTTGTATGATGCTCAGGTAGCTGTCTGGGATGAGTCTTATGGAGGATATCGTTACTGGAACCATGTGGTAGGTAATCTGCCAGATGGAATTATACCAGCCCAGAACGGATTCTTTGTAAAGACATTAAACCCGGGTGGTAGCAGTCTCATAATTCCGTTAGCTGCCCAGGTATTTACCAATCATGCTTTCTATAAAGGAAATGTATCTAACGTTCTGGACATAAAGACTGATGCAAATGGGTATTCTGATGAGGCTTTTGTTCATTTCAACGAGGATGCTACACCAGGTTTTGACAGTAAATATGATGCATTCAAACTTTGGGGACAGTTGAACGCTCCTCAGGTTTATTCCCTCGCATCTGTCTATGATTTGAGTATTAACGAATTACCTTTCGATGAGAATGAAGCAGTTAATCTGGGATTCCAATGTGGAATAAATGGAACCTATTCCCTTACCTGTAGCGGGTTGGAAAGTTTTGATGCCTCAACTCCAATCTGGCTTGAAGATCTCAAGACAAACATAGTAAGAAACCTTCGCAATAACCCGGTATATTCGTTCGATTATTCAACCATGGATAATGAAAATCGTTTCAGACTTCATTTCAAATCAGCATTCGGTGTTCCGGAAAACAAACTGAACGGTATAGATATCTATAGTAAACTCAATACTGTTGTCGTCAAAAATTCCACAAATCTTACAGGTGATATTACCATCTATGACATTACAGGACGTAAAATACTTCAAACGAGCATGAAAATGCAGAATGAGACCCGAATTCCCGTTCAATTTTCAATTGGCAATTACCTTGTTAGAATCAGAACTGAAAATGATATTGTTTGCAAAAAGGTATTTATTCGCTAATCACTAAAACCTTCTTCGCAACAAGGGGGATGGTTTCTTTCAAAATTTAAAACAAACTCAAAATATCATGAAAAAATTACTGGTTTTTATTGGCGTCATAGCACTGGCATTTTGCCTTTCGGGCGCATTAGTAGCACAACCTAACCCACACTCTCAGCAAAACGGCACCTCAGTAGGTGGAGATCCACTCGGCGCTGGTGCACCAATTAGGGGTGGGGCAAATATCCTGATAACTTTCGGCATTGCCTATACGATCAGTCGGTATAAATGGCCATCATAGGAAGAAAACTGCAACTATTTCTGTACAATCGCTGACGCAAATATTATTTGTGTAAAACTGGAATGTTTGTTTATTTGTTTGCTCAACATGCTATCGGGATTAGAAGGTATCCGTTTAAATACTGAATCTGAATGAAAATGCGAAGCAATTTTAGTTTAGATTCAGTTATGCCGGGGCCCTCCGCCTGAGGCGGGTTGGATTTTTCTCAAAATGAAATAGCAACGGTATAAATCCGAAATGAAAACACAGTTCTGCATGTTGAAAGACTGTAAATGCATTCGCGAGAACGCCGTTTTGAATCTATGTATTCATATATTACCGCCATAGGCTGTTTTTAGTCATAATTATTTATATTTACCTAATATTAAGGAATACTATTTATGTTCAGGAAATTATTCGTTGCCTATAAAAAACTTAGGACGGACAAACGCTATGAGCCATTACTTGATACGCTTAATTTTATACTACTAATATTCGTTATCCACTATCTTTATCTTTTCTTCACTGTTCAATTTGATTATGCAATACATAGGATATTTGGAATTTACGATTGGTTTAATGTTACTGTTTACAATCAATGCAAATTCTTCCTGAGTTTCCTGGTCCCCATCAAATCAGAGGGCCAAAAATTCATTTTTGAAAACAAAGATTCTATAGATATTCTATTCCCCTGTACCGGAGTTCAGCCAATGCTGCAGTTTGCCCTGGTAATCTTACTTTACCCTGGTCCCTGGAAGCATAAAACCTGGTATATCCCAATGGGAATGATCATTATCCATTTGACCAATGTGTTTCGCATTATCGGCCTAGGTATTGTCATGGCATATTGGCCTGAACACTGGTATTATGCCCACGATTATCCATTCAGGATTATTCTCTATATAGTAATTTTCATATTGTGGGTTATCTGGAATGATAAGTTCTATCATAAAAATTCGAAATCCAGGAATAAACCATTAGTTCAGAGTAATCATTAATATTTGCAACTTCCCCTACTAACAACAAAAAGTCCCACTTTTTGATAGTCGTTTTCAAAATTAAATATCAGGTCGTTAATCTTCAAATAGAGCTGTCGCTGGCAGTTTTTTTTGTATAAATATCCTTTACTATCCCCATTCTTGCTTTGGCAACTTTAATTTTGAGAAAATAATTAATGGGAATACTGACAACTTAATCTCCTCATCGCACCCTCTCCTCACTCCCCAACTCACTATCGCCCCATCACCTTGTCTGTGTTGAAAGTAAATCCCTACTTTTGTTTATCAAAAACATTCCCCAATGAATGCAATGCCTTTTGTTGTAGGGGCTATCCTGGTCCTGGTACTTGCATACCGCTTCTACTATGGCTTTGTGGGAGCCAAGTTGGCTACTCTTTATGATACAAGAGATCTTCCATCCAAAAGATTATATGACGGGCAGAATTATTACCCAATGAACCGTTGGGTCTTGTTCGGCCATCATTTTGCTGCAATTGCCGGGGCAGGCCCATTGGTAGGACCTGTTTTGGCAGCACAATTCGGGTTCTTCCCGGGTTTTCTATGGATGCTGGTTGGTGCTGTTATGGCAGGAGCTATGCATGACCTTGTAATATTGATAGCATCGCTCAAACATGATGGAAAATCGTTGGCTGAGATTGCCAGGAAAGAGATAAGTGCAGTAAGCGGTGCAACAGCTTCTTTCGCTATTTTGCTAATCCTTGTCGTAGCAATGGCTGGACTTGGATTGGTAGTGGTTAATGCACTGGCTGAGAGTTCCTGGGGGACATTCACGATTTCTATGACCATACCCATAGCCTTGTTTATGGGGGTATGGATGTTCCGAATCCGCAAGGGAAAGACAGTGGAAGCAACTGTAGTTGGGGTGATTTTGCTTACACTGGCGGTTATTTTCGGTAATAATGTAGCACATTCTTCCTTTGCAAGTTGGTTTCTTTTCGATCATAATACCCTTACTCTTCTGCTTGTAGCTTATGGATTCTGCGCTTCTGTCCTGCCGGTCTGGCTGCTGCTTTCCCCCCGCGATTATCTCAGTTCCATAATGAAACTTGGAGTAATTGCCATGCTTGCAGTTGGGATCATTATTGTCGCCCCTACCATCCACATGCCCGGATTTACTCCATTCATCCACGGAGGAGGGCCGGTTATCCCCGGAAAGTTATTCCCTTATCTTTTTATCACGATCGCTTGCGGAGCCATTAGTGGTTTCCATGCGCTGGTGAGTTCCGGCACCACGCCTAAGATGATCATGAGCATGAAGGATGTGAAATTTATTGCAGCCGGGGCAATGCTCTCCGAAGCAATGGTTAGTATACTTGCCCTGATCGCAGCCACCAGCCTGCTACCCCTCGATTACTTCCAGATCAATGTTCCTGTTGAAAAATTCCAGGTCATACTCCCCCAACTCCATGCTATGGGGTTCACTGAATCAAATATAAAACAGCTTTCAGCGGAAGTGGGCGAAAAGATTGCCGGAAGGACAGGTGGCGCCGTATCTTTGGGTGTAGGCATGGCCTACATCTTTTCTTCCCTCCCCGGTCTAAAGAACCTGATGAGCTATTGGTATCACTTTGCCATCATGTTCGAAGCTTTGTTTATCTTAACTACTATAGACGCGGGCACTCGCATTGGCCGGTTTATATTGCAGGAATCACTGGGTAAGATCTATAAACCTTTTGCCCGGGCCAACTGGCTTCCGGGTAACCTGATTGCCAGCGGGCTGATTGTACTGGCGTGGGGATGGTTTATCTATACAGGAAGTGTAAGCACGATCTGGCCAATGTTCGGTACGGCAAACCAGCTCCTTGCTACCGTGGCTCTAGCCATTGGAACATCCTTTATCATTAACCGCGGATTGGCAAGGTATTCCTGGATGACAATCCTTCCCATGCTTTTTGTGGGGATTACAACTGTGACAGCTGGATACATGAACATTTCAAATATTTACCTTCCTCAGCTGGCTAATCCGTTAAAACAAATGCAAGGACTTATCAATCTTTCACTTACTTCTGCTATTATGCTATGCGTCTTTATCATTTTTGCTGATGCCCTGCCTAAATGGATTGGAGTGATGCTCGGGAAACGTGCAGGGATTTCTTCCGAGAATTAATTAATTTTTTTCCGCTCAAAACGTAAATTCTTCTAATTAGTCCTGATTATTTTAGATATTTGTAGTGTTTATATATTATCCAATATCTCATTAAAAAATATTAGCTATGCAAATATTTACCGGAGTTATTATCTTTCTGTCGGTTGTAGCACTTGTCACCTTGTTTGTCATTTCTGCATCCTTGACCAGCATTAGCCGAAACATGAGAATTATAAGGAAAACCCTGCTTGACTGGAAAAAGGAATCAGGGTCCGGTTTGCAATATACCTGCAACAACTGCCATAACAAGTATGAAGGGAAACAGCCTTTCTGCCCTCATTGCGGGGCAGCAATTCCTTATCAATGATAAACTACTCTCAGTAGTTATCATTGCTTTCGTCTTCAATTTGAATCAATCCAACCTGGCCTTCTCACATACATGCTATCTGTTGATGAAATCCATTTGCCGGAATCCTTTTTTGGGAATATGTCATTTGTTTCTAATATTGAGTTTGAGGGAGCTACCGTGCAGGGCCTTTGAATGGAGGTAAAAATCCGGAGGATATTTTAAAGAATTTTTTCTGAAAGTATTTTATAAATATCTAATAATCTAATATATATAAAATTGGGTTGATAAAATGTAATTCTTTCTGTGAAGCTTTGTAGGGGTAGATCGCTTCTCGATTGTCTTATATATACTCAAGGTATCCCAAGGCTACTTTTATTGCTAGATTATACTAGAATGAGACTAAGTTCTCACACAATTAATAAGATGTTTGTCAATGATATCTTATAGAATTTTTATTTTAACAGGACACTTTCGTCATTATTCAATTCCCGGAAGACTAATTAATTTTTTAAAAAATCTGATACTGTATTTGAATACAAGAATTAATAATTATGCTGAATATCGGATTATCAGGTTTATTCAATTAAATAACTGGTTCTTTAAAGTTATGCCATTAAACAAAAAACTAAAGGATAGTTCTTTTTTAAAATCAGTTCTTTGCTTTACTTTATTGGTTCTAGTAACCATTCCGTCGAAGGGACAAATGACTATTGTAAATGGATTGACTCCGGCCCAAATGGTTCAGAACCTGATAGGTACTGGCGTCCAATATTCAAATATTCAATACCAGGGAAATGCATTCATGAATGGAAATTTTTCCAATAGCGGAAGCATTGGAGTAGATGAAGGATTAGTGCTTTCCTGCGGAAATGTTACTGAAATTCCAACTACTAATCCAAATGGTAATGTAAGTACAAATTATAACTTACCCGGGGACCCTGACCTGGCATTATTATCTGATAAAGTTACTCACGATGCTGCTATCCTTCAGTTTGACTTTATTCCGGTTGGAAGCAAACTAACCTTTCAGTACGTTTTTTCCTCTGAAGAATACCCTGAATTTATTGATCCTGAAGATTATAATGATGTTTTTGGTTTTTTTGTAAGTGGCCCCGGAATTTTCGGGCCTTATTCCAGTCCTACAGGTTTCCCTAATGGATCTGCCAATATTGCCCTTCTTCCAGACCTGGTTACCCCGGTTTCTATTTTCGAAGTAAATTGTAATTTTAATTCAAACCTATATATTCCGAATTCGACATCTATGGGTGATTGTGATCCTCCTTTCATCCCAAAAATAAGCGACCCATTCTTTGAGCATGACGGTTATACGGTCGTGCTTACTGCTACATGTGATGTAATACCCTGTGCTACTTATCATATGAAACTTGCAATAGCTGATGCCTCGGATTATGCATTGGATTCAGGTGTTTTCCTGAAGAAAGGAAGTTTCTCAAGTAATCCGGTAAATGTTACAACCACCTATTCAATTCCTTCGATTGATACAACCACTGTTGAAGGTTGTAATTTCGCAACTGTCACATTCCAGATCGATTCTGTCCCTGCATTACTGGTTATCATTCCATTGACTTATGGAGGAACCGCTATAAACGGTATTGATTATCCTTCATTACCGCCAAGTATTGTTATCCCCGCTGGCAGTCAGACGGCTTCCCTGAATATTAATCCCTTCAATGATGGAATTTCTGAAGGACAGGAAACTGTTGATATTTCATACACTGTCGTTTCATGTAGCGGAGCCCAGAATCAAACAACCACCCTGTTTATCAATGATTATCCACCTCTCAGTTCAACGGCCTCAAATGATATTACCGTAAGCTGCAATCAGACAATTAACCTGGATGTTTTTCCGGTCGGTGGAATCCCGCCGTATCACATTGAATGGAGCACCGGCGATACACTTGCCGGAATAATTGTAAATCCAATTGTTTCAACAATCTATACAGTCCAAATTACAGACCTTTGTGGCTCTTCATTGTCTGACACCGTGAAGGTATCAATCCTTATACCTTCGGTCAATGCAGGTTTGGATGATTCAATATGTTATTCGGAACCGATCACGTTAGCAGGTACTGCACAAAACTACCTGCCTTCTTCTGAACAATGGACCCATACAGGAACAGGCACATTATTAAGCGCTAACACACTGAATCCGACTTATATTCCTGGTCCAGGGGAAAGTGGGCTGGTAAAATTCAAACTTACAGTTTCCGGATCCGGGGGTTGTGCCAGCCAGTTTTATAGTGACAGCATTTATTTGCAGATTGATCCAATGCCTACCGTTAATGCCGGTCCGGATGCATCTTATTGTGTACAGTCCCCGATCAATATTTCAGGCGCTTCTGCAGGCAATTATGCCAGCGTTCTGTGGTCAGGTGGTGACGGATCTTTCGGCAACAACACCCTTCTGAACACAAACTATATGCAAGGCACATACGACTTCACCAATGGAACGGTTACATTAACCCTGGCTGTTCAAGGCAAATTTAGTTGTGCTTCCCAGACGGTCACCGACAGCCGGGTTTTCTCTGTTTCTCCCTTTCCTACTGTCAATGCAGGTCCGGATGATTATATTTGCAGCAATGTGACCCAGTACCTACTAAATGGAAGCGGGAATCATATTAATCCGGGTAACATCCAATGGATCATGAGTGGGGGAGACGGTGTGTTAAGCAACCCGAATATACTGAACCCTGTCTATTTTGCCGGCCCGATTGATCTTGCTACCACTGACAGGAATATTACATTCACTCTTACCCTGGAAGGAACAGGTATATGCAGCGGGGTTTTTGTAAATGACCAGGTTTTACTGAAAATTGATCCGACTCCTTTCGGAGATGCAGGTCCTAATGATGAAATTTGTGATGAAAGACCATATCAGTTAAATTCAAGTGCACAATATCAAAGTTCAATTACCTGGACAACCTCCGGTGATGGAATCTTCAGCAATCCGAATGCTATTCAGCCTATCTATACCCCTGGTCCGAATGATGTTGGAACTGCAGTTATCCTAAGTCTTGATTTATCAGGATGTAAGAGCCTCACAGGAAATGATTTCATGACGCTGACTGTGCACCCGGATCCTAGTATAACAGTAACCGGGTCAAGTAGCATCTGTGAAAATACAATTACTCCGATTACATTTGATCTGAAGGGGACTCCTCCATGGACAGTGTCTTACACCAATGGGATCACACCCGTTACAGTGACCGGAATTACTTCAACGCCTTATATTTTCCAGGTTAGCCCGGCTGCATCCACCACATACTGGGTCACTTCCGCCAATGATCTGTATTGTGATGTCCCTGGGGATTCTCTTCATGGAATGGCTTCCATCATTGTCCATCCGCTCCCGGACCCGTTTCATATGAATGTCACCAACAATGGGGTTTACTGTGAAGCAGACTCAGGCGTGGTGATAGGGTTGAACGGTTCCCAGCCTGG
>Ga0079306_1001612_pt1 | contig 14448 bp, 12 predicted proteins | sample Methanotroph_Enr_FD_79181 | JGI IMG/M metagenome (GOLD analysis project Ga0079306, IMG submission 79181) | Enriched soil microbial communities from Old Woman Creek wetland in Ohio, USA - Methanotroph_Enrichment_5 | ecosystem: Environmental > Terrestrial > Soil > Wetlands | place: USA: Ohio...
AGGGAATGGATCGGATAGTCGTTCTCGGCAAAAGTCTTGAGAATCAGACCGAGAAGCTGAAAACTGTTTCGGTGGGGGAAAAGTGTCAAGGTCCCCACCGACGGTACAATACGCACATTGCCGTTGGTATCCGAAGCAAGATGCAATGCTTCCCGGACCCGCCCGGCATCGTCGCGCGAGACGCAGAAGCTGCTTTCCGTGTGCGAATCCTTACGAGAATGACAGATGAACGGGATATTGATGTGTTGGCCGGATAACAGATGGAGCAAGTCGTCAAATGAGGCCTCTTCCCGGAAAGGGCAGACTACCGTCACATGTGCCAACTCTTCACTGAACTTTATGCCGCCAATGCGAATCCTGGTGTTCTCTTCCATTGGGGCGACATTTTCGACATTTTTATCAATGGGAAACCGTTCCCCTGCCGGATCGGAATAGGGAAGGGGAACGGTTGTACTCCTTTTTTACAGGTTGTCCTGAACAATTTCCATCAGCTTGTCGAGATCGATCGGCTTGGGAATAAAATCGTCCGCCAGGGTGGTTTTCCCGCCCATGTGGGTATAGTTAGTAGTTTTAATCGCCTCCGTCACCGCAGTCAGCAGGACGATCACGATACCCTTATATTCTGCAGATTTTTTCAGTTCATCGCACAGGGTGTAACCGTCTTTGCGCGGCATCATGACATCGAGGATGATGAGATCGGGGCGTTCTTCCTTAATCCGATCCATGGCTTCCACGCCGTCATAGGCTTTGGCCACGCGGTATTTTTTACTTTCCAACTTCATGGAGACCATTTCCACGAGATCGGTATCGTCATCCACTACAAGAATAAGTTTACTATCGCTCATGTTTTACTCTCCTCCATCCGGCTATATGGGTTTGAACCGCTCTTATGCTGTTTATACCTGAGGTCGGGGAAGAAGTCCTGCTCTTTCGCAGATTTCTTTGACTTTTTCTTCCCATTCGATGGCCATGATGTGAATGCCGGAAACTCCCTCGATTTTCTTCAGTTTTTCGATGGTCTCCACACAGATGGTTACGCCTTCTTCCGCCTGTTTTTCCTTCGGCACACTTGCCATCCGGTCGACGATCTCTTTCGGCACATCCATGCCCGGCACCCTGTTGGCCATATATTTGGCGGCGCCCAGGGATTTGCACGGGGTTACTCCGGCGAGGATATAGCACTTCTTGTGGAGGCCTTTCTCGCGAACGCCTTCCATCCATTTTTCGAACTTCGGCACGTTGAAGATGCACTGGGTCTGGATGAAATCGGCCCCGGCGGCAACCTTCTTGGCCAGCCGCATCACCCGCAGCTCGAAGGGATCGGCAAAGGGGTTGGCGGCAGCGCCGATAAACATCTTCGGCGCCCCTTTGATCTCGGCGCCACCCTGAAAGATGCCTTTCTCACGCATGTCTTTCACCATCTGGATCATCTGGATGGAGTCGATATCGTGGACGTTCATCGCCATGGGGTGATCGCCGAACTTGGTGTGGTCGCCGGACAGGCAGAGCATGGTGTCGATGCCCATCGAATACGCCCCGATGATATCGGCCTGCATGGCAAGTCTGTTGCGGTCTCTGCAGGTCACCTGAAAGAGGGGGTTCAAACCCTGCTGTTTGATGATAAAAGAAGCAGCGAGACTGGACATGCGAACCATCGCCGTCTGGTTGTCGGTGACATTCACTGCATCAACTATCCCTTCAAGATATTTCGCTTTTTCTATGAGATGGGCAGGTTGGCAGCCGCGAGGAGGTCCACACTCAGAGGTAACTGCCAGATGTCCTGCCGCCAAAATCTTCTCTAATTTGCTCTCGGTTTTCATTCTGCCAAATCCTCTCTTATAATCTTTCTCGGACCACTGCCACCGCCCGGTCTCCAGTCTTTTGCCGGCATGTTCTCCAGATACCTGTCAGTCTGTCCGAGGGCTTTCAGTCTGTCCCAGATAAGCTGCCAGGCACAATCCACGTCTTCACTGATTTCGCAATGGCCGCCGGTTGAACCGCCACAGGGGCCGTTCATTAGCTGTTTGGCGCATCTGGCGATGGGACAGATCCCACCGGTCATGCCGAGCATACAGTTGCCGCAGCCCTGACATCTTTCCGCCCACACGCCCTGGCGCTCGGAGGCACCCATGAATTTGGTGTTGACTGCCGGAAAGACCGGCTTGTCCTTGAACCGCATGGCCAGTTGCTGCACCCCGCAACCGCAGGCCATTGACATGATGGCCTCTGCGCCATCCAGCATCGGGACCAGTTCCTCGACATACTCGGGATCGCACTGCCTCTCAAGGGTATGTTGGCGAATATCGATGTTGCTGCCACTTTTCAGCATGGCCATCTGCAGCCCGGACGCCAGGAGGCCAACTTCTTTTCTGCCGCCGGCGGCGCAGACAGTTACACACTCATTGCAGCCGAGCAGGAGTATGCGCTTGAAAGGCTTGATGTATTCAATGAGTTCTTCTAAAGGTTTTCGTTCAGCAGTGATCATTGTGGTTCACTCTCCTTGTAATTAATACCGCCAACTGAATCGCTGTCGGTTACAGGGCCAAAGCCGTTTTTATCGGACTTGGCCCGAGTTTTCGGATCTTTTCGGTAATCTCCGTTGCCGTCTGGGCAAAACGATAGCCCATGCCGGCCGACATTGTGACCATCTCGAGTCTTTCACTCTCGATGCCGATTTCCTCGAGATATTTTTTGACGTACGCCACTCTGCGACCGGCCCGGGTGTTGCCGCTCTTGAAATGACAATCGCCCTCCAGGCAGCCGGCGACATAAACCCCGTCCGCGCCTTTTTCAAAGGCTTTGACGATATGCAGGGCATCTACTTTGCCGGAGCAGGGAACCCGGATAATCTTCACATTGGCGGGGTAGGGAAGCCGCTGGCTTCCCGCCATGTCGGCGGCGGTATAGGCGCAGTAGTGGCAGCAGAAGGCTACAATTACCGGTTCGAAGTTTTCCATCATGCACTTATCCTTTCAAAAAGTTGTTCCACCTTCGCGAGAATCCTGTCGTCCTCGAACTGCATCAGCTGGATGGCTTTGGCCGGACATTCGGAGACGCACACGCCGCAGCCGTGACACTTGGCCGGATCGATCTCCGAGTACCCGTCGGCGTTGATGAACGGGACATTGAACGGGCAGGACCTGACACATATGAGACAGGCGGCGCAGAGATTGCCGTCGACCCTGGCGGTTGCCGCGCCGAGATCGATCTCATCTTTGACCAGCATGGTCTGAGCCCGTGCAGCCACCGCATTGGCCTGAGAGACGCTTTCCCTGATCAGTTTCGGACTGTGGGCCGTGCCGGCCAGGAAAAAGCCGGGCACCGTCATATCGACCGGCCGCAACTTTACATGGTCTTCCAGGAAATAGCCGTCGGCGGTGCGGGGCAGCTTGAAGATCATCGAAAGCTCTTCGGTAGAGTCGAGATCGCTGACCATACCTGTGCTGAGGCTGAGATCGTTGGCGACAACCGTCACTTTCCGGCCGAGCAGGGCATCGAAGTAGCTGACTTCGAGCTGCTCGCCTGCGGCTTCCACTACCGGAGGATTCTCGGGTTGATAGCGAACGAAGATCACGCCCTTTGCTCTTGCCTTCTGGTAATACTCTTCCTGGAAACCGTAGGTCCGCATATCCCGGTAGAGCACGAAGACCCGAGCTTCCGGGTTGACCGCCAGGATGGCCAGTGCGTTCTTAACCGCATTCTGGCAGCAGATCCGGGAACAGTTGGGGTTTTCTGGAGTCCTTGAACCGACACACTGGATCATTACCACGTTGTCCCACTTTTTCACGGCCTCGGGATGCTCGATTATGAATTTCTGGGTTTCGAGCTGAGTCCGCACCGCCGGATGCTTATCCAGCAGGTAGAGGTCGGGGCGGTTGGGTTTTGCGCCGGTGGCAAGGATCGTCACGCCATGTTCGAGCTGCCGGTAGAACATCTGTGGTCCGCTCTGCATGCCGGTCCTGAACATGCCGGGCATGCCGGAGTGATCGACGATCATGGCCCTGGTGAAGACCTGGATCTTATCGTGTTTCTGCACCCTCTTGATCAGATCGCCGACAAAGGCCTGGACATCGTTGCCTTCAAGGGTCTTGAACAGTTCGTTGGCCACCCCGCCCAGCTTGGCGCTCTTTTCCGCCAGATAGATCTGGAAACCCTGATCGGCGAGACGCAAAGCGGCGGTCATACCGGTGACTCCGCCGCCGACCACCAGGACGTTCTTGTTCATCGGCAGGCTCTGATCGGTGAGCGGCTGAGCCTTCACTACCGCGCCGACCGCCATCTTGAGGAGATCCTTGGCCTTGGCGGTTGCTTCGGCGGGCGTGCCGGCATGGACCCAGGTGGCCTGATCCCGGATGTTGGCGATCTCCACCAGGTACTTGTTGAGACCCGCCCGGTGCAGGAGCTCCTGGAACTTGGTCTGATGGGTGCGGGGCGAACAGCCGCCGATGACCACCCGGTTGAGCTGCTCTTCTTCGATGGTTTTACGGATGTTCTCCATGGAGATCCGGCTGCAGCCGTGGCCTTCGGTCCTTGCTACCGCCACATGGGGCAGGGCGGCGGCATGGTCGACCAGGCATGCGACATCGATGACGCTGCCGATATTCTCGCCGCAGTCGCAGATAAAAACGCCAACCTTCGGCGCCTCCAGGGATATGTCCCGTTCCTTCAGCGGCTCGGCCTCTTCTCCAGCCTCCTTCACCGTGGCCGGCAGATCGGCCCCGGCCATGCAGGCGGCGGCGCTGGCCTGGACCATGGTCTCCGGGATATCCTTCGGCGCCTCAAAGGTTCCGGCCACATAGATGCCGGGACGAGTGGTGGCCACCGGGTTGAAACCCTCGGTCACCGGAAAGAAATCGCTGTTCAGTTCCACCCCCAGCTTGGCGGCAAGCTCCCGGGTGTCGTCGGAGGTCTTGAAGCCGGTGGAGAGCACGATCATGTCGAAATGTTCTTCAAACTGTTTGCTGGCCTCGTCGGTGGTGTAGAGGACGGTCAGATCGGTGCTGCCGTGGGGCTGCAGGATGGAGTGCGGGCGGCTGCGCAAAAAACGTACCCCGTACTCATTCTTGGCCCGTTCCAGGTACAGCTCGTAGTCCTTGCCGAAGGTCCGCATATCCATATAGAAGATGGTCGTTTCGATATCTTCCTGGAACCGCTCCTTGGTGATGATCGCCTCTTTCAGGGCGAACATGCAGCAGGCATGGGAACAGTAGGCCCCGGCACCCTTCTGCAGGCCCCGCGAGCCGATGCACTGGAACCAGGCGACCTTCTTCGGCGGGAGCCCGGTCGACGGACAGAGGAGCTTGCCGCCGGTGGGACCGGAGGCGGAGAGAATCCGCTCGTATTCAAGGCTCGTCACCACATCCGGCAATTTGCCGTAGCCGAGGTAATCGAGATGGCTGGGATCAAACAGCGAGGCCCCCGGCGACAGGACGATGGAGGCGCAACGGATGTCCCGGTTGCGCGGCATGTCGTCCGGGTTGATCGCCCCGGACGGACAGATGTCGACGAGGGCTTTAACATCCTTACACTTCTTCAGGTCGATGGAAAACGCCTGGGGAGTCGCCTGGGGATAGCGCATGCAGGTCGGCGCCCGGTGGTCAAGGCCCGGGTTGAAACCTACGCATTCCGGAAAATGTTTGAAGCATTCGCCGCAACCGGTACATTTTTCGAGGTTGATGTATCTCGGCTCGGTCTTGAGAGTAACGGTAAAATTGCCTTTCCCCCCTTTGACGCTTTCGACGCTGGTCAGTTCCAGCAGTTCGATATGGTCTTGCCGGTTCGTTTCCGAGAGGTGAGGTGAGATGGTACAGAGATCGCAGTTATTGGTCGGAAAAGTCCGGTCCAGCTGGGTCATCAGTCCGCCGATGGTGGCGGCACGGTCGACGAGAACGACGTCCTTTTCCGCCTCCGCTAAATCCAGAGCCGTTCGTATCCCACCGAGACCTCCGCCGATAACGAGTACCTTATTATTTTGCGTTTGGAGTCTTTTTGAGTTCTGCATTGTTACCTTTCTGTTCACAGGTTGAGCAGGGTTAAACGAATATTCGGTCAATCCTGGAGGTTATACAATCTGTCCCGCCGTCAGATTTTCGCTACATCGAGTATTTCCGAAACCCTGTGTTCCCAACCCAGAGTCTGGATCAGCACACCCTGCGCGAAATCCTTCAGGGCCACAATCGTCTCGCCGGCGATTTTGATGCCTTCCTGTTCCCGATCGGCGGACTTGCGAATGCGCCGGATGAGATCGTCGGTGATGCGGGCACTGGGGTCGCTGTTGGCGATGTATTGGGCGATGGCCAGGGACTTAAGGAGAAAGACGGAGGCAATAACCGGGACGCCGAGTGCTTTGACTTTGCCCAGGAATTCGGCATTTGCGGTAGAATCGAAGACCGGCGGGGCGATGACGTAGGCAGCGCCGGCGGCGATTTTCTTTTTGGCGGCGGCAAGAGCCGCGTCGCACGCCTTATTGTCGGCGCAGGGAGCCATGGTGCAGCCGATCGTGAAAGCGGGGGCGCCGTCCAGATCGAAGCCGCTCATGTCCTTGCCTTTCTGTAAGCCCACCAGGGCCTCGATCAGCCGCACTTCATTGACGTCATTGACCGCTTTGGCATCGCTGTGGTCGCTTTCGCTCATGTCTTCGCTGTCGGCGACGATGAGGTTCTGGATGCCGAGGACATAGGCGGCCAGGGCATCGCCCTGCAGGGCCATGCGGTTGCGGTCCCGGCAGTAGGTGTGCATGACGGTTTCAATGCCCTGCTGCGTAAGCAGAACACCACCGGCGAGTGCGCTCATGCGCATGATGCCGTTGTCCATGTCCGGAATGACTACCGCATCGACTCTGCCTTTCAAACGCCTTGCATCGTTGACCAGCCTGGAAATGTTAATGCCTTTCGGCGTATGCATCTCGGCCAGTACCGCAAATTCTTTTGCTGCCAATTTTTTTTGAAAACTCATAGGTTTGTTTTCCTCCAATCAAAGCGTGCCAGTTGAATAGTACTGTCCCGGTTCTTGTCTTCTCTTGTTACAGGGCGGTTTCCGGGTGAAAAACGTTGACATCCCGCAGATCGTCGCCCAGATAGGCCCGCTCGTTGGGCCCGAGGACCCCGAGAGACAGACAGATGAGCGTCCAGATATGTACGGTGCCGAACGTTCCGCCGAAATGATGGCCGATGTCGTGGACCTGGGCATGGCAGTTGTGGCAGCCGGTAATGCAGTAATCGGCCCCGGTTTCCATGATCTGCTTGAATTTGATTTTGCCGTATTCTCTGCGGGCCTCGGGAAAACCCGACTGCAGGAAGCCGCCACCGCCGCCGCAGCAGTAGTTGTTGGATTTGTTCGGGGTCATCTCGATGACGTTTTCCTCACCGACCACCGATTTGATGACAAAGCGCAAATCGTCGGCGATCGGATCGCCGAAGCTTTTCCTGACGATCTGGCAGGGGTCCTGGATAGTGAATTTAACCTTCAGATCCTTGTTCCAGTCGGAGTTTACCTTCAAACGTCCTTCCCTGATCCACTTGGCGTAGTACGAATAGATGGAAGCTACTTCAAACTTGTGCTCGATTCCGAATTTTTTCAGTCCAGCCCGGACTGAGAAAGTTATGTGTCCTCACTCCGTATTGAGAAAGACCTTGCACCCCAGCTGATCGGCCTGTTTGGCTGAAACCCTCGTCACGCGCTCCCAGCATTCGTTATCCGCCAGGAACAGGCAGTAATTTTCCGCGGCCCAGCCTTTGCTGCCGTAGGTCCAGTCGACGCCGGCCAGGTGAAGAATCTTCCAGAGCGGCACCATCTCGTCAGGCTCGGTGACCGGCTCGCGGGAATTCTGGTTGAGGAAGAAGAAGGCGCCTTCTTTATCTATTGGGGCCTGCATCTCGGCAAATTCCGGCTGGTTTTCCTGATATTCCGCCAGGACGTCCTGGACCACGAAGACGAAATCGTCGGGGGCCGTGCCCATGGCGCTGTTGGAGTCGTTTCTGAGGGCCATGTCGCAGGAGTTCCTGATCCCTTTGGGACGGTCCTCGCGCGGCCAGGAGGCCCGGGCATTGAAAACCAATTGGGGGATATCGATTTTCATCGGGCAGACATAGACGCACCGCTGGCACATGGTGCACATCCACACCCATGGCGATTTGACTGCCTCCTCATCCATGCCCATGGCGCACATGCGCAGAAACTTGCGTGGATCCATATCTTCGAGGCCTGTCGACGGGCAACCTGCCGCGCAGGCGCCGCAGGTGAGGCAGAGATTGAGATTGCCGCCGTCCGGGATGATCCCCTTCACCTTGTCGAGGAAGGAGCTTGGCCTTTTTCCTTGAATTTTGATGGTGCTTTCTGACATTGCAGTTATTCCTTTTTTCCTATCCAATTGCATAGTGTCGCAGGGTTGCTGACGCAATCGCCGACACTATTCGCCTGTGGTTTGAAAACGAAAAAATTGCCAGGGGTTGTAATGTATTCCTCCTTCGTTGCTGGTTATAATCTGGCAGTGTCTCGATACCGATTGTTCTATATAAAGTCTTAATGCCCTTCAGGACGAGCCACGTCCGTCTGTGCGGAACATTCTCGGAGCAAAATTCCCGCTTATTCCTCGACAACGAGGGGTAAACGAGATGAAATTCCAGATTTTTTTATCAAACCGTTGCCGATCCGACAAAAAGAGACATGTGGCGGTCTCCGACGGGACCGCGGGAACCGGCAGCTTTGCGACAGAAGCTGATATGTTCTCGGAAAGAAAAGATAAACTGGGGAAAAATCCGGGGAAGAGGGGAGTGAGCGTCGGAGACCTGCCGGAATCTGCAGCCTGGGAGGCAAATGCATGTATCCCACCCGCAGTAACCAAGGTACATCTGGGTGAAATAGATTTCGGCATTTTACTTTGCTCCGAAAGTCAGCGAAACCAAACGAGATAGCAAATGTACGGACTGTCTTAACCGGTCATTCGCCGTTTAATCCCAACCTGCTCACTCTACCAGGGGAGGACTCTACAGAGACGTTTTTTAAATGTCAACGGGAATGGAAAAGTTGGAAATTCCCCTATCTGGATGGAGGTAATTCGAGTTTTTTCCAGGGTCCTACATCGGGATGGAATTACTTTATGAATTCAAAGTGATAAACAAATAAAATCGACCAAGAGATAACTCATTTTTGTATTTTTTCCGGCTTATCAGTAATAGTTGGAGAGATGGCGAGGAAATTTGAAAAGACTATTTTCATCATTGCAATTTTGTTGGGCTCACAGCTAATCGAACCATGAAAACAGGAAGGAGAAAGCTCAATCTCATGGCAATAGATGCAACATTGAGTATGATATCTGCCGGTGATCTGGAAAACCATCAAGGTCTTTTTGCTGCAATGCTTGCCGTGGTGTTTATCGATGAGACAGCTCCTCTTCTTTGTACTGATACTCCTGCCACTTTCCGTGGCGGCCTTCGAGCTTGAGAATCCCGAGTGCATTGCCCCGGCCAAACCCAAAGGGGGACACGATATCATGTGTCGACTGCTGGCGTCCTCGCTGGCCGACTCCCTGCTGATCGACACCTCAATTCATTTCATGCCGGGTGGCATCGGCGCTCTTGCCTACAACCACGCCATCAATGTCGTCGGCAAGAAGCCCAATACCGTGATCGCCGCCAGTACCGGTACCATTCTGAATCTGGCCCTGGGGAAATTCGGCAGCTATACGGTCGCCGATGTCCGCTGGCTCGGGGCGGTCGCCGCCGACTACGGGGTGATCGCCGTGCGCCGGGACGCGCCCTGGCAGACCCTGAGCGAACTGCTCGAGGCCTTGAAGAAAAACGGAGAAGGGACGACCTTCGGGGCTTCCGGCTCCATCGGCAGTCAGGACTGGCTCAAAATGGCCCTCATCCTCGATCAGGCGGGAATCGATCCCAGGACCATCCGCTATATACCGTTTGAGGGGGGAGGGGAGGCGGTCCACGCGCTTCTGAAAGGCCATACTCAGGTTTTTCCCGGCGATATCACCGAAGTAGTGGAACATCTCGACAGCGGTGCGGTGAAGGTCCTGGCCGTGTTTGCCGAGAAGCGGCTACCGGGCAAATACGCCTCGATCCCGACCGCCGTCGAGCAGGGCTGGCATGTCGTCTGGCCGGTCTGGCGAGGCTACTATCTGCCGCCCGGCATTTCCGACGACGAATACCGCTGGTGGATCAATACCCTCTATCGGCTCGAAGGCACGGGGGTGTTCGACCGGGAAAGGGCAAAGCTCAATCTTTTTCCGATGTTCATGGTCGGCGAGGATTTTGATCGCTATGTCAAAGAAGACGTACAAAAACTGCGGGAAATCGCGGATAAATTCGGTCCCGAACGGTGAGTGAACGGCTGTTTCTGCTGATATTGCTCACGGGTGGCCTGGTCTACGCCTATTTCGGCTGGCGGATCGAGGTGCCTTTCGCCTACGATCCCCTGGGACCAAAAATGTTGCCGGTGTTTCTCGGTCTCTTTCTGGCCGGCTTAAGTCTCCTGTCGATGGTGTCCGCCGGCCCTGAAACATTCGCTCTTTCCGGACGGGTCGCAAGACTGGCTTTCATCGTACTCTGCTATTTTCTCGCCTTTCAGTTGCTCGGCTTCATGCCAGCCACGACTCTCGCCGTCTATGCCATCGCCCGCCTGCGAGGAGCGAGCTGGATGCAGGGTTTGCTCACCGGCATGATCGTCTCCCTCTTCTTTTATGGTGTCTTTCATTTTCTGCTGCAGGTGCCCTTGCCGCTGGGGCGGATCTTCGGAGTGACCGGCTGATGGAGACCGTGCATGCCTTTATCCAGGGCCTGATGATTGTGGCCTTACCCGTCAACCTCTTGCTGCTCGTCATCGGCATCACGGTCGGCATGATCATCGGCATCATCCCGGGGATCAGCGCCGCAAGCGGTATCGCCCTCTTGCTGCCGTTGACCCATACCTTCGGGCTTGCCCCGGAATCGGCGCTGATCCTCTATGCCGGCGTCTATTACGGCTCCAAATACGCCGGCCGCATTCCGGCCATCCTTCTCGATATTCCTGGCGATGTCAGTTCCCTTGCCACTCGGTTCGACGGCTATCCGCTGGCGATGGCCGGTCAGGCCGGCAGGGCGCTGGCTTTGACAGCGGTGGGTTCCTTTGTCGGCGGGATGATGGCCATTATCGTGCTCATCCTGATCGGCGGCCTGTTCGCCGAAGTCGGCAATATCTTCGGCCGGGCGGAATACGTCGCCTTGATCATGTTTGTCTTCGTGCTGGTCCTGACCCTTTCCGCCGCGCCTCTCTTACGGACGCTGATCTCCCTCTGCCTTGGTCTGATGATGTCGGTGGTCGGCCTCGACTGGGCCACCGGGGTCTTCCGCTATACCTCGACCATTCCCGAGCTGTACGACGGGATCGATTTCATCATCGTGGTGATCGGGGTCTTTACCCTGAGTGAGGCCTTCATGCTGGTGGAACAGGCGGTCATCGACCGGAAAGCCCCGGCGGTGATGAAATACCACGGCCTTCTGGCTGAATGTTTGCGGCTCAAGTGGTCATTTATCCGGTCTTCCCTGATTGGCACTCTGATCGGTCTCCTGCCGGGGGCCGGCACCTATGTGGCGAACCTTGCCGCCTACCGCTTCGAGAAGAAGGCGGCCCGCGACCGGGAATTGTTCGGCAAGGGGGATCCGCGCGGCCTGATCGGCCCCGAGGCGGCCAACAGCGCCTGCGCCTTCGGGGCTTTCTTTCCGCTGATGGCCCTCGGCATACCGGGCAGCGCCACTACTGCCGTGCTGCACGGCACCCTGCTGCTGATGAATGTTGATCCCGGCCCGGATTTCTGCCGAAACCATCCGGAGATTATCTGGGCCCTGATTGCTTCAATGGCTCTCGGTAACATCCTGCTGCTTGTGGCAAACCTCAAGCTCGCCCGGTTTTTTCCGAAACTGCTGGCCGTCCCCGGCTGGGTGGTCATGCCGATGATCGTCGTTGTCTCGTTTGTCAGCGTCTATGCCGTGTCGCCCAGCATGATCTCCCTGCTGCTCATGGTGATCATCGGCTTATTTGCCTATGGTTTACGGAAATTCCGCTATCCGCTGGCGCCGCTGATCCTGGGCTATGTGCTCGGTAAACCTTTCGAGGACAATTTCCGGCTGGCGCTGGCGATCAGCGGCGGCGACGGTGCGGTCCTGCTGCAGAGCGGCACTGCTGTTATTCTCTGGCTGTGCATCCTACTTGCCATCCTCATCAAAGCGGCGGTCATAAGGAAAGGGAGATAAAACTCTCCGGTTCAGGCCGGCCGGCCCAGCCGGTATTTCCGTTCCGGCCGACCTTTCGTGCCGTAGTCGAGACTGATGGTGAGTGTTCCCAACGATATAAGATATTCCAGGTACTTGCGGGCCGTGGTCCGGCTGACGCCGACTTCGCTGCCGACCTCCGTGGCGCTGAGGGCGGTCCCCTGGCGGCTGTGGAAGATACCGACAATGGTATCGAGGGTGACGGTATCTATGCCCTTGGGCAGATCGTCGCCGCCCGCCCCGATCACCGGTGCGGCTTTGCGGAACAGGCGGTCGGCGTTTTCCTGCGACAGGGAACCGGCCTCGGCCAGCTGCCTCCGGTAGGTCCGGTAGGTGTCGAGGGATTCCCGGAACCGCTCGAAGAAGACCGGCTTGATCATGTAATCGAAGGCCCCGCCCTGCAGGGCGCTGTGCAGCATTTCCACTTCGCGGGCGGCGGTGACCAGAATGACGTCGGCTTTATGCCCGCTCGCTCTGATCTCCTGCAGGAAGGCGAGGCCATTCGATTCCGGCAGGTAGATGTCGAGCAGGATGAGATCGGGCTCCAGGGTCGACAGCAGCAAACGGGCCTCCTCTATGGTGTTGGCGATGCCGGTGACGGCGAAGCCTTCGACCATTTCGACAAAGGCCTGATGGGTGCGGGAGGCCTTGAGGTTGTCTTCGACGATGAGAACTTCAAGTGTTGGCATTGTTGCTCCTCCCTTTGGGGATGATGATTTCGAAACGGGTCGGCGTCTCCCGGGAGACTTCTATCATGCCGCCCAAAGTCTCGACTGACTTTCTCGCCAGATACAGGCCGTAGCCGTGTTGGCCTTCCCGCTTGGTCGAAATTCCTTTCTCGAACATCCGGTCGACAACCCCGGGATCGATGCCGTCTCCGGAGTCCTCAATTTCAAAAATCAGGTCGTTGCCGAAGTCGGACATGAACAGGTTAATCCAGGCCGGTGCCTGTCCTGCCGATGCTGCTTCGACACCATTGTCGATGATGTTGCCGAGCGCGGTGGTCAGGGTGTGGCGGTCGAGGCTGTCGGGCAGGTCGACCATCCGGCTTTGCGGATCGATGCGGAAAGCCACTTTCTGCTCCCCGGCATGCATGTATTTGCCGATGATCATCGAAGAGAGGATCTTATCCGGCAGGTTTTCGGCCAGGAAACGGATCAGTTTCCGGTGGCCTTTGGTCTCGTCGGCGATAAAGGCCAGGACCTCGTCGTAGGCCCCGATCTGGATCAGGCCGACGATGGTATGCAGGCTGTTGCTGTATTCGTGGGTCTGCGCCCGGAGCATGTCGGAAAAGGTCTGCACCTGCGACAGTTCCCGGGCGATTATATCGATATCTTCCTTCTTCCTGAATGTTACCACGAGGCCATGGCCGGCGCCGACCGGCTCGACGTTGACGATGATCGGGATGCCGGTGAGGACGAACTCCCGGTCCGAGACCGATTCGCCGGTGGCGAGAATATGGGCGGTGTCGAGGGCCGGGAAGAAGTCCTGGAGATGGTGATTCTGCAGCTCGCCTGGATCCCGGAGATTCAGGGTCTTGATCGCCGCCTCGTTGACCAGGGTGATGACGCCTCCGGCATCGGTCGAAATGATGCCTTCGCGGATCGACTCGATGAGCGCCGTCCGTTCCTGAAACATATAGGCGATTTCCGCAGGTTCCAGGCCGAAAATTACCCATTTGACTCCCTTGGCGATGAAGATGGCGGCTATAAGTCCGAGAGTGATGAAGACGAAGGTGAAAAAGACAATCTTTTCCAGGTAGAGATCGGAGGCGCGGCGGATGGATTCCACCGGGTAGCCGGCGGCCACCATGCCGATGATCGAATGGCGGTGATCGGTGACCGGCACCGCGCCGCGGATGAAGTGGTGGCCGTTCTCGAAGGTCCGCTGCGAATAGTCGCTGCCGTAGCGGAGGGCCCGGCCGGCCAGGGGATCGGCCAGTTCGGTGCCGATTTTTGCCGGGTCCGGGTGGATCAGGATGATGCCGCGGTGGTCGGTGATGATGATGTACTCCACATCGGTCTGCCGGCGGATGAGGCCGGTGAGGAGCGTCACCGCCCGGTGGTTGCCGGGTTCGGCGATAAAGGACTGCACCTCCGGCAAGAGCGCCAGTTGCCGGGCGGTCTGCACGGCCCGATTCCTGGTCTGTTTGTCGACGATGTCGAAGGCCATCTGCGAGAAGATCCCGCCG
>Ga0079306_1001614_pt1 | contig 14421 bp, 12 predicted proteins | sample Methanotroph_Enr_FD_79181 | JGI IMG/M metagenome (GOLD analysis project Ga0079306, IMG submission 79181) | Enriched soil microbial communities from Old Woman Creek wetland in Ohio, USA - Methanotroph_Enrichment_5 | ecosystem: Environmental > Terrestrial > Soil > Wetlands | place: USA: Ohio...
ACTTGCGTTAAAGACCCCTTGCCCAGCCCATCGGCCTGCTGTTGTAAAGCTCACTGGCAATTAAGCAGCGAGTGCGAAACGTTCGTCGTTTGCAGTTAGTTTGTTTTAGTCAGTTTTACGAGCACACTAAGCTCGACATGCACCACATCGCGTCCGAACCCACGTCGAAACCAATGCAGCCCCAAGCACAGTAGTTTAAGCCATTCGCAGCAAATTCAAGAGCGACGCAGGAGAAACAATGGTGGCGTCTGCGTTCCAGCCCCGAGTATCGGCCATGGCGCCCAAGTAACCGTAGGCCGCCGCCACCGTCGGCATGCCAGCAGCACGACCTGCAACGATATCACGTTCGTCGTCACCCACGTACACACATCGCCCGGGTACCACATCGAGCTGCCGCGCCGCCTCAAGCAAGGGCGCCGGGTGCGGTTTGGCGTGCGGCGTGGTGTCGCCGCTGATAATGGTCTGTGCTGTGTTGAACAGCGCCATGGCTTTGGTCAGCGGTACGGTGAAACGGGCAGATTTGTTCGTCACGACGCCCCACTTGAGGCCAACTTCGCCGATGTGGGCGATCAGTTCGGCCACGCCGTCAAACACATAGGTGCGCTCGGTCAAACGGGATTCGTAATTGACAAAAAACTCTTCTTTTAGCGCATCAAAACGGGCATCGTCGGGCATCAAGCCAAAAGCCACGGCAATCATGCCGCGGGCGCCCGCGCCGGCCATGGGTCGGTATTGCGACAGCGGGAACGATTCCAGGCCCCGATCGGTACGCATTTTGTCGGCCGCTGCACCCAAGTCAGGGGCACTGTCAATCAGGGTACCGTCGAGGTCAAACAGCACAGCATCAATATTTTTAAACATAGCAGAACGATCAGGGAAGGCGACGGAGAGCTTAGCTTTTCTGTGTGGCAATCAGGTAATTCACGCTGGGATCTGCGTTGAGCCAGTAATGGCGCGTCAAAGGGTTGTATTGCATGCCCCTGGTCTGCAGCAGGTTCAACCCTGCGGCGCGGCAGTAGCTGGCCAGTTCGCTGGGTTTGATCAACTTGGCGTACTCATGGGTGCCACGGGGCAGCAAATCAAGAACATATTCAGCGCCAACAATGGCGAACAGAAAGGCCTTGGCATTGCGGCTAATGGTGGAAAAAAATACATGCCCACCCGGTTTGACCAACGCAGCGCAGGCTTTCACAACCGAGGACGGGTCTGGCACGTGCTCCAGCATTTCCATGCAGGTGACGACGTCAAAACTGCCGGGTTGCTCTGCAGCCAGCGCCTCGGCGCTGATCTCGCGGTACTGCACACCCTCGGTCTGAGCTTCCAGCGCGTGGAGCTGCGCCACTTTCAAGGCTTTGGTTGCCAGATCAATTCCCAGCACAGCCGCGCCTTGGCGAGCCATGGAATCGGCCAGAATGCCGCCGCCACAACCCACGTCGAGCACGCGCAACCCTTTTAACGGAACCAGACTGCCGATCCACCCCAGCCGAAGCGGGTTGATCTGGTGCAGGGGGCGGAATTCGCTTTCTGTGTCCCACCAACGATGGGCCAAGTCAGAGAATTTGGCCAATTCGGCCGGGTCGAAGTTATCGGTTTTAGGCATGAGGTGATTATCGTTGAGACATAAAAAAACCGCGCCGAGGCGCGGTTCTTTTTGTAATCTTGCAGGATTACTTGTTGGCGCGGGTACCAACCACTTCGATTTCCACGCGACGGTTCTTCGCACGGCCTTCGGCAGTCTTGTTGCTGGCAACAGGCTGCTTCTCGCCTTTGCCTTCGGTGTAGACGCGGTTTTTCTCAATGCCTTTGGACACCAAGTAAGCCTTGACAGCTTCTGAACGGCGAACCGACAGCTTCTGGTTGTAAGCATCGCTGCCGACAGAGTCGGTGTGACCCACAGCAATAATCACTTCCAGATTGATGTCCTTGATCTTGCCGACCAGATCATCCAGCTTGGCCTTGCCTTCTGGCTTGATCACGGACTTGTCGAAGTCAAAGAATGCGTCAGCGGCGTAGGTGACTTTTGTTGCTGCAGGAGCAACGGGTGCAGGAGCAGGCGCGGCTTTAGGAGCGGGAGCAGGAGCCACAGCCACAGGAGCGGGAGCCACGACAGGAACGATTGCACCGTCGCAACCTGGAGCGGCAGTTGCGGGAGTCCAGTTGGCGTCACGCCAGCACAATTCGTTGGTTCCGTTTTTCCAGACCAATTCATTGTTGCCGTTTTGCCAGTTGTCGATAGTTTGCGCACCAGCGGCGGTAACAAGCGCTGCGGAAGCAAACAACATTGCAATTTTGTTGAGTTTCTTCATGGTTCTCCTCTAGAGAAAAGCCGCAGACTGGCTGCGATTAGTAATATTACACGCCGTGAGTGACCATCACTCAAAGCGTTACAACAATTGTGCCACACCTCTTTGAGCCATCAAGCACGCTATCGGCTTCGTCTGACATAGAGACAGGATTCTTCGATAATTGTTGCGGCCTAGCCACAAAGAGACTGTTTTGAACTCAAGCCGTAAAATCATGAACTTCTCTCAAGAATCTTGAAAAATCCCACTCAGGCCGCTCATGACCCAGTTCGCAAAAGAAACCCTGCCCATCAGTCTTGAAGAAGAAATGCGTCGAAGCTATCTCGATTACGCGATGAGCGTGATCGTGGGTCGCGCGCTGCCTGATGCCCGGGACGGCCTCAAGCCGGTGCACCGGCGCGTGCTGTTTGCCATGCATGAGCTCAATAACGACTGGAACCGGCCTTTCAAAAAATCGGCACGTATCGTCGGCGACGTGATCGGCAAGTACCATCCCCACGGCGATAGCGCGGTGTACGAAACCATCGTGCGCATGGCGCAGGACTTCTCGCTGCGCCACATGCTGGTGGATGGACAAGGCAACTTCGGCTCGGTGGACGGTGACAACGCAGCCGCCATGCGGTACACGGAAATCCGCCTGTCAAAAATTGCCCACGAACTGCTGGCCGACCTCGACAAGGAAACCGTCGACTTCGGACCCAACTACGATGGCAGCGAGCAGGAACCGCTGGTCATGCCGGCCCGGCTGCCCAACCTGCTGATCAACGGCTCCAGTGGTATCGCCGTGGGCATGGCGACCAACATCCCGCCGCACAACTTGAATGAGGCGGTGGATGCCTGCATGCACCTGCTGAAAAACCCCGAAGCTTCCATCGATGAACTGATGGAAATCATTCCGGCGCCAGACTTTCCCACGGGCGGCATTATTTACGGCATCAACGGCGTCAAGGACGGCTACCGCACGGGGCGTGGCAAAGTGGTGATGCGCGCCAAATGCCATTTTGAGGATATCGACAAAGGCCAGCGTCAGTCCATCATCGTTGACGAACTGCCCTACCAGGTCAACAAAAAGACGCTTCAGGAGCGCATGGCCGAGCTGGTCCACGAGAAAAAAATCGAAGGCATCAGCCATATCCAGGATGAGAGCGACAAGTCCGGCATGCGACTTGTCATCGATCTCAAGCGCGGCGAAGTGCCTGAAGTGGTGTTGAACAACCTGTATAAACAGACCCAGCTGCAAGACACCTTCGGCATCAACATGGTGGCGCTGATCAATGGTCAGCCCAAACTGTGCAACCTGAAAGACCTGATAGCGGTCTTCCTGTCGCACCGCCGCGAAGTGGTGACACGCCGCACGGTGTTCACGCTGCGCAAAGCCCGCGAACGCGGTCATGTCCTGGAAGGGCTGGCTGTCGCACTGGCCAATATCGACGATTTCATTGCCATCATCCGCAATGCGCCGACCCCGCCGGTAGCCAAGGCCGAACTGATGCTGCGTTCCTGGGACAGCAGCCTGGTGCGTGAAATGCTCACCCGTACCCGCGCCGATGGCGGTGTGGTCAACGCCGACGATTACCGCCCCGATGGGCTCGAGAAGGCCCTGGGCATGGGTAGCGATGGTCTCTACCGCCTGTCGGAAACGCAGGCTCAGGAAATTCTGCAGATGCGTCTGCAACGTCTGACCGGTCTGGAGCAGGACAAGATCGTTGCCGAATACAAGGAAGTCATGGCCGATATTGACGACCTGCTCGACATTCTGGCCAAGCCGGAGCGGGTGTCCGTCATCATTGGTGAAGAGCTGACGGCCATCAAGCTTGAATTCGGCCAAACCAAGCTGGGCGCGCGGCGCAGCCTGATTGAGCACAGCTCGTTTGATCTCAGCACCGAAGACCTGATCACGCCCACCGACATGGTGGTGACGCTATCGCACACCGGCTACATCAAGAGCCAGCCCCTCTCGGAATACCGTGCACAAAAACGCGGCGGCCGTGGCAAACAGGCTACCGCCACGAAAGAAGACGACTGGGTCGACCAGTTGTTTATCGCCAACACGCACGACTACATCCTGTGCTTTTCCAACCGGGGGCGGCTCTACTGGCTCAAGGTATGGGAAGTCCCTGCAGGCTCACGCGGCTCACGCGGCCGACCCATTGTCAACATGTTCCCGCTGCAGGAAGGCGAAAAAATCAACGTCGTCCTGGCGCTGACGGGTGACAAGCGCAGCTTCCCGGCCGATCAGTATGTTTTCATGGCCACCAGCATGGGCACAGTCAAAAAGACGCCTCTGGAAGACTTCAGCAACCCGCGCAAGGCCGGCATCATTGCCGTCGACCTGGATGAGGGCGACTACCTGATCGGCGCCGCCCTCACCGATGGCAAACACGACGTGATGCTATTCAGTGATGGCGGCAAGGCCGTACGGTTTGACGAAAACGATGTACGCCCCATGGGTCGCAATGCACGCGGCGTGCGCGGCATGATGCTTGATGAGGGCCAAGGCGTCATTGCCATGCTGGTCGCCGAGGACGAGCAGCAAAGCGTACTGACGGCCACCCAGAACGGTTACGGCAAACGCACCTCCATCACTGAATACACACGCCATGGCCGCGGTACCAAGGGCATGATCGCCATTCAGCAAAGCGAGCGCAATGGCAAAGTTGTTGCGGCGACACTGGTTCACGCTGACGATGAAATCATGCTCATCACCGACAAGGGCGTGCTGGTTCGCACGCGTGTCAGTGAGATCCGCGAGCTGGGCAGGGCCACCCAAGGGGTGACACTCATCGGTCTCGACGAAGGGTCACAATTAAGTGGTCTTCAGCGAATCGTCGAGAACGATGCGACGCTGAACGAAGACACCGAAAACGATACAGGCAAGGATGCCTCCAACCCGGAAACCAATTCATGAAAAAATTGATCGTCACGCTGGCGATGACTGGTCTTGCCAGCCTTACCTGCTCCACCGCCCTTCATGCGCAAACGTCAGATCCAAAAACAGAATGGGCGAAGAAAGTCGTCGCCCTTCAACAAGGTCCGGAGCTCGACCGACTGGTAGCTCAGCTCGCAGGCGGTACAGCTCGGGACCTGATCGCCAAGTGGGGCCCAAAACTGGAGGCGAACGTACCCAAGGCCAAGCAGCAAAAAGCCTCGGAAGATCTCAACGCCGAACTCAAGAAATATACCGACGACGCCAAGCAGCTGATTGGCAAGCAAGTCAGCAAAGTCAGTGCCGACGCGCTTGTGCCGGCATACGCAGAGCGTTTCACAGTGGAAGAACTCAAGCAGATTGCTGCCTTTTTTGAATCCCCTGCCATCAAGAAGTACCAGACCACAGCACCTGAACTGGGGAATATTTTTGTCCAGAAGCTGGTTGACGCGACGCGTTCCGATGTGGTCGCGCGCGTCAAGCAGTTTGATGATGCAGCGCTGAAAATTGTCGGCACCGCACCTGCGGCGCCGGGGGCGGGCAAGCCGGCCAAGAAATGACCCGGCCCTTCAATTTTTCTGCGGGTCCAGCGACGTTACCCGAGGAAGTTCTGCGGCAAGCGGCCGCAGAAATGCTGGACTGGCACGGCAGCGGCATGAGCGTCATGGAGATGAGCCACCGCAGTAAAGAATTCGTCTCCATATACGAAAATGCAGAGGCCGATTTTCGTGAATTGATGGCCGTCCCAAAGCACTTCAAGATATTGTTCATGCAAGGGGGCGGACTCGCAGAAAACGCCATCGTTCCGCTAAATCTTTCGCGTGGTGCCTCGGCCGATTTCGTGGTGACGGGCAGCTGGAGCGACAAGTCGCAAAAAGAAGCGCGTAAATATTGCGACGTGCAAATTGCCGCCACCAATGAAAGCAGCGGCCACACCAGCCTTCCGCCAGTGGCCAGCTGGAAACTGCGGCGCAATGCAAGTTATGTCCATATTTGCACCAATGAAACCATTAACGGCGTGGAGTTTCAGGATCTGCCTGACCTGAAGGCACTGGGAAGTGATGCGCCGCTGGTCATCGATTTTTCATCCCATGTGGCGTCCAGGGCGGTAGATTGGTCCCGGATTGGCCTGGCTTTTGGCGGAGCGCAGAAAAATCTCGGTCCTGCCGGCGTGACGCTGGTGGTCGTCCGGGAAGATTTGCTCGGCCATTCGCTGTCCGTCTGCCCCAGCGCCTTCGACTACAAAATAGTGGCGGACAACCACTCCATGTACAACACGCCTCCCACCTATGCCATCTACATTGCCGGACTGACCTTTCAATGGCTCAAACGCCAGAAGGAAGGCGAGGGGCAAGACGAACTAAGAGGCGTTGCCGCAATGGAAAAGCGCAACCTTGCCAAGGCCCAGCTGCTTTACGACGCCATCGACCATTCCCAGTTGTATGTCAATCGCGTCAGCAGGGACTGCCGTTCGCGCATGAACGTGCCATTTTTCCTGCGTGATGAATCGCGCAACGAGGCATTCCTGGCCGGCGCGAAAACTCGCGGTCTGTTGCAGCTCAAAGGCCACAAGTCAGTCGGCGGCATGCGCGCCAGCATCTACAACGCCATGCCGCTGGCGGGTGTAGCGGCGCTGGTTGACTACATGCAAGAATTCGAAAAAAAGCACACCTGAAATGACCGCCAACCTCGCCGATTTACGCATCCAGATTGACGCCATAGACAAGGAATTACTTACCCTCCTGAATCGCCGCGCACAGGTCGCCAAGCAGGTAGGAGACGTCAAAAAGCGCGAGGGAACGCCTTTTTTTCGCCCGGATCGGGTCGCCCAGGTCATCGAGCAGATACAGCAAGCCAACACCGGACCGCTCAAAAATGAGCATGTTGCAGCGGTCTGGCGTGAAATCATGTCAGCCTGCCTGGCCCTGGAATCGCCGGTGCGTGTGGCCTATCTGGGCCCTGTCGGCACCTTCAGCGAACAGGCCGCCCTGCAGTTTTTCGGAGCCAGCATTGAACATGTTCCCTGCATCAGCATTGATGAAGTGTTTCGTGCCACGGCCACTGGCAGTGCCGAATATGGCGTGGTGCCGGTTGAAAATTCCACTGAAGGCATGGTGTCTCGCTCGCTTGATCTGTTTCTGAATTCGCCGCTGCACATCATTGGCGAGGTCAGCCTGATGGTGCGGCACAACCTGCTCAGACTGTATGACTCGCTGGAAAACATCGAGGCCGTCTATGCCCACCCTCAAGCGCTGGCGCAATGCCAGGGGTGGCTGAGCACCCATCTGCCCAACGCCGAACGGCGCACTGCATCAAGCAATGCCGAAGGTGCACGCCTGGCCTCGACCAACCCAGCCTGGGCCGGTATTGCCAGCGATCGTGCGGCATCCCAATTCGCACTGCACACGGCAGCACACGCCATTCAGGATGATGCATTTAACCGGACACGTTTTGCCGTGGTGTGTTTGCCGCAAACGCTGCCCTCCCCACCCCCCTCCGGCAATGACTGCACCAGCCTTGTGGTGTCGGTGCCCAACCGTCCAGGGGCGGTGCATGACATTCTGGTTCCGCTGAAAGTCCACGGAGTTTCCATGACCCGCTTCGAGTCACGTCCGGCCCGCTCGGGCCAGTGGGAATATTACTTTTATATCGACCTGCAGGGCCACCCGTCGCAGGACCACGTGAAAGCTGCGCTGGCCGATTTGCAGCGGCTTTGCGCGTTTTACAAAGTTCTGGGAACCTACCCAGTCAGCGATTAGTGCGGGAGCCAGAACCCATGCAGCGACTACAACAATCTCTGGTGCACCGTCATGTTTGAACAATTAGGACTCATTGGGTGCGGCCTGATGGGTAGCTCTTTTGCGCTGGCGCTCAAGCGCGCCGGCCTGGTCAAACGCATCGTCGGCTACAGCAAATCTCCCTCCACCACAGAGCGCGCCCGCCAAATGGGCGTGATTGACGTGGAAGCGCCCTCCGCCCTGCTGGCGGTCTCAGGGGCCGATATCGTGTTGCTGGCAATACCGGTATCCGCCACCGAAGCCACCTTCAAGGCCATCCGGCATCTGGTAGGGCCCAACACGCTGATCATGGACGTGGGTTCGACCAAGCGCGATGTGGTTGATGCGGCGCGGCGCGTTCTGCGTGACAACGTCGGCTCTTTTGTGCCTTGCCATCCCATCACCGGCAAGGAAGTTTCAGGCGTCGAGCACGCCGACGCAGACCTCTACACCGGCAAGCAGGTCATCTTGACGCCAATCGAGCGCACCTTGACCGTCCAGCTGCAAAAAGCCACCGATGTCTGGAGCGCTTTGGGCTGTCATGTCATGCAAATGTCGCCGCAGTCTCACGATGCGGCCTATGCGGCGGTCAGCCACTTGCCTCACCTGATCGCTTTCGCCCTGATCAACGGCATTGCGGGTCAGGAACACGGGAAAGACTACATGTCACTGGCGGGGCCAGGCTTTCGCGACTTCACCCGGATTGCCGCCAGCGACCCCACCATGTGGCGCGACATCCTGATGGCCAATCGTGAAGAACTGCTGACGCAGTCAAAAATATTTCAGCAAACCCTGCAGTCCCTCGAACACTTGATTTCCAGCGGAAGCGGCGACGAGCTGGAAGTCCTGATTGAGCAGGCCAGCGAGACGCGCGCCAACTGGCGCATTGCCTCCCACAAATCACAAAAATAAATCCCGGCCCATGTTCGATATAGAGTCTCTGGATATTCCGCCACTGGTCAGGGCAGGCGGCACGGTTCGCCTGCCTGGCTCCAAAAGCATTTCCAACCGCGTCTTGCTGCTGGCCGCCTTGAGCCAGGGGCAAACCACGGTGCATGAGCTACTGGCCTCTGACGACACCGCCGTGATGCTGGCGGCACTCAAGCAGCTTGGCTGCACGGTGCAACAAAATGGGGATACAGCGGTGATCGGTGGCCTGGGAGGCCAGCTCGTCCAGCGCAAAGCGACGCTTTTCATGGGCAATGCTGGCACGGCCATACGGCCGCTGACCGCGGCCCTCGCCTTGCTGGGCGGGGAGTTTGAACTGTCGGGTGTGCCGCGCATGCATGAGAGGCCCATCGGCGATCTGGTCGATGCGCTCAGGCAGCTGGGGTGTTCGATTGACTACCTCGGCAATGAAGGATTTCCGCCCTTGCGTCTGCAGCCGCGCCTGGGGCCTCTGAAACTTGACGAACCCATTCGCGTACGGGGCGATGTCTCCAGCCAGTTTTTGACAGCCTTGCTGATGGCGCTGCCGCTCGTGGCCAGTCGCGATATCCACATCGAGGTGGTGGGCGAACTGATTTCACGGCCCTATATCGAAATCACGCTCAAGCTGCTTCAGCGTTTCGGCATCCAGGTTCAGCGCGAGGCTTGGCAGCGTTTCACCATCCCCGCTGGCAGCCATTACCAGTCGCCGGGTGAAATCCACGTGGAAGGTGATGCCTCATCTGCCAGCTATTTCATAGCGCTTGGCTCAATAGCAGAAAGCGCTTCAGGCAATAATGGCATAGAAATTCTGGGCGTTGGCGCCGATTCCATTCAGGGCGATATCCGCTTCGTGGAGGCCGCCCGGATGATGGGCGCGCAGATCGAGAGCACGCCCAACTCGCTACGCATCTCGCGCGGTCAATCAGGCCATGGTTGGCCGCTCAAGGCCATCGACCTGGACTGCAACCACATTCCCGATGCCGCAATGACGCTGGCCATGATGGCGCTTTACGCCAATGGCACCACCCAGCTCCGCAACATCGCGAGCTGGCGTGTCAAGGAAACCGACCGCATAGCCGCGATGGCCTGCGAGTTGCGAAAGCTGGGCGCCACGGTGGAAGAAGGGGCTGACTACCTCAAAATCACCCCGCCAGCTTCATTGAAAGAATGGAAAACCGCTGCCATTCACACCTACGACGACCACCGTATGGCCATGTGTTTTTCGCTGGCAGCCTTTAACCCGGCACAGCTACCCATCAGAATTCTCGACCCCAAGTGCGTCGCCAAGACCTTCCCGGACTATTTTGAAACCTTGTTCAGCGTCACTGAAGCGGACACCGCCCACATTCCCGTGATCTGCATTGATGGCCCGACAGCCTCCGGCAAGGGAACACTGGCCGCCCTGACGGCCCAGGAGATCGGCTATCACTACCTTGATTCAGGCGCCTTGTACCGTTTGAGTGCGTTTGCCGCCGTGCGTGCTGGCGTGGCGCTTGGCGACGGGGATGGCGTAGCGCGGATTGCGCGCTCATTGCCCGTCCGTTTTCAGGCGGACCGGGTCTTTCTTGGGGCTGAAGACGTGTCTGAGGCGATACGCACCGAAGCTGCCGGCATGGCCGCCTCCCAAGTGTCGGTCCACCCGCAGGTTCGCAGTGCCCTCCTGGCCCTTCAGCACAGTTTTCGGCGATTGCCCGGCCTGGTCGCCGAGGGCAGGGACATGGGAAGCGTCATTTTCCCGGACGCGCCGCTCAAAATCTACCTGACAGCCAGTGCCCGCCACCGCGCCGAACGCCGGTATAAGCAGTTGATTTCAAAGGGAAATCCAGTTACAATGAGCGCGATTCTGCAAGATTTAGAGGCTCGCGATGCTAGCGACATGTCTCGACAGACCGCCCCTTTAAAGCCTGCTGATGATGCCCGGTTGCTGGACAACTCTGATCTGTCGATTGAAAAATCGGTAGAGCAGGTGATTGCCTGGTGGCAAGGTACCCGGCCCTTCTGACCCGCAACGCGTGCTCCTCTCACGGAGTGTTTGGGTCATAAGACTCATTAACGTAACCCGCGGTCTTACGACTCGTTTGACCGCATAAACCAAACCGCCGCAAGCAGCTCTTAAAACAATAGCAATCCCGCTATTGAAATCCTGTTCTGTGGATTAGGAAAATAATGTCTGAATCTTTTGCCGACCTGTTTAACGAATCGCTGCAACGCTGTGAAATGCGTTCCGGTGAAGTCATCACCGCCGAAGTAGTGCGCATCGACCACAACCACGTGGTCGTCAATGCCGGACTCAAATCCGAGGCTTACGTCCCCCTCGAAGAATTCAAAAATGACCAGGGCGAGCTCGAAGTCCAGGTAGGTGACTTTGTCTCTGTAGCCATCGACTCCGTCGAAAACGGCTACGGTGACACCATGCTGAGCCGCGACAAGGCCAAGCGCCTGGCTTCCTGGATGAGCCTGGAAAAAGCCCTGGAATCCGGCGAGTTCGTCACCGGCCAGACCAGTGGCAAGGTCAAGGGCGGCCTGACCGTTCTGGTCAATGGCATCCGCGCTTTCCTGCCCGGCTCGCTCATCGACACCCGCCCGGTCAAGGACTTGTCTCCGTACGAGAACAAGACCATGGAGTTCAAGGTCATCAAGCTCGACCGCAAGCGCAACAACGTGGTGCTGAGCCGCCGCGCCGTGGTGGAAGCCAGCATGGGCGAAGAACGCGCCAAGCTGATGGAAACCCTGAAAGAAGGCAGTGCCGTCAAGGGCATCGTCAAGAACATCACCGAATACGGTGCATTCGTTGACCTGGGCGGCATTGACGGCCTGCTGCACATCACCGACATGGCATGGCGCCGCGTGCGTCACCCAAGCGAAGTGGTGACAGCCGGTCAGGAAATCGTGGCCAAGATCCTGAAGTTCGACACCGAGAAAAACCGCGTGTCGCTGGGTCTGAAGCAAATGGGCGACGACCCATGGATGGGCGTGAACCGCCGCTACCCGCAAGGCACGCGCCTGTTCGGCAAGATCACCAACATCGCCGACTACGGCGCATTTGTGGAACTCGAGCCCGGCATCGAAGGCTTGGTGCACGTGTCTGAAATGGACTGGACGAACAAGAACGTCGCTCCTAGCAAGCTCGTGGCCCTCGGCGACGAAGTCGAAGTCATGGTTCTTGAAATCGACGAAGACAAGCGTCGCATCAGCCTGGGCATGAAGCAGTGCAAGGCCAACCCATGGCAGGAATTTGCCGTGGAAACCAAGCGCGGCGACCGCGTCAAGGGCCCGATCAAGTCGATCACCGACTTCGGCGTGTTCGTTGGCTTGGCGGCCGGCATCGACGGCCTGGTGCACCTGTCTGACCTCTCATGGAACGAACCCGGCGAAGCCGCTGTTCGCAACTACAAAAAGGGCCAGGAAGTCGAAGCCATCGTTCTGGCTGTTGACGTCGACCGTGAGCGCATCTCGCTGGGCATCAAGCAACTGGACTCCGACCCGTTCACCACTTTCGTGACCCTCAACGACAAGGGCGCGATTGTGAGCGGCAAGGTCAAGACGGTTGATGCCAAAGGTGCAGAAATCGATCTGGGCGAAGACATCATCGGTTATTTGCGCGCCAGCGAAATCAGCCGTGACCGCGTGGAAGATGCACGCAACGTCCTCAAAGAAGGTGACGAAGTGTCTGCAGTCGTGGTGAACGTGGATCGCAAGACCCGCAACATCCAGCTGTCGGTGAAAGCCAAGGACAATGCTGACCAGCAGGAAGCCATGGCCAATCTGAGCCAGCAATCGTCGCGCGAAAGCGCCGGTCTGACCAGCCTGGGCGCCCTGTTGCGTGCCAAGCTGGACAACAGCGAAACCAAATAAGCCTGGAAATTTGCGGGACAGACCACATGACGCGGCTACGCCGCCCATGTGCTCTGCCCCCAACTGACTAGTCTTACTTTCCAATGACCCGAAGCGATCTTGTAGAAGAACTGGCAGCCCGATTCAGCCAGCTGACGCACCGCGATGCCGAATATGCCGTCAAGACCCTTCTTGATGCCATGAGCGACGCGCTGGTACGCGGCCACCGAATCGAAATCAGGGGTTTTGGCAGTTTCTCCATCAACCGGCGTCCACCCCGCATGGGACGGAACCCCCGGTCCGGCGAAAGTGTCGCCATCCCTGAAAAGCGGGTGCCTCATTTCAAAACGGGGAAAGCATTGCGGGAAGCCGTCGATGCACGAACCCAGGAATTGCTGGCGGTCACGGATTCCAGATAAGGTCTTCAGGTGGTCTGGCTACAATCGCCAGACCACTAGAGGGATTACAAAGTGAAATACCTGATGTGGCTGCTCAAGGCAGCCATTTTTTTTACCCTGTTTGCTTTTGCACTGAATAACCAGCAAATGGTTGCAGTGCATTTCTTTTTTGGCACCTTGTGGCAAGCGCCTCTGGTGCTGGTTGTTCTGACTGCCTTCGCCTGCGGACTGGCGCTGGGTGTTCTTGTCATGATCCCGCGCTGGTGGAAAACGCGCAAAGCGGCGCAACGCCACCCTGCTGGCACTTCCACTTTCGACGCCTCTACAAATGTGATTGACAACCCAACCATGCCTCACCATGGAATTTGATTTCACCTGGGTTTTGCTCGGGTTTCCGCTCGCCTTTACGCTGGGCTGGCTGGCTTCCCGGTTGGACCTGAGACAACTGCGTATTGAGAACCGGCAAGCACCCAAAGCCTATTTCAAGGGCCTGAATTTCCTGCTGAACGAGCAGCAGGACCAAGCCATTGACGCTTTCATTGAAGCCGTACAGAACGACCCCGACACCTCAGAGCTGCACTTTGCATTGGGCAACCTGTTTCGCCGCCGCGGCGAGTACGAGCGCGCCGTGCGGGTGCATGAGCATCTGATGTCACGCGGCGACCTGACCCAACCCGAACGCGAGCGTGCGCAGCATGCGCTGGCGCTTGATTTTCTCAAAGCCGGCTTGCTGGACCGCGCCGAGACGGCCCTGCGCAAACTCGAGGGCACACCGTTTGAAGAAGAAGCCCGGCTCGCGTTACTGTCCATTTATGAGCGTTCCCGCGACTGGTCCAATGCCACGGAAATTGCAGCCAGGTTGGGCCACTCCAGCCAAGGCAGCTTCAGCACCCGGCAGGCGCATTACCTGTGCGAGCAAGCCAGCGCCTCGGTTGCCGCAGGGGATACTGCCGGGGCACTGAAAACCCTGATTGACGCCGCCGCCATGGCACCTGCTTCAGCCAGACCGCTGATTGATCTGGCCAAACTACAAAACCAGTTGGGCCTGGGCCAGGATGCTTTTCAGACCCTGCTGAAGCTGGAGAAAACCACACCGCTGGGCTTGCCGCTGGCCGCGAGTTTGCTCGCGAACATTGCTCAAAGCAGTGCGCAGCAGCCGGCCGCTCTGGCGCTTTTGAAAGCCAGCTATGCGCAAATACCCTCCATTGATGTAATCGAAGCGATCGTCAAGCTTGAAACAGACCCAGTATCGG
>Ga0079306_1001615_pt1 | contig 14418 bp, 9 predicted proteins | sample Methanotroph_Enr_FD_79181 | JGI IMG/M metagenome (GOLD analysis project Ga0079306, IMG submission 79181) | Enriched soil microbial communities from Old Woman Creek wetland in Ohio, USA - Methanotroph_Enrichment_5 | ecosystem: Environmental > Terrestrial > Soil > Wetlands | place: USA: Ohio...
CCATTCACCAAGACGCTCGTACTTACGGGCGTCATCAGCATAAGCCACAAGAATTTTTTTGACAGCCGAAACAACTTCCGGCCAACGAGGAGGCGTGTTGGGCAGGAAGGGAATGACCAGCTTAGAGAATTTCGGGGCGCTGATTCTATTGGAAACCTTGCCGCCAACCAGAATCGCAATACCATCGCCCTCGGGATCGGCGAGCGGCATAGCCGGACACATGGTGTAGCAGTTACCGCAGAACATACAACGCTCGACGGTTACTTTGACGGTTTTGATTTCTTTGCCATTTATCTCGGCCTTGGCGGGCTTTACAGCACCAAGCGGACAGGCTGCGATGGCCAACGGCAGTTCGCAGACACCGGTGATACGGTTGTGGTCGATCATCGGTGGTTTTCTGTGAATACCGAGGATGGCGATGTCGGAGGCATGCACCGCACCGCACATATTCAGGCAGCAGGCAAGCGCAATACGTACCTGCGCCGGCAGGGTCATGGAGGTGAAGTAATCGAACAGTTCATCCATTACCGCCTTAACAACGCCGGAAGCATCGGTCGCCGGAGTATGGCAATGTACCCAGCCCTGGGTGTGAACGATATTGGTGACACCGGCACCGGTTCCACCTACGGGATACTTATTGCCATAGCTGGCCAGGGTATCGAGAAGAGGTTGAACCTTCGCCTTGGAATCAACCATGAACTCGATGTTGTTCCTGGTTGTGAAACGCAGGAACCCATCACAGTGTTTGTCTGCTATATCACAAACTTCACGGATGTATTCAACCGATACCAGGCGAGGAGAACCTACACGAACCGTATACACCTCGTCACCGGTTTCAGATTTATGCACTAAAACACCTGGTTGGGTGATCTCATGCCACAGCCATTTTCCCTTGTTCGCTTTGATAACAGGCGGGAAAAATTTTTCATAATGGGGTGGACCAAGATCCGAGATACGACCGTCCATTGGCTTGTCTGGATTATAACCCATGGTAATCTCCTTATATCTAAAATGAATTATCAGCTCAAATTAAAAACAGCATCAGGCTTTGTGAGCAGCACGGAACTCGTCGATGTCACGCTCGAAACCACCTTCAACCTCTTCCTCTTTCCAGAATACGTACGGATTGCTGCGAGGCTCTTTGACATGCTGCGGAATTGGATCAATACCCATAACGGAAAGGAAGGTCGGAAGACCAACACGTTGCATGGTTTCACCAACACGCTCACGGTTTTTACCGACTTCCATCCACCAATCCCAAACCTTCTCGATGAACTCTACCAGCTCTTCGAAGTCATTCTCTTTGCTGACTTTTACGAAAGGCACAATAAGAGTTGCAAATTGAGCACCATCGAGAATCGGCGCTTTGGCACCGACACAGATGGAGGCGCCTTTATCGAGACCCGGACGCAGAGCGCGGGGCATAACGTTGATGCAGTGCATGCAACGGGTACATTCTGTATTATCAATTTTCAGTTCGCTACCTTCCATCCACATGCAATTGGTAGGACAGATGTTGATAACTTCCTTATTGATATCGAATTTACCCCAGTCTCTGCCGCTATGGGCACCACCGTTTGCCGGATAGTTGCCGGCGATATACTCTTTTACAGCAGCCTGATCGATACGGATTGCATCTCTCCAGGTGCCGATAACGGATATGTCGGAACGGGCAATCGAGGCTACACAGTCGTTCGGGCAGCCGGAGAATTTGAATTTGAACTTATAGGGGAAGGCCGGACGATGAATCTCATCCTGATAACGCATAGTCAATGAATGACAGCATTCTTCGGTGTCATAGCAAGACCACTCACAACGTGACTCGCCGAGGCAGTTGGCCGGCGTACGCAGGTTTGAGCCGGAACCGCCGAGGTCCTGGTTCATGTCGTGGGTCAGGTCCCAGAAGAAGGGCTCAAGATTTTCGGTACGGGTACCGAGCAGAATGATGTCACCGGTAGAACCATGAAAATTGGTCATACCGGAACCATATTTCTCCCAGAGTTTCATCAGACCGCGCAGGTTTTCGGTCGAATAGTACTTTGAAGCCGGCTGAGCAACACGGACGGTATGGAAATGCTCAACTCCCGGAAACTGCTCAGGAACGTCAGCATAACGTCCAACAATACCGCCACCATATCCGAAAACACCAACAATACCGCCGTGCTTCCAGTGGGTGATTCTGTCCTTATAGGACAGTTCCAGGATACCAAGAATATCCCAACACTCAGGCTTGGTCTCCGCCTGGCGCTTAATGTCGGTCACGAAGCTTGGCCACGGGCCACTCTCCAATTGGTCCAACAAGGGCGTCTCACGTTTTGCCATGATTTCCTCCTTTGAATTACTGTTTATACTGCAACCTTAACCAAACTTTTTACTGAAAACCGAAGAGATTCCGGAATATCATTTTTACTGCTCTCACAAGCCGCTTCCCTGACTAGTTGATCTAACAAAAAGGGTTAACAAAATGATAATATAAATTTCTAATCAGCGTTCGAGAATAGCTTTGCTGTGCCGTTTTGTCAACAAAAATCCATTGGCCGAACAGCCTGCAACTGAACCGCCATTCACCCTGAAAATCAGCGTCCTACACCGGTTTTGCAACCTGATCGAGGAATACTTTTTCAAGCGTTCCGGAAGCTCCAGCTGGATCGGTCATGGCCTGCAAAAAACCGGCGGCCAGGGCCTTGCCGAGCTGTACACCTTCCTGGTCGAATGAATTGATATTCCAGGCAAACCCCTGGAAGACAATTTTGGCTTCATAGGTCGCGAGCAACGCACCCATGACCTTGGGGGTCAGTTTCTCCCCCAGCAGAAGACAGGAGGGCCGGTTACCGGCGAATTTCCTGTTAGGGTTGGTCGACGATTTGCCCACCGCCATGGCGATCATTTGGGCGAACATATTTGCTAGGAGCTTCTGCTGCGATGTGGTCCCGTTCACCACACTGTCGACGTTGTACTGGGATTGGTGGAAACCGATGAACTCCACAGGCACGATCTCCGTCCCCTGGTGCAGCAGCTGATAGAAGGCATGCTGGCCGTTGGTTCCCGGCTCGCCCCAGATAATAGGTCCGGTCTTGGCTGCCACCCGGCGCCCACCCCTGTCAATAGATTTTCCGTTGCTTTCCATGTCGCATTGCTGCAAATGCGCGGGAAAACGGTTGAGTGCCTGGCTGTACGGCAAGACCGCAAGCGTCGGATAGCCGAGAAAATTATGGTTCCAGATGCCCAGCAGGGCCAGAAGCAAGGGCAGGTTCTTTCGGATATCTATTTCCTCCGCCTGGCGGTCCGCGAGTGCCGCCCCCTCCAGGAATTCCATAACCCTGGCATAGCCGAGGAAAAAGCCCAGCATCACAACGCCGACCATCGAAGTGGAACTGTACCTGCCCCCTATATAGTCGTACATGTAGAAGGATCGCAGGTAATTGGCAGGATTGTCCATGGGACTCTTTTCACCTGTCACGGCTATGCAGTGGCGGGAAGGATCGAGCCCCGCCTGCTTCAGGGCCAATCGCACAAGGCGTTCATTGGTCAGTGTTTCAAGCGTAGTCCCGCTTTTGGAGACGATATTGACAAGGGTTGTCGCAAGGTTCACTTCGGCCAGCACCCCCGCCGCATCGTCGGGATCGACATTGGCAATAAAGCGAACTTTCTTCCCGGCCAGGCCATACGCTTTCAGCGCTTCGAAAACGGCCCTGGGACCAAGATCCGATCCGCCGATACCGACATGGACCATAGTATCGAACCGTTCGCCCCGATGGTTGCTGATTCGCCCGGACGAAAGCTCTTCCAGGAAAATCCTGAGTTTTTCCAATTCCTGTTGCGCATCGCCGGTGGCAAGAGGTGCGGCCGGCTGCGGGCTGAACAGATCCCGGCAGGCGGTATGCAGCACCTGGCGGTTTTCGCTGTCAAAGCCCTCTATCCGGTTAATGATCGCCCCCCGCCGCATTTCCTTGAATTGTTCGACGAGATGCAGTTCATCGGCAAGTTGCTGCAGGCCGTCCATTACCCCCTCGTCTATCCGTTCCGTGGCGTAATGAAGATGCAGCAACTCTGTTCGGCATACATACCTTGCCAGTCTGTTCCCGGCCTGCAGGGCTGCAGGTCCGGTCAGATCGAATGGGTTTTGGGCCAGGGACAGCAGCTGGCTATAGGTCTTGCTTTCAGTCAGATTTTTATATCCGCTCACAATTTCCCCCTCCTCCGCTGTCGGTTACCGATACCGTCCGGCACCTGCCTCCGCCTGAGCGCGCAGTGACGCTATCGTTTTGGCATAATCGTCGCTGCCATATACCGCCGAACCGGCCACAAAGATATTGGCCCCGGCCTCGGCAACATCGCCGATTGTTTTGGCACTTATTCCGCCGTCCACTTCAATCCCCACCTCAAGCCCCCTGGCATCGATGCGCTGCCGGAGCTCCCGGATCTTGGCCAGCGTCGACGGGATGAAGGATTGGCCGCCAAACCCGGGATTGACCGACATCAGCATCACCAGGTTGACCTCCTCCAGAATATAGTCAAGGGTCGCCAGCGAGGTCGCCGGATTGAGAACCACACCGGCTTTCTTGCCAAGCTCGCGGATACGGGCTACCGTCCGATGCAGATGGGTGCAGGCTTCCACATGAACGGTTATCCAGTCGGCCCCGGCTGCAGCAAAGGCATCGACATAGCGGTCGGCATCGGCAATCATCAGATGAACGTCGAGCGCTTTGCCGGTGATGGGGCGGGTGGCCTGCACCACCAGGGGTCCGATGGTGATATTCGGGACAAAATGTCCATCCATCACATCAATATGAATGATGTCGGCACCGGCTTCGTCGACTGCTTTTATTTCGGCACCCAGTCTGGCAAAATCCGCGGACAGGATTGATGGCGCGATACGTATTTGTTTATTCATGTCTTCCCTTTCACACCCTTTCAAGTGGTTTTCATTGGCAACGAAGATTAGCCTGCTTAAACCCGTTTTCTCACCTTGTCGCCGGGCAGTATTTCCACCAGCCCTTCCAGTTCGAGAATCAGCAGGAGTTCACTGAGCCGTCCCGGAGCAAGTCCCGCCCTCTCAAGAAGCGACTCCCGGACAATCGGGTAAGTATCGAGTTGATCGAGCACGTCTTGCGCGTCCGGCTCAAGAGCCGAAGTGTTTTTTTCAGCCTCGACGGTCCTCCCCTGCTCACCGATTGCACCCCGTATGCCGAATTCTTCGACGATATCTCCGATGGTCTGCACCAGCTTGGCCCCCTGCTTCAGCAACCAATGGGCACCTTCGCTCTTGCAGGAGTCGACCTGCCCCGGAACGGCGAAAACCTCGCGGCCGCAATCCAGGGCAATCTGTGCGGTTATCAGCGAGCCTGAGCGCTTGGCCGCCTCGACCACCACCACGCCCAGGCTCAGCCCGGCAATAATACGATTTCGGGCAGGAAAACGAAATCCTTCCGGAGGCGTACCCAGAGGATATTCGCTGACCAGCAGGCCCTGCTCGGCAATTCCTTTATACAACTTGGCATTCTGCCGTGGATAGACCACATCAAGGCCGCAGCCGAGAACCGCGACTGTGCTCCCTTTGCCGGAGAGGGCACCGGCATGGGACTCGGCATCGATGCCAAGGGCCAGCCCGGAAACGACAGTCAGGGAAGAATTGGCCAGGCTATTGGCCAGCGCATACGCCGTTCTTCGCCCATAGGCAGTGGCGGCCCGGGACCCAACAACGGCAACCGACGGCAGACCGAGCAGTTCCAGCCGGCCGCGCACATAGAGAACGGGAGGGGGATCCGGCAGTTCCTTGAGCAGGGCCGGATAGCGCGGATCCTCGAAAACAATGGCTGTAGCCCCTGCGGCCGTCAGGCGGAGAAGTTCTCTTTCGCCCCGAGCCACTGCTTCCGTTCTTGCAGAAAGTCCTGAAATCTGGCCTTCCCGAATGCCCTTGACCCGGAGGAGATCTTGCCGGGACGCGCGGATGACGGCAGCGGGAGACTGAAAATGATCGATGAGGCGCCAGAAACCTGAAAGTCCCAACCCCGGCACCAGACTGAGACTTATCCAATCAAGGGTTGCGGCCATGAGCGGTTGCGGAAATTTAAAATAGTGTGACAGTAAGGTGATTGTTGGGGGCGAAATTTTTTTCGCCCCTGCAGAAATAAGCTCTGCCGCCGGGAATTCCAGTGAAGGAGCTACCCGGCGGCAAGAAAAGGCTCGCGGTACTACCTCAGTCGGTCATGAAAACCCTCAGCTCTTCGACCCGTGAAGGATGTTTGAGCTTCATGATCGCCTGAGCCTCGATCTGGCGGATGCGTTCCCGGGTGACGGCAAAGCATTTCCCCACCTCTTCCAGCGTATGGTCGCATTCGACATCGATACCATACCGCATCCGCAAGACCTTCGCCTCCCGCGGGGAGAGCGATGACATCACCTGGTTGAGGCATTGGCGAAGACTGGCGACCATCGATATCTGATCGGGCCCGAGTTTATCCTTGTCTTCAATAAAATCGCCCAGAAAGGTTTCGCCGTCGTCGCCGACCGGAGTATCGAGAGAAATCGCATCTTTCGCGATCTTCAGGGCCGATTTAACCTTGCCGACTTCGGTCCCCAGGTGTTTTGCCATCTCTTCCGGAGTCGGTTCCCGGTGTTCTTCCAGCATGAAATCCTTGGAAGCCCGCAACAGCCGGTTGATCGTTTCGATCATATGGACCGGGAGCCGAATGGTCCTGCCCTGATCGGCAATACCGCGGGTGATGGCCTGTCTGATCCACCAGGTGGCGTAGGTGCTGAATTTGTAGCCGCGATGGTAATCGAACTTTTCCACGGCCTTCATGAGGCCGATATTGCCTTCCTGGATAAGGTCGGAAAACTGCAGACCGCGGTTGACGAATTTTTTCGAGACCGAGATCACCAGACGCAGATTAGCCCTCACCAGCCCTTCCTTCGCCTGTTTGTACATATCCCAGCCCGAGTCTATCTCAAACAGGAGTTGCTGCAGGCGGCGCTGGTCGATTCCCGATTCCTCAAGCATCTGCCGGTTGACCTGGCCCTCCAGTGCCTCCGGCGCCACCATTGCGCCTGAACCGGCAGCCCCGTTTTTCTGCTGATTGATGAGCTGGACAAACACCTTGCGGAAGCGTTTCGACAACTCTTCGAGCCCATCGGCCATCGCCTTCAGGCATTCGACACAGATGAGCTTATCGGTAAAAAATGCGGCAATCCCTTCACCGATAGCCTCAATCTCAGCTACCAATCGCCCGGCCTCGGTACTCTCTCCAGGCAACTGCCGGTACTCGGCCAGCAACTCCGACCGCTTCCCATGCAAAACTACCGCCTGATCGACGCGGGCCAGAAAATCCTTACTCTCCCGCTTGAACGTGCCGGATTCATTATCTGTTATGCCGCTGAGAATCTGGCAGATCTTTTCCTGGTTCGACTCGAGGCCTTTGACCACCTCAAGAAGGGCTGGAATGGCGAAAGGGGCCGTCAAAACCGCATTTTGCACCCTCAGTTTGCCCGCCTCCATCATCTTGGCCAGCTTCAACTCCTCCTCGTGGCTGAGAAGGGTAAGCGTGCCCATTTCCCGGAGATAGATGTTCATCGGATCGATGGAGGCCCGGGATTTGGAAATCTTATCGTTTTCTTCGGTATATCGTGCAGCCCTGCGCCTGTCCCGCTTCCGCCGGTCGCTCATCGCGCTGCTGCGGCGATCCGTAACGGGGCCGTTTCTTTTTTCCTGGGTAACATGGTCGGCAAGATCTACAGGCGCTGCATAGTCATCAGCAAGATCTTCGGTAAAATCATCGGCCACACTAAAAGAAGATGAGTCTTCATCAAAATCATATTCCCGCATCACCTCATCCGCCTCCCTGACCAAATCATCTTCGCGCCCTGCCAATGTCATGTACATCTCCTTTCCCAACCCCGATATACGGGAAAAGTCGGTAAAACCAAAAGGTAAAAGCATTCAATCGATTCCACCCGCATCCGCCGTCCGGCCGATCTACCTCGATCGCCAACCAGTGAAACGCGTTCTTCACAACAAACCAAACCATTGAAAAAGTCAAGAGAATTCCTCGCCATTTTTAAAAAACTTGCCCCTGAACCCCTCATAAATACGGGATAATCTCACACTTGCTGATCGTGCAATTGCCGATGTATCGCCACCTGTTCGATCATCAATTCCTCCAGCAGAATCATGTTCCCTTCCCTTTCGGCGTTCTGCATGCGTTCCATTAGCTCATCCGCGCTTTTTTTCAGATAAATCCGCCGGAGGTAGTGCAGCAGATCGGCCAGCTCTTCCTGTTGTTTCTCCTCATCGCCGGAAGCGTCATGGATGGGCGGCCGAATCAATAACTCGGCCACGTAGTTGCGCTCCGCCCCTTCCGGCAAGGAGGTCAGCAACTCTTCCGGCTCCGCCTCGGGATTGCGGGCGAGGAGGCTTTTCTGCTGCAAGAAGAGAATCTCTCCCAAACCGCCGGTGAGACTTTGCCGGATCCCCGCCTCCTCCAGCCGGGTAAAATAACGAGGCTGCAGAATCATGAATTCAACCAGCTGCTTCTGGGCCATGGACAGCGGCATCAGCCGTTCTTCCCGGACCTTCTGCTGCGGAACCTCGGAAACGGCAGGCGCAGGCTGTGGCGATGCGCCCAGATGGATATCCAGTTGCCCAGGGGCAATTCCCAACTTTTCGGCAAAGTGAGAGACGAACACGGAACGCTGGAGGGGCGAGGCCGCCGCCGCGACCAGCGGACGCAAGGCTTCGACTATCCTGCTCTTGCCGTCAAGGGTGAGACCGTGCTCCCCTATCATCCGGTCCAGGGCGAATTCCGGCAGGGAGACAGCCTGGACAAGAAGCCGGTTCAACTCCGTCAAACCCTTCTCCCGCACAAAGGTATCGGGATCGTGCCCCTCCGGCAGAAAAGCCACCCGGCCGGATATCTGTTCGGCCAGAAACAGCGGGACCGCACGCTCCGCCGCCTTCATCCCGGCTGCGTCGCCGTCGAAGAGCAGTGTAACTTTGTCGGCAAACCGCTTGACCAGCCGCAGCTGCTCACGAGTCAGGGCCGTGCCGAGCGGGGCCGCTACGTGGGCGCAGCCATGACCGACGAGGGAAATGAGGTCGAAGTTTCCCTCCACCAGCACCACCTCGTTCTGCCTGCGGATCGCCTCTTTCTGCTGGTAGAGGCCAAGCAGCAGCCGGCTTTTGCTGAACACCTCGCTTTCCGGGGAATTCAGGTACTTGGGCTGCCCTTCGCCGATGATTCTGCCGCCGAAGCCGCAGACCCGGCCGCTGATATCCATGATAGGAAAAAGGATGCGATCGCGAAAACGGTCATAGCTCCCCCCGTTTTCCTTCTCGACCAGCAGTCCCGCAAGGATACCGTTTTTTTGATCCAGGCCGCTCAACCGGCTGCCAAGATAATTCCAGCCCTCTACTTCGACCGACGGGGCATAGCCCAGACGAAAGCCGGTCTGGAGATCGGCCCCTACTCCTCTTTTCTGCAGGTATTTCCGGGCGGCATCCGCCCCTGCCGACTTCTGCAGGTATTCGGTGTAGAGGGTGGCAGCCCTTTCGTTGACCGCATACAGCAGCTCACGTCTTTTCGACCGTTCCTCTTCTTCTCTGGACTGAGGCCGATCGGGCAGCTCGATGTGATATTTTTTAGCAAGTTCCTTTAAGGCACCAGGAAAATCGAGGTTGTAGTACTTCATCATAAAGCTGAAGACGTCGCCCGATTCTCCGCAGCCAAAGCAGTGGAAAAATTGCTGGCCGCTGTGAACTGTGAATGACGGCGTTTTTTCGCCATGAAACGGACACAGCCCGAGATAGCGGGTGCCGCTTCGCTTCAACTGGATGCATTCGCCTATAATCTGAACGATATCGGCTCGCTCCTTGACATGAGCCGCGATATCGTCCCGTGAGCCGCCAGAAATCATATGTCTTTCCATGAATAGCCAGTGAATGTTGTCAGCAACCACACTATACTACCGAAAATCACAGGTCGCCATCCGTTTACCCTTTATCCGGCAGCCCATCGCCACATCAAGGTCTTCCGTCATGGATGATTTCGTCAATGCAATCGCCTATGAGGTCAAGCAGGAGATTGCCAACCGCTACTTCGGCTTTCGTTCGCAGATAGAAACGGAAATCGAACAATACCTGGAAAAACTGCATGATGCCGCCAGGGAGCACCTTGCCGGAATACGGCTGGACCTCACGCGCATGCGTTTTCTTCTCCATCAGGAAAGACTCTTCAAGGACTTTCTCCTCATGGTGGGGCTGCCGCAAGGCGCCGATGACGGCTCCCGTGGTCAATCATCGCCTGACGCCGCTGAACTTTTCGGCGGATTGAAGGGGGAGGGGTTCTCCCGCTGGCGGAGGTATCGGGATCTTGCCTTCAAGATCTATCGGTCGCTTGAGGATGGTATCGCAGCCTATCGGGCAACGTGGGTCGACCTCGATGACGAATATGCGGAGATCTGTACCATGATCGACGACTTTCACCGCAACAACGATCTGTCCGGTATCCTGAGTTTTTTACGGACCTTCGAGTCCTCGGACAATGAGCGGATGAAATTTCTCCATACCGTGCCCGCCCCTCGTCCCGGCAAAAGCCTCGAACAGGACCTGAGAATTCCTCACCCCCGCCCGGTAGCCGACATCCTGCCGGACATGCCTGCCCTCCCGCCTCTGAAACAGGTCAAGCCGTCCATGAGCGCTTTACTCCAATCGGCCTTTGCCTTCCACGACTCACCGCAAACAAGCCTGCCCCTCTAAGCCCTGAAATCACCAAAGCCAGGGGAACATCGGCAACGCCGCAACATTGTTGAATATTGAATTGCATTTTGGCTTCCAGAAAAGATATAGTTACTCAATACATAAAAACTCCCATCCGGCGGGAGTGAAAACATCAGCCTCATCACGAAGACACAGTCAAAGGTTTTATCAATGGTTTTGGTTCCATGACCGAAGGTTCTTATATTGCCCCGCCTGACCTCGATTCAGGCGAGCAGATGAAAGCGTTGGTCCAGCCGTTCTGTTCGTCCGCCCTCTGTCTCTTTCCGGGTGTCCGACCCAGTTCCGAGGAGTACCGCAAAGCTGTCCTCATCATTACCGGCAACGGTCCGGATCAACTCCCTGCCTTGCTGGAAAATCCCGCCTTACCGAAATCGACTCCCATCCTCCAGCTCCTCACCGACGAGTCGAAGGCGTTTGCCGATCCGCATCATGGAGCAAACAGGTTGATCGATTGTCTTGTTATCCCGGTATCGCGGGAGATTTTCCGGCAACGGGTCCTGTTTCTTGGTAAAGTTCAGAAAATCAGTGCCGAACATCATGCCAATTTCGCTACACTCGATAAACAGCTGAACGCGCTCTCCACCAGGGATCCCCTGACCGGATTGTTCAACCGGCGGCATCTCACTTCGAGTCTTGCGGCAATGATCGCGACGGCCGAGAATAATGATACCGACCTGGCCATCCTGCTGTTCAACATCGACTTTTTCAACAAGGTGAACAAGGCAAAAGGACTCCACTTCGGCGATTTTATTCTCAACGAACTGGCGGCAAGACTGACCGTCGCCTCACGCGATGTCGATAGCTGTTACCGGTTTTCCGGCGAAGATTTTGTGGTCGTCATGCCCGGCACGGATCTTAACGAGGCCGGCAGGATTGCCAAAAAGATCAGCAGGGCCTGTTCGGAACAGCCCTATATCTACGGCAAGAAGAAGCAACAGATTACCATTTCCGGCGGCATAGCCTCCCTTCGGGAACATCGTCCCAAGAATCATGACGACTTCATTACCATGGCGGAAACGGCCCTATTCATGGCCAAGGCCTATGGCCGCAACCGGATGCTCATCTACAGTCCGCAGGCCGCAAAAGAAGAGTTTTCTCCGAAGAAATCACTGTCGTTTCTGAAAGAGACGCTTGGCCACATCATGGAGAAAACGCGGATTTCCGTCATAGACTCGCTCCGGCTCCTGGCCCACAATGTTGCCGGTCCCGAACATCTTGCGCACATCTCCGCCGTCTCGCATTACGTCACTTTGCTCGGCAAACAGCTGGGTCTGCCGGAACAGCATATCCAGACCTTTCAGAACGCGATAACCCTCTACAACAGTTTCCGGTCGCTGCTCCACAACGACCTGCTCGTCAAACCCGGCAAACTGTCCCATGAAGAGCGGAAAACCATCGGCGACTTACCGTTCAAGCTGACGGAACTGACCAATATCTTCGACTACTTCGCCAATGAACGAAACGTACTGCTCTGCCACGGGGAAAAGTATGACGGCTCGGGTTACCCTCAAGGATTGAAAGGGGACGAGATCCCGCTTGGTGCAAGGATATTCAGCATCGTCGACGCCGTGGCCGCGATGAATGCCGATCGTCCCTATCGAAGGCGACTGAGCCCCGAGGAAATCATTCAGGAAATGACCAGAGAAGCCGGCAAACAATTCGACCCGTTCCTCGTCGCTCAGTTGCTGACAGTCATTGAAAGAAACCACCTGTTCGACCTTGATCCGGCTGTTGTGCAGCGGGCCCGACAAGAGGTATTCGCCACCTTCTCCGCGGAACAGCCATGACCCCCCGTCACAGTATCGCTATCAAGGCACAGCTCGATGCCTTTCCGGCCCTGCCGGCAACCGTCGGCAAAGTCATGACCGTGACCGCGGATCCGCAGAGCAGTGCGAGCGACCTGATGCAGGCCATCCTGCCCGATCAATCCATGTGCGCCGCCATTTTAAAGGTCGCCAACTCGGCTTTTTTCGGGATTCCGCGACAGGTCGGCACCATCGAACGGGCCGTGGTCGTCCTGGGTTATGAAGAGATCAGAAGTATCGTGATCGGCAAGGCCATTTTTGCCGCTTTTCCCAAAATGAACAATGAGAGAAGGACATCGGTCCGCTTTTTTTGGGAACATGCCTTTACCTGCGGTCTGGCGGCCAAGATCATCGGCGAGCATCTTCGTCTTTCGCCGAGCGAGCTCTTCATTGCCGGCCTTATCCATGATATCGGCAAGCTGGCCATGTTCATAACCTTTCCGCATGAGTACCCGATTCTGCGGGAGCTTGCCCGGCCCGGCAATTACAGCAATGCCGCCGTTGAGGAGGAGCGCATCTTCGCCGTCCGACACGATCAGGTGGGCCTGCAGCTTGCCGAAAAATGGCTGCTGCCTGAGCAGCTGGCAAACGCCATCGGCTACCACCATCGCCCGGGGGAAGCACTCTCTTACCGGCAATACCCGGTCATTGTCCAGGTTGCGGATATCCTTGCGCAGATGTACGGCAATGCTGATATTCTCAGCACTGAAGACGTGATCAAAATCTTCAACGATTTCTTTCCGGAAACGGCGGGACTCTGGGCGGACAACAATCTTCCCTGTGATAGCGCCCATCTCGGCTCCTGGTTTACCCAACTCACACAATCCCGGGAAAAAGACGAACGCATCCTCAATATCTTCGCCAACCCATGAAAATCACCACAATCAAGCGCACAATCAGAAACACCAAGAGATTGGCGGAGATTGTCAAGGTCCTTTCCAAATTCGGGTTCCGGCAACTCATTCACGACACCGGCCTGTATCGGCTGCTCGGTGCCGTCCGGGAAGATTCCGACACCGTCGAAACCGTCCGCCTGGAAAATCTGACGCGACCGGAACGCGTCCGCATGGTGCTGGAGGATCTCGGCCCTACCTTTATCAAGTTCGGTCAGATTCTCTCCACCCGTCCGGATCTCATTCCGCAGGAGTGGACAACGGAATTCAAAAAGCTGCAGGACAACTGCAAGCATGTGCCTTTTGCCGACATATACCAGGTCCTGCTCCTGGAATTCCCCGGGCGTCTCGAGTATCTCTTCACGGAAATCGAGGAGGCGCCGCTGGCGGCCGCGTCCATCGCCCAGGTCCATCGGGCGACGATGAAGGACGGCAGCGAGGTGGTCCTCAAGGTCATTCGCCCTGGGGCGAGAGAGATCATCGAGGAAGACATGGCCCTGGTGGAAACTCTCGCGCAGCTGCTCGATCAGTATTTTTCCAATCTCGGCTACAGTCCTACGGCCGTCGCCAAGGAATTTTCCCGGGAGATGCTCAAGGAAATCAATCTGGTCATCGAGGGCCAATCCACCGAACGGCTGCGCCGCTATTTCGAGGGCGACGAGAACATCAGTTTTCCCAAAGTCTATTGGGAGGCAACCACCAGAAACGTCCTGACCATGCAGGAGATCCGCGGCCGGCTGCTGTCGACGGTTTCACCGCAGGAACTGAGCACGCACGAGCGCCGGACCATTGTCGCCAACAGCACCGATGCGGTCTTCAAGCAGTGTCTGCGCTTCGGATTCTTCCATGCCGATCCGCATCCCGGCAATATCTTTCTGCTGCCCGGCTGCAAGCTGTGCTTCATCGACTGCGGCCTGACCGGCCAGCTCGACCGCAAGACCACCGA
>Ga0079306_1001616_pt1 | contig 14418 bp, 11 predicted proteins | sample Methanotroph_Enr_FD_79181 | JGI IMG/M metagenome (GOLD analysis project Ga0079306, IMG submission 79181) | Enriched soil microbial communities from Old Woman Creek wetland in Ohio, USA - Methanotroph_Enrichment_5 | ecosystem: Environmental > Terrestrial > Soil > Wetlands | place: USA: Ohio...
CAGCTATAACAAGGTGCCAGTCCTTGTAAATATTATACAAATCACGCAAATAGCGTGCTGCCGCGTCAGTTGCTTTCAACGGATCCCGCCGTTCATCTACAAAAGTGCTGATTTCAAGTTTGTACATTTTGCCGGTTGAGTACATAAATTGCCAAAGCCCCACTGCACTTGCAGACGAATTGGCCCCTGGATTCAGTGCCGACTCAATAATAGGTAGGTATTTAAGTTCCATTGGTAAACCATATTTCGCCAGAGCCTCTTCGAACATGGGGAAATAATAGTTGGCCAATCCAAGCATAATGGCAACTTGTTTAGGTTTTCTCACCGTATACATGGTAATGAAATTCTTTACCGTATTGTTGTATGAGAGGCTTACTGCCGACTGCATTGACTGCAACCGTTGAATATAAATTGAATCGGGAAGAGTTTGTTTGAGCGTATCAGCTTCTGCAAGTTCCGTACTATCCAAAAGAAATGCATTCTGCACGTACCAACTGCTGAGCATACTGTCTAATTTGTCGGAAAAATATTTATTCAGGTTTTCGTCCGGAATATTATAATATTTTTCGTACCCATTGACGGTGTCGAGTGATGCAACATTGATTGTACATGCTCTTCGAAGGTTTTCTTTCTTTAAACCGGATCCAAAAGTGTTTAGACCGGTAATTGTTAGTATGATAACAGATAGTTGTAATATCCTCATAAGCTACTTTCTTTTAAAAGGTAAATCTACATTGTATTCCTATTATTTTTTTATTCATACACAAAATCGGCCCGGGAGCCCAGTTCATGGTTAAATCATCGCCGATGTCGAAATTAAAAAAATTGCCATCGACACTCGCATCTATAATATTTGCCGCATAAAAAATAGCGGTACTTATTACTACAAGATCACGGTTCCTTCTCCAATCATCTTTTGCCCTTCGTAATTTCTCGGTAAATTGAGTTCTTTTATCTGGCAGAAAAAATGCCTTATTTATATTTAAATCCAGATAAGAATTTGTAAAAGGATCATTATCAATAATGTCAGAATAGGCACGTTTATATGTGGTGTAAACTTCGTTGTTAAAGTTAATAAAGTATCCTAAAGTTGCAAAACCTCCGTAAATGATCGGAACTTTCCAGTATTTGTGGTTATAAATCTGGCCTAGACCGGGCATTACAGTAGAATAGATCGTCGCTTTTCGGGGCGAATGCACAACCTTGGATTTTTTAATCACGGTCGAATCCTGACTTGTTTTCTGACTAAAGGCAGAAAATCCTGTTGTTGTAAACAGGATTATCAGAAAACAGCCGATGTATCGTTTGAAATGAATTTTCTTTCTTTTTTTATGCATTTAATTTGTCAAGGATTCCTAAAATTCGTTCCAGATCTTTTGTCGAGCCAAAAGGTATAATAATTTTTCCTTTACCATTTTGATCCATTTTGAAATCAATTTTCGACTGAAAATGTTTATTTAGGTGATTGTATAAATCCTGATATTCAGTCGGATATTTTGGAGTTTTTATCTTTTCTTCCACTTCAAAGCTTGAAATGTCTTCACTATATTTTCGTACAATCTCTTCGACCCGTCGTACTGAAAATTCATTTTTGAGGATCTCATCAAAAATCATCAGCTGCATTTCGGAGTCTTTGATATTAACCAAAGCCCGTGCATGCCCCATAGTAATGTTTTTTTCAACGATGCCTTTTTGAATCCGGGCCGGGAGTTTGAGCAACCGAAGATAATTGGTTACAGTTGAACGTTTCTTTCCAACACGGTCGCTCAGTGTTTCCTGAGTAAGTTTACATTCGTCTATCAACCGTTGATAACTCAAAGCAATTTCAATGGCATCCAAATCTTCCCGCTGAATATTCTCCACGAGAGCCATTTCAAGCATTCCTTCGTCGTCGGCTGTCCTTACATAAGCAGGAATAGTAGTCAGTCCTGCAATTTTAGATGCCCTGAGCCTTCTCTCACCAGCAATGATCTGATATTGGCCATCGTCGATTTTACGCAGTGTTATAGGCTGGATAATCCCAATTTCCTTAATCGATGCAGCCAATTCATTTAAGGCTTCCTCGTCAAATTTGGTCCGGGGTTGAAACGGGTTGGCAACAATCTTCGAAATTTCGATATCATTTATAGAGGCACTTTCTTCTTTTGCGAAATATGAGTCCGCTCCATCGATCAATGCACCCAAACCTCTTCCCAATACATTCTTTTTTGCCATAATTAAATGATCTTATTCAATAATTTTTTCAGCATTTTTTAGTCTGGTCATGCCATTATTCTGAAGTATTTCTCTGGCCAGGTTCATGTAACTTAAAGCTCCTTTTGAGGTTGCATCATACAAAATCGCAGGTTGTCCGTAGCTTGGTGCCTCACTCAGTTTAATATTCCGTTGAATGACTGATTCGAAGACCATCTCCTGAAAGTGTTTCTTAACTTCTTCCATCACCTGATTCGATAAATTCAACCTCGAATCGAACATGGTTAACAGAAATCCTTCAATTTCGAGTTCAGGATGTAATTTAGTCTGAATAATTTTGATCGTATTAAGCAGCTTTCCCAATCCTTCCAATGCAAAATATTCACATTGAACCGGAATAATAACAGAATCGGCTGCTGTGAGTGCATTTACGGTAATTAAACCCAGCGAAGGTGAACAATCAATCAGAATAAAATCGTAATCGTCCCTGATTTTATCAATCACATGACGCAAGACCTTTTCCCTGTTAGGCAGATTGAGCATCTCAATTTCTGCACCGACCAAATCAATGTGCGAAGGAATGAGATCTAAACCAGGAATTTCAGTGTTTAAAATGATCTTTCGTGGATCCAATTCATCGACAATACATTCGTAAATGCTTGTTTTTACATTTTTGACATCGAAACCCACCCCGGAAGTAGCATTTGCCTGCGGATCAGCATCAACAATCAGTACCTTATATTCTAAAACAGCCAGACTTGCTGCCAGATTTATAGCAGACGTGGTTTTCCCAACTCCTCCCTTTTGGTTAGCAAGCGCAATCACTTTTCCCATACAAAAACTACTTATTTGGTAAGTTCCAAAGTTAATATTTTAAACAGAATCAGGTAGTGAAAAATTATTAATTAACCTAAACGAACATATAAAATACTGAAATACAATTTATTGTATCAATATTTTTATTTACTGATCGCATCATTTAGCTAAGCGAACGATAGGTGAATCATGGTTATTTCTGATTAAGTTATGTCTGAAATTGCCTGATAAGGACCCTGCTAACAGTTCAGATGTGATTTTTCACGGTTCACAACTTGCCCGATTGATCTTTAAGAAATGTGGAAAACCTCAAACTCAGGGAGGGAATAAAAACACGAATGGGAACATTCGGTTGAAGAATGTTCCCATTCACTTTTGGTTCGCCCGAAGGCATTCCTCAGTGCCAGATTACGGTTATTCAAGTCGGCAAATCCATCCGGTTTCTCCAACCATTTTTCTCTGCCCGGAGCTTTCCTGTAACACTTGTTACAGTATTACGTTCCAGCTGTTCGTTCGACGCTTCCAAAGAATTGTCTTCCCGAACGAAGTTCCATCTCAAGCCACCATTTTTTTTACCAGCTTTTACAAACCGATAATTGATGAAAAACTACTTTTGATCCGAGAATCATTTCGTTTCCAGTGCGACGTATATGAAACCAAAGTTCCCTTCCGTCTCCTGCTTTTTTTGAACCAACATTGAATTGAACGTTAGACGATCAGTTGTTTTGTTGATGAACCTAACAGGTTGTGTTTCGGTTCGAACTTCAGCATTTCCGGAATGCGAATCCGAAGATCCGGTTGATCGGGTTTATGGCTCAATTAAGTACCTTATTCCTTTTCCACTCCTTCAACGCAACTTTTTATCGCTCGTCTGATGATTTAAATTTAATGCCTTTTATGCCTGAAAATCAAACATTTTCAGGCATTTGATTTAACGAAGTATTATCAATAGTTATTAACAATTGTTTATAACTTTAACGGACATTTAATGAATTTATACACAGAAACTTAGTAAATTATTTTGGTTTTGTTTTGATAGTTGTGAACAGTTTCAACGATTATTTATCTGCAGTTGGATGTCAATTTGCTTATTTAGTTGGTATACTTTAAACAATTGTTTGACTGGATATTGGCTATCCATTTTTTAATAAAATATGTAGCCCTTCCTCTAATCTGAATTCTGCAGTTTCAACGCCAATTTCTTTCAAAGCTGCACAAAATCCTTCATTCATCATTTGTCCTGCTCTTAAAGGAAAATCAATCAGTGCCGGATAATTGGTTTCACTTTCCGGATGGTTATAAAATTCGAGGCAGGTTGCCAGTTTGGTTGATAGGTAAATTCTACATGCCATAGGCCTTGCGGCATATACTGAGCATGAGCCATTATTCAATAACGGACATGGTGACTTAAACATCAGAATTTCAGCCTGATTCAGTATAGAAGTTTGCGCATATTTGGCTTCATTTCTGCCAATTATCTCGTATAATTCTTTCAAAGTAGATTTTTCTTTGACCTTTTCAGAAAGATAATGTAATTCGTATGAATTAGCATAAACAGCCTGGTGACAACACCAGTGGCATCCGTTAAAACATGCTACACCAATGTTTTTCCTTTTAGCCAGCGCCACAATTGAATCGTTTAGTCCGTCAATAGCTGTGTATAAAGTCTCAATAGCTGCAAATAAAGTCTCATTTGAGAATCCCTGTTGAATTGCTGATTGTGCGAGCTGGTAACCGTCAGAATAAAAAATGCGGTCGTTTTCGTTGAAGTGAATATTTTCAGATGTCATCAGTCCAAATTATTTTCACAAAAATAATCCTAGTTTTCAGGAAAGGTTTAATTTGGACTTTTATTTTAAATAAGTAAATTCAGAACCTGTGAAACAAACAATTGCCCTTATTCTGCTCATTACTTCAAGTCAGTTATTTTCGAAACCAGTCGTTTACTTTCCGGTTCCGTCACAAGATTTGGTCAGACATACCTATTATACACTTTCGTACAATGAGAAATACGAAGAGGCGAACTGGGTTTATTATACCTTGACTGATAGCATGGTATTGAATGGAGGAGAGGAGAGGAGCAATAAGTTTAAAATAGATCCTTTGGTTCCAACCGGATCAGCAAAGTCATCGGATTACACAAAAAGTGGTTATGACCGCGGGCATTTGTGTCCGGCAGCAGATATGGGTTTTAACCCAACCGCCATGCAGGAAAGTTTTATGATGTCGAACATCACGCCCCAGAAACCCGATTTTAACCGTGGAATTTGGAAAGAGCTTGAAACAACGGTTCGTGGATGGGTAAAAAAAGAACACTGCCTGATAGTTGTTGCCGGTCCAGTCTTTAAAGATAATAAAGGCACGATAGGTATGGATAAAGTACTTGTTCCCGGCTATTTTTTTAAAATCATCTTTGATGCAAGCGACGAGCCCCGGTTAATTGCTTTTCTATTTCCAAACGAAAAAAGCGACCGTCCAATCAAAGATTTTGCCGTAACAACCGACGAAGTTGAAAAACTAACCGGATATGATTTCTTTTCGCAACTCCCGGATAATCTTGAAAATCAACTTGAAAGTAATGTTGAACTGGCTGGTTGGTTTGACGGTTATACACCGGCAAAACCAGTCGCATTTCAACAAACTCAGGCCAAGCAGAAAACCTCAGATTCAGATTTCAAATTTTATCTGACAATGATTATAGTAATTTTCCTGGCAGTTCTGTTTGTTTACATCAAAAGCAGGAAAAGAAGAAATTAAGTACAAGAAAATCAGATCATACATTTTTTGACTTTATTACCTGAAAACTCAGTTTGTGAACATATGGCATTTTAGTTGCGAATCTTTAATTATACAGGCAAAGTAAACTTGAATTCACTTCCTTTTCCCACTTCACTTTCAACCCAAATTGAGCCCTGATGTTTTTCGATAAATTCCTTGCATAGTATTAATCCCAAACCTGTTCCGCTCTCATTTTCTGTACCACGTCGGGTGAAATTTGATTCAATCTTAAACAGTTTTCCAATATCTTCCCGTTTAATTCCTGTTCCATTGTCCCTAACAGTTACCTGAACAGAAACTCCATCGGTTATTGCTAAAACTTCTATTGTTCCCTCAGGTGATGTATATTTTATTGCATTAGACACCAAATTTCGGATCACAGTTTTTATCATGTTTGCATCAGTATGAATGATAAGATTCTCCTGAATGGAATTGATAAGGATAATGGTTTTATTACAGGCAGCTCCTGCCTGTAATTCAAAAACTTCGTTTACCAACTCCTTGAAAATGAGTGATTTTGGAATAAAAGGCATTTTGCCTTGTTGCATTCTGGCCCAGTCGAGAAGGTTTTCGAGCAAGCGGAAAGTATTACTCGATGTGGTATATATCATACCGGCATATTGTTCAATCGCAGCAATATCAATATATTTAGCCTCATTTTTCATGATTTCGCTTAAGCCAATTATACTGTTAAACGGATTTTTCAGGTCGTGGGCAATAATCGAAAAAAACTTGTCCTTGGTAGCATTTAGTTCCTGTAATTCTACTGAATATTTATGAAGCTGTAATTCAGCCATTTTCCGTTCTGTAACATCGCGCAAAATTCCTTCATGAAAGAGAATCTTCCCTTTGACATCCTTTATATACCAACCATGATCTTCAATCCAAACAGTTGAACTATCTTTCTTTTTCATTGGAAAAACCTCAAGACCAACAGGGCTTGTATCTAAAATAAGGCTTTCACGGTCTTCAGGAGCAAAATATAATTGACTTTTAATATCAATGTCGAGCAATTCTTCCTTACTCTCATAGCCAAGCATTTTCACCATGGCAGGATTAACCTCCACAAATTTACCTTCATGGGTACTGCGGTAAACACCATCAGGCATCGTTTCAATCAGGTTGCGGTATTTCTCTTCGCTTTGGCGAAGTAACTCTTCTGCCTGTTTTCGGGCAGTAATGTCGTGGAGAACGCCAAATGTACCGACATGTATCCCATTTTCATCAATTTGTGGGGTTGCTGTAACAAGTAGGTTTTTCCGGATTCCTAAAGGAGTTAATATATCAACTTCATACGAGGACTTTTCATTTTTCGCCCGTTTCCCAGATTCCTCACGAACCCGTTCAAATTGTTCAGGTGCAATAAATTCCCTAAGGTTATGGCAAACAAGCATCCCGGGCTCAACCCCGAAAATTGCTTCTGCAGCTGGGTTTGCAAAAAGCAGGTTTTCCTCCTGATCGACAATAGTAAGACCTTCTCCCTGGTTCTCGATTAAAAGCCGGTATTTTTCTTCACTTTTCTTCAATTCATTTTCAATCTTCTTTCGCTCTGTAATATCAGTTGCCACACCAACCATTCCCAACATTTCACCCTTTTCATTCTTAACGATGGTTGTTGAAAGCGAAATAAGAAAATCTGTTCCATCTTTTCGCCGATTCAGAATTTCACCATGCCAACCTGAATCAGAGGTACGATCAAGAATTTTATTTACAATTTTCGGGTCATTTCCCGGTGATCGAAGTATGGCAACATCTCTGCAAAGTATTTCGTTTTCAGTATATCCGTATGTGTTTAGAAATGCTTCATTGACAAATAATAAACGATTTTCACAATCTGTTATGCTGATGCATTCATTGATACATTTCAGGGTATGACCCATCAAATTTAGCTGATCTTCAGTGTTTTTACGGGCAGTCACATCCCTAAAACTCCAGACTCTTCCAATGGGTATTCCATCCAATCGTTGGGGGCAAGAAAACCGTTCAATAATCCTTCCATCCTTAAATTCAATGGTATCAAAACTATCCAATTCAGGATTATCATAAAGAAAATGAATCTTTGCGACAAATTGTTCAGGTGATTTTAGCAGACCCAAAACCAACTGAATGGCTGCTTCATCGTCGCCGGATTCAAGCAATTCGGCAGAAAGTCCAAACATTTGCCTGAACTGTTTATTAAAGCTGGTTATCCTACCTGATCCGTCAATAACAAGTATACTATCGGCTGTAGAATCAAGGGTAGCCTGAAGTAGTGAGATTGATAATTTTATTTTTTCGTTGGCCTGTTTTCGTTCTGTTAAATCTCTTAGAGTCCCTTCCACTCCCGAAATCTGACCATTTTCGTCGGTGATAAAATGTGCATTAACCGATGCAAAGGTCGATTGATTATTTTTTCCTTTTAACTTGATTTCGAAATCCAGGGCTTCACCTTTTTCCTGAATTTCCTGGAGCAATGAATTTCGAACTTCAGGATTTGCATAGAACATATCAATTGACTGTCCGATAATTTCCTGTTGGGTATAATCAGAATATCTGCTGATAGAGGGACTAATATCTTTAACAATCCCGTTCAGATCGATTTGGTAAAATATATCCTGAACGTTCTCAAATATCTTTTTATACTTGCTTTCCGACTCGTTTAATTCTTTTTCCTTCTTTTTAAGTTCGGTAATAATCTCAACAAGTCCAATAATTCCAATTTTCTTTCCATTCGGTGCGGTAAGTACACTTTTGTGAAAAATAACCGTCTGACCGGTTCTGGCTTTTGTTTGAAATAAAGCTTCATAATGCTGTGATCCGCCGGCTTTGAGCAACTCTACATCAGCCTGGTAATAAATTTCAGCATTTTCCCGATCGTAAAGCTGAAATACATCAGTACCAATTATTTGTTCCTTTGAAAATCCAACATAATCAGCAAATGCCTGGTTACAAAATGTATAAATAAAATTCTCGTCTTTAGCAAAAACGGGTTGATTAATGACTCCCAGAAGTCCATTTAAAAAAGTTTCGCATTCCATAAGTTACTTCCTCCGAAAATTTTTATTGCGGCGGAAAAGTAATAATAAAATATCCCAAAAAATGTGTTTCTGAAGCAGGTTTTGATATAGCTATTATTCTTTTGTGTTCACCATCCAAACTGAAAATACATTCAGGTAATTCCAGAATGATTGGATTAACTCTTCAGGAATATCAAGCCTTGAAAGCACCTGTTGGTAACACTTCAGCCAAACGATGCGCGCTTCAGGAGTAATGGCAAATGAGGCATGGCGTCGGGCCAGCATAGGTTTTCCGCGATTTTCGTTAAAATACGGATGCCCGCCGCAAATCTGCACGAAAAAGTCTGCCGACCTCTGTTTGGCTTTGTCAAGTGCTTCGTCAATTCGGGGGAAAAGGTGTTTGACTTCACTCCGGCTTAAAAGATCATAATGATCGCTTACCATTTTTCGAATTCCAGCTTCGGTAAGTATTTCAAGAAACCCGGGCGAAGGTATGGTGACTCCGGGCCGCTGTCCGAATTCAAAGTGACTGATTGAAAGATCCATGATTGAATGAGTTGATTAAATTGACAGATTCCTGAATGTTATAACAAAAATGAGGCACAGAGGTTCTGGTTGAACAATTGTTAAATTGTTAAATCATTCTTTCGGATTACCTTTGCAGCAAATTAAAACGACGAACTGTGACTTTTCAGGAATTAAATTTAAATACGCCACTTCAAAATGCCCTGGATGATTTGGGTTTCGTCAATCCAACACCAATTCAGGAAAAAGCATATCCGGTAATTTTATCGGGTCGCGATGCTGTTGGAATAGCCCAAACCGGTACCGGTAAGACTTTTGCGTATTTGCTCCCACTTTTGCGGCAACTTAAGTATTCAGAAACCAAACATCCACGGATTTTAGTTGTGGTACCAACACGCGAGTTGGTTTTGCAGGTGGTTGGTGAGGTTGAGAAACTTACCAAATACATGAATTTACGGGTGATTGGAGTCTATGGTGGAACAAATATCAACACCCAGAAACAGGTGGTTTTTAATGGAATGGACATTTTGGTGGCAACTCCTGGTCGTCTCGTCGATTTGGTAATGACCGGTGTTGTACGGATGAAGTCCATACAGAAACTGGTGATCGACGAAGTGGATGAAATGCTGAATCTCGGCTTTCGGCCTCAGCTAATGAATTTTATGGAAAGTCTGCCTCAAAAAAGGCAAAACCTGATGTTCTCGGCTACCCTGACCGATGAAGTGGCCCTGCTGATTGACAGTTATTTTTATGAACCTATCACCATCGAAGTTGAGAATCAACGGACTCCTTTGGACCAGATCGTTCAGTATTATTATGCTGTTCCGAATTTCTTCACTAAAGTTAATCTGCTCGAAAACTTACTTGCCAATACCGCCGAATATGAACGTGTCTTAATTTTTGTGGCCAGTAAACAACTTGCCGACCGGGTATTCGAATTGATTGATCCTGTTTTCCCTGAACAGATTGGTGTTTTGCATTCCAATAAGTCACAGAATCTACGCATCAGTTCGCTGGAACGATTCAAAAACGGAACCTCACGTATGTTAATTGCTACTGATGTGGCATCCAGAGGATTGGATATTGCCAATATTTCACATGTGATTAATTTTGATGTGCCCGATATTCCTGAAGATTACATTCACCGAATTGGTCGCACCGGACGTGCAGAAAAGGCTGGAATTGCGGTGACTTTCGTGAACGAGCCGGAAATGAAATATTTTACCGAAATCGAAAAGTTCATGAACAGGTCGATGGAGGAAAAACTACTTCCATCCGGATTGAAAATCTCGAACACGTATACCGACGAAGAGAGACCTGTCCTTTTTGATAAGGATTATATCGGAAAGCCAAAAGGGATAGCCGAATCTCAGGGAGCTTTTCATGAGAAAAAAGAAAAAAACAAAAAGGTAAATCTGGGTGGCCCTGGCGAACGTAAACCCCGGAAAGTAAAGCCTACCAACAGGGGCGTCGAGCGGAAACGTGCAAGAAATAAGTAATTCAATGGTTGTAAATATTGATTTTCATTTTTTTGTTTCACTTGAAGCTATTCATTCTGTGGCTCACTTAAATCAAGTGATATGGCGATTTTTTAAATCGAGGCTGAACCAATTTGGGAACACTGATTTTTCTTCTTTATCAGCTTTTCCAAAAATTTGGGTTACCCACTCACCATTGTTTATCTGCTACCTTTTTTAGTTTGACGGAAGCGTGAATTCTTAACTGTACCAAAGATTTCACACCCAATACAGGTCGGAAAATTTGTCCTGATTAAAATAATACCTTTGAAATTGACGTAAAAATTTGGCATGGTATGGTTTTACGAGTATACACTCAAAGTCTCGGCAACACAATGCAATTGTTAAAGCAAACCGATTATGCACTAAAAGGCAACTAGGAAAAATCCATGGAGGCCGGTTGCACGGATTATCTGTCGAAACCATTCCGGAAAGGTGAGTTAATGGAAGTCTTGCAGAAATATTTCAGCACAATGCTAGCGTAAATCATTTTCAATGATGACAGAATAATCCAATCTCCATTGGCTAAACCGAAAAAATATTAAAAAGAAGAACATAAAATGTTGACAACGTGCGAAAAATAAAGGTAGTTTTCCTATATTTATCTGTATTAAAAAATGGAATAATTAGAACATAACAATTGTATTTTCCGGGTGAAATTAGTTTGAATGGCTATCATTTGATTTGATAACTTCGAATACAAAAAGTCGTATTAAAAATTGTCAGAATATAAAATTCATCATCTAAAACCTGAATTATGAAAGCAACAATTATTTTCGGACTGATGATTTCAATCATCGTTTTGAGCTGTAATCCAAACGAAAAGCAACACCGGAATATTGATGGAGCCTGGAGTCTGGTTTACTACAAAACCATATCAAAAGATACCGTTATTGGCAGGTATATCGGGAAGGATGTCATTGGGTCTCAACTTAAAATGTGGTCTCAGGGACACTTTGTCTTCTCTGGCCGGTTTAAAGTCGGTACCAAAGAGGTTGATAATTATGGTGGCGGAACTTATACTCTGGAAGGTTCACAATACATCGAAACTATTTTGTACCACAAAAACAAACAATGGCTGGGAACGCAACCGAAAATGTTTGTAGAAATCAAAGGTGACACGCTTTATCAAACCTGGCCTGTAAATGATTTATGGCAAATCAACAAAAATGATTATACCATCGAAAAATATGTCCGGTTAAAATAATACCACAAATTAATTCCGGAATTGATTATAGGATGGATTGAGAACCGGCAACAAAATTTATATCAACCGGTTAGCTTTTCTTTCTGATTGAATTAGTTATATCTAAAAAGAAGCAGGTAAATCCTTCCGGATTTACCTGCTTCTTTTTGCTCCTTTCGAAATGGATTAGTTCTTTGAATAGCTTTGATTTAATGAGAAATTTTTATTTCATCTGTTCATTCCATCCGGAACGGTCGGGTGGAGCAGGGGCATTCACTTTTTTAGGCGGGTTTTCCTGCAATTGTTTCAAAAGCACTTCAACAGCTTTTTCGATGCACGGATCTTCACCTTTGGCCAATTGTTCGGGTCGGTCAACCACTTCAATGTCGGGCGAAACACCAACACCTTCGATAATCCACTGCTCGTTTTCATCATAAATGCCAAACTGAGGAACTTCAATACCTCCGCCATCAACCAGACCTGCATTACCTGATAAACCAACCAATCCGCCCCAGGTACGGGTTCCGATCAGTTTTCCGAGACCTTTTTTGCGGAAATAATATGGAAAAGCATCACCACCTGATGAAGAATATCCGTTGGTCAGCATAACTTTTGGGCCATTGTGTGCAATTCCGGGAGTTTTCATAGGTGTCAAACCGTTGCGCTGCCAGTAGCTAAGCGTTTTACGCTCGAGCAGATTAGTCATCACATCAGGAATAAACCCACCACCATTGTACCGGTCATCGATAATCAAGGCTTCTTTTTCGTTGTATTCATACATTCCCCGATACAGTTCACGGTTTCCATCAGTCGAGGTGTTTGGTACATAGATATACCCGATTTTTCCTCCTGAAAGCCGATCAACCATTTTGCGTCGTTCAAGTACCCAATTCAGGTTCAATAATTCCAGTTCGCTGGCAATTGGTATAGGTTTTCGAGCCTGTTGTTTCAGGTTTCGAATTCACCGTGATTTCAACCATTTTTCCAACCGTATTTTCAAACAATTCGTAAGGATTCATTTTCAGGTTCAAATCGGTTCCGTTAACCGCAATCAGAAAATCACCTTCTTTCACGTTCACACCCTGCTCGGTAAGCGGCGAACGACGGGCTTCATTCCAGTTTTCTCCGGAATAAATCTTAGCAATCCGGTATTTTCCTGAAGCCTGATCTGCCTCAAGCTCAGCGCCCAATAATCCGGTATCAAGGCGTTTAGGCCGTTCAAAATCGCCCCAGTCGTCGTAACAGTGACCGGTATTGGTTTCCGAAATAATCTCACCCAGAATATAATCCAGATCGGCTCTATGACTCACATACTGAACCAGTGGACTGTAACGTTCCCTGATGCCTTTCCAATCGACTCCGTGCATATTGCTTTCGTAGAAATAGTCTCTGAAAATGCGCCATCCGTCCGTATAAATTTGGTTCCATTCTTTCTTCGGATCAATTTTCATCACCATATCGTCCAGGTTCAGCTTGCCGGCTCCCGCTTTTTGCCCGGCAGTCAGTTTGGTAATTCCGAAGTCTTTACCTGAGCTGTATATCATCATTTTCCCATCAGCGCTCACCACTGCCTGTCCTGCTTTGTCCATTATTTCTTCATCTTTCTTGTCGTCGATAGTATATTTGTGCAACGATCCTTCGCTAATGTAAAGGATGCCGCCATCAACGGCAATCAGATTGCTGAAAACGCCTGCATTTATAGGAAATGCGGTGATTCTGGAATTGATCCCTTCGAAGTCGATCTGCACTTTCACCGAATCTTTGACAGCAGTTTTTTCTTCCTTTTTTCCTTTTTTATCCTTTTTTGGTTCTTCTTTTGTTTTTTCGGCTTCCTTCACTGGTTCAAGATCGTTTTTGTCTTTGAATAGTTTCGGGCAGTCGGCTTTCAGTGCCACCGCATATATCCGGGTTGATTTGTTATACACGTAATTAAACTCGAAACTGGAGAAATCGAGGTTAAAATCGCGGTCGGAAACGAAATAAATATATTTACCATCGGTTGAAAAAACTGCCGATCCATCGTTAAACGAATCATCGGTTAGTTGCGTATTTTGCGCAGCTTCAAGGTTATATACCCAAACAGCACCCAATCCGTTGGCTCCTTCTTTGTCGTAGGTAATCCATTTCGAGTCAGGAGAAAACGAGTAGGAGCGTATTTCAGCACGGTCGGCATGGGTTACAACAGTTGTTTTCCCTGTCTCCACATCAACCAGTTTTAGCTGTAAAGTACGGTCGAAATAAACCAGGTATTTACTGTTTGGTGACCATTTTGAATCGTATTTCCAGGCAGAAGAGCCGCTTGTGAGTTGCCGGGGTATTACATCTTTTTTATTTTCGAGCAAGTAAATTTCGTATTCGCCCGAAGCGTCTGAATCATAGGAAATGTATTTGCCATCGGGCGACCATC
>Ga0079306_1001618_pt1 | contig 14408 bp, 12 predicted proteins | sample Methanotroph_Enr_FD_79181 | JGI IMG/M metagenome (GOLD analysis project Ga0079306, IMG submission 79181) | Enriched soil microbial communities from Old Woman Creek wetland in Ohio, USA - Methanotroph_Enrichment_5 | ecosystem: Environmental > Terrestrial > Soil > Wetlands | place: USA: Ohio...
CAAATGGCGCATGAATTCAAAAATGCCCGTATCTTCCCACTGATGCTCTCCAAAGGTTTCATAATCCATGAACAGGTTGATATTGTAGCCGCAGCCATTGACGGCATTTACCCACTTGGTGAACTTTTCGGTAGTAAGGGGCCATTCCGACCAGCCGCGGTTGGAAAATCGAAATGCGATATCATCGCTGAGCCGGTAATTTTTCATCAGGAGCTTGAGTTTTTGACAGCCCTGGGGCCTGTAAACGAAATTCGGGCTGCGGTAGCCCAGGATGTGGTCGGCGCCTTCTGTTATGATCGCGTCAAAGCGGTTTAGCCCCTCGATCGTTGCGGCGAGGTCGTTATTATAGATAAGCTCTGTGTTTCGGAATACCTTTGGTGTTTGGCCGAAAAGCTTTTTAATGAGCTGGCTGTGCATTTCGACCTGCTCGATAAACTCCTCGCGTGAATAAAGGAATGCAAGGCTGTGGTAATAGGTTTCGCCGACAAATTCGACGCAGCCGGTTTGTGCGAGGGCGTCAAAGGTGCTCATTACTTCCGGGCAGTATTGGGCGAACTGCTCCAAAACCACGCCGGTTACGCTATATGATATTTTGAATTTGCCGCCATAACGTTTGATGATGTCGAGCATCAGGCGATTTGCGGGCAGGTAGCACTTGTTTGCGACCTTGCGGCAGATCGTCGCGTTCTTGTAGTCATCGTAATAATGAGGGCTTTTTTCAAAAACAGTGTAGTGACGAAGACGAAAAGGCTGATGCACCTGAAAGTAAAAACAAATTGAAGCCATAATTCATACCCTTCCCCATAAAAACTACTACTTATAAGCTACTTCACCGTATATTCTCGCACAACGCTGTGCAGAATCGGACCATTGAAGTTTGCGGACCTCAAAATTGCCGTGCTCTTTCAAGGTCATGTGCAGCGGCGGATATTTGAGTACCGCGACGATCTTGTTAGCCATTTCTGTTGTATCCCAGAAATCGACTTTAAGTACATGCGTGAGTACCTCGGCTACTCCGCTTTGTTTTGAGATTATGACGGGGACATCATTATTAAGTGCTTCCAGCGGCGCTATACCGAAGGGTTCTGAAACGGAAGGCATAACGTACAAATCGGCCATGCGGAAGACCTTTTCGACATCCTGGCCCCGCAAAAACCCTGTAAAGAGGACTTTTTGGCCGATACCCATTGAGGCGGCCATTTCTATTATCCTCTGCATCATGTCGCCGGAGCCGGCCATGACGAATTTTACTTTTTCGACCTCCTGGAGCACCTTTTTGGCGGCCATGAGGAAATATTCCGGGCCTTTCTGCATCGTGATCCGGCCGAGGAACAGTACAAGCTTTTCGTCATTTTCGATGCCGACTTCGGGCAGGGCAGCTTTGTAGCCGTTTCGCTCGACGCCGTTATAGACGACTTCTACTTTGTCGCCGGGTACGCCATACCTGCTGATGATGATGTTGCGGGTAAGATGGCTAACGGCAATTATCTTATCAGCGGCGTGCATGCCTTTGCGTTCGATATCATAGATCATCTGGTTGACATTTTCACCGCTGCGGTCGAATTCGGTCGAATGCACCTGGACTATAAGGGGCTTGCCGGTGATAGCTGCTACAGCGATGCCGGCTGGGTATGTCATCCAGTCATGTGCGTGGATGACGTCGAATTCGTCATTAAGCGCAAGATGCGCCGCGATCGCGGCATACCGATGCACTTCGGAATACATATCGCCGGCGTAATTGATCGTTCCGCCGTCTGAAAAATTGAATAACTCGGCGGTTTTTCCATTTTTTGAGCCGTTGGAGCCGAGTCTCTTGTGAAGGAGTCGTTTCTGTTTTAGAATTTCGTCGAAATTCTTTTTGTACTGCTTATTTTCACTATATGGCTCAAGGATCGAATCAATCGCCCTGAAACTTACTTTTTTGAATTCGGATGATTGGAAATAACCTATTTTTGTAGCGGCCACCTGTTGTGAGGCGGCAGAATACATGCCAGCCGAGGGCGCAAGCAACTTAACGTGAGTGGCGAACTGACTTGTAATAGCCTTTGGCAAAACAAAAACCACCTCGATTCCGAGCTGATCCATCGCCTTTGTCAGACCATAGCAGGCAGTTCCCAGCCCGCCGCTGATGAAGGGCGGAAACTCCCAGCCTAACATAAAAACTTTCATAGCGCCTCTTGAATCCTTCTTGCCTTACGGCAAAGCCTTACTTAACCTCAAGACTCGTCTTCCCTGACTGTATAAAGCTTCTCGGCTTTTGGAAGGCGTCTTAAAACACCTTGCACCTTCCGATAGAGGCTTATTCTAAGCTTAAGATCAAAACCAGTGCGAGAAAGCAAAATGGCACAAAGCCTAGTTGCCCCCTCTCGTTACTACCGGCCTATTATATGGTTATCGGAATATATGTAAATCGAAGAACATAAAATATTTTATAAAATCTGTGTTTTTCATACTGATAACGTCATTGGATATCGAATAGAAGACACGTTTGTGCTATAAAAAAAGAATCAAAATCGCGAGTACAAATAACGGCTTTATATCATTTTTCTTGCTCTTAATCGAAGTCAGTTTTGGGCTTTGCTGAGCGGTTGGCTTTTTATTGGTTTATTATTGGACCATCGAGCTTATTGGGCTGGCGGTTTAAATATATTTTCTAATAATGCCCGTGCCTTATTGGGCCGACAAATCTAGTACTGAATTTAATAGTCCGGGAGATAGTTTATGGACAGCAGTAAAGTTTCTAGTTTTGTAACGGTCGCGCTCGCCGAGGACCTTGAGCATGCCCGCCATTGCCAGCGGATGCTAAGGGAAAAAAGTATAGAGGCAATAATCAAGCCCAATGATCCGATGGCCGATTCGAAAGGGGTACCGGTGCTGGTTCCACAAGAGTTGGCAATCCGAGCGAAGGAGGTCCTTACAATCGGAAGTGCATCAGACGATTTCTGCTATTTTGGGTTCGATGACGCGGCTGATGGAAGCGACCAGGAAGAGTAAGTGCTCAAACACCGGTGGTCAATTTGAGGTTTCAAAAGTTAAAGTTCAAATTTCAAAATTGAGGAATCCCGACAAGTCGGGATGACTAAAAGTATAAATTTATAGCGGGTGACAAATGACTGAATATGAAGACAAGCACGCGAAAATTTACGAAGGACCCGATCGCCGGGATACTGCGCCAGAACGCCGTCTTGGTCTTGATCGCAGAAGAGGGCCGGGACATAGGCGAAGTGATGAACGCAAGGGCGCAGAAGAAGGCAACATGTCTGATGAGCAATTTGAATTTTTGATGGCGATAGACCAGTATAAACGGCAAAACAGCCGGCCTTTCCCGACCTGGACAGAGGTGCTGGAGGTTATAAAGGCCATTGGTTACCGAAAAGTGGCTGAGCCTGTGTCGCTTGAATCGTTTAAAAAGGCGGATAAAGAATTGATCCAGCCGAATAACAACTAGAGCGTTTTAATTTCTAACACTAAAGCCCCTGAAAAAGGGGCTTTTTTTATACCAACTCAGCAATTGCCGCGAACGCGCTGAATCCCGCACCAAAGGCCGAGAGTAAAATTTTTTCACCGGGTTTTGCGACGGGTGATTTAAGCAGTTCATTTAGAACAAACAATACCGACGGGGAGGACATGTTTCCGTATTTGAGCAAAACCTTATGACTGGCGGCGAGTTTTTTTGCCGGGAGTTGGAGCTTTTGCTGCACCTGTTTTAAAATCGCGGTACCTCCGGGGTGGATGACCCAGTGGTCAATGTTTTCTTTTTGGAGATTATTTCGGGCGAGGAGCCTTGCTGTGACATCTGCAACAGCGTTTGCAGCGATAACGGGCACCCTTATACTGAGGACATTTCGAAGTCTGCCATCCTGCAAGCGATATCGAAGCTGATCCCGGTGCTTTGGCATTACTTGTGATTCAAAATCGAGGAGCTTTATTTTTGGGGTCGGCCCTGAATGACTGCCCGACAGGATCGCTGCGGCGGCTCCGTCGCCGAAGATGCAGTTGCTTACGACCAGTTCGGGATCATCGCCCATGAACAACGTTGCCGAACATATCTCAACGGCGACGGTGAGGACGTTATCGCACCCGTTTTTTGCAAGCGAAGATGCGCAGCGGAGGTTTGGTATAGCTGCGCCGCAACCCATACCCATTATGTCGAATACCTCGGTGGAACTGTCCAGGCCCAGGTCTTCCATTATATATGATGACAAGCCAGGGCACAGGTAGCCGGTGCAGGTATTGACGACAAGACCTTTGATATCGGCAGGTGTAAGCGAGGCTTTGTGGATAGCTTTTCGGGCGGCATCGGAACCGAGCTGGCGGGCGAATTTCAGGAATCGAGCATTTTGCTCATCAGGGTTTTGCAGGCAGATCTGCTCGTCATAATCAACAGCAAAGTATCTGCCGCGAATGGCGGTGCCTGATAATATTTTATCATAAAGGCTGTCCTGGGCAGGCGAGAGGGGGAAATTTTTTTGCAGGAATTTCAGTACAAAATCCTGTGTTACATACCGGGCGGGGTTTGCAGTCGCGACGGATGTTATGTATATATCTGTCACTGGTTCCTCACATATCCCATTCGACTGTGCCCATGACTCTGCAAAACCAACGGTTTTGGACTGTGATCTGTGCGTCTGTAAGTTCTTGAAGCATGCTGTGTAGCTGGGGCCTGGTGAAGCCGCGTTCTATTGATGTAAGGGCATCGTGTTTGACAACTGGGTCGAGGAACAGGGCCGCAAGCACACATGCGAAGTAATTTATGTTTGTTCGCGACAGGTCGTTAATAAGCAGACTCTTGGGGCCAAATCCGTGGACTATCCTGGCGATCTGGATTATTTCGTCATTGGTAAAATGATGGAAAAACATTGATCCAATGACGGCATCGAATTTATTGACGGGGCGGAAGCTGAAGATGTCGGCTTTAATAAGCTCGATCCCGGTCAGTCGGCTGCGCTTTATGTTCTTTAATCCCAGGTCACAGGCGAAATCAGAAATTTCGAGGCAGGTGAAGTGCAGATCGATATTTTTTTTGAGTCCCCACCTTCTTACGGCAATTGGTATATCGCATCCGCCGCTGCCTAAATCGAGTATTTGCAATTGCTGTGTTTTCAAACGCCGGGATAGTCGTAGAATAAATTTCTCAACAACTCCCTGGCCGCCGAAAAAGCGGTTTACAACGGCCATGAACCGGTATGCCTCTGTAAGTGTCGCGTCATCCATGCCGGGCGAATCGAGGAATTCCTTTTTTATTGTCCTTGTGCTTAAATCCATAGGTCGCCTTCTACGAGCATCTGGTTTATTGTTGAAAGCTGCTCGATGCTCTGTGATCTGAAAGCAGGCTCGATCCGAACAGCGTCTTTAGTGATACCGGCGCAATGGCCGCATTTTGAGCAGTCCAGGCCAATGCAACTGCGCTTTTGGAATATGTCAAGAAAATCAGCGGGTATTTTTGCCGAGTTAATCAAGATCGGCTGGTTTTGCTGCTTAAATCCCATACCCTGGAGGCGGGCTGTTTTTAGAAAGCTGGGCAGGTGTTTTGTTTTTATATGCCAGGGCTTGAAAAAATTTCGCAAGGCCCAAAGACGAGGCTTACTCGTTTCTTCTTTGAAGCCATAATAGCACAACATCTGGGCTAAATTACCGTCATACCTGCCGGTGCTGTAAGCTGCTACACGTCTGAGCAGTTCAGCGGAAGGCATTCCACGCTCGAGGATCTTGAAATTTGTATAGCCGATCTTTTCATATCGGCTGATGTCTTCGGGCCTGATCCAGCGGGATTTTATAAATTGGGTCTCGTCGCTGATTCGGGCAAGTGCGCAGTTGAACAGGCAGTAATCTATAAACAAGCCGCCGCTAGTTACAGAACTGTGGGCGATCCCATTTTGATGGTAGCACTGCATCGGGCAGTTCCAAAGGCAGATGTGGTTTGCTATGAGCTGTAGATCGCATTTTACCGCATCGCGAATCTGCTCGAGGAGTTCAAAATCCCGGTTTATGGAAAAGCTTTCAAGCGTTATCGCGTCTGCGCCGAGGTTTTCCCAGAACCTGGCCCTTGAGGGAGTGTCTACCTGAGCGAAAATGCCGACTCGTACAAAAAAATTATTGTGTCTGGCCTTTATTGTCTCAAGCAGATAGGGCGTGGAGACAGTGAGGCGATTTACGCCGATGTGGCCGAGCCAGTCCAGCATACGCATGAGATTTTTTTGCCAGGCGCGTGTCCATTCGCGATTACCCATGCAGGAACTGTTGAGGAGGTAATTAAATTTAATGCCGTTTTGATTTAGTGTTTTGATATAGCTTTCAAGCGTGGTCTTGCTAATGGGGGTTGTTATGTATCCGGGCCTACCGCCGCCGGCAAAATCGCGGGGCAATTTTCCGAATACCTCTTCGACGGGATATTTGGCCAGTTCGCAAGCGATAGATTCGTCGTAATTTGCGGCGACAGATAATCTCACCCAAGCCCCCTTATAACGCAATGCCTAACACTTAGGTTACAAGCATAGCTTTATAGCCCGCAGATTTCAATTGCACAATTATTGTTTTTATTTAAAATATGCTTTCAACAGGGGTTTGCTTGAGGGGACCTCATTTTGGTGTGATCGAATTTTTGCGGGGGGCAACAATGGCGATTATGCCTGTTTCACGAAGAGAAGTACTAAAATCAGGTTGCGCCATCGCGGCTGCGGCCATGGTAGATAAATTATGGGCTGGCCCGCAGGAGCAGTCCGCAAAAGGTGTAAACCTAAATAAGGAGAGTTCTATGGCAAGTCAGAATAACGACATCTTTAAAGACGCTTACGACAATGGAAAATACAAACTTCCGGCCTTACCTTATGATTACAAAGCACTGGAACCGTTCTATGATGAGCAGACTCTTCGGCTTCATCATGACAAGCATCACGCGGCGTATGTGACAGGCGCGAATACGGCTTTGGACAAGCTCGAAACCGCCCGCAAGAATAATGATTTTGCCGCGGTCAAGGCCGCTTCAAAGGATCTGGCCTTTAATGGTTCGGGGCATGTGCTTCATACGATGTTCTGGCATTCCATGAAACCCGGCGGTAATAACGGCCAGATGCCCGCTGAATTTAAAGATGCTTTCAAGGAAAGTTTTGGTTCGGTCGATGCCGGGCTTGCACAGTTTGCCGCAGCTACCAAGGTGGTAGAGGCAAGCGGCTGGGGTGTGCTGGCGTTTGAGCCCGTTTCAGATAAACTGATGGTACTTCAGTGCGAAAAGCACCAGGATCTTACCATCTGGGGAGCAACGCCGCTGCTTGTATGTGATGTATGGGAGCACGCGTACTATTTAAAATATCAAAACGCCAGGCCCGATTGGGTAGATGCGTTTATGAAAATCGCGAATTGGGATTTTGCTGCCCAGCGTCTGGCCGAGGCAAAGCAATGCATGGCGGCAGCAAGGTAAAATAACAGGGGGGAATATGCCCAGGTCGACAAAACGAAACAAAACAAGAAAGCCGCTCCAGCTGGGCGTTGATGACAAGCCTCGCTCGACAAGAGTTGCAGCTGACCCGGATGAACAGGTCGTTAAGGCCCAGGACAGGCCAAGGGCCACTAACAGGCGTCCTTATGAATCGGGCGCGGAAGAATTAAAGAAAAATCGCAAAAAATAGCGGCCCAATTCCGGAGTAAATCATGGCCAAGTCAGCTAAAGTAAAGAATCGGCGGCTCCGGCACAACATAGACCGGGGCCAGCGATCTGCACAGGGTCGGGGCGGAATAGGTTTTAACAATGTCGAATTGCCTGGGGATGAGCACAGTAAATCCGGCCGCGGCCGAGTTCAGGAAGACAAGGCCGCAAGGTCCAAGGCTTTTTGCGAAGAGACGCCGTTTGTTCATATCCACAAGAACAAGTGAGCACTCAAACTGACCGATGGGCAGTTTGGCATTTCAAAATTTAAATTTCTGCTTTGTAGAAAACGTAATTATCTCGCCCTTTCAGGGCTAGCCTCTCGATGGATTTTGACCCAGGGCTGCGCTTCGCTCCACCCTGGGCTATCAAATTGTGCCCTTTCAGGGCTGAAGACGAAAGTTTTGTACAGAGCACAAATTTCAAAATTTAAATTTTGGTGTCGCTGCGCGATGTTTTTATGCTGGATATGGAGCCTGTGCGGGTATGACAAGTCAGTGTGATTCACTGGGTATGATCAGGAAGAACACGGGCAAGATGCCCGTGCCACGAAAGTTGTCGAATTTAGCCCTTTCAGCAATGCCGCAATAGGAGGAAGTGCAAAAAGTGCGAAAGTGGGACCAAGGTTTTGAGTTTTGTGTAATGAGCATAAAGGTATAATGCGGGGGAATAAAATTGATACGGGCTTATCTTAATTATATGCGGTATCGGCACGCACTTAAGCTTTAGCGGCACTTTTGCTGTTGCATTTTGCTTTTAATGTTTGATAGAATTTTTCAGGGCTAAGGATCTTGCATCCTAAGTCATAACATTAAATTCAATTTGGGGGTGGAACGTGAAGATCACACAAAACAGCTGCGGACTAGGTAGAATTCTTGTATCCCTTTTGGTATTGCTATGCATTTGCGGTTTTGCTGATGCAAAAGCGGCTATGAGCTGGTCGCTGATATTTGGCGGTAATGGTGATGACTGGGGATCGGCCAAGATAGATTCCGCGGGCAATATTTATATTTTCGGCGATACGGATTCGACAAATCTGCCAGTGACGGCAAATGCTTTTGACCGGGTATTCAACGGCGAAAGGGATTGTTTTGTCGCTAAATATAACTCCGCCAAAACACTGCTGTGGTGCACTTATATCGGCGGCAGCAAGACTGAAGAGTGCGATGATTTTTATATCAATGCCGACGGCACATCTTACATGCTGATCACGAGTGACTCGCCGGATTTTCCATCCGCTCCACGCACCGGGACTACCGAAGACGCAATAATTATAAAATTAGATCAGAACGGAAGAACGATACTTGCCGCAAAACGAATTGGTGGGAGTAACTGGGATGACCCGGTGGCGATGTATGTCAATGCAGCAAAAAACGAAATATTTATCTGCGGCGATACTTACTCGAGTAATTTTCCTACCACAACCGGCGCTTATGACAGGACAGCTCCAACTGCCAATAAGGAATTTGTGGTCAAGCTCGATTCTACGTTTAAAACCATTTATTCCACATTGCTGGGCGGCAACGGGTATACATATTGTGCGGGTATCGCGGGATTTGCGGATGGTACAGTGGTTATCGGCGGAACGACGGCGGCGGCAAGTTTTCCAACCACCGCAGGTGCGTACGACAGAACCATGGGCGGGCTTACAGACGGGTTTATAACTAAGCTTAACGCATCCGGCACAGGGCTTGTTTTTTCGACATTTCTAGGCAGTTCGGATTTTGACAATGCTTATGGAATTTCAATTGCTCCGGATGGAAGTATCTATCTTTGCGGACAGACCAGCGGAGCAGATTTTCCAATAACCGCAGGCGCGTACGATCCGAATTTTTCCGCTGGGGCCTATGTAGACGACGGTGACGCGTTCCTTGCGATTATAAGCCCAACCGGTGCAGCCTTGACCAGGTCGACATTCCTTGGCGGCGCGGCCGGTGATGATATGTGCAAGAACATGCGCCGGGCCTCGCAGGGAATATTCTTTGCCGGAAACACATATTCGAATAACTTTCCGGTAACATTGGATGCGGCTGATCCTACTTATAATGGTGACGGTTCCGACAGCGACGGCGTGTTAGGATTGATGGATTTTTCGCTTGGCAAACTAATATATTCTTCATACATCGGCAGCGCAAATATCGATAGTTGCCTTTTGGTGGGCACCGGTGAAGTATTGACAGTGGCCGGGCAGATCTCAGATGTTCCCAATTTCCAGATCAAGTTCGGAAGCTATCATGGAGCAAATGATATATTTGTCGCAGCTTTCACAAATTACAGTTGGGTACAGCCGAAAATATCAGGATATGTAAAAACGTCCGGCGGGACCGCATTGGCCGGCGTTGTAGTCAAAACAAGTACAGGCGGGTTCACCGCGACTACAAACGCCAGCGGATTTTACAATCTTGCTGTAACGTCGGGTTATACGGGATCGATCCTTGCCTCAAAAAGCGGGTTCACTTTCTTTCCTAAAACTGTTGCGATAACCCACATCCTTGCTAATAAAACCCAGAACTTTACCGGTTATGTCATGCCGACGATATCGGGATATGTCAAAAATTCATCGGGCGTGCCGATGGCAAATAATGTAGTTGTTACAGCGGATAACGGCGGTACTTCTGTTAAAACCAATACAACAGGGTATTACGCAGTGCGGGTTCCCTACCAGTGGACGGGCAAAATCACCTGTTCGGGATCGAATCTATCTTTCGTGCCGGCATCAAGGGCGTTTTCGCTAGTAATTACCAGCAAAACGGGCCAGAATTTTACAGCTTATGCCAAACCTGCAATAACGGGACGTATTCTTAATTCGGCCGGGAAGGCGATAGCAGGTATTGTTTTGACCGCGGACAATAACGGCGGTACGGCGATAACTGATGCTTATGGCAATTACACGTTGCGCGTGCCATATAATTGGACCGGCAAGTTACGACCGGCCAGCACTCTTTACACGTTCGTTCCCGCTTACCGTGCTTTCACAGCTGTTACGGCCAGCAAAACGTTGCAGAATTTTACCGGTTACACCAAGCCTGTGATCTCAGGCTATATTAAGAATGCCAAAGGGGTCGCCCTTGCGGGAGTTACGATTACCGGTGATACGGGAGGCGGTGCAACTACCACCAATTCGGCTGGATATTATGCTTTGCGCGTGCCATATAACTGGACAGGCAAGATGACACCGACGAAAACCGGCTATACTTTTACCCCGGTTTACAAGGCATATTCGAAGGTGATAGTCTCGCAAACCAATCAGAATTATGTAAGTAAGCCGTAACGGTATACAAGTTTTGAGTTGTGGAGTCGCTGCGCGAACTATTTTATGCTGGATACCCGCCTGCGCGGGTATGACAAGTCACTTTGCTTTACAGGGCGGCTGTAATGCAGTCACAAGTCACAAGTCACAAGTCACAAGTCACAAGAAGGGAAAAGGCAAGAGGCAAGAGGCACAGATGCAATGGGGGTGCAAAAAAACCGATCAGGATGGTTGAAGTTTGATGAAAATTTTGTAAATTAACAAAGCTTTTCAACCTGGATTGGCGATATTATAATATCGGACTTTGAATTATCCTGAATCGGAGTTAAAAATGGCAAAGCATCTGCAGCGTGAAATAGATATTTTGAAGCGGAAAATACTTTCTCTTGGTACGGCAGTCGAAGAATCAGTCCGTGACGCGGTCGAGTCTTTGGAAAGTCGTAATGTATCGCTGGCCAGGCGAGTGATAGATAATGATCAGAACATAGACAGTAATGAGATCGATGTCGAAGAGGAATGCCTCAAAATACTGGCCCTGCATCAGCCGGTGGCAATAGACCTTCGATTCATAATCGCGGTTTTAAAGATCAACAGCGATCTCGAACGAATCGGCGACCTGGCTGTAAATATCGCCGAACGTGCTTTGTTTTTGGCCGGTGTTGAAAAGATCGGTATCGCCCTTAATTTCATAGATATGGCCAAAAAAGCCCAGATAATGCTCAAGACGAGTCTGGATGCTCTGGTGACGATAGATGTAGGCCTGGCCAAACAGGTTCTTGCCCAGGATGATGCTGTCGATGAAGAGAACAGGCGCATGTACATGCAGGTTCAGGAAGGTATCAAGGCGCATCCTGATCAGATGGAGGCACTGATACACCTGTTGTCGACCTCTCGGCATATTGAGCGTATCGCCGACCACGCCACAAACATCGCAGAAGATGTGATATATATGATCGAAGGCGATATTGTCCGCCATCGCACCGAGGATTATAAGCCGTATACAAAATAAATCTGGCTAAAACATCCTTAGCCTTCCAGGAAGTGGTGTAATTTGTCTGAGCAACTCGCCCCAGTTCTTCTTATCCCTGTTAAGAAATGCCAGTTTACTCCTGGCAGGTTTGCATTTAGTAAAAAGCCTGTTCTTGCAAGCCCAAAAGCATGGGATGTAGTCGGCCTGGAGCAAGTTCAGCACGATCTTAGTCTGCTGGGCAGGAAAGCATCGATAGTCGCAAACGCATTTGGGTCTGCGGATATTCGAATAATACACAGTGCGCAAACGAAAGTGCCGCAAAGCTATGGGCTTGATATCACTTCAACCGGCATAACGATCACTGCCGGAGATGACGCGGGGGCTTATTATGGATTGCAGACACTCAGGGATATAATAAAGAATGAGGGTGCTTCACTGCGGTGCCTCAAAATTTTGGATTGGCCTGATTTTGGCCGGCGTGGTGTTTATCATGATTGCTCACGCGGTAAAGTGCCGACACTTGAAACGTTAAAACAGCTTGTGGTCAGACTTGCCCATTGGAAAATCAACGAGCTTAGTCTCTATATTGAAGATGTATTTACGTTTACCAGACATCCAGATATAGGTAAAGGCTCAAGCCCATTGGCTCCGCAAGAAATTTGCGAGCTGCGGGATTTTTGCAAAATCCACCATGTCCGGCTTGTCGGCTCATTGGCTAGCCTGGGCCACATGGAGCATATTCTCAAGTTACCTCGTTACCAGAAACTTGGTGAACTGCCCGGCTATAGATATTACCCCGGAGGCACCATGCTGTGCCCGACTGATCCAGGCTCGATCAAGTTGGTAGGGGAATTATACGAAGAAATTATTCCGCTATTCGATGCTCCGGATTTCAATGTATGCGGCGATGAGCCATGGGAACTTGGCAAAGGACGAAGCCAGGCCCTTGCCTCACGAGTCGGGACGGGCAAAGTTTATGTCGATTTCATACTCAAGCTGCATAAGCTTTGCCAGAAATATGGCAAGCGCATGAATATGTGGGCTGACATTGTCCTTAGCCATCCCGAAACCCTCAAAATGCTGCCCAGGGATATTGTGATGCTCAACTGGGAATATGAAGCTTCGGGCAAAAGAACCGCCCAGACCGCGCAAATCGCCAAAGCGGGTTTTGAATTCATGGTTTGCCCAGGCACGAGCAGTTGGAACGCTCATGGCACGAGGCTCGCAAATTCGATGGAAAACGTTTGTGAGTTTGCCGAGATCGGCCTTAAATACAAATCCGCCGGCATGCTCAACACTGATTGGGGTGATAACGGACATCGCAATTTCCTTGGTGTAAGCATGCACGGTTTTGCTCACGGAGCGGCGCATAGTTGGAATCATAGCGGTGTTGATGATCAGAAATTTACAAAAAACTTCTGCCGCGATATGTTCGGATGTTGCGCAAAAGGAATAGATAGACTCATAGTCGCCATTGGGAGCACATACAAACTCTGTGGTGCGCCGCACTTTAATGAAAGCGCCTTGTTCTGGGGACTTATCGAACCGCTGGTATTTAAAAATGCCGGCGACCCTTATAAACCAGATTCGCCACGCAACCGCAGTCGTATAGATTCGATGACTGACAAAGGTCTTGCTGCGGTCATAAAACAGCTCGCCCCATCTCAGGATATCGCCGTTCATTTCGATCACCTGGACGACTTCGACGCGATGACCGTGATCGAATACCAGGCGGCGGCCAGTATGGATCTCCTCGCGGCCAAGCGTGCGCTGGTAGCAAAAGCGATGCGCAAAGGCGAAAGTATCAGCTCTAACGTGTTTAAGGAGATCGCGGCGGAAATGCATTCGCTATCATCGAGCTTTTCACAGATATGGATGGCGAGGAACAGACGCTCGCGTCTCAATGATAATCTTAAAATTTTCAGACAGGTCGAACGTGAAGCTCTCAAGTATTCGCATTCAAGATAAAGGCCTTGCGGCAAAAAGGTGCGATCTCCTCAAAGTCGCCGATAAAAAGAAAATTCGCGTAGCCGGGGTAATGTCGGGCACGAGCGCGGACGGGGTAGATGTCGCCATTGTCGATTTCATCGGCTCCCGTTTGAAAATAGTCGCATTTGGTACCGTTAAATTCCCGCCCAGGCTTCGCGATGACATATTCGGACTTTTCGATCACACTAAGCTAACCAGTGCGGACGTGTGCCATTTCAATTTTGTTCTGGGCAGAGTATTCGCTGATGCGCTGATGCGTTTTTGTAAAGACAGCAGTATACCACTGGCTTCGATAGACATCATCGGCTCTCACGGGCAGACGATCTATCATGAACCTGCCGGCAGAAAATACGGCAAGACGCTCGTAAAATCCACACTGCAGATCGGTGAACCGTGTGTAATAGCCCAGCAAAGTGGTATTCTGACTGTTGCGGATTTCCGTACGGCTGATATGGCAGCAGGGGGGCAGGGTGCTCCTCTTGTGCCCTTTACCGATCACATACTTTTTGCGCATAAAACAAAATCCAGGATCATTCACAATATCGGCGGGATCGCAA
>Ga0079306_1001619_pt1 | contig 14397 bp, 12 predicted proteins | sample Methanotroph_Enr_FD_79181 | JGI IMG/M metagenome (GOLD analysis project Ga0079306, IMG submission 79181) | Enriched soil microbial communities from Old Woman Creek wetland in Ohio, USA - Methanotroph_Enrichment_5 | ecosystem: Environmental > Terrestrial > Soil > Wetlands | place: USA: Ohio...
CGAGGACGGCGCGCGGGTCACGCAGCACGGGTCGCTCGGCAAGTCTGGCCACGCGCTGCGCCGCCGCCTGCACCCGGTTGTGCAGCGCACGGCCGAGCGCTCGCCGTTCGCGCGTGAGCGCACTCTCGAGCTCGGACAGTGCTGGCGCGACGGCCTCCGCCGCAGCCGTGGGTGTGGACGCGCGCATGTCCGCGACCATATCGGCAATCGACGTGTCGGGCTCGTGACCGATCCCCGTCACCACCGGCACGGGGGATGCGACCACAGCTCTCGCGACCTCCTCGGCGTTGAAGGGCATCAGGTCCTCATAGGAGCCTCCACCGCGCACGAGCAGCACCACATCGGCACCGCTGTTGCAGGCGGCTCGCAGCCCCTCCACGATCCCGGGGACCGCCGCCTCTCCCTCTACCGCGACGCCAGCAACGAGCAGCTCGGCCAACGGGTAGCGGCGGCGCAACGTGCGGATGACGTCGTGTATCGCCTTGCCGCGAGGAGACGTGACCACCGCGATGCGCTCAGGGAATCGGGGCAACCGGCGCTTGCGCTCCGGCCGCATGAGACCCTCGGTCTCGAGCTTGCGCGCGAGTGCGGCGACCTGGAGGCGAAGGTTACCCTCGCCCGCAAGCGTGAGCGAGCGAACGGAGAACTGCATCCTGCCTTTCGGCACGTACGCCGAGAAGTACCCGGATAGCTCCACAAGCATCCCGCAGCGAAGCTCGACACCACTTGCCATGTACTGATCACGCCACATGAGGCACGACATCGCCGCGCCGCCATCGGAGATCGTGAAGTACGCGGCCTTGTAGCCCGGCTTGTCGTTGAACTCCGAGACCTCGCCGACAACGCGCACACGCACGGTCTCCAGCGCGCTCTTTGCGCTGTTCATGGCCTCTGTGACTGTGAGTGCGCGTTGCTCGGACACGGTCCTCCCCTCGTCTGCGCCCATTCTAGCAGCCGACACTGACACGGCTCCCAATGCGCGAGGCCGCTTTCGCGGCCTCGGGACAAATCCTTGCTGTCGACAGGCTACGTCAGTCGCGACGCAGGAAGCCGAGAAGATAGAGCAGCTGGAGCAGTGCGATGAGCGCGGCTGCCACGTAGGTCAGCGCCGCGGCCGTGAGCACCTGACGAGCACCCCCGAGCTGCTCGCCTGAGAGCGTTCCGGTGGCCTCAAGGGACGCCATCGCCCGCCGAGACGCGTCGAATTCCACGGGAAGCGTCACGACCTGGAAGAGCACCGCCGCCGCGTAGAAAGCGATTCCCGTCAGAATCACGAAGTGCCCCATGTAGGACGCGGCGCCGATGAGCGCGCCGACGAAGATGAGCACCCAGGCGGCGCCCGAACCGAAGCTGGCCGCAGGCACGAGAAGCGTGCGGACCTTGCCCCACACGTAGCCCTCAGCGTCCTGGACGGCATGCCCGGCCTCGTGGGCAGCGACACCCGCTGCGGCGACACTCGACGAGCCGTAGACGCCCTCGGAGAGATTGAGCGTCTTGTTCCTCGGATCGTAGTTGTCTGTGAGGCTGCCACCGATCGGCTGGATGCGGACTCCGCGACGCGCGCTGGCCGGCTGAACGGTCGCGCCCGAATCGCCGATGCCGTTACTCTCCAGGACGCGCTGAGCGACCTGTGCTCCGGTCATGCCACGCGTCGTGCCTACCTGACTCCATTTGCGATACGTCGAGGTGATGTAGCCCTGCGTCACCCCTCCGAGAACGACGGAGACGAACATGATCAGGATCCACGTGGGGTCAAAGCCGAAATACACCTGGTACCACTCCCTTCACGCAGCGGCGGAATCAGCTTGTTTGAACGCTGCCCTCCGACGCGCACGGTGTCTCTTCAATGACGATGGACGTCTCGGCCAGTCTCAGACTGATCTCCCCGTCCAAGAGACGAACGAGTTCCTCGCCGACCATCTTGCGTCGCCATCCCTCAAGCAAGGGGCTTGCCTCCCGCTCGCCGCCCGCGAGTCGCTCCAGATCGTCTCGGGAGGCGAGGAGCGGCATCGCGACGCCGTGCTCGCGAGCGCGGATACGCACGACAGCCACCATCAGGTCCACGGCGCCGTCGACGTCGCCCTGGACGCGCCGCCGCTTCGTGAGTGACGGGAGTTCGCTCTCGGGAACCGCCAGCCCGCGTACGACGGCCTCGGCGATGCCCCTCTGCGCGCCTTTGCCCGCCTTATCCGCGACCCCGCGAATAGCGGAGACCTCGGCGGCCGTCGCCGGCCCACGCCGGGCAATCTCGACGATGCTCTCGTCGCCGAGAATCCACCGTTTCGGCACGTCGCGGCGCTGCGCTTCGATCTCGCGCCACGCCGCCACCTCGCGCGCGAGCGCAAGCTGCCGGCGGTTCAGCGAAGAGATGCGCTTGACTCGGCGCCACTGCTCCTCGGGGCACGCCTCGTAGGTCGCAGCGTCCTCGAGCCTTGAGAAGTCGGCCTCCAGCCATGCAAGCCGACCTTCTCGCTTCAGTTCCTCCGACAGCCTGCGGTGGATCTCGGGCAGGTAGCGGACGTCGTTGAGCGCGTACTCGACCTGCGTGTCCGTGAGCGGTCTGCGCGACCAGTCGGTATAGGTATCGCCCTTGTCCAGCGCCACGCCAAGAACCTCCTTGACGAGCGCTCCATACCCTACCTGCGTGGGGAAACCCGCAAGCGTGGCCGCGATCTGCGTATCGAAGACCGGAGCCGTGGCAACCCCACCACAGAGCCGGTAGAAGATCTCGAGATCCTGCGAGCCGGCGTGGAACACCTTGACGACCGTCGGGTCGGCAAGCAGGTCGCACAGCGGCGAGAGATCCTCGAACGCGAGCGGGTCCACTATCGCCTGCTCGTCGTCGGTACCCAGCTGGATAAGGCACAGCCGGGCGAAGTAGGTCCTCTCGCGCATGAACTCCGTGTCAACGGCTACTGCAGGAGCTTTTCGCATTCGGGCGACAAGTTCGACCAGTGTTGCGGTATCGGTAACGTACACGAAGACGGTACTCCTCCCGGCCGCGGCGAGCGCTTCCGCACGGCGGCCTCGGCGAATCCTCTGTCACTCTTGGTGCAAGCGTACCACCAAACGTTAAGCTGACGAGGTCAGGCAGCTCGTCCGCGGCGGTGAAGGGCGTGACATGCGAGTGCTCGTAATCGTCAACCGGCTCTCAGGTGGTGGAGACGCAAGTCTCTACGACTACCTGCGCGCGCTCGGAACCCTGTGCGACGAGATCTCGGTCCGCTACTTCAGCGGCGCATGCGAGATGGAGAACCTGCTCTACGATGCGGAGACGTTCGACCGTGTTGTCGCCGCGGGTGGCGACGGCACCGTCTCGGCGGTCTGCTATGCGCTGTCCGACACGCAGATTCCCGTGCTGTGCTACCCGGCAGGCACCGCGAACCTGCTCGCCCTGAACCTCGGCATTCATCTCGAGCCCCGCGTACTCGCCGAAACAACCGTCTCGGGGCCAACCGCGGCATTCGACCTCGGCGTCATCGAGCAGCCCGGTGTGGACGGCGCAGACTCCACCGTGACCGGCTTCATCATCACCGCGGGTGCGGGCTACGACGCAGCGATCATGGAAGCTGCCTCTTCGATGAAGTCCACGTTCGGGCCGGCAGCATACCTTCTCGGTGCCGTGGGGGCGCTCACGCCGACGCATGCGCACTTCGAGATCGAGCTGGATGGCGAGCGCATCAGCACCGACGGCATCGCTGTGCTCGTCGTGAACTTCGGGCGCATCCAGTTCGACATCGAGTTCGCCCGCGGGGCTGACCCCCGTGACGGGCTGTTCGACATCGCCGTGGTGCGCTCGAAGAACCTCGCCGAGCTCGTGCCGACCGTGGTTGCCGGCGTCTTCGACCGGACGGGCGACCGCAACGCGATCCCAGGGATCGACGTGTACTCCGCGAGCCGCGTGAGTGTGAAATCCGACCCTCCCCTGCGCATGCAGTACGACGGAGAGGTTGCGGAGGCGTTCACGCCCTTCACCGCATGGGTGCTGCCGGGTGCGGCGACACTCGTGCTGCCGCCCGATTCACCCTTCGCGACGTAGCCGGATGCGCTTCTACTCGGACGCGACCTGACGGCGTTTGAGATTCGCCTCGTAGCGCATCTGCACCATCTCGACCGCGAGCGCGAAGAACATCGCGAAGTAGATGAAGCCCTTCGGGATCTCGAAACCGATCGCTTCGGCAGTCAGAAGCGTACCGATCATGAGCAGGAACGAGAGCGCAAGGATCTTGAGGGACGCGTGCTCGTTGATGAAGTTGGAGACCGGGTCGGCAAACGCGATCATCACGATCATCGCGATCACCACGCCTGCAACCATGATCGGGATTCGGTTCACCATACCCACCGCGGTAATCACGGAGTCCAGCGAGAAGATCACATCCATGAGGGCGATGTTTGCCACCACGGCCCCCATCGAGCGGACCACGCGAACCTGCTGCTCTTCCTCGTCGCGCAGCTCGACCTTCTCGTAGATCTCGGTGGTGGCCTTGTAGATGAGGAACAGGCCGCCCAGGAACAGCACGAGAGCCTGCCCTGTCACCTCGAACGGCGCGCCGTGTACCTGCACGAAGTCCAGAGTCAGAAGCGGATGCGTCAGGCTTGCGATCCAGGACAACGAGAATAGGAGTATCAGCCGAGTGATCAGCGCCATGGCAAGCCCGAGCTGGCGAGCGCGCTTCTGCTGCTCGCGCGGGAGCCTGCCGGTCAAGATCGCTATGAACACCAGATTGTCGATGCCGAGTACGATCTCCAGCAAGGACAGGGTGAGGACTGCGATCCATGCCTCAGGCGTGGCAAAGGCGGAGAGAACCTGACTCATCGACTACCCCCGACGTGTTGTAGTGCTCACTGTGGTCTACGGACCGACACAGTATAGCCAAGCGACCAACTGTGGGGGCTAGCTCCCTCCGTCGCGCTTGGTGAGGTAGTCCACGATGGCTTGGGCCTGGTCATCGTCGACCTGCAGCCCGTGGGAACGCATTCGACCCACCGTTGCGGTCCAGCCTGCACGGTCCTTCTTGGCCCCGTTCACGCGGTCAAGGGGGTGGCACCGACCGCACAGTTGGCTCACGAGCTTGCGACCATCGGCGGATGCGCTTGTCGACGTCGACGCGGAGGCACAGCCGGACACGAGCAGAGCTGTAGCACACACCAGCGCGACGCTCTGCCACACGGGACTCGCGGGTCGGCCCATTGTCGCCTCACATCGTCGCGCAGCGGTTGGGTATTCTTGTGGGTGTATACCCGACGACGGAAAGGCCGCCGATGAACTCCCGCCGAGCAGAGATCGCGCTCATCTCGGGCATGCTGGCCGCGGGCGTGGTTCTCTACGCGCTTCGGTGGGCGGTCTTCAGCCAACCGTCGCTCCGCAACGAGATGTGGCGGTTCCTGTTGGGTGATGTTGCCTTCCTATTCTTGCAGGTCGCAATCGTCACGCTCGTGATTGATAGGTTGCTGCGCAACCGCGAGCGACGAGCGATGCGACGCAAGCTCAACATGGTGATCGGAGCATTCTTCAGCGAGCTGGGGACGTCACTTCTCGGCCGGCTCGCCGTGGGTGATGTCGGGCTCAACGACGTGCGCGAGCAGCTCGTCCCAGCTGCGAGCTGGACGGCAGCAGACTACCGAGCAGCGAAGGCAGCACTTCGGGCGCATCACCCGCAGATCGACGTCACGGCGTGCGACCTGTACGAGCTCCGGCACATCCTCGAGGACGAGAAGCGGTTCGTGCTGGGGCTTCTCGGCAACCAGGCCCTGCTGGAGCACGAAGAGTTCAGCGAGCTGCTGTGGGCGGTCACGCACCTTGCCGAGGAACTCGCGGTGCGCCACTCACTCGAGGACATACCGACGCCAGACCGCATCCACATCGCCGGCGACGTGAAGCGCGTCAACGTGCTGCTCGTGCACGAATGGCTCGACTACCTCCGCCACCTGCAGGTTCAGTACCCGTACCTGTTCTCGCTGGCGGTGCGCACCAACCCGCTCGATCCCAACGCGCGTGCGGAAGTCGTGTCGTAGCTGCGCTACCCCTTGCGGTACGCGACCCCAAACGCATCCAAGAGCGAGCACACCTCGTCGACGTGCGTCGCGGCACCCACGTTGAGGAACTGCCGCTCGGTCACGAGCCCGCTGTCCGTTGCGTATTGGGCATCGAAACCCAGGTCGACATGGGTGGTGTGAGACTGCACTCCGCAGACCCGACCCTGCGTGTCGAGCAGCGGGCCGCCGCTCTGACCGCGCAGGCCAGGGGTGGACGTCTCAACGAACAGCGCCGATGACGTGCCATCCTCCGTCAGGCGCCTGTTGAAGCGTGCCACGATGCCGTCGAGCGCGAACCGTGGAACAGGGAATGCGTGCTCGTCGAGGGCGAACTCCCCGGACTCCTGCCGATAGCTCGCCGGCACGTCGCAAAAGGGAAAGCCGAGCCGACAGACGGACATCCCCTGCTCGATTGGAGACACGGCGGTATCTCTGAAGACGGGGTACGCCGAGATGGTCGCCGCATCGAAGGGCTCGATCTTGCACACGCCGATATCTGCGACCGGATTCACGTGCGCAGTGATGAGCCGGGGCGTGGACTGCATGAACCCCGGTACAGCCCATATCTCGGAATGCGCGACAATCCGCTGCTCGTCCGGGGAGGCGGGCGTGTGCGATGAGCCATTCTGCCGGGCCAGAATCTCGGAGAGGATGTGGCCCGAGGTCAGAATCCAGCCGTCGGAGTTGACGACGATGAACGCTCCCATCGTCGAGAAGACCTCGCCGTTATCGCGCAAGCGCAGGCCGACGTAGGGCTCAGTGAATTGGCTGGCAACATCGATTGCGTGTGAGAACACGGGTAGCCTTCCGCAACTGCACTGGGTGCACGGAGCCGGACTCGTCTACGGTACCGCGTTTCAGCGCGGCGAGGATACGCTGCTCGCCTACTGGCGCACGAAAACCCCGAAGTTGGCGACCGTGTCGACCAGGCGGTAGTCGGTCAGGAGCCGGGCTACAAGAGGGTCATTCTCGGCCGCGATCTCGTACGTTGGCTTCCCGAGCTTCTTGAGCGCCACGTTGTCGACGAACACGACATCGGGTACTCCGCCCTGTCGCGCGAAGTAGTCGAGCGCCGCTTGGTCCGACGGCCCTGGGTAGAGCCACGAGGTGCTCGTGTACGAGTCTCCCCCCACGACCAGGTATGCGCTCCGCTCGCCGAGGAAGGTGACTTTGTCCGCGGGTTTCACGTATCGCCGCCCCGCAACCTCGAGCGCTCGCAGCTCACCGAGCCGGGTCTCCGTCGTGCGCAGGCCCGCATACGGCCCATACGAAACCATCGCGCTGAGCCCGACGGGTCGAGCATCGCCGAACGCGCTCACGAAGAGCAGCAGCATCGCGGGGATCAACAGCGCGCACCACGCGAGCGCACGTGCGCCGACGGGTCCCAGCCCGATTACGGCATCGGCCCAACCCGCCGCGATCACGAGTACGAACGGAACCATTCCCACGAGATACGTGGCGGCGGCAATGCCTGCGTTGGTCGAGTAGAGCACAATCACGACTCCAACGAGCGAGCACGGACCCGCCATCGCCAACAAGCGGAGCGTGTCGTGCCGCTTCGCCTGCAGCGCGAGCGCGATGGCAGGCACTGCGGCGATGAACGTGAACTTCACGAGCCACAGGGCAGCGATGTGGCCGACTGTCGGAGCCCCGCGGAGCCCCGCGAGCCAAGCTAGGTCCGAAGCGCTTGCTGCGAGCGGCACGAGCAGCAGCGACCAGAACCGCACGCTTCTCGGCATGCGGGGCACGCAGGCGACGACCGCGAGCACCCATGCTGGCGCCAACGTCCACGTCACGAGCGTCTTCCACAGGAGCAACCCGCTAGTCGTCAGCTTCTGCAGCGGCGACTCGAAGCTCATCACGTTCGCCGAGGCGTACGCGAGCGTGCGCCGGATATCGTCAATCGACACCGACGGGACCAGCCAACCCAAGAGGAGCACCGCCGCACCCACCCCGCCGAGAGCCACCCAACCCAGAAGTCTCCGGTCTCGCACGAGCACGGCAAGTGTCACGAAGAGCGTGGCGCTCGCAACGGCGAGTGGCAGGTACGAAACGCTAGCGAGCACCATCGCGGTGCCCGAGGCGACCGCGGCGATTCGACCCCCGGTACGCCACACAGCAAACGCCGAGACGAACGCGATTGCCATGGCCACCAGCGCCACGGTGTTGTAGCTCGCCGTGAAGATGTTGAATGGCGGGGAGATCACAGCGACCACCGCCGCCAGTGCGGCGGCCGTCAAAGGAAATGACCCGCGCAGCACTCGGCAGACGGCAGCTGCAGCGGCAGCGGCGAAGAGAATGTAGAAGATCCGATACGCGAGCATGAGACCAGTGGTGCCAATCGCTCTGTCCCACAACCACACAAAGGCCGCAGGGAGCATCTGTCCGGTGGCCTGCATGGAGGTCTCGCCCACGAAGGGTCGCAGCCCATGCGCCATGCGCAACGCAACGCTCACGTAGTAGGTGTCGTCGTAGAACGACATCCCGAGCGTTGCGCGAAAGATCACGACTCCGAGGACGATCAGCGCCGCCGCGAGGACGGCACGTCCTTCTCGGCGACTAGAGGTATCGCGACTCAGGTCGAGCCGGTCCCCGCTTGCTGCGGGTTCCGTCACGACTGGTCCACGACCGAATGCAGTTCGCCTGCGACCAACACCCCTCCAAGCGACTTGGTCGACGCGCGGAATCGCTCGACGCAGCCGGAAACGCCCGCCGCGGTGCGACGACGTGGCGCTAGTGTACGACACCCCGTGTGGCCCTACGAACGGCGACAGAGGCCCCGGCGCAGTTGCCGGGACCTCTGCACTCAGCACATTCAGACCTCGTTGACCTTCACCTAGTCGCACCCGATCGAGAAGTTGACTTCGGTCGTGCGCCGCCGTCCATGACCTACTTCACGACGACCGCTACGACGTCGCTCGTCGAGGGCGCGTAGGTGTTCAGCCCATCCACGCCGCCCGTGTATGTCGCCACGAAACGCCAACTCCCCTTCGTGGACGGCACGAAGCTGTACTGGTAGGTCCCATCGACCACCGCAACGGTAGCCGACCCCGCACTTGTCCAGACCTTGTGTTCCAGCCTCGACATCTCGATCGTGACCGTGCCGGGCGCCTCAGAGGGCGTGACTGCACCCGTCAGGTCAAGGACACGTCTAGCTCTCGCTGTGGACGGAGCGAACAGACTGGTGGTCGTGACGAACGTCACCGGAACGTCCGTCGGCTCCATGACTGCGAACACCGAGAACGACGACGTCACACCGTTGACGTACTGGCCGACGGTGTCCACCGAGGTCGTGATGTCCTCCCAGCCGCTCTCGCCGTAGTGCAGGAGCCTGAGATCCGCCGGATCGCCGGCAACCTGTTCGAGAGTGTAGGGAACCTTGACGGTCGCCGAACCAGCGGGAGGCGCAGAGGTCTGCAGATCGAAGACCGAGCCGGCCAGCAGGTCGAACCCCGCTGGCAACGCCGGGACAACCGGGGCCACCGCTTGAATGCCGAGCGTGTTGCTCGGAGGTGATGCGTCCCCCGCACCATCCACCGCGACAACATAGCGACGGTACAGAGTCCCCTGCATCCCATAGACCATGTACGTCGGGGTTGTGATCGTGCTTATCAGCAGCGCGGTATCGGCATCGTAGACACGATAGGACGTGGCTGTGGGTACGGGATCCCAGCTAATCGCGCCCCGGAACCCTAGGGGGTGCGAGATAAACTGCACAGCGGTCGGTCCGCTGATCACAGGCGCAACCGGCGCCCCAAATGCCGTCGATACCGAGAGACCAACAGTCAGGCCCAGAACGAGGACCGCCACGATGGTCGCAGTGAAAGACGACCGGACAAGACTCCCTGGTACACACGAACGCGTGCGTGACTTCATGGTGCGTTCACGCTCCCTTGATGGTCGCCCCCTGCATCGCAGCAGGACAACTCCTTGGCTTTCTTGAGTCCAAGAGTATGTACCCAGGGCGACACGCAGACGGGAGCCTCGGAGCAGCCGAGTCGGCAAAAGCACCGAAGACAGGCAACCCGCGTGGGACCATGGCAATCGCGCGGCGCGCGTACGCTACGAAGCCATGTCGACCATCATGATTGCGAAGAACGACCCGAAGAACAGCAGCGTCGCGAGCGGGGTCTCCCTGACCTCGTGCGCCTCCTTCAGCAGTTCCTCCACGGCGAGATAGAGCAACGCCGCTGCCGCCAGCGCAAGGATAGCCTCTGTCCAAGCTCCGTTCACGTACCCGCCGAAGAAATACCCGCCTATCGCGCCGCCGAACGGGGCGAATCCCATGAGCGCACTCGTCACCAGGACTCGGGTCTGAGACAACCCACATTCCCGCAACGTGCAACCCATCGACAGACCGAGCGAGAGCATCTCGGCGGCGAGCGCGATCGTGACCAAGAGCGCCTGCGACCCGCCCTCGCCACCGGCAACACTGGCCACGCCGATGAGGACACCGTCTATGAATATGTCGGTGGTGATTACGCCGATCAGCGACCAGGGGGACTCCCCGCCCCGCTTCTCGCTCAGCTTCTCTGAGAAGAACTCGATGCCCATCACGAGCATCACGCCGAGGATGAATCCGGCAGCAGCCGCACCAGGGATAGCCCGCTCCAACATGTCCGGCAGAACCTCAACACCCACTGCCGCGAAGACAAGACCACCCGCAACGTGCTGGATGTAGCTCTTGGCCTGCGCAGATGGCGTCCACCAGCGGCTCGACACAACCGAACCGACTACCAGCGCGACGCCACACAAGGCGCCGTAGAACATCACCTGTGACGCAAGTCCCATTCTCTGTGCTCCCTCTATGATCTGACGACAGGTTCTACTGCGAGTGTATCGGCGTGCACGCGCCAAGCAGAGAGGCCCCCTGCGGTCGCTTGGCCATCCCGCCCACGGTAGAGCAGACGGGCCACTTGCGAAAGGAACGAGGCCCCGGCGATTGCCGAGGTCTCGTGATTTCGCGATGGTGGGCCATCGTTGACGGCTTTGTCACGCGGTTCGCGGTCACTCACGGGGGCGATCCGCTCCCCACACGTTCCTCCCGAGACATCACCTGACTGTGACGTACCGAAAGCCCGCCGACCAGCGGGAGAAGTGGTCTGCGTCGGCAGGTGCGTACGCCCGAAGTCGCCATCGACCCATGGTAGGCAGGGTCAACCGACATGAGTACTTGGTGTAGTCGCTGTAGCCCGAAGCAACCGCCTGTACGAATCCGCGCGGCCGCCACGACCCGTCTTCGTACTTGTACACGCGAATCTCAACAGGATGGGTCCCGGAGGCGTGCCTCGGACGCAGGAAGCCGGAGACGGTCACCGCCTTGCCCGGCGATAGAACCGCGGGAGCAGTCGGCGTGGTCAGCGACGCAGCGCGTCCGATCTGAGCCCAAGCGGTCGGGGCAGTCGCCGCGAAGAGGTCCGTGCCTTCGTAGCGAAGCCGATAGCGTGCTTCTCGACCGAGCGGGATCGAGAGCGTGTAGCGGCCCGGCTCGGTCGTGCGGGCCGACGAATACGATACCGAGTCGGATACATCCGAGAAGCCGCCGCCCGGGTATGCGACCTGGAGGATGAGGCGCTGTCCAGGCAATCCGACACGATCCGCCTGCAGGTTGCCGGACAGCGAGTACCCTGCGGTCCCCGGCTTCTTCGCCGCCATCATCGTGAGTGACGTGGGTCGGGGTTCGCCGCTCGCGATGATGGAACTGAGCGCAGGCAAGGTCATGAGCCAGTGTCCGTTGGCGTTCGGATGACAGTAGTCCACTGGAACGATGAAGGTCGTCATGCCGGAACCAGGGGGAAACTCGAGAGCCCGGTAGAAGTCGATGAGCCCGACGCCGGGCGTCTGCGCAGAGTACTCGCGCATCCAGTCGTCAATCTGCTTGATCGGGGCCCACGGCGATCTCAGCGGGGTGATCGTGCCGAGGTACGGCTTGATTCCAGCCGCCAAGGCGCGTTGGGCCATCCATCGGTAATTGGCGCGGATGGTCTCCATGGGGATGCTGCGCCGAAGGTCGTTCAAGCCGACCAGAATGATGACCGCTTTGGGAGCGGCGCTCACGACATCGGAGTCAAATCGAGCTACGGCCTTCTCCGTTGTGTCACCGCCGACCGAGCGATTGACCACGCTGACTCCACCCAATCGTTCGAGCCGCCGGGGCCACGCGTCTATGAGCGGGCTCGCCACGCCCATGGCATTCGAGACTGAGTCTCCGACGACGATGACGTCCGGACGCGGGTCACTCGTCATAGATGCCTGCGCGCCGACGGGCGATAACAGCACGACCAGCATGAGCAGAGAAGCAAGGGTTGCCTGCGCCATCCGGTAGACGCGATTGATGGACCGGCTACCGTGCATCGATCCTCACCTTCCCTGAGCGGCCGGACTCACACATGGAAGAGGAAGGTGCATACCAGCGCCAGTAGGTCCTTCCACGCCGAGTGAACCGAAGCGTTCTTGAGGCTCTGCCGGACGAGTCGGTTGTCAGGCGATAGGCCGTCCGCCACGTCACTCCGTCGCTGCTCTTCTGGAGAATGAGAGATGCATTTGTGAGCGGAACACCGTCCGCGCGTTTGAGGACGGCTCGGAACGCCCAGCTGGCCAGCCCGTCGTGACGGTATAGGACGTAGGCAGTGCCCGCGGGAGACTTCGCCACACTAACTGCGTACTTGCGTACCAGCACGCTCTTGGTCTTGGTCGACTCCTTGTTGCCCGCGTGATCTAGCGAACGGTATTGCAGGGAGTATGTGCCAGGCTTGTTGATTCTCGCAGTGCGTCCTGCAAACCACGTGTTCCCATCAATAGTCCAGCGGATTTCGGCAACTCCCGACTCCCGGTCGACGGCCGTCAGTGGGATATCGGCCCGGCCGACGTAACGGGACGCCAGACATGCAGTCGTGACCGGGGAGGTCGCATCGATTGTGATCGGGACAGTCGTTGCCGACTCGACATTCCCGGCGTTGTCCACGGCCCTAAAGGTGAGCGCAGCTGCCGAGAGGGAGGGCGTGGTGACAGCGGCTCCCAGGTTCCACGGGCCGCTGTCCAGGCGCCACTCGATCCGCGCGATTCCCGAGAGGCCGTCATAGGCGTAGATCCGCAGAGGCGCCCGGCGGACGTACGGCCCCGTCACGGTACTGACGCTCGCGGGCGGGTGCAGGTCGATGCTGACGGTGGCGGTCTGCGTCTCTTCTGTGGCTCCGTCTGCGCCAACCGCCCAATAGCTGATGGTGTGGATTCCCTCGGTCGACACCGTGAGCGTCTCCTCATAGGCGCGAGTATCACCACCGTCAATCGCATAGAACACGGAAACGGGGGCAGTGGTTGCCGGATCGCTCGCCCCTGTTAGCTCGACTCTCACATCGGTGTTACTCCACGCAGTGGTAGCCCACGTGGGCAGCGCAGCCAGGGAGGTCACTGGGGCGGCCACAGCGGCAGGGGCGATAGTGAACACTAGCGCCCCACAGAGCGCCGATGCGAACGCTGCCCTCAGTCCTCGAACGCGCCAAGTGCCTTTGATCGACCTGTCCTGATTCATAGCGCTCCCGGTTGATTGACGACCTTGCGAAAGTACAACCGAATGGGACAACAATCCAGTGATGGAGAGCACTTCTCTCCTAAGACTCGAAGACATACGCAGCCGCGGGCCGACGGCCAAATGACCTTCGGCTGCGCCCGCGGCAGTTCAGTGTCGGGCCATCATTGATGGGTCTGTGACGCGAGGCTCGCCCCGCGACAATCCTAGTAGCTATCTGCCGGATTGGAGCACAACGCCTTCGCCCGCTTGGTCAACTGCCCGGTCCTAGCCTGGGTTCCCTGGTCAAGCTTGTCCAATGTGACCTCATGCCAAGCGACCCGATCTCTGAAGCTGGCCGCCAGACCGGCAACGAGATCGTCGAGCCCCTCATCGCTGATTCTCGCCTCCTGGGCGAGCAAGAGCGGGCCGGTGGGTCGGCTGAGGGCCAGCGGGTGTCTCGCTCCTTCTCAGAGCTCGAGACCAAGGCCTCACGGCTCCTCGATGGATACCTCGAAGGAGTGGTCCCCGCAGAGGCGTACCGCACCAAGGTCGAAGAGATCGCCTCTGAGCGTCGTACTCTTGAACGGCGCCTCCTGAACCTCTCGAAAGACGAAGGAGCCAAGACTCCGCAGGTAGAGGCCCTAGCGCGTATTGCGGCGACTTCTCGCGCCGAGTTCGCGAACGCTTCCACCGAAGGCAAGCGGAAGGTCCTCTCAACCGTACTTTTGAACGCTGCCATAGAGGGGGGCGACATAGTGTCCTACCAGCTAAAACGCCCCTTCGAGTGTCTCCAGAGAGACCCCAAAGGGGCGTTTCGTATCCAATGGTGGGCGATAGAGGATTTGAACCTC
>Ga0079306_1001620_pt1 | contig 14380 bp, 15 predicted proteins | sample Methanotroph_Enr_FD_79181 | JGI IMG/M metagenome (GOLD analysis project Ga0079306, IMG submission 79181) | Enriched soil microbial communities from Old Woman Creek wetland in Ohio, USA - Methanotroph_Enrichment_5 | ecosystem: Environmental > Terrestrial > Soil > Wetlands | place: USA: Ohio...
ATGAAACGAACATGTTGCAACTGAATACAATCACCAGTAATAGTAATTTCGCGGTAACATGTGAGTTCCATCAGACAATTAAAAAGCAAATTATTTACTGATGAAATACCTCGTTTCCAAACCTGATAAAACCTTGAAAGGAAGCATTGTTCTTCCCGGTTCAAAAAGTATTGCCAACCGCGCGCTGATTATTCATGCGCTGAGTTATAGTCCATATTCGATTGAAAATCTTTCGGATAGTGACGATGTTCGGGTGATGAGTCAGGTTTTTAATTCGAACACGAATCGTTTCGATATTGGTCATGCCGGAACTGCCATGCGTTTCCTGACCGCTTTCCTCTCACAGATTGTGGGCGAGTGGACCATTACCGGTTCCGATCGGATGAAACAGAGACCAATCGGAATTTTGGTTGATGCCTTGAATAAATTGGGCGCCCGCATTGAATACATCGAAAATGAAGGTTTCCCTCCGCTGAAAATTTTTGGTTCGCACTTAAAAGGTTGTGTGCTCGAATTAGACGGAAGCGTGAGCAGCCAATATATTTCGGCGCTTTTGATGATTGCACCAACCATTGAAGATGGCCTCACGTTGCGCCTAAAGAATAAAATCACCTCGCGCCCGTACATCGAAATGACACTGAAACTGATGGCGCAATTTGGTGTTCAGCATGTTTGGAAAGGCAACGAAATACGAATTGCAGAACAAAAATATAAAGCTCTTCCATTTTCGGTTGAGGCTGATTGGTCAGGAGCATCATACTGGTATCAGATGGCCGTTTTAGCCGATGATGTCGATGTTGAACTGATTGGATTGACTACTGAAAGTCTTCAGGGTGATGCAATGATCGCGCAATGGTTCGAACAATTGGGAATCCAGACAACAGCAACCGAAAAAGGATCGCGTTTGACTAAAAACGGACAACCTCTTCCGAAGTTTTTACAACTTAATTTCATTGAAAACCCCGATGTGGCACAGACGTTCGCTGTTTTGTGTGTGATGAAACAGATACCTTTTCATTTTACCGGACTGGAAACATTGAAAATAAAAGAAACCAACCGGATTGCCGCACTTCAGGATGAGCTGGCCAAATTTGGTGTCCAAATCACCGAACCCGCTCATGGTGAATTGAAATGGAATGGCACTTTTCCGATCGAAAAACAGGCTGTTCCAGAGATTGAAACCTATCACGATCACCGTATGGCCATGGCTTTTGCACCAGCTTGCCAAACCTACGGATCGGTTGCTATTCTCGATCCGATGGTGGTCACCAAATCGTATCCAGGATTTTGGGACGATTTGAAAAAGGTGGGGTTTGTGATTTCTGAAATTGTCTAAATGTCCGTCAGCTAAAGCAGACGGCAAAATATATCAGTTTTTCAACTCCGCGTTACTGTTAATCAAAGCTAAGCCTATGCTTTGCCGTTGGCTTCAGCCAACGGACATTTTTAGGAGAGAAATGAAACAATTCAATTCTCTTTTGTTAGTCCATATGTCCGTCAGCTAAAGCAGACGGCAAAATATATCAGTTTTTCAACTCAGGGTTACTGTTATTCAATGCTAAGCCTATGCTTTGCGGTTGGTTTCAGGCAACAGACATCGATTCAAAATTGTTGGCTTCAGATAACTGACATCGAAAGCTTGTTTTATCTTTTTTTCTGGAAGAACTCCTTCATCAATTGTGAACATTCATTTTCAAGGATTCCGAAAACAACTTCAGTTTTGGGGTGTAGAGCTTCAGGGGCAAACTTGCGGAAACCTCGTTTTTCGTCGGAAGCGCCATAAACCACTTTGCCAATCTGCGACCAGCCTAAAGCGCCGGCACACATTACACAGGGTTCAAGGGTAACATACAAAATACATTCGTTCAGGTATTTCCCACTCAAAAGATTAGCTGCGGCGGTAATAGCCTGCATTTCTGCATGAGCAGTAACGTCGTTCAGTGTTTCAGTGAGGTTGTGCGCGCGGGCAATGATTCGGTTTTGTGAAACCACTACCGCACCAACCGGAATTTCTCCTTCCTGAAAAGCCCGTTCAGCTTCCTGAAGGGCACGTCGCATAAAATATTCGTCGTTAAAAAGTTCCATCGAATCAAGTAAAAAGGATAAAGGCAAAAGTAAAAAGTTTTCCCGATCGCTCTATATTTTAAGGGAAGGGGTCATTAGTCATTAGAAAAATGGCTTTAAATTTTTCCTAATGACCATTTCTATTGGATTGTTTTCTGAATCAACTCAATGCCGTCTTTTTTGCCTAAATTTTTGCTGTATCTTTTGTCCTTCGCATTGTTCCAGTGTTCCATTACGCCTAAACTTGATAATTTGCTGCCATCCCTTTCCGGATCGTAAATGGCTTTCGATGGCGGGTTGTTGGCCTGCGCTGCTTCAATCAGGTATTGATCGCTAAACTTAATGTCGAGGGCATCGGGCCATTCAGAACGAATGAAATCGAGACCAACGGCATCGATGGCAACCCCATCCTGCGAGGCAAATAAACTACATGGCCAGTTATTGTTGAAAGGAGCCATCTGCCATTTTGGGGTCGGAATCCCATTCACCAGTTTTGCTCCGTACAATCCGTCGATCAGGAAAAGCATGGTTTTCCCGCCTAAATCCTTGTGTCCCAGAAAATCGACGAAAGTCATGTATTTGGGCTTGCCTTCCCTGTCCTGATTAAAGTTGTTATGGGCATTTTTTCTCCAGTCGCTGTTGATACTTGTCACGCCGTAGTAATTCTTTCCGCAAAGAGTAACTCCTTGTCCAACATGACCTTTTAGTAATGCAACATTGATGAGGTAGTCAGCTTCTATCGCGCAGGTTGCCAACCCTTGGTCAAGTTTACCGTTGTCAACCGAATACGGAATCGCTTTTTCGACATAAGTTGACTTCACCCGACCGTTTCCACCTACATTGTCAACAAAAACAACCTCAGGAAATTCAGCATGGCATTTGTCGTAAATGTTGTCGGTTATAAAGCGGCTGGCATCAAAAACAGTAATGCTTTTCTGCGGAATACCGCCGTCTTTAATCATTGTCCGCAACAAAGCCAGGGTCATTTGGGGCGAAGCATTTATTTCGTTCGAGCTGGTTTGAGCGCTGTTGTTATTGGTATTTAATTTTACAGCGATTTTTTGGTTGGCCTGATAACCTTCTGCATTCCCCTTTTTTGCCTGATTGAAAGATTCGAAAAGAGCTTTCCATGCTTTTGTCAGGTTCTTTTCTCCGGTCAGCGATAAAAGAGTCTGGTTCACCATTTTGTCAGTTTCAGGCTGCGAGTTGTATTTATCGTCCCACCAGAAACCGGTAGAGCCATCCCAACTGGCAGCTTTGGGGTTATGCACCCAAACCACACGTCCCGGATTTATTCCGTGTGAAATGCCAACCGGAGCATTGGGAGTGACGATCCATTCCGGAGTAGGATTGGCAAAAACATTTTCAGGATTTTGGACAAAAAATGTGATAGAACCTCCTGCAGCAATAGCGAGAAAGACAATAAAATAAAAATATCTGGCTCTTTCAAAATTTAACTTAGCCAAATGGAATGCCTTGAAAGTCCCGGTCAGCGAGAGAAGGTAAATTACAAAACCCGACATAACAGGAGCGCTCGCTTGCATGCACGGGTAAGTTGCCCGTTGAGGCTTCGGGATGACCCGAATCAGGAACCATACGGTTGTTACTATTCCAAGAGAAAGGAAAACAAGCTTGCCAATAATAGGGTTTGAAACTGATCTCTCCCTGTATTTTTTTAAGATTTGGATGAGTGATTTCATGCTGTAGTTGATTTAGGATTTAGGTTATCTTGTTGTTAGAACTACAATATTGCTAAAAAAATAGGGAATTGCAAAATTATGGGGTCGAGAGGGACTTGTGCAATGGTAATGAGCACGTAAAGCCGGCGAGTGCCTGTGGTGCGGCACATGGTCTGGTTCAGGATAATATGATCGTTCATATGTAAAATCGCACCATTCATACCGAAAAAAGGTATCTTTATTTAATTCTAAATAGCTCGTAATGATTTATTTATCTTTTTATTGTAACTTGTTTGTCATAAACCCATTTAAAACAATAGCCTATGTCATCAACAACCGATTACAACGAACTGTTACCCATTCTTTCTGCTATCAATCCCGCAGATGTTCTTACTCCCAACCTCCCTATCGATGTGTTTGTACAGGAATCGGAAAACCTTTTCCATTGGTGCCTCGACGACGAAAGTGCACTGACACGCGTTGGCCTCGACTGGAACCTGGTTACCACTTTACCCGTTCGGGCAGGGGCTTGCCGCGAATCTCAATCGCTTTGGATAAAAGAGCGTAACACCCGTCAGGAGGCCGAACTGGCATGGAAAGATCAGGCTCCGTTAGCTTTTGGGTTACGCGACCAACTGATCCACGATTTTCGTTTTGCTTTCCGCAAATTCGACGGATTACTTGCCCAGGTTGACGAGATTGCCCTGGGCGATACGAACTCTGACATGGTGCAGGATTTGAACGACCTTGCGGTACTGGGCAAGTCGAATACTGATTTGTTGGCAGCCATTAATTTCGATTCTTCCCTGCTCGATCGGGCCGCCGATTTATCGGACAGCATGGGCGACTTGTTGGGCGCTACGAATGGCGAACGCAAAGAAGACAGCGAGGCCATGCTTATCCGCAACAAAGCCTTCACTTACCTGAAACAGGCCGTTGAAGAAATTCGCGAATGTGGCAAATTTGCCTTCTGGCGCACCCCCGAAAGGCTGAAGGGATACAACAGCGACTACTGGAAACAGCAAAAGAAGAGTACTCCCGAAAAAGAGGGAACTCCTGCCTAACGACCGAAGGACTGCATTCCTGACAAAGCACAACCGACAACTCACGGGGTGCTCACAGTTACCCCGTGAGTATTAAAAACACGCTGAAACCCGCAGCGGGACAGTTCACATGACAGCGGGACGGCTTCCCAACCAGCGGGACGGCCAGAATTTCAGCGGGACGATGATTCCTGCCAGCGGGACGCCAAAAACTTCAGCGGGGCGGCGATTTTCTCCGGCGGGACAGCAAAATCTTTAGCGGGACGACGAAAAACTTAGCAGGGCGAGTGGTGGAGGGTACTGGTACAACTTTTTTGTAATCGTTTAGCCGAAGTGAACATAGAATTTGTTTACATTTGGGAGTGGATTACTCAAACAGGTTTTTGCGTGTATCCATCAAAAATTGCGATAATACGCAAGAAATCAGGTTGAATAATTACGAAATACCCGCAATGTGCGAGTATACATACGTTGTGCGTCATGCTATTGGGTTCGTGAAATATTGACAATAAATAAAATGATTAACTATAAAATAAAAAGAAGATTAATATGGCTCAAACAGATAGACAAAATAGACTTAATTGGGTTCAGATTTTAATATCCGCATCTTTAACAGCCCTATTATCATTAGTTGTTTCAATAGTTGTATTTAATTACACTCATGATAAACCCAAATTAATATATGAGATATTTCCTATTTCCTCATTTGTTAGTGATAAAACCGAATTAGGAATTTACAACGTTCAAATATTAAACGACGGTTCAAAAGAAGCAGAAGAGATAACTTGTGATTTTAATTTTGCTAAGGGCACGAAAATTATTGAAAGCAAAATTGAGCCATCGTCTTCCGCAATTTCATATAATACTATAAATGATAGTATTAAAAATAAACTAACCTATAAATTTCCAATGCTCAACCCAAGTGAGAATTGCAAATTTTCATTTTTAATTGAGAATTTCAAAGAAACAGAATTGCACTTAAGTTTAAGAGCAAAAGGAATTATTGGCGTTCTACGAAACACATCGGAAAATGACAAAGACTTTTCCGAAAAGGATTCAAAAATCATAATATTGGTATTACCGATGCTAATGATAATGGTAGTTTTAATGTCGGGGTTATTATTTGTCTTTATCAGAAGTAGAGGATGGTTTGAGGGCTCAAAAGAAACAAATATTCATCCACAGATAAATGTAGCAGTTGACTATTGTGATATGGGTTTATTTGAAGAATCCATATCCCTTTTAAAGAAATGCATATATAAGAATTCTATAATATCATCCTCTCATAGTAATCTGGCGAGAGCATATGCGAATACTAAAGAATTTGACAAAGCTTTCATGGAATTAGAAATAGCGAAAAGAACTATTTCAAATGATGTAGATAAGCTTGTTTTCTTATATGTCTCTGCCCAGGTATATGCATTAAAGAATGACAAGATAGAATCAATAAAATTTCTCCGGCAAGCTATTGAAATCAACAAAAAAGAGTGTATTGAAAAAGCCAAGATTGATGACGATTTTAATAACATTAGAAACGAAAAAGAATTTATTCAATTAATTAGTGATATCAAATAAAGTTATTTCCACCTATGCTTTGAAAATGCAATGAGCAGTAAAAGCAGACATTAAAAAAAGCAGACAATCTCAAACACATGACTCAGACCAAAAAGCACGATCGCACAACATCAGCTACCCGTCAAGCGCGGCAGCAGTGGTTTTCGGTGGGTATCTTTCCGCTCGGGCAGCTTTTCGGTTTGACAGGAAATCACCCGCAATCCGCCCCTGCGTGTAGCTTCCTACGTTATGGCCAAGTATATGTGTGTACTCTGAAACATTTAAGTCATTTTTTTAACTAATATTATGAGAATTTTTTCTATTCTGCTTATTTTACTATTTACATTTTCGTGTAAAGAAGAAAGTATCGACATGCCTGTAATTGGGAATCGAAATGAAAGTTTTAATATAATTAAACTAAATCCAGCGATATTAATTTCACGCTCAGGTGAAGACTCTCTAGATATAAATTCCGATGGGAGTTTTGATATTAAGTTTATTAGATCGCCAATACCATTGACGTATGGATATGGTTCAAAGACAAATATTTTAATTAAGAATGGTTTGCAAATAGCATTATCTAATATTAATAATTATCCAGACACATTAAGTATAAAAGCGGTAATAGACGATAATTTGAATTGGTCAATAGGTGAGCCATTAAAACTTGTACTTCAAAGCTATAATTGTGGTATGACTATGACGGGTTGTCAGGGTATTGCAAATTTCATAAATGTTTCTGACAAGTATATAGGATTCAAAAATGGGAATAAGTTTGGTTGGATTAAGGTTGATAATACAGAATGGGACTTAACAATTAAAGAATATACAGTTTTAAAATAAATACCTGGGCATAACTTCAGCTACCCACAAGCCGGGTTTTAGTGGCTCGTTGAATGGAAATTTGAATTTCGAATGGCAGCTTATCGTGGACAATTTATCGGGAAACCCCCGGCCTGCGTGTAGCTTCCTCCGTTAGGGGTCATGCTGAGTGCGTCCGACGGATAATAAAACTTGACAAATTAGGAAACAACAGTGATATGGTGAAAATTGATAAAATTATCGAAAATAAGAAACAATTCCTTGACTTATTGTTATTGGCAGACGAGCAGGAAAATATGATTGACAAGTATTTACCGAGTGGAGACCTGTTTGCTTTATTTGACGATGATTTGAAAAGTGTTTGCGTTGTAGTGCCGATAAATATTGAAACCTGCGAGTTGAAAAACATAGCAACATACGAGAAATATCAAGGCAAAGGGTACGGTAGGGCATTGATAAATTTCATTTTTGATTTCTACAAAAGTGACTACAAAACAATGCTTGTCGGGACAGGCGAAACACCGATAATCTTGTCGTTTTATGAAAGTTGTGGATTTGAAAAGTCATATCGAGTAAAGAATTTTTTTACCGACAATTACGACCACCCTATGTTCGATGGCGACATACAACTTATTGATATGATTTATCTTAAAAAGGATTTACAGGAATGTATTACAAACGAAATAAAAACGCTGAACAAATAAGTACTACCGCTAACATCAGCTACCCGTCAAGTTCGGCAGCAGTGGTTTTCGGTGGGCATCTTTCCACCCGGTCCCGGTTAACCGGAATTGACAGGAAATCGCCCACTCCCGATAGCTATCGGGGATCGCCCCTGCGTGTATCTTCCTACGTTATGCGTAATGCAAATAAATCAGAAACACATCACAAATAATTTAAAAGTATTGTTGATATGAAACTAAACAATGTAAGACTATTAGTAAAAGATTTTGATAATTGTTTTAAATTCTATTCAGAAAAGATTGGATTAAAAGTGACATGGGGAAAGATAGGAGGCGAATATGCAAGTTTTGATATTGGACTCGAATCAAATAAAATGGGTTTGTCAATTTTTAAGACAGATTTAATGGCAATGACTCTTGGAAATTCGGACCTGCAATTACCTGTAAAATGTAGGGAGAAAATTATAATTGTAATTCAGGTGGAAAGTGTAGATGAAGTTTTTAGAAAATTAACTGAAAAAGGAGTAGAATTCATAAATAAACCTATTGATATTGCGGCTTGGGGTTCAAGAGTTGCACATTTTAGAGATACGGAGGAGAATATAATTGAAATATATTCTGAACTATCAAAGGATAAATGGAGTAATGATTTAATTAAAGATTCAAAAGAATTTGAAAATTAATAAAAGCACATACGCCCAACAACACCTATACCCAATGTGGGTTTTAGAGGTTTACAAGCAGCAGTTCCCGTAGGCAACGTTTGTCACTTGGGATACAGGCGCAGCCACGCAATCCCGCACCGGGCATAGCTGCGACCGTTATTTGCCATTTAAAAAGACAGCTTAATTGACAGAGAATTTGTAAATTAAATCAATTCATGACAGCACCGAATCGAGACCAAAGATTTCCACTGGAAAATTACAATCGACTTTGTTTTTTGAAAAACATAGTCAAAAATCCAAACATTATTGTAGGCGACTATACTTACTATGATGACTTTGAGGATGTCGAAAATTTTGAAAGGAATGTAAAATATCATTTTGACTTTAATGGGGATAAACTCATTATTGGCAAATTTTGTATGATCGCGTCGGGAGTTAGTTTTATTATGAATGGAGCTAACCACCTTACAGAATCAATAAGTTCATATCCTTTCGCGATATTTGGCCACGACTGGGGACATGCAATGGATGGAAAAACCTATCCAACAAAAGGCGATACAATAATTGGGAATGATGTCTGGATTGGACACAACGTGACCATTATGCCAGGAATTAAAATTGGTGACGGAGTTATTATAGCTACGAACTCTACGGTGACAAAAAATGTTGAACCTTATTCAATTATAGGTGGAAACCCAGCGAAATTGATAAAAAAGAGATTTTCAGGACAATACATTAAATGGCTTTTAGATGCGCAATGGTGGAATTGGGACATTGAGAAAATCACAAAGAATGTTCGCAATTTGACGGACAACAATATTGAAAACTTAATGAAATCAGAATGAAAACGGCCACAACATCAGCTACCTGGTAAGAGCGGCAGAAATGGTTTTCGGTGGGCATCTTTCCGCTCGGTCCCGATAGCTATCGGGATTGACAGGAAATCGCCCGCTCCAGATAGCTATCGAGGATCGCCCCTGCATGTAGCTTCCTAAGTTATGGGCAATTGTATTTGCGTCACACATAAGAATTTTAGATAAATGGCTATAAGACTGTTTTCAATTATTTTGATTGTTTTGTTACTGTTCGGATGCAATGGAGGTGGCCATAATTCAAGCAACAGTAGTACGACAAATATGCCGATTCCAACTATAGATTTCGTTTGCATTAAATCGTACCCGCATGATACAACCTCATTCACCGAAGGGTTTCTCATACATAATGGTAAACTATATGAAAGTACTGGAGCAACCAGAGATTTACCTCAGACAAGCTCATTATTTGGGATTGTTGACCTGGCAACCGGAAAAATAGAAACAAAAGTAGAAATAGACAGGTTAAAATATTTTGGAGAAGGCATTACATTTTTAAATGGGAAAGTATTTCAACTTACTTATAAAACTAAGGTTGGATTTATTTATGATGAGACCAGCTTTAAGAAAATAGGTGAATTTACTTTTCCTAGCGAAGAAGGCTGGGGCATGACGACTGATGGAAAATATTTAATAATGAGTGACGGTACATTTAAATTGACTTATATAGACCCAAATAATTTTCAGGTAATTAAATCAATTTCCGTTACTGAAAATGGATGCGTAAAAGAAGATCTAAATGAGTTGGAATATATAAACGGTTATATATACGCTAACATCTGGATGAAAAATATAATAGTAAAAATTGACCCGACATCAGGCAATATAATCGGTCAAATTGATTTAACTCCTTTGACCGATGAATGTAAAAACATTAACCCAGGTTCCTTAGAAATGAATGGTATTGCTTACGACTCAATAAAGGATAAGATTTTTGTGACTGGTAAGCTTTGGCCCAAAATTTATGAGCTGAAAATTAATGATTAATGAACAAAAGCCCATAACATCAGTCACCCGTCAAGCGCGGCAGCGGTGGTTCTCGGTGTGCATCTTTCCGCCCGCTCCCGATAGCTATCGAGTACCGCCCTTGCGTGTAGCTTCCAACGTTGTACCCATTACAATTAGCGATCACTATTCGCTCAACCATATTAAAAAGAAACAAAATGAAAAAACATCTCTTTTGCCTGTTATTGCTCATTGGCACTGTTGCAAGTATTTTTGGACAAGGGATTAATAAAAACGATTTGACTGGTGACTGGTACTTAAGTAATAAAAAATCAAGTACTTATTTTGAGACGTTGACTTTTAACAGAGAAATGCTTGATAGTACTTTTACAAAATGGAGTTTCAAAAATAATGAGACTTTAATTGTTTGCTCTGGTTATTTGACCAATTTTGGCAATAAGAGTGAGCAAAAAGGGACTGTACTTTTTTCCTTAGACTATTTTAAATGGTCTTTTGAAAAAGCTGACAATCAGTTCGCAGACCTTAAAATATCAAAAAGCGAAAAGATTGATACGTATTCTGTCTTATTCTTAGACAAAAAGAAGTTAGAATTAAAAATGGACAATACTAAGTTGATGACATCCCCAAGTGCATCGAATAAAAAGCATATCTATTATTTGACATTTGCTCAGGCGGATACAACTGTTTTTGATCACGATACTCTCATATTATCATCGACAAGGCTGAATAAAGAATATTCACGACTAGAGTTAAATGCCGATTCGACATTTTGTTACTATTATAATATTGAATACAAAACGAAGAGAACTTCCAATCCATTAAAAAAGGAGGCGACAGCTATTGTTGTTGAGAAATCAGATAAAGTCATTGGGAAATGGTCCACAAGAGATATTAACAGGAATCTGCAATTGACGTTTAACGATAAACAGACTATTGACTATTCCATCTCAAGTGACAAAGAACGATTTCATTTGACGAGAAAATAGTACTGGTTACAACATCAGCTACCCATCAAGCGCGGCAACAGTAGTTTTCGGGGTACATCTTACGTAAGCAGTCATTGTATAGACACTCGGAAGCATAACTAAATTGACAAAATTTAATGCTAAAAAATTATGAAAGAAATTCAATCAATTAATGTTATGGAGAAATTTTCATTGTTTGACAAACAATGGACTCCTCATATCATTGGCGAACTCAATGGACAGTATGTAAAACTATGCAAACTCAAAGATGATTTCGTATGGCATAGTCACGAAAATGAGGATGAACTCTTTATGGTATTCAAAGGGACACTATTAATGGATTTTAGAGACAGAAGAACAGTTGAAGTTAAAGAAGGTGAAATTTTGATTGTTCCTAAAGGTATTGAGCATAGGCCACGCACTAATGGGGAGATAGTATTTAATCTGCTTTTTGAACCCAAGGCAATATTACATACTGGAAATGTTGAAAGTGATATGACAGTCAAAGAATTAGGTTGGGTTTAAAATCAACGAAAATTAGACTTTTTTACCTTAACTCTGTTATTGCAAAATATAAATAACTTGTACAAATGAACTTACGGCTACAACTTGATACGACAAATGTTAATTGGGACTTGGTGGTTGACATACTTCAAAAAGTTGGTATGGCGTATCATATGCCCGAAGTTCATAAACGGGCATTTAATAATAGTCATACTGTTGTATTTATGTTCGATAAAGAAAACCTGATAGGTTTTGGGAGAGCTTTATCAGATGGAGAATATCAAGCTGCCATATATGATGTTGCCGTACTACCAAACTACCAAGGGAAAGGGATAGGTAAAATGATAATTCAAACCATTGTTGAAAATATCCCTAATTGCAATTTTATTTTATATGCTTCTCCAGGAAAGGAAAAATTTTATGAAAAAGAAAATTTCAAGCGAATGAAGACAGGAATGGCTTTGTTTATTAATGGTGAACGAATGCAAAGGAATGTATTTACAGAATAGAAGAAAGACAGCGAATCGCTAACATTAGCTACCAGATGGACCAAATTAAACACATAATAACAATATTGCTTCTAGTATTAGAAATGAATCTTGTTTATTCACAAGATTTATCAAAGATCGCACTAGAAATAATGGTAAAAGATAGTATACCAGAAATGGCATTTGCTGTAGTAAGTAAGGATAGTATCTTAATAAAACAGACATTAGGTCACCATAAAATAAGTGAAATAAACCAAAGCTTTAATGCAAATACTAACGATTATTTTCATTTAGGTTCTAATACTAAGGCAATAACAGGTTTCATTGCAGCTTACCTTATTGAAAAAGAAAAAATTAGTTGGGAAACAAAATTTTTTGATTTGTTTCCAGAATTAAAAAGTAGATCAAATTCAGCTTACTATAACATCACTCTTGAAGATTTATTAGCGCATAGGGCAAATATTCAACCGTTTACAGATGGAGAAGAATTCCAGAAATTGCCAAAATTTAAAGGAAATAAACAAGAACAAAGAACAAAATTTGCCGAATATGTTTTGACACTTGAACCTTTAGAAAGTAATGAGAGCTATAATTATTCAAATGCTGATTACAGTATAGCTAGCGTTATGCTAGAAAAGGTTTCAGGGAAATCTTGGGAAAAACTTTTGACTCATGTTTTTAAGAGAAAGTTAAAAATTGATTTTGCATTGGGTTGGCCAAATCGAAACTATAAAAACCAACCTTTTGGTCATTGGATTGAAAATAATAAACTTGTATCCGTTCCTCCAAATACAAAATATGATTTAAATTTAGTTCAGCCTGCAGGTGATTTAAGCATGAATATTGATAATTATGCAAGGTTTATTCAATTAAATTTAAAGGGGCTTAGTGGACAGAATAATTTTCTGAAATCAACCACATATAATTTTTTGCATACAGCAAAAGAAGATTATGCAATTGGTTGGGGAAATATTATCAAAGATGGCAAAGAAATGTCTGCACACGCTGGTTCTGATGGTACATTTTTTTGCTATGCCCTAATTGATAGAGAGAATTATATTGGCTATATAGTTATTGTAAATAGTGGAATTGGTCAAAATAGCATATCTGAAATGATACAAAAGATGAAAAAATAAGGTAGCTAATAATGTTTATAAGCAATAGAGGGCTTAGTACCAAAATGAGAGTAAATGAATATTAATAAAGTTAAGTGTTTAACCGAAAAATTAGTAGTTTTTAAACCTGCTACTGCTCATACACTAGATCGTTAGCGGTTGTGCTATATGATGGAATTTTCGTTTAGCAAGATGTTCAAATACAATCATTGGAAATCTTCAAAAGCTATATTATGACATTTAGAAATCTTTTTTGTGATCAAGAATGGAAGTATATTTTAGCACATAATTACAAATGCTCAAACTGTGGTAAAACAAGATTAAAACGCCATAAATGGTGCTAAAGACGTATTGTTAAGATCTTTAAAGACAAAATAATTAAAAACTAACTATTTGATAAATTGAGAATCAAAACAAGCTTAAGCTTTACTAAAAATTATAAATTATGAAAAAGTTATTACTGATTTTGGGTTTAGTATTTAGCGCAACCTTTATGTTTGCACAGGAATTCAATAAGTGGTCAATTGAACCAGAATTTGGCCTAACAAAATTGCAAGATATGCCATATGGAGGTAGTACAGTTGGATTATATAATGCTGGAATAGGCGCCAGATATATGGCAACGCCATTATTTGGGTTTAGAGTATCCGGAAGTTATACACATCACGATTATACCTTAACAAATCAACCAGTGAAATATGTTGAAGGTCAAATTTTGGGCGTTTGCAATTTTGGCAGATTACTTAAATTGGAACGACTAGCGAATAATAGATATACTATTATTGGAGGTATTGGTGGTGACCTTTCTAATTCACATGATTTTACTAATACACAAATGTTTGATCGCGTAACTAATTTTCATTTGGCTGGATTTATTGATAATGAATTCAGGGTTACTGATAAATTTTTCCTGACTGCAGGATTAAATGTTATTACAGGCGTGAATCTTGCCGCACCAAC